>Ga0134128_10004478_pt1 | contig 17073 bp, 10 predicted proteins | sample KB31754_FD_96462 | JGI IMG/M metagenome (GOLD analysis project Ga0134128, IMG submission 96462) | Terrestrial soil microbial communities with excess Nitrogen fertilizer from Kellogg Biological Station, Michigan, USA - KB3-175-4 | ecosystem: Environmental > Terrestrial > Soil > Unclassified ...
AAATTTAAAGATTACGAATATACCTTGACACACGTATTTTATCCTATCATCTTAAGTAACTGACTCTTTTTTTACAATTCATTATTATGTGCTGGTCATTTATATTGTATATTTACAGTTGAAAGTATCACCCTAATTTTATTAACACAGGGTTTTGTAAAGGAAATTACCATTTTCTGCATATTAGTTCTGGTGCTATTAGGAGACACAATCAGGTTTCAAGTACATCCGTATGGTCCAACATCATGATAACGCCTTGTATCGAGTAGCCATCAAGTCCACCGCACTGAATCGTCACAAGGATTCTGTGTGGAGATGTTAAATTTACGTAGATTTTGCGGTACCGCAAAGACGAATTTTTGATTAACTAATAATGATTAAATGCAAGGCCTAGTTTACAAAGCGAGAAATTTTATCCTAATTTCTAATTCTTGGAGCGGTTAACTATCAAGACCATTCCAGTAATTATTATGCTATTGTCATCAAGATTATCATGCATTTAGAATTGTCCAAAGTCTCAATATAAAGTGACTGATTAATGGGATTAAAATAGATATCAATAGATCAAAAAAGGTCAGTCAATGGATGAACGAATGAATTTAGTACCACATTATATATATAGATAATGCTGGTTGCAAGATTGGCCTATAGAAGCACATGCCGGTATAGTAATTGGCTTTTCATCTCTAAATGAGGTAACAATAATCACTTCTTCTTCTCATTACATACATTCCAGTGAATCTTCTACCACTACATAGTAATAATTTTTCCAGATGTATTTAAATAGTGTTAATCAAATTGAAGAAGCGAGTTATTTATAACGATCAGCATTATTTACACTAAAAATAGCGAGTACGTTAAAGGCTCAGCAAGTTGTTTCTGAAACCCATGTACCATTTACTTTATTCGAGGCCTCAAACAGACCTTTATTTGGCCTGCAGTTTAATGAAATAATAATTAGCGGAGGATTTTTCAACTGCATATTTATTATATATTTGATCAATGATTTCTGCGCTTTTAAATTCTAGGATTCCAGCCAAAGATTCATTATATAAGTTATCAATCCATTCATTTCTCTATGTGCAGTTGGAGAAGCTATTGTAGTGCTTAACGACCGACTTCCTCCTGGATATTGGCAAATATCTCCACAGTAGTTGGTTTGGTATTATTGGAGCAAGTAATATCTCAAACCCCAGTAGGACCTCCAAAAGTACTCATAGCTATGGCATTAGTTCCAACAATCCTATTAGGAAATACAAGTAATGTTGCTACTATCAGGTTCAACATTAGGATTTCCTTATACAACAGAGCCTACTCAGAGCTAAAATATATAAATTTTATGACCTAGTATTTTTTCAATGAATAATGATTAATTATGACACTCTGAAATTGATAACATCTCAGTTACGGCATTGACTTCGAAGTGTTCTCTTGATACATCAGGATTGAACACAGTTAACAGTCGGGGTTATAGTTTATGTTTAACTAATCCTTGCTTATGAATTATTGAAATATTTTGAATCAATATAGTTATAAACCTCTGGTAGTCACTTTAATAACAATAAAACTAGCATTACTAGTTCTATAATAGCTGATAAAATATGGTACCAAATATTTATTTGAAGAATACCTTAAGATCAATAATATAGTGGATCATGCTTACAGGTGATTCACTGCTGGCTAGATTTGCAATATATTGATTAATATGAGCCAGATAAGGTTTTATGCAGCCGACTTCACGTGTTAATAGTAATACAGATTAATATCTTTAGGTTTATGGAGAACGATCCCATTTATCTAAACCTCGACTATACAGATTAATTGTATATACTACTTTTTAGATGTTAACCTGCTTTTTATGCAGCTCCAAATATCTATTCACTCAACAATTTCAACTACTCGCGATATTAATTAATAATATAATTCAATATCAAAGCATTCTTTTTGACTATTCTCACAGTATAATTATGATATGATTGTGAGTGCACAACAGAATATAGGACAATCGTCAATGATTTGATGGATAAGTCCGTGAAATAAACAAAAGTTTTGCATGAGGCCGGCCTACCTGAAACAGGTTGTGTGTTACTATTGTGATTTCACAGTAACTGCGCTGCGGTACTGATACTCAGTATTTTGTTGTGAAGATAACTTGTTCAGCGTGAAATATGTTTCAATGAATCTTAGGGTTTCTTAATCTTGTATGATCCAACGCGTGAAAAAACAACAACAGCAATTAATCATACCCATTTACCAACATATGAAATATCAAGAGTACTTCAATATGCAATTCCGATCCAGCTTATGATAAACATTTTAAATGTCTACATGTCTCTAAGAATGGAAAGAATATATGTGAATTTTCTGATTATAAAATTACATTTGGATAGTTTGAAATAGAGATTAGCCATTCAGTACTGTCTGCAAAGCAATTTATGATATTCAGCATAGTAACGCCAATTGAACAATGAATATAGTAGATCATACATCTCACGAATATTTTATTTAAAAAAGATAGATCCCCCTCTAATCCTCCTATATTCCTCCTCCTGTCAATACAACAATTGGCCATAGCGATGACAAAGGCAAGCATCAATAAGATATAACCGAGTGATTTCTGAAATGCTACTGCAACTCATGACCTGCTCTCAGTGAGCTTCCTGAATGCGCCTACTTACCAAGACGGCCATGCAAGGCACCGCTATTCTATCGAGGACAGGGGGGTCCACGAAATTATCAGAATGGAACAATACAGCGATTATTATCACTTATAATTATTCTGATTGATGGTATAATGATGCTATATGTATGTACACCGGATCCATGACTAATTATGATAGACTCTTCGGTAGGACGGACATCGTGGGTGCACCTCATTATGTCATTATCAGGATCTCATGCTACTGAATCAAATTTTATTGTTACAGCAAATCAAAATGTAAAATGATTAATTGCCATCATACTCTGTATTTAATTCAGCCAGTTTTGATTAGTATTATAATGATTTAACTCTAGGACAATTAGCTAAGTGATTTAAAATACTGGAGATTCGCGAATTTTGATATTTATTTCAAAAAGTACATATCCAACATTTTCCGCCTCCCCGCCTATCGCAGAGTGTAACCCACTCACCCTCACCTCTCATTTCGCAGTCATCGGATGGATGCCTATCTGAAAAGCAGTTAAACCCTTCTCCGGGACCACATTTATCTGTGTCTATAACACTCCATTGAGGTATCAGGTTTAATTTATTATCAGCGTATGGATTAGACACGTTGCATATATTGTCAATTATCGTTGTAAGTATGGAACAACTAGCTGTAAAGCCAGGTAGCGTTGCACCTCTAAATTGTACCATATGTTGTGACAACTCCTAACTTAGTTTATATACTTTTTGGAATAAATATTCTATGTTCAAATAGTTAACAAGTGCAAGGAAATAAAATTATGTACTCAATACTTGATGAGATTGACACGCCCCTAAACTATGAGCCCTCACAGGCCAAAAAATAGAAATAAATATTTTAGTTCATGATACAACTTCGAAATTATGTAAGCAAGACCATTTCCGCAGTATAAATATACTCGGAAAATCTGGCAGATTTTCAATTCACATCATCTCATTATAAAGGTTAGTCTCTATTACTTGCAACTATTAAATAGTGTAGAGATGGCTTAGGTACGGGGGGTCTGCAAATAATAGCTAAAGCTATAACAATTCTATAGATATCAAGTTTATGAAATTGTTCTTGACCTGTGCATTGGAAGTATCTCATAAAGAAGAAACATACTGTTAGCTTGATAAAATGGCAGAGTACTGAATAGTTTACTACAAATATTATAGGAATGCAATAACCAGTATAGTTAAATAAAAGTTTGAGTAATTTAAAACATGAAGTCATATGAGAAGAGACTTCCTAAATTTACTGCCGAAGCGTCACTAATGAGATCTATGAATCTGAATAATGGTGTAGCGTATAATTTTAGTGGTTACTACAATACTGCCAAGTCTAACTTGCTAAATATGGCTCAGAGTTGTGTTCCTAATTCGTGGTGTAAAAATACATGCAATCCTGCAACAGGTGAGGGAGAGAATTGCTGTTGGAGGGCCGATATTCAGGATTGTGTATGTAGACCTTGTATTGGTGGCACCAATTGTTGTGGTAAGCCTAGAGGTTCATCTTGTCCTTAACGTCTTATGGTACAGCGTCATAGGACATAACAGTTCTTATATACTGCACATTTTATTGCAAGGACAAATACATAGATCCATTCTAGCAAGAGTGGATTATAATAATACAGATCAGTATTTTGTAATAACACACGTTAGCGATAATTTATTATTCAATCTCAATAACTAGAAATGTATATAAAGAACGTAGACCTGGTGCAATCCGATGCAACATAATCAGGACATTTCTAAACAATCTGATATCGGGACTAAATCTTCAGAATTCCTAGGCATCGAGTCAGACAATCGAACAAGAAATTTAACTCTCAGCAATACTGCAAACGAACCATGTGCATGTGGCAAACAAGATTGTTCCTGTGCCTCTGGGGGTAAAAAGATGATTTCCACATCATATGTATATGCCATAGGAAAAGTTGTACATCGTTTTCCCACTAAATCTCTTGAATTAGAATTAGCGCAAGCAAAAGGTCGCAAACCTGCGGAAGATACCAGGAGCATTACTGATGACGAAGTCATCTACAAAACACTTGCAGATCCTGAAAATCGATATATTGCTCGTTTGATTTGTTATGTCTTAAAAATCGAAGGATTAGAAACTTATCTTCTAGTTCCCTCAGATCCATCAGATATCGATAGGTTTGTCACTGCGCTTCAACCTGCGGCAGGAGCCCCTGGCATGGTTGACACCGATGTTATTATTGGAAGAAGAGGACCAATAGCCTCACCAGAAATGTGTAATGGACTCATGGTTCCTATTGTTAGGGTAGATCAGATTTATTCATTTGACAGAGACACTCTTATGAAAGCAATCCCGAAGCGAAAAGGTGAAAGCGAAGATCAAATTAAAAAGACTGCGAATGCACTTTTTGATCATATTCTCCAAATAGCAGATAATACCGGTGAACTAGACGGTCATCGTGCTATTAATTATTTAGCTGTGCGATATGATGAAATATACCATAGAACCCAACTGATGCAGGATGAAAACTATTCGTTCACTGCTATAGATGTTCGTCCTTCACGTCTTAGTGGTACTCGGAATATAGTTGATGTAATATTCTCCTATGAGAATCGCTCCAATAGAGCAATCCGACAGTGGTTTGTAAGAGTAGATGTGACAGAAGAGTTTCCATTCTTAGTAAGTGCCATGCAAGAGTATTTTGAGCGCTAGATTGTAATAATATAGTATCACTAAAATGAATAGCGACCCATTAAGTCTGCTAGCGCTAGAACCACTGATGGCTGTCTCAAAGGGTAGTTCCAAGATAAGTATAGGGCTAATAGATGGGCCTGTTGATTTGTATCATCCTGCTTTTCAAGAAAGCACAATAAATGGTATCGACGGCTCTCAAATAAGCGCTTGTAAAAATGCTACTAGCATTGCATGTAGACATGGGACATTCGTAACAGGGATCCTTGCTGCTAAGCGTGGAGTCTCCGCACCTGGCATATGTCCTGGCTGTAGGGTGATATTGCGTCCTATATTTACGGATGACACATTAACTAATAATAAGAATAGATACAAGGACATACCCTTTCCAACTAGTACTCAAGATGAGCTGTCTGAAGCTATTAAGGAAGTAGTAGATGCAGGGGCGAAAATTATAAACCTTAGCTTAGGTTCATCAACATCTTCATTGATTACAAATACGAGATTAGAAGAATCTTATGACTATGCCCGCAAATCTGGCACTATTATAGTAGCAGCAGCTGGAAACCAAGGAGTTATGGGTAATACATCCCATCTAAATAGCCAATGGATCATTCCTGTTGCAGGCTGTGATGAGGCAGGAGTGTTGGATCAGCAGTCTAATTTCGGCGCATCAATAGCATATCGTGGTGTTATGGCTCCCAGCACCAATATAACTAGCACGGTATCTGGAGAAGGATTTGCAAAGATGAGCGGAACGAGCTTTGCAGCTCCTTTTGTAACAGGTACAATTGCACTTCTATGGTCCCTTTTTGTGAATGCTACACCTATGCAATTAGTTCATGCAATTAGATCAAGACCGTCAAAAAAAAATCATAGGTCGGTCGTACCCCCTTTATTAAATGTAGCAGCAGTGTGGCATTTATTAAATTCCATGGTCAGACACTAACAATAGAAAATTAACAGCCAATCTATTGCCTATATCTTTCTTTGAAATAATAATGTCTAAAGGATATCTATAATTAGGCATAGAGGATCATACTTCAATACCAGGTTGTAGGGGGGAATTGGGAATATGAGAGATCACATTTACCTAAAAATTATCCGAACTGACGGATTAAGATGCAATGCTGCTAATCAGTATATAATTTATAGATGACCATATCAAAATAATATTATTTACAGACTACTGCTAAATTCAAATATACCAGAGTACGATCATGACCTAGTGCTTAATGAAAAGTTCTCAATTGTAAAAGGAGAAATTCTATTTGACAGGCCTTTAGAGCTATCCCAAAAATGCACCATTTACATACGCTTAGAAGATGTCACCATGATAGACTCTTATTCTAAAATCATCACAGAGAAAAAAATCAAAAGTATTAGCCATCAGTATTATTCCGCGAATAAATTAATTTTCGAAATACAAGGTGTGATTTGTGAGAAGCATAGATATATTATTAGCGCACATGCTGATCTTGATGGCGATAACAATATCAGCAAGGGCGATTTTATAAATATGCAAAGCTACCCAGTGCTTACTCATGGTTATCCAAATTTTGTTTCTATAACTCTAAAAGAAATAAAGTAAAGTAAAGAGATAATAACCTTATTTATTAAATAAATCAACATACGTATCGCATCGTATATTGCTTTATGCTCAGAAGACATAAGCATCAATGACTAAAAACTATAGATCTTTTACGTAGAGACCATATTTTTCAATTTGATACCAACGTGTTTTTCACTTCTAACAAGAGTCTCTATATCAAATATTTTTTTATTTTCTTCTGAGATCGGATCTTCTGGAGATTCTACTATAACCAAAAGCCCTATGCTAGCATCTATGTCTGAAGGAACATTCCAATCCCATTCTATAATTGTAGGCTCTGTGCTGGTCAGCGTCTTAATCCCAGATGGAAGTTGTTTTGTTTCGCCAATTGGATTCCAACTGACGTTATTAAAGGAGTTATTTGAGAACTCATCCCAGAAGTTATGGGGAAGATCTGGAAATTCGACGCTGTTATGATCAGATTGTTGTATAGTCTTGGCATAGAATACTCTAATAGATGCTGGATTATTTCTTTCAACAGATTTGGTTCCTCTGTTATGAATCTGAACATATACTCTATTGATGCTCCCTGCCTCAACTTCCCTATCTTCTAACACACATTCAAATTTTACATAATCAACGTCGTCTATATTCATTTGATAAGAAGCAGAATCGATCTTTATATCGGCGCACATGTACCAGACTAACTTTTGACCCATCTTAACGTGCTGCAATAGATCTTCGAATGGTATGGTTATTCCAGATAAAGACTGATTAGAACTAGATGTAGATCTACCAGTATCCATGAGATGATCCCGCACATAAAGATCTATCTCAGATGTTCTCTTTTCATCCAATTTTAACTCCCATATGCCCCTTCCGTGTGTAGCGGCTCGCAAAAGTCGTGAATGATTATGAAGACGAATATCAAAAATGGGGGATCTTGGAAGCCGTCTTCCGAATTTTTTCCATGAGTCACCACTATTTGTTGTGCGGAAAACACCGATATCTGTTCCTATATATATTGTTTCTGGTCTTTCCGGTTCTATTGCAATGGCGTTTATCGGAGTATTAGGCAGCATATCGCTCCCTTTTCCACTAATGTCTGTCCATTTAACAGTAACATCTCCTAGGACTTCGCCCCGCCATATCCGTGGCCTTGATACTTTGAGATAGCCTCCCATCACTATGAAAACAATATTATCGTGATCAGGATGTGTTGTGATATCCCAAATATACATCATAGGCAATGAACCATTATGTATTGGCTTAGCTGTCCATGTACTATTATTATTATTATAATTATAATTAGTTAGCCGAACTACCTTCCCTCCTGTCGTACCTATGTAGATTAAGTTTGAGTTGACATAGCTAATTGCGGATATAAGATCTGGTTTTATTAAATCAGGTATTGTTGGAGTGACTATCTCCCATCCATTTTTTCCTTGATTGTCATCTAAATATAATTTACTCGTACCAAGTGCTATATTTTTCGGGTTTTGTTGATCAATTACAAATGGGGGATAGTAAAGTGAAGTGTGGGGTGACTTTTCGCTGATAACGTTTCTGTTTCTAATATACTCCCAGCTTCCTCCATTCTCAATACTGCCAAATTTACCTCCCTCCTCCGAACGATAAAGATCTGGATCAAATCTTTCATGTATTACTACATTAGGTTCATTTGGATCAATAGCTACATAACCTCCGTCACTATCATCAGAGTGGTAAAATACTGAGTTGTTACGGAAAATTTCGGTTCCGTTATCCTGAGTTCCACCAAATATTATGGCATCAGAATGAGGATGGTGATCAATGAACTCAAATTGGGCAATACATAATCCTTCATTCACGACATCATCCCACGTTGTTCCTCCATCACTAGATCTATAAATTCCACCGTCGCTTCCGTCATAAATCACAAGCCTGTTAGTTGGATGAAATGCTAATGCATGATGATCGGTATGAATTCTTCTTCCTATATCTGAGAAATCCCAAATACCTGTCATCGGATTACGGATTGCCCTTAACAACGGCACTCCACTCAAGTATACAGTGTCTGCACTAGTTGGATCTACTGCAACATGGATATTGTATGTGCTTTGAATCCCCATACTATTCGCAAAGGACATGCCCCAATTCGTTATGGTTGGAAGCTTGATTTGGTACCAGGTTAGACCACCATCATCAGTTCTATAAAATTTGTTAAGATAATCAATTTCGCTCATCAACGCATACAGAATCTGTGGTGAAGATAGTGATATACCTATGGCTATACGCTTAGTACCAGCAGATGGAAGTTTTATAGGCAGTTTTTTCCACCTTGGAACATCATCATTAGCATTTTCTGTTTTATATATTCCATCTCCCCAAAACGCTGTATATGCTATTCCGGCATCATTAGGGTTGATTACTATATCTGTGGCTGCTTTCACTTTATCTGATATCCTCGGAAGATCTATTGTAACTGGCGACCATTCCTCGCCAGAATTGATGCTTCGATAGACTCCCATACTTGTAGCAGCAAATATTATGTTCGTATAAAAGTGATTAATAGCTAATTGAAAGAACCTAGATCCAATAAAAGGCTCGCCGCCCTGTCCCCCGCCCTTAAGCGACCAATGCTCGCCACCGTCTGTAGTCTTAAGAACACCACATCCATAATAACTGGGTTCGCTTACTACACCTAACATATTACCTTCTCCTGTTCCCGCGTACAGTACATTATGATCTTTGGGATCCATTACAAGTGCCCCAATAGCCAAAGATTCAGCATTATCAGATGTTGGTGCCCAATTTCTTCCCCCATCCTTAGTCTTCCAGACACCACCCTGTGCTGCTCCAAGGTATATTACATTAGGATCAGTGGAATCAACTACTATGGCAGTTACCCTACCTGTAACTAATACCCGTGATGATGAATCAGTTTGTCCATATGGAATGGCAGTTGGTCCCAGCTGTACCCAATTGAATTCATCTGTATTTATCATATTCTCAACATGTTTCAAGGCTTCAAGACGAAGATTACTTAGAGATGGACCGGCACCTCCTGAGTACAAATCTGTTGTGGCCGCATAATGACGAAGTGATAGAGTATTATGTTGTAAATTAGTTAGTTGTGATAATGTTCCCTCTTGATTTATTTCAATTCCTTTGGGAGTATCTTTTTCCATTTTTATCCCTACTTAATATTTTTATATCTTCAATTTCTTTCAAAATTTAATCATTCGATCCATGTAACTAAATTTTAAATAAAGTTTTCAGATGACAATTATACATCTCATGCGCAGTTTATAGTTAGGGAAATTAAGGTGAAGTGATGGTTAGTGATTAACCATACAACTCATTAACTGCAACTTTATCTCCTTCACTTAATCCTTCTCTCTGTCCCATGCAATCAGCACCGGGCTGCAGCGCAACTAATGTTACTAAACCAGGACTAATCGGAAATGCTGATGGTGGGTAGTGCATGATTGAGCAATAGTCATAAGGACCTATATCGTCTCCATCTGTAACATGTTGATCAAAATTATGTATTGCCTGTGGGTTGATGTTCACGAAATTTATTTTTATGAATTTATCTCTGTCTTCTCTACTTTGTTCATGCCAGAGTCCTATAACATGACCAATTTCATGAATAACATTGCCTGTAGTACAGCTAGGACCCAATCTGCTAAATTGCTGATTACCTTGCATTCCAACCGTGGATTTGCAACCATCCTCCTGTATTACAAACGTAACGTAGTTTGTTTCATCACTTCGCTGAATAAATCTAATTGGTGTATTCTCTTGCCAATGTGAAATTGCATCGGTGATCCTTTCAGGACTCGGAAAATCAGCGTCAATAGTATACGGCACAGTAGCATTAGGCCAAAGGAATTCTTCTCCCGATATAGATATACTAGTAGGTGACGTTTCGCTAGAACCTTGTAATTGCTCTATTGTACCCAATAATATATCACCTTCGAAAACAGCCAATCCATTTATAGGAGAGTACTTGACTTTCTTTGCACCAAAAGTCCTGCCTGAAATCCACCCTTCTTTAGCTGCAGTAGAAGGAATTATTTGCTCAGTTGAACTCCAATTTATGGAATCTTTATCTGACATTTGTACTCCTTTCTACATATACTATATTAACATTCTCTTCGATGAGGCTGTTTATATTCCTAAGAAGCATGTGTATGATCCTTGATTCAGTAAACTCCATACATAACATGGAACTAATACCATTCTCTTACTTTCTTTGGTAACTATATATACTATCATTAAAAGATACCTTCCGGAAAACTAGGATCTTATCTATGACAAGTACAAACTGTACAGAAATGTATTCTAATGACTAGGCTTTATTTCGAAGGTTAATTCGCTTGTTTTTAATTTGAAGTTGTTATCCATAGTGCATTATGCCAATTTCCACCACAAGTCGAGTGGTGCATCATTCATCTATTATGCGTGCTACCACAAAGCCTAAACTACATCTAAAGTTTCGATCAAAACTGTGGAATATCAAAGTATGTCTTTTTCTCTATTCTATGATTTTCTAGCAGTATGATTTTAACACATATAATATAAGGTCAAATCGTTACTTCGTTACGACCCTTGATCGAGGGTTTCACAAAGTAGACAGAGTTCGTAATGTGACACGACACAAACTTCTATCAGGAGTACTTTTTAAAATGAGATAAAAAATGTTAAATATAACGAATTGAGGTAAAGAGTAGCTCGAATTATAATATCAATATCTTCCAATAATTTATTTTAATAGGAAATTTTGCGGTACCGCAAAGAATAAAGGCTTCAAATTCATAATCAAAGGGCTGATATCATCATATTGAGTGGTCGAATTCAAAATACATGGTTTAACTCTTAATCCTCACAGCCTTTACTCCTTATTAAATTTGATTGGGCTCTTATGTGAATTGATCCTAACGGGCGATTTTCTAATCAGTAGATTATAGTCTATTAGTTCATTAACTATTAGTGGCAGTGGCAGCCGCAATACAAAATTCTGTTAATGCAGAACTTACTTCTTTTATGATATTTTGCATTTCAGAGTATGTTGGTATAAATCCTGCTTCTTCTTTACCAAACTCAATGGTAAAGCCATATGTTTTTTGGTTGCTTGCATCAACAATATGACGGCTAAATGCATAATCATCTGACGTTCCCGATGTAGGGTAAAGTCCTACACCTTGTTCAACTCGGTATTTTCTTCCGCGTACTCTTTCCAATGCGTAGTTCATTCTGTCAGCAAGATTTTTCAATTTCTTGTCGTCCTCAGTTTCAATATACTCTTTATACTCTAAGTCCCCAGGTATACCCCGAGCTTTCGCATATCTAGGGTTTTGAAAATTCATATCCGGATCTAGGTTCTGGTTATCATCATCCCCCCAATTATATAAAATCATTTCTCCATAACTATGGATATCAACATAGTATTTTATATTGTGGAATGTATCAAAGAAATACTTTACATTTTTTGTCTCAGGTTCTGAAAATGCAGCTGTCCCCCTATAGGTTTCACCAATGTTAGTACCATCAGAGCGTACTGTCCCAATACCACTACTCCAAAGAAAATCAAAGTTACGATTGATATCTACACCAATTCCATGGTTTGGGTCATCCACGTGTGGTACCGCAGCTGGATTTCGGTTATGACGCCACCAAATACCCTGATCATCTGGTGGAAGATTTGGGTCATCATTTTTTTGTGAATATATTTTTCCATCAGGGTTTACATCAGGAAATACAAATAGGTCTAAGTTCTCGAGCATATTTTTTACCTGTATTGGAGGAAATGTCGCTTCTCCATAACTAATTGTAGTACCATTAATGTACGAATCTATTAGACTCGTAAGAAAGTTTATACAAATATCGGAACCGCCCCATTCCCTCGCGTGCATGCCTCCTGTAATTAACACTCCATCCCTTTTCTTACTTTTTTCACCAGCTTGTACATGTACTGCTCTACACAAGCGTCCATTCCATGTTTTATCTTTGAGCTCTATTAGAGTAATAAATTCCGAATGAGCATCGCTAAGATTCATTAGAGCAGTTTCTACTTCATCAGCATTCATATATCCACCAAGCTGAGCGTCTTCAACTAATTCAGAAGCTTTCTTCGACTCAGTGAAGCGATTTGTTTTTGATACTTCTTGCATCCGTTCTTTGCTAACTTGGGAAAGATCTGACAGCACCTCAACAGTATAGCCATCGGACTGAACTTGCTGTATTTGTTGTTTATTAAGAATACCAGTAACAATAAACTTATCTGTGCCTTCCCGCCTTGCAGTCCGCTTTTTGAGGTCTAGGTGATATTTATCTAGATCACGTAGTTGCTCATACGACTTAGCAATAATTCTTGCAATATATTTTGTCATGAGCTATTCAATAAAGCCATAAATAATAAAGCTTTTGCTATTTTAGCAAATCTTTACTAAATCTAGGTACTTGTTTTCTACTTCGAATAATTGATAAATATCTCTTTATTTTATCAGATGAGATAGAACTACCGTATCGTTCATTCATATACTAGACGCATATATGGACACAATTCATAAGACTAACTTCATGCTCTTGATACAGAACTTTACCAGTAAACATATATAGTCTACTCTAGATTGAAAATTTGATTATATAATACTGAACGATATATGTATATCATGGCAATAGTCAAATCCAACTTTAAACTTTATGGACAAGTTGGATTTCCTGGATTTGAACAGATACGAGCATTATATAATTCAATGACTAAAGAATTAGTGTTTCTCAATCAACGTCCACTTACAGGTGATGTGAATAATGTAATTAAAATTGTACCATTAAATGATACTGTAGAGAATAATTTAAAGAAGATTATGAGAGATAATAATATATTTGCTACAAAGGAGGACCTATTATACACGCATTAACTATCTCGACCAACAATCTGTTCTTAGCTGGTTCTGCCAGATTAGAATAGACTGCACGGTTATTTTCGAATAGGAATTTTTCTCTTCTGAAATCTTCTGTGGTTGTTCTATATAATATCCAAGTCTCGAAATACTGTTCCATCTGAGTAAGTGCATGGATAATAGTAACACCTGCACTTATTATAAAAGTTGTTAACAATGTAGCACGCGTAGCGTCCTAGTTTATAGGAATCCACTTGTTAAAATTATTTACAGTGATTATTACACTAGCAACTATTACAATAATTTGAAACATACGGTATCTCGATTTATTATACGCTGCTTTCGCTTCATACCAACTTTCTCCGTTCATCCAGCTGATCCTTGATGTAATCACTTATATTGCTCAAGCAAGTAAACCCTGTAATCTGAGTTTTCTACTTTTTAAGCTTCATATTATCGTTTAGAATATTATACACAAATGCATTTTTATTCTTCATATCATTTCGGATTTCTCCTATGTATATATAAATTATTATTTAAACATTGCATATATTGGATAAGTTTTTGGATTTACCTAGGTCGTGTTGGGGTAAATCTGTGCTAATTTTTGTTGTCATAAAAATATCCCGATTAAGGCATTATAGTCAATCCTTTGTTTAGTTGTTACTCACTACAGAAAATATGCCGGTTGAAGAAATACATTATTACCAGAATAATAATAGTAATAACTCCAGTTCAAATAAACTTTAGCACTTATTCTAATTAGTCAAAGGTTATTTTATAAACTGCAAATACACATATGAATATATTGTTACTATAGATCTTTTGGTTCTGACAAAAAGATAAAACTTTAATAAATACTGCTATTGGAAACTTATTGATGGCTAGGCAAAATCGCAATGTAGAGATAATTGACAGGTCAAAAGATGATCCATTTCTTCGCCATATTGCTAGCACGTTGGATTTAGGAGAACCAGAGCTGACGATAAGCAAGCTTAAACTTCGTGCTTTAGAACATGCTCGGCATATGCCAACATCAGATGATGGTACTCTTCCTTCACCAACAGAAGACTATATTTACTCTCAGCAAGCTATACCAGGAAAAACTAACTGGCTACAAGTAGGTCCTACATGTATACGTGATAGTCAATCGCTTTCAACTTATTATTGGCCTGTCAATATACCTACATCAAGTAGCGGCAGAATAACTTCCATAGTAATTCATCCAGGAGACAGAAATGTTATTTATGTTGGCACCGCATCAGGTGGAGTTTGGAAAACAGAAGATCGCGGAAGGAATTGGATAGCCACTTCTGATCATGCTCCTTCACTTGGCATCGGGGCGTTAGTCATGGATCCAAATAACCCTGATATTTTGTATGCTGGGACTGGAGAGGGCAATATTGCATGGTATGAAACAATTGGAGGAGCTGGTCCACGTGGTTATTATGGCTGTGGATTGCTTAAAACGGTTGATGGTGGAAAAAAATGGAAACTTTTAGGCGGCAACGACAATCCATTTAATGGCGCTAGTTTCTATCGCATAGCAATTAGTCCTTTTAATTCTTCAATTATATTTGCAGCGACTACTTATGGACTTTTTAGAAGCACCACTAGGGGAGAAGACTGGGTGAAAATGAATAATGGACTACCGTCTGATGATGACAATTTAACTAAGGTAACTGACGTCGTAATTGATCCTAACGATCCAAATGTAGTGTTTGTTGCAGTAGGAGGAAATGGAATTTATAAATCATCTAATCCAACCAAGACTAATCCTTCATGGAAAAAGCTTACTAAAGGTCTCCCAGAGATCAAGCCTAAATTTCAGGGTGTGTCTCTTACTCGTCTATCTCTTGCTATATCACATTCTGAGCCAGGTACCATATATGCACTTGGAAGCTCAGAGTATAGTCTACTTGACAAGAAAGTTGAGAACATCACACACCACGGAATCTTTGAACATCCGCCCGGCTCAGGTCGGTACTGGGGTAAATATACTATTGACCAGTGTTACTACTCAACAGATGGAGGCGATAGTTGGGAGCAAATTCCATTGCCTGGACTAGGCTCTAAAATATCACCTTGGATAAAAAATAGCATAGGTGGACAAGGGACATACAACTTGAATATTGCAGCTGATCCAAAACACCCAGGAGTCATATACTTAAGTGGTACTTCTTTATGGAAAGGCACTAAAGATAACAATACAGGCAAGTGGGATATCAGAGATATTGGTTTACCTATTCATCCAGACCATCATGCATTTGCTTTTGATCCAATAGATCCGGCTGTAATATATGCTGGAAGTGATGGCGGAATTTATAAATCCGTTAATGGTGGCGATACTTGGTCAAATGTTATTAATGAAGGCCTATGTATAACTCAGTTTGAGTTTATTGACCAACATCCCAAGTCAGAAGCAATAATATTTGGTGGTACACAAGACAATGGAACTTTACAATATCGTAATAGTCCAGCCTTTTACTTTTCAGATTATGGTGATGGAGGATTTGTATCCATAGATAGTCACAATCCTAATACTATCGTTCATCAATATACGTCTCATATACTGTATATTTCCAAGTCAGCAGGAAAAAAGGATGCATGGGTAAATATACCAGTTGTTGATTCGAAATGCAATCCTCCTCCTTGTCTTTTTTATGCACCTTTCGCACTAGATCAAGAAAATCCTAAGAATATTGCATTTGGTTCTGATAGAATTTTTCTTGACACAAACCAAGGGCTTGATCGCTGGAAAATAGCATCGGGTAAACAAAAGGGTAAAGAAAATTCGATAGATTTACCTGACCTTTTTAAGGATCCTGTTGGAAAAGAACCTGCAGAATTAGTTTCAGCACTCAATTTTATAAATTCAAAATTAATTTATGCGGCCACTATTTTTGGAAAAGTATATCGTATTATTAATGACTCTGGTGGCTGGAAACCCAGCAGAATTGATGCTGATTCACTACCATCAATGTATGTTTGGGATGTTGCAACTATGCCAGACAATCCAGATAGTATTGTTGTAGTTATGGGTGGGTACGGATCACAAAAAGAGGCTGCTTCAAATATATGGTATGGTAATATGAATAAAGGCAATCAATTTGAATGGAAAGATATCAGTGGAGAAGGAGAAGGCAAGTTGCCGCAAATTCCTATAAGTGCGGTAGTTATTGATGACCAGAATCCAGATCAAATATTTATAGGAACAGACATTGGAGTCTTCAAAACATCAAATAAAGGAAAAATGTGGATACGATTTAGTGAAAATTTACCTACTTGT
>Ga0134128_10004480_pt1 | contig 17072 bp, 14 predicted proteins | sample KB31754_FD_96462 | JGI IMG/M metagenome (GOLD analysis project Ga0134128, IMG submission 96462) | Terrestrial soil microbial communities with excess Nitrogen fertilizer from Kellogg Biological Station, Michigan, USA - KB3-175-4 | ecosystem: Environmental > Terrestrial > Soil > Unclassified ...
CGGATCGGTGGCAACAAGCCTGCCGAGACCACCGGGAAGTTTGCCGCCGCCAAATTCGAGCACGATACCGCTCGCCCCGTCGACGGGTACGCCGCGCCGCAGCTCCATACGCATGTCGTCATCTTCAATATGACGGAGCGTGAGAACGGCAAAATGCGGGCGTTGCAGCCACACTCCTTATTTGAGAGCCAGCAGTTCGCTACCGCTGTTTACCAGTCTCATCTCACGTACAAGCTCCGCGCACTTGGTTATGAAATCGAGCCGGGAAAGAGCGGGGCGCCAGACATCAAGGGCTACACGCAGGAATACCTTGATGCCTCCAGCCCGCGTCGCCAGCAGATCGAGGAAGCTCTCTCTCGCAGTGGTTTCACAGGCCCGGAGGCCGCGCAGATTGCCGCCCATAACACACGCGACAAGAAAGTCATCCTCTCGCCGGATCAGATCCTGGCCGCGCATAGACAGATCGCCGAGGAGTTCAGCAACCAGGCAGCCAGAGTTGTGGCCTCAGCCAGGGAGCGGAGGATGGAACAGGCTCAGGTGCGACCTGAGCAGGGGCGCCATCAGCAAGCGCGCGAGGCCGTCACCTTTGCCCGCGATAAGAGCTTTGAGCGCGAAGCCGTCATCGACGAACGCGCTCTTTATGTTGATGCTTTGCGTCGGGGTATGGGCGAGATGACATACCCCGAGGTCCGTGCCAATTTCGAAGCACGTGTTGCCTCGGGCGAGTTCAAGCAAGTTCCCGCAAAAGCCCACGAGGCTGGGCGCAGGTTCACCACTGCGGCGACCATAAAGGCCGAGAATGAAATCGTCCAACGGATACAGGATGGACAAGGGCGTGCGTCGCAGATTATGGCAATCGAGAGCGCGGTTCCTCTCGTAGACTCACGTCCAACTTTCACCGCCGCGCAGAAGAGAGTTGTCGAGGAAGTTCTCACCTCGTACGACCGCATACAGGGACTACAGGGACGAGCAGGCACAGGTAAAACGTCGGTTTTGGAAACCATACGTCAAGGGGCCGAGATGAACAGCTATACCGTGGAGGGTCTTGCGCCAACATCGCGGGCTACCAAGCAACTTCGCGACGCAGGTATTAAGGCGGATACATTACAACGCTTCCTGGCAGGTGGCGGTCCGCAGTTTCCCGGCGATCCTGGGAGCAGCCACCTCTACATGGTCGATGAATCCTCTCTGGCATCGACGCAACAGATGCGCGACTTCCTGAACAAGATCGAACCGCAGGATAGAGTCCTGCTAATTGGGGATACACGCCAGCATCAGGGAGTCGATGCCGGAAAGCCTTTCGAGCAGTTGCAGCAGGCAGGCATGAAGACTGTGCAGCTTGACCAAATCGTGCGCCAAAAAGATCCTGAATTGCTGAAAGCTGTCGAGCATCTGTCCAACCACGAGACCGCCATCGGTGTCGAACTCCTAGCGCAGCAAGGACGCATCACAGAAATTGTTGACCCGGAGCAGCGTGTTGCGGCGATCGCAAAACAGTACGCGGCGCACCCTGGAAACACTCTTGTCGTTTCGCCCGACAATGCTTCGCGACGGGCCATCAATCAGGCGGTGCGGCAGGAATTGCAAACGCTTGGCATCGTTGACGGAACTGATCATTCTGTGCGCGTTCTCGTTCCCCGCAACGATATGACCGGGGCTGATCGCGAATGGGCCGCAAGTTATCAGCCCGGAGACGTCCTGCATTACGTGCGCGGCAGCAAGGAGCACGGCATCGAGGCCAGAAGCTACGCCCAGGTTGTCACGACGAAGCCGACAGAAAATCTGATTGCCGTGCGAACGCAAGACGGCCAGCAAGTGACCTATGATCCATCACGGCTTCGCGGCATCGCCGCTTACCGTGAAATTGAGCGAGAGTTTGCCGTTGGAGACAAAATTCAGTTCACTGCACCATTAAAGGACTTGCAGGTAGCCAATCGTGATCTCGGAACCATTCAGAGTATCGGGGAAGATGGCAAGATCAGCGTCCGAATGGAAGGCCAGAAAGACAGGGTTGTATTCTTCGACGCCAGCGAGATGCGTCACTTCGATCACGGCTATGCTGTCACCTCGCATAGCTCACAGGGGCTCACTTCAGAGCGCGTCCTTGTAGATATGGATACCGACGTTCATCCCGAATTGATAAACACCCGCTGCCTATGTTTCCGTATCGCGAGCGTCGCAAGACGCGCAGATTTTCACCAACGATGCGTCCAATCTCGCTGAGAGTCTGAGCCGCGATTTGTCCAAACCGTCTGCGATTGATTTCAGCGAGAGTCCCGTGGCAAGCGTGGGGTTGGAGGCGGCCACGGCACTAAAACAAACACCGGCTGCCAGCCTTGGATTGGCTCTCTGATAATACGGAAAGACACCTGTTCAGGATTCTCTTTCTTTAGAGAGCGCGCAATCGGATGAACGATGAGGACGAACCTCTGCCTCTGATTCCCAATCTCCCTAACTTCAAAAACAGCTTCCGTTCAAACCATTAATGGTCCATTCGTGGAGCAACCAAACGGCGTGTGAGAATGGTTAAAGAATGGGGAGGTAGTGTTGGTTGTGAATCGACTTCGATTCGTGGAAGGACGCCTCCCTTGGCCACCGCATCATTCCAATATTCTCTGAACCACTTGGCTTTTTCGAGAACCCTACCTTCATCCGTTTTCAGCCTATGTCCGACAAAATATGCGATGCGCTGTGCCGGATACGTGAGGATGACTTTACCAACCTCGCGTGCGGAGGTGTATTCGGCGTACCGCATGAGGTAGTGGATGAAGAACTCCCCTGGGCCTTTCTCTCTCGTCCATTGCTTAAACGCGGGCCCGAGACGTTCGACTTCTTGCATAACGCTGGAGGAGAGCAGCACAATCGGGCCACCCCCAGACCTGCACTCCAACTCGTATGACTCTGTGACAGCGGTTCCGAATACGAAGTCCTTGCTGTGATGCGTCGGTCCAACCGCCAGTCCTCCCCGCACAAAGATGTCGTACTGGAGGAGATTGCAAGTCAAAATCTCGATCGACTGGAACACTTGCCATAAGGCGTGTGGACTATGTTCCGCCGATAGAACGATGCAGTCTGAAAAGTAGGTAAACCGAAAATCGATGGCCTGGTTTTCGCAAAGAGTGTCGCGCACCAGTTTCAACGATTCGACGAGACGATGGCGCTCCAGCACATCCGCACCGCTACGTTTCACCAATTCCCGAAAACCCAATAAATCAAGAAAGGCAACGTACTTCGTTCGGTAATTGTTTACGAGATCGGTGTCTATCACCTCGCCCTCTTCAAGAGGCATGTTCCTTTTCCCCCAATACTCCAAATCCAATTGCCTCTACTCAGTTTCGGCGACCTGCATGGAAGTGATGCGCTAAGAATCTGAAGAGCCCCAAGGTAACAAAGCCCTGCTCGCACTGGGCCAGTACCGGGCCTTCCTATCGGATTTATTTCATCTTGAGCGTGGCGGAAAGCGGAAACGCTGGGTGAGGGAAGTTCCGACGTGAAGACGAATCACGGTGAATGCCAGTATCTGTATGATACCACGTAGGTTGCTCGCCATAATGTTCCACTTCTTGAGTTAACTTCTCCGCAATCCTGGTTGCCCCGCTCGCCCCCGCTCCTACCCGGCGAGTTGACGGCGACCGCAGCTTGTGTCATTATCATCACGTGTATCACGTGAGGGTTATGATTTATGCAGATCATGATGAGTGGACTGGTGGATGGAGATCGAAAAGTGTTGGCGGGAGCGCCACACGGGAGAAAGGTCTTTGGCAGGATGATGGAGAACACAAGCCAAGAGCCGGACGCAGCAGAACCCGCATTTTTAGATTTCAGCGGAGTTGAGGTTGCCACTGCTAGCTTTCTACGTGAAACGGTCTTGGCATTCCGTGACGCCGTGAGACGCCGCCGTTCAAATCTCTATCCGGTCGTTGCCAATGCGAGCAGTGTGATTGTGGACGAATTAGCCGTCCTCACAGCCGCAGACAACGATGTGGTGGTTACGTGTCTTCTGGACGACAACAATGAACCGCGAGAACCCCGAATCATTGGCGAACTCGATCCGAAACAGCGCATTACTTTCGACTTGGTTCGGAAGCGAGGTGAGACCGATGCCGCTGAACTGCTGCGAGAACATGGCGGCGACGAGGAAAGCAGGGTGACGCAGACAGCCTGGAACAATCGACTTTCATCACTAGCGAGTCGCGGATTAGTAGTTGAGCTGAGCCAAGGAAGGGCAAAGCGTTACCGCCCATTATTTCAGGAGAGATGAAATGGGGATTGAGTTTGTGAAACGCGCAGCACCGTCATTTCGCAAGGGTCTCGACCGAATGCGCGTTGCACTTGCAACACCGACCTTATTTACGCAGCGCCCAACTTGTACACCACAAGTGTATGCCGCGAATTTGCTGAATGGCTTTACACCTTCAGTCGGTGAAAAGCTGGGGGTTCGTTTGGATGGAGAGCGTGTCCTGATCCTCCGAGGAATCGATGCTGTCGGCGCATTCAGAACTCCCACACCAGAGCTGGTTGAGGCGCTCCGCGCTTCGCACAACGAAGCCTGTGGGTTGATTCATGAGGTTCACGATATCGCTTGTATTGCGGAGATTTCCGTATGCTGACCATCCTCCCGACTCCTCCACAACCAGACCGAAACCCTGGCCATGAGAGTCGCCTTTGGCACGACAGCGCCCGTCATACTCCTTCAATTGGCTGCACAACGTGTTTTGACAAGGAGATATGCGGAGGCCTTCGGGTCGAAGGTCAACTCTATGATTGCCTGCGATTCTGCTGCCAGAACCCAAGTCGGTGCGACGCAGTCTGTCGAAATAGGCCGGACGCTTTTGTTCAACGAGTACGAGAGATCGACGGATTTGAGTTTGATAACGTGCCGCGTGCAGCGCTGCTCGAAGCGCCAAATCTGCCGGCTGTCGTCCCCCTTCTTTATCACGGAAGCAAGCGCAGCTCAAGATTTGAGGCCCCGGCTGTCTGTTTGTCCATGTACAGCGTGATACACAGGAAGGACGGCCAAGCCCGCTATGGCAATGCAAAGGATCTGGCAAAAGGATTCGGCATTGGGTCAAATGTACCTGTCATCCTCACGGGCACAGCCACCGACCCGCCTCTTGAGCGATGGTGGTCACTCGGAACGCAGAGACGCGACCGCATCAAGGCGTTGCGTAACCTAGGTATTGCGATGGTCACAACGCCCAATTTCAGCCTCTTTATCGACCAGCCGCGATGGGATGATCTTCACAGCATGAAGCGTATTGCGATCACGCATGAAGAGTTCCTTAGCGAGGGTTTGCCCGCCGCCCTGCACGTGAACGCTCGGACGGAACAAGATTGGAGTCGTTGGATTGACTATATCGCAGGTAGAAACGAAATTACCCACCTGGCATTTGAGTTTGGTACCGGTGCAGGTTGGGCCCGCCGAACGAGTTGGCACGCTGCTCAACTCGCGCAACTCGCTAGTGGAGTTGGACGCCCACTGCATCTCATTGTCCGCGGTGGCAGCAAAGTTTTGCCTGACCTAGCGCGCGCATTTTCGAGAGTCACATTCTTGGATACTTCTGTATTTATGAAGACCAAATCTCGTCAACGTGCGGTAGTTCAACCCTCCGGCGCTCTTTCATGGCAATCATCGCCCACGGACAAGACCGAGACGGTGGATAAGTTACTCGCAGAAAACTGGCAAGCATTCACCCGTGCTCATGAGTACAGCATTTCGAGCGCATTGCGGACACGGCCTGGGGCATAATGACAGCGCAGCCAAGACCACTCACTTTCGGCGCTGTAGATGGCCTGGGTTTCGCGGCGGCCAACGGCAGATTGGATGCTGCGGAGCAGAGTGCGCCGTACGCCTCGAACGGTCTTGGGCCATTGCTCGAACTCTTCAGTCGAGTATCCAGCGGCAACCTGCCCGTCCCGCGAACGGGAAGTTGGGTAATTCAGAACGGAGCCGCTCCACTACTGAATGCCCTGCATGAGAACCGCGAGCAATGGGTCAATGCCGAGGATCGAAGCTCCGGGTTCATACGCGCAACCCGTTCGGGAGCAGACGGCGATAACAGACTAATTGCCTTCTTAATGGATGCGAAGAGAGCCGCGCAGGACGTCACCAGGCTACCGGGAACTACGTCTGGCCAGCTTGTTGCTGCTATGGGAGAAATGGAAAGTAATATCCATGAGCATTCTGATGCCCCCGCGACAGGTCTTTTAGCGTTCCGGGCTTCTCCCGACATGTACGAGTTCGTCATTTACGACCAGGGAATAGGTATGTTAGAGAGCCTTCGGCGCTGTGCGACATTTGTAGCCTTGAGCGATCATGGAAGCGCTCTGGCGGCGGCTCTAGCCGATGGCACATCTCGCTTCGGATCAAATAGCAATCACGGTCACGGATTCAGACCAATCTTTCTCGGCCTTGCAAACTTACGTGGGTCATTGCGCTTCCGCTCCGGTGATTATGCTCTCACGATGGATGGGACCAGTCCCAACTTGACAACCGCGCACATCGCACAAAAGCCTTTGCTACGGGGATTTTTTGCGAGTATCACTTGCTACCCGTCTTTATAGGACAGCAACCTGACAACTCGTAGAGAATTGCGGCATTTCATCAGGTGAGAACTCGATTCGACTTTGAATTCTGTCCAGCGACATTGGTTATTGCTGTTGAAAAGCTGAACGAAGATTGTGCGCCTGCATAATTGGGCAAGACGGCCATACCGGCTGCACCATCAGTGTATGTGCCTTCGCTCTTGTCACTGCAACCATCAGAATCTTTCGGCTTCTTCGATAGGGCGGCTTATCGCCGCGCCAAACGAAATTTGAAACAAATGTCTGACCGTTATGCGTCTGACGGCGAAGAACAATTACACCATCGAACTGTTTGCCTTTCGCTTTATGCACGGTCATGACTTGAATCCCATCGGGATCATCGATTCCATCTAGCATTAGGTCTTGCTCAAGCGCCGCATCCAATGCTTCACGGGCACGTAGGTATGTCCCCGTGGATTCCCAGGCTGCGCTGAGGTTTGCGCTGATCCTTTTTCCGCGATTGAAGGCAACGAGGTAGTCCAAGTGTTGTGCGACGGAGATCAAGGCGGAATCACGCGATGCGCGTAATGCCTGCTTGACCATGATCCAGTCTTTTGCGGGATTCCCAGAAAAGGAACCTGTCTTAAGTTTAGAAAGAAGCTCGCGCAGAGCCCTGACCTGTGCTGCGGTACTAATGCTTCCGGCGCGGCACTTTACCGCCCAGCCAAGAAGCTGCTTAACAGCGGAGGCGGAGCCGGCGGCTCTTTTCAAATCTACCAACTGCATCAGTGCTTCAGCGATCTCGACTGCTTCCGTTAGGTGTTCGCGTGGCTCTAGAAAATACGCGGCAAACCGAGCGGCCAGCCGTGCCTCATCTTCGTCAAACATCAGTTTGTGCGGTACTGGTTTCTTTCCGCCGTTGAGGCTCGCCGAAACTTTCCCCGCCTCATTGCCGGAGGGCACAAGAATGGCGATGGTCTTGGGCCACGATCCACTCTCTTTCCGAACGTCGCGTTTGAGGCAACCAAGAGCACGACGCATTGTTGGGCCAAGATCTGTGCTTGGACTGTACGAGAGCGTCGAGACTCCTTTGTATCCCCCGGCTCGTGCGTTGCCGGAGAGGATGTCTCGCCCGAATTCCGCGATCTCGGAGCCAGGGCTGCGCATGTTCTCGGAGCCAAGTTCAATTTCCAGGGGATGGAGAGCTGACTTAATTGCTTCGATTCGCTCCGGTCCAATACCCGGCAAATGATCAAAGATTTGTTGCTCAAGGTCCGCGAGACAAATGATCTGCGTTTCCGGCGCGAGAAGCTCGATGCAGCGCCAAGCATCTGGCCCCGTATCCTGTGCTTCATCGACAATGATCAATGGAAAACGCTCCGCGATGAGGCTGCGGATCAGCGAACTCTGCTCAACAAGCCGGGCGGCCTTCTGCGCGAAGAGATCAAATGCAATCAGCCCTTCCGTCGTAAAAAGCTGCTCCCGTGTTTGTAACCACTCGGCCCATTTCTGTGGTTCTTTGTCTGCCTTAATTCCTTCGCTCCGTACACGCTCATCTTGTGGCATCAGAATGTGGATGGGACGTGGCGCGCCGAGTAGATACGAGTGTGTTTTTAGTAAGTCCCAAAAGAAGGAATGAAAGGTTTGGACATTGAGCAGGGCCCGCCCCTCCTTGTTTAACTGAAGGCGAGATGCTTGAACAATGCGGGCGACTGCCGCGCGTGAAAAGCTCAGGAATAATACGGATTGACCGGGCTTGAGCCCCTTCTGGATGCGAACGAGGCCCTTCTTGAGTGCAATCGTCGTTTTGCCGCTACCTGGTCCGCCGGTGACCATTGCATGACCATCGCAATCAAGGAGCTTCTGACGCTCCGCACATATTATCATGGTTGCGCCGTAGTCGCCGGGGCCGCCGGATTGATTATTGGTGGTGGAAAATATGCATAGATCTTCTTCAGGAAATTGACCGCCGTCGTGGGCAACTCATTCGGCTGACACTGCTCCAACAGGCGCATTGCCCATCCAGCTCCTTTTGCGGAAGAGAGCAGGCCGACAACCAGTTTCGGAATCGCATTATCATCCGCTGGTAACGTAGTCGGGATTTTATACTGGGCCGCGTCGAGGCCATTGTCGAGCAGGTCTTGCAGGAATGCGCGTAGCCGGGTGACTGGAACCTCGGTGGCAAGCAGTTGTTCAAAACCCTTATAGGGATGCTCTTCGTTCACATCGAGAGAACTGGCGAACTTTGCCACTTCGGCCGCATCTCGATTCTTCTTGTCGTAGAAGCCGAAGGTCTTCAGGCCCAAGGCCTGAAAGAACTTCGCGAATTTCGGAATCTGGCCGTCACTCTCCGCGTCAAAGATGGTCACACCTGCGAGATCCAAAGGGTTGAGAGACGCATCCTTACTCTCTAGCTGCCGGGCCAACGCGGGCAAGGCGTGGGACTCGGTCACTCCTTCTACGAGAATGACGCCCTTGCCTAACATGCACTCGGCCAGGCCCCGGCGCGCGTAGCGTTTATAGTCGTTCTCTTTGAGTCCCGTAGCATCTGCGACGCAGGTGGCCTGCAAACCGGCACCGCCAGTACGGGTTAAAAGAAATGTATTTTCCGCTGTGAATCGCTCGATGACGTATGGCGAATGCGAAGTAACGAAGGCTTGCGTGGTATGGGTAAGCAAATAATCCGCGATCCGCCGTTGCGTATGGGGCTGCACGGCGATCTCCGGCTCTTCCATCGCAAATATCACGGAGTCGGGCTTTAATTCCGCGATGAAGGTCAACAATGCCAATACCAATGTATTGAGCGTTCCTGTCCCAGCTTGTTGGAATGGCACAGGTTCCTGGTCATCGCGAAGAGCCAAGAAGAATGCCATCGTCTTCCGCAGGTGCTCACGTGTAAGCTGCGAGATGAACATCTTGGTTTTTCTGCCGGGGTTGGTTGCCGAGACATAGCTCGATAGCTTTTCCTCAATTGCTTTGAGCACAGGCTCCAACTCCGCTGCGTCCTGCTCGATGTCCAGCACCTTCAACCTAGCGATGGCTTGCTCCCAAAGCCCTGTGCGCACTTTCTGCAAGCGAAGCAGTATATCGAGCAAGGAGCCGCGCTCCAGACTCAAAGCGCGCGTTCCCGTTCGCAAAGCCCGCAAATACAGGAAGCCGAACAGCCGCTTTATTGGACGGGAAACTTCCTGCTTTTCACCGTCCAGGGCATCGGGACTGTGGGCATAAAAGGTTGTCGCAGTAAATTCATCTTCCGCCGGATCGTATTCACCGATCGTTTCCAGACGCAGGCAAGAAATGGAAGTGCCGGCGGTCGCAGCTGCAATCTCACCCTGGGCCAGAAGGCGCTTTTCCGCGATATGCCAGAACTCCAGATGCTTCGCACAACGCTTCTCCACCTCGGGACTCAAATCGACCAGAAGGACTTCGATCCGAATCTTTACTGGTGTGGGATCTTCCTCCTCAGTTATTGCTGGTTCAAGATACTTCCCGTTATAAAAGTCGTACTCCTCGACCGGTGGAAAACGATTCAAACGGTCAGGTCCGAGTACCAAATCCAAGGCCTCGCAAATCGTGCTCTTGCCAACATTGTTCGATCCGACCAACAAGGCATGGCCATCGAACTTCAAATCTGCGAACTGTATGCCACGGTAGTTTTCGATCTTGAGTTGGACTACTTTCACGTCGCTCGCTCCTCAAATTTTCCGAGTGTAGAAATCATAAGGCTTTGCATTAGGGAAGAAGTCTCCTGCGCTCGCTTCAGCCGATGATGCCAGCGTCTTCCGCTCCCCACCTTTGCGGGCCTGTTCCTGCCCGCAACGCCGACCCTCAAAACCATGCAGAAGAGTTCCTAAATGTCTTCTTTTATCAAGTGCACCCGCTTCAAGCGGCTTCCGGATGAGGGCCAAGGGAATTACAGGCCCGACAGCAAAATCCGCTGGCGTTGGCTGGAATTGGGCGACGCGGCGATCATGCTGTAAGAGTTCATGCCCAAGCGCTAGCCGAAAGAAAAGTTGGCCGAAGGCGTCAACGTCTGTTTCAAGTGCGCCGATGCGCTCGCGCTCTATCGCGAATTCAATGCCCGCGGAATTCACGCCGCCCGCAACCGCCCCACCGTCGGCAATGGCCTTTGGGTCGTCCCACTGACCGACCCTGACGGCTACCGTCTGAAATTCTCAAGCCCCACCTGCCCCGAGGAAACCGACCTCCAGGAAACCGAATGGGCTCGGGGTCAAGGATGCGGCGTCGCCAGCGAAAAGAACGGCCACGACCTCGTTATGACCTCGCTCGATGCAAACGCCCCTAGGTCCCCCCGATCAATTGGTCTAGGGACCAAGGATCAAGGTTGCAAAGTAATCTTCGATCGCATCATTGTGCGCATCAAAGATCTTCTTCAACTCATCGGAATGGAAGATCTCCCACAGAATTTTGCGCAGGGCATTGTCGCAGTCCGTGCTGAGTGCCGGAAGCGAGTCGATCTGATTCTGCTTCAAGGTGTCCCCATGCACAAGCTTGGAGCGGACGTTGTACGCATTCTTGGCTAGGGCAAAGACCTTGCGGCGGTCCTCCCCTCGTTTCCCAAGGAAAAAGGCGACGCGCTCCGAAAGTTTGTGTGCGAGTTCCGTTGCGTCGGTCGTAAACAGCGTTTCAAAGGCGCTGCAGTAGTTGGCAATTTTGAAGGCAAGATCCTGCGCGCGTCGCGCCGCGACCACGAACTGCATGGCTCGCCCCGACCGCTTGTATCCTTTTTCCATCATGAATCGTGACGGAGAAGAGTCTACCTTCGAGAGGTATTCTTCCACTAGGTCTGTCGTCTTCGCCCAACTCTTCAATTCATCGATCGACATCTGAATGTCACCGCCCGTAAGCGCATATCCATCAGAAAAGCTAACGAGCGATGCCAGGTAGTTTTTGGTCCAGGCAGTGCGATCTGGCATTTCCACCCGCAGAAATGCGGCATCGCATTGCATGATGTGATCCTTGAGCAGCCATGCATTTTTGAGAAGGAGATCGATCCAACTCAGGATCACGATGAGAAAGGGATCTGGCGGTAGGTCCTTCATTTCTTCGATCTCGAATTCGCCAAACACAAAGTTCGGCTCTCTCTCGAAATGGGCACACTCAATTTGACCGATGGCCGCCCGGCATTCTTCGGTCAGGAATCGCGCCTTGACTTCGGGATCGTTCGTAATCTTGATGCCCGGCATCAGTTCGACAGACCCCAAGATCGGTTCGGTGAGAATCAGTTTCCGAAAGGAGGTAATGTACCTAACCGGCTTCACGCATTCTTCTCCCAAGGGCTCTTGTCACAGGATATCGTTGTGAACCTCGAACAAACCGGACCCTCTGCACCCGGGAAGGTGGGGAGAGGGGCACAGGGAGATCCGACCGGGGGACAAAGTCATTACCTGCACTCGCTCCCGCCCAACCATCCCAGGAGCAAAACTACGGAGTTACCATCCCAGCTGCGAGGCGGTCACGCTCCGGTTTCCAGCCCTGATAGGCAGTGAACAGGCTCAGCACTCGATTGGACACTGTGGATTTCTCGATATCCCATCCTAGAGCTGCAAGAATAATCCGCTCCAGATGCCAGCGAAGATGTTCCCCGGCATAGCTCAAGGCCGTCCAATCCACCTCGGAGAAGGCTTCGCCGTGAACAATTGCATTGCGAAGGTAGTATAGCGGCGCGTCGGTCTGAGATCCGAGAAGTGGCCATAGCCCATCGAAGATGTCTGGATGAGCGGCTACGAAGTCGCGGTACAGTTCGCCAATATGCGGACGACCTTTGGGATTCAGCGAACGCTGAGTCGCAAAATATAACGCGCCCTGAATGGCCGAAAAGAGGCGAGCTATGTTGACATCCAGTGTCATTTCACGATTCAAAAGTGCGTAGATCGCGGCCTCAAGCACGGGTTGATGAATCGAAACGGAGTATTTGTCGAAGGCCGTCTGTAGGAACGCGCGACACTCATCCCGGTCTCGCGGTACGACGGGTTCTTCGCCATCGTATCTCTTTCTGAATTTGCCGATGTTGAACTGCCAGAGTCGGATCAGTTCCTCTCGGGTCTCGTAGCTCCAATGAGCGCTGAGGGTGCGTTGGCGAGAGGCGAACGAAGCTAAGAGAAGAAGTGCGTCCACATCGCGTTTTGCAGTGAAGGGGTCTTTGGCTCCCTCGACGAGGATGGAATATCCGTTTCGTTTGACATCACGCAGGGCGCCGGGCCGATGAAAGCGGAGATAACCGCAAATGGAAGCTGTCGCCCCATCGCTCAGAGTGAAGGCCACGTCTGGCCTGGAGAATCCGAATTTAGCTGCTTCTTCGGCTTCGTCTTTGTCATGATTGGCGAGAATCTGAACGGCGAAGCAGGGACGGGCGACAAACCACGCCGTGCTAGGATTCTTGCGGGCGTCAAGCTCCGGGCCAGGCAAAAACCTCGTTCTCGATTCGAGACTGCCGATCCTTCCCGAATTCTGTGCCCAATAAAATGCTTCCTCATGCGTAATTTGAGTGATCGGCTTTGGCCAAATGTCCCTTGCTATTCTCGTTTCGATAACACCATCCCGGGTCGAGAAGGAGCCCTCAAATTCCAGTGGACCATTCACGACAAACAGCCTCTTGGCCTGTTCGGCGCTGAGCAGAAGATAGATCCGCGATCTTCGGGTATGGGGCGCGAGCTGTTCAAACTGCGCGAGAACGTCCAGGCAACGCAGTTGATCTTTGCGCAACTCTCCCCGCATGAAAGGGCCTCGTCCGGCAGCTTCCTCCGGCACGACAATGTCCGGTCGCTCAGCCTTATTCGCCACAGAACCTCTTCGTAACTCTGTTGTTGTTGGCTTCATCCCATTATATGAGCCGTGGAATCGCATCTCTTGATTTGCTCAAACCTCGCGAAAAACAGAGATTCTGCGCTAGCATTTCCTTTTCCTTTCGCGCTTGCGAGAAGATTCGCATGAAGCCGCGTGTTCTAATCGGGCCTGCATCAGATCCATCTCCTTGAGAAGCGAATGCCGCTTCTCGATCCTGCTCTTGTGAAGGCTACGGTCGAAGAGAAAACACGCACCGGCCAGAACTCCGGAACAACAGGTGAGGATGACGCCGACGGTCCAGAGCCAGCCGGGTACCGCTGCGGCCGACGGGAAGCTCAGGCAAAGACAGGCAAAGGAAACAAACGATCCCGCCAGCACGGAACCGGCGATCTCGTAGGTTCGCGTTCCGTTGTCCATCTCCGCAATCAAGCCTCTCATGCGCAGCCAGTCGGTTTCCGTGACAACCATCGCCCTCTCTCGGAATAGGGAGGGCGTCACGACCCTGGTAACGACACTGGCAGTTAGTCCGACGGCGTGATCGGAGACGGAATTCGCGTGGCTCCAGTTGGCCCGGCTACCGAGTGAAGCTCCTTGACTTTGGGCGGTGCCACGCGTCAAATTCGTCTTGAGACTGGTCTGCTTCACGATCAACTTATAGAGCAGAATAATTCAGATTTCAGAGGAGATTCTACGATGCGACGCACAGCGGAAGTTGCCTCTTCTATCTCGACGCACAGCGCGCATCGACGCATAAAATACGACGCAGGGCGTGTGATCCGCGCACTGGAGCAACGCGTTGCCCGGCTCGAAAACGCCTTGGAGAACAGCATCGGACCCATCGACTACCTGGTGCAGGAAACCCCAACTGCCGAGCCGAAGAAGCCCGGTCCCAAGCCGATCCACTTTCACGGCCTGCTCGCCGATCGCGACACTCTGGTGCAGATGTTCGAGAACTACTGGCCTGAAATTGAACCGCTTTGTTGCCCGAAGGCCAAACCCAAGTCGCTCCTGCGCGTGCTCGAAGCCATCTCCACGCAGAAGATGAGTTCCTACGCCCAGGCGGCTAAGCACTTAACAAAACAATTCGATGCCATCCTCAAGTTCCTGGCCTCGGACCGGTTCCGCCGCGATCCACGCCAGATCGCCAATGCACTCGCCGGAGTCCCTCAAGTGGGGCTCTGGCGATCGCTCAAACTGTGTCAGTCGCGGCCCACGAACTACCCCATCGGTCAACGAGCCATGAAAGCGTATATCCGTAGAAAGCATCCCGTGCTCTTTCGCCGGCTGGCCGCCGATGTGGACATCCTCAACTTTGTCTCCGCTGTGCGTAGCTATCGAACCAAAGACCGATGGCTCGCCGGATTACACGCGGACTATCTCCACATGTGCTGGCAGCAAGCGAAGCCGAATTACCGAGCCCTCGATATCGAACTCTCCGCCAAGTGAAAATTAGTCACCAAGAATCTCTCCGATTGGGTCAGGAGCGGTGTTGGTTGCATTGCCCACTCTCCTGAGGACTCCCAGAAATGTGTATACGAATGCCTCTTGGCCTGCGAGTAAGTCATATTCGAACGAACAGACGCCATTGTGCACTGTTTCACTTCTTGCTTTGTATAAGTCCCGGGTAGCGGCCTGCATTCGGCGTGATCCCTTGATGACTTGAAGCGCGAGTTTGATCCGCCTCTCGAAGCGATCTCCAACGCCGCGTTCATACTTCGCTGTCAGCAGAACCTCAAATGCGACCGCGAGATTGACAACCTGCTCATTGGCGTCCCCTCGCGACTTAAAGGAACGTCGAAAGTAATTGAGAGCTGCAAATATCTTTCCGAACGCAATCGCTCTCCCCCCTCTTCCTTTGGCGAGAATGTGAAAAGCAATGTATTCTCCTTCGATCAAGTCCAGGAAACCGGCCAATTCATTGACAATGGCTACCCGATATGATTTCAGGCCGTTATTCTCAGCGAAGCCGCGCCACAATCCTGCGATCATAGCTATAAAACCGACGGGCCGGACATCTGGCCAGCGGCAATCGTGGGAATGGAAATCAGCACAGCCGGATGCAGTCACGGGCATGTGTTACATTGAGCGCGATGTTGACGATTTCGAATTGGGCGCCTAACAAAGCGGGCTCTACCATTGAGACTGCGAGCACATGACTCGATGACTAGAGTCTGCTTTCAGACTTACTTTTCATTGCGGGACTTTCCAATTGCACTACTCCGTTTCGATAATGGGCTTCGCAGGCGGAACAGCCCCGGTGAAGTGGATTGCGGTCAGAGCTCCAGCCTCTCCGAGAAATTGGCCGTGTTTCCCGTTGGGATAATAACGATATCGGTGTGCATAGCCCATCTTTTGCTGATTCAACGGGTCAGAACCAAGGGTGATCGTATAGATCTGACCGGGCGAATCCTCAGTCAAAAACATATGCACGTGCGCAAGGCAGATGCCTCCTGCAATTTCAGCCGCCAGGAAATGAGCTCTCCATCCATCCGGCCGTGCTCCGGGCTCAAGCATCTCTCGCAGGAGCGGATGCTGGCGCATACTCATGATCTCGTTTACGCGTCGAATCGGCTCCTTGGTGTCTTCGTAGATGAACGACCGAATGCGTGAAAAAACGGGTTCGTGGCCTGAATACGCAGGAAACTGTGTCAGAAAATAGTGAAATCCGATCTTCGCGATGCCGCGATAGTAACGCTCCCCGATTTGGAACTTCACTGTCGGCGTCTCGATCACGTGACTCATCAACTTCGGCTCGGAGAAGGTCATTCCCGGCGAATGTTCCTGCAATAACTTCTCAACCCATGGCCGCTCGTGAGGGTGACACGACAGTCGCGTCTCGAATGGCTTCGCAAGCCCTCTTCGCGCGAATTCGGTGCGGAGCTGCTCTGCGGTCATTGATTCCTTGAGCGGAATATGGTGGACCTTTCCCGTCTCGGTCTCGACGAAAATCAACTCGCACATCTGGCTCACAACGCCATCGCGGATTTCCAGATTGACTTCGACGCCCACCTCGCGATCGAACGTCGAGAATTCCAGCCTCTTGCCACCGGCACTGCCACGGGCAAACGGGTTCACCTTCGTGTGGTGGGTTCGTCCTGCCACGCCGTAGAATTCGCGCATAAATCCCTCGGGACCGCATCGTGCTACCTGCTCGTCCAACAGACCCAGGCGCTGGCTATTGCACACAGCACAAACCGCAGTCTGGAGGCGCGGCGCGTCCTGGAACTCGCCAAAGGCAGCCGGGATGACGTGCTCGTGTGTGTCGCCCTCCGCGTCGCAATAGAGACACTTTGCCATTGACTTCCATTATCTCCCTGCGGTTTCTTCACTCCAACTTGCCCCGCTTCCAGGACCGCACAAATCGGCAGGGAGGAGTCTCCTCCCTCGTTGCAGCCGCGTTCCGCGTCTTTCACTCCCCACCTCAGCGGGGCCGTTCCTTCCCCGCAACGCCCCTCCCTGAAAGCCATGCGGAAGGGTTCCTAAATTTCTTCTTTTATCAAGTGCCCCCGCTTCATGCGGCTTTATGGCAGAGCCGGTCGGAACCCGTCAAGGGTGTTCGCTGACGATCCATGAACGCCAAAGAACTGCGCCCTTGACCGAACCCGCCTCGCCTCTGCCCGCCGCGCAAAGACATGAAGCGGGGGCACTCAACAAAAGAAATTTGGGTTGAGAGCCACAGGCGAAATGCCCTCCTTCAGAATCTCGCCCCACGCGGGCAGCACAGGAGAGCACACCATGCC
>Ga0134128_10004482_pt1 | contig 17066 bp, 9 predicted proteins | sample KB31754_FD_96462 | JGI IMG/M metagenome (GOLD analysis project Ga0134128, IMG submission 96462) | Terrestrial soil microbial communities with excess Nitrogen fertilizer from Kellogg Biological Station, Michigan, USA - KB3-175-4 | ecosystem: Environmental > Terrestrial > Soil > Unclassified ...
AATCATCCTTTTGATAAGGAACTCGCGGCAGTTGGCAGCGGCGGCGCGGCTTATGGCAATGGGGTTGTGTATCGCGGACTTGCACCCATTGTGGGCGAGGCCGCGGGAGCCGTTGCGGTGCTGGTGCGCTCAGTGGGAGGCGCGGAATACCGCCTGCCGCATACCGGCATGACGATTTATCGCCCCGGTGTGCCGAAAATTCCCGCTGCGGCTGTGACGGCGGAGGATGCCGATCTGCTCGCGAACCTGGCCGCGCAGGGGCCGGTGCGCATGCACCTTACTCTGACGACGCAGACATTGCCGGATGCGCAGAGTTACAACGTGATCGCCGACTGGAAGGGAACCGAGCACCCGGAGCAGGTAGTGATTGTCTCGGGGCATCTTGACTCGTGGGACCTGGCCACTGGCGCCATTGATGACGGCGCAGGCGTTGCCGTCTCAATGCAGGCGATTCATCTGCTGAAGGAACTTGGCATTCACCCGCGGCGAACGGTGCGGTTTGTGGCCTGGATGGCGGAGGAGGAAGGCTCGCAGGGTGCGGCGGCCTATGTTGCCGAGCACAAGCAGCAGATGGCGGATCATGTGGGAGCGCTGGAGAGCGATCTTGGAGCGGGCCATCCTACGGGAATTGCTTATGCCGGGAAGCCCGAACTGGGGAAATGGCTGCGGCCGGTGGGACATGTGCTGGATGGCATCGGCGCGCCCCTGGTTGAGGGTTCCGGCGACACCGGTGAGGACATCTCCGGGCTGGCGGCGGGCGGGGTGCCCACTTTCGCGCCGATTCAGGACAGCCGGTTCTACTTCAATTACCACCACACGGCGGCGGACACGTTCGACAAGGTGAATCCGCGCGAGCTGAATGAGAACGCCGCGATTATGGCCGTGTTGGCGTATGCGCTGGCGGACTCGCCGGCGCCGGCGCCGCGGTGAGCCGTTGATACCGTAACGAGATCACTCGGCCAATGACTCTTCACGCTTCATGCGCGGTGGGCACGTGCGGCTGCTGGGGGAAGAGTTCGGTCAGGGCGATTCCGCAGAGGATCAGCGCCGCACCCGACGCCGGCCGCAAGCCGAGCCGCTCTCCTGTCACCAGGAAAGACGTGATCCACGCAAAAACTGGCTCGAGGGTGAGAATGAGGGCCGTATGCGTGGACGGCAGAATCGACTGCGCCCAGCTTTGAATCGAAAGCGCGGCCGCGGTGGCGAGCACCGCTACAACGAGTAGGGCGGCGATCACTCGCGGCGTCCAGAGGATGTGGGGGCGCTCGATGAGCGGCATGCTGATGGCCATGAAGACCGCGCACCATGTCACTTGCAGCGCGGCGAGCGGCTTGAAATCGATTTTCGGCGAGAAGTGTCCCAACGCAATGCAATGCAGGCTAAAGCCGATGGCGCAACCAAAGGTGAGCACGTCGCCGCGATTGATCTGGGAGATGTCCGGCAGGATGGCGGCGGGGCCGGTGGCTCCGGCGAGTCCTGGCGCGGTGAGCAGAGTGATTCCGACGAACGCCAGCGCCGCGCCGAGAAAGGCATTCCATCCCGGAGGGCGCGCGCCGGGAGGCCGCAACCCTGGAATAGACGAGAACAGCGGCACCAGCACCACCACCATGCCGGTGATGAAAGCAGATTTGGATGGGGTGGTCCATACGAGGCCGAGCGTCTGGAATTGGTACCCCATTGCCAGGCAGAACCCGACGATTGCGCCGGCTCCGATTTGCCACCAGCGCATTCGCCGGAACGAGCGGTGATAGGCGACGGCGAGAATGGCCGACGCAAGCACCATGCGCTGAAGGTTGAAGGCCGCAGGAGAGTCATCGCGCAGCGCGCCTTTGACCACCACGAAGGTGGCTCCCCACACGGCAACGACAAAGAGCATCAGGAGATAGGCGCGCAGTTTCATGGTTCAGCTCATTATGCCGTGGAGGAGAATACCGGAATGCGGCAAATGACCTGCCAAACCCGACGTCGAAACCACCTTTGCCACTGCTGCGCATCTCACTGTATAGCACGCTCCTCGCCAGTGATTACAAAAAGACATTTGTACTCTGCATTCTGCTTTCCCCAATCTGGCATATGGTTTGGCTGCGGGGTGCCTGACTGAGAGCTTAATGGAGAGTTTGCCTTATGAATTACATTAGAACGTTCAGCCTTGTTGGTTTTCTCTGCGCAGCCGCAATCGCGAACCAGTCCTCGCCGGCCCAGGTAGCATCGAACTCCGACACCGCTTCCAGTTCATCGCCCGCAGCCTATGTCTACGTCTCATTCACGCCGAAAAACAGCAGCGTGAACGAGATTGTGGGCTACGCCGCGGCGGCCAACGGCTCACTGACTCCGCTGCCGGGCTCGCCCTATATCGCTGACGTTACGACCATGGCCGTGAATGGCAAATACCTGTTTGCCGCGGACAAGAACAACGTGGACGTGAGCGCATATCACATCGCGGAAAACGGCGCTCTTGCCTTGTGGCAGCAAACCGACGTGGCGCGATTCAACTACAAGGATTGCGGCGTAAGCGGACCGCTGTTTGTCGACCGTACGGGCAAGACGCTCTACGACATGGAGTTTAACGGAAACCAGTGCGCCAATAACGAGTACGAATCGCTGGACATCGATGGTGCGAATGGATCGTTGAAACCCGTGGGCAGCAGCACGTATACGCATTGGCTCTACCAGGCTGCGACATTCCTCGGCAATAACCAGTACGCGTATTCCGTAGCCTGCAACGGCAACATGTATTGGGCGATCTTCGGCGAGCAGCGCGCCGCCAATGGCACGCTTGTGCCCATCCAGAACTTTCAGACGCCATTGCCCGCCGCCAAACCGGGTGATTTTTGGTGTCCTGCGCAGGTGGCGGCCGATGCCGCGAATCACGTCGCCATGGTGATACAGCCGGTGAACAACTCCACGTTTGCCTCGGACGGCGAGGCGCAGATTGCCTCGTTCACCGCGGCCACGAACGGAAACCTTTCGACCACGAATACCGCCGCCAATATGCCGGGCACGCTGGTGGGCAGCCCGCTCAGCAGCAGAATGTCGCCGGATGGCAAGCTGCTCGCGGTGGGCGGCAGCGCCGGGCTGCAGATATTTCATTTCCATGGGGCGAATGCGCCGACGAAGTTCACCAATTTAATCAAGAAGGTTGAGATCGACCAGATGTTCTGGGATAACCAGAACCATCTTTACGCCATCAGCCGGCCAACCGGGCGATTCTTCGTGTTCAACATCACGCCAACCAGCGTGAGCGAGGCGCCGGGTTCGCCTCATGAGCTGAACGACCTGCAGAACGTGATCGTGCAGACGCTGCCTTTGCAGCGTTAGGACCTATACATAGATACGCATGCGCGGCAGATCCTCATTGCGGCGCAGCCCAGGGAAAGCTCTCTAGCCCAAATTGACCAGGGACGTGCCGGACGGCGCGCTCCGCAGAAGATGCGCGTGATTCCGGCATAGGAGGACTTTTCATGCCACATGCATTCGCTTGCATCCCATGCGCGGCTCTTGCGCTGTTTTCATTTGCAGCAGCCGCACAACAGAGTTTTCAATCCAGGTACTATCCATTCGACAATCTTGACCCGGCGGTTCAGGTGGACCTGAACAACGACGGTATTCCCGACTTCATTGCCGAAACACGCAACCTCCAAGTACAGGAACTGCTGTCCAGCGGGGCGGGGAACTACACCTCGAAGACCTTGACTGTCACGGGCAGCAACGGCGGCTATCCGATCGTCAGTGGAGACTTCAACGGCGACGGCATTGCCGACGTCGTGTTCTGGAATCCGTATGGCATCGCGTATGGCGACGGCTCCGGCGGATTCAGTTCGTTCAAGTCCATCCCGTGGTCCGGCACCAGCGGCTACGCCCGCGCCGTGGTGGCCGACTGCAATCACGACGGCGCACCAGACGTGATCGTGGCGTATGCCAACTCATCGCAATTCCAGGTGGTGGAATTCCTGAACGATGGAAGCGGACCGATCACGCCAAAAGTGATCTACACGCAAACCATCCCGTCCGGGTCGACGCCGGGTTTTGAATACACCACCGCCCTCGATCTTGTTCTGGGCGACTTTGATGCCGACGGAAACCTGGATTTTTTCCTGCGCACCACCGAATCCGACCCGAGCAACCCCGCGCAGCCGATAGTCACCCTGACCGCCCTCTACGGCAATGGCGGAGGATTCTTTACGCCGAAGACTGTTGAGGTGTCGCACTCGGCGATCTACGAGATCGCATCGGCGCGGCTCAACGGAGACGGAACGTCGGATATCGTGGCGAATAACTTCTCCGGCGGAACAACGGCTCCGATGAGGATCTATTACGGCCAAACGAACCGCACGTTTAACGCCGTGAATCAAGCGGCCGCGAATGACCGAGCGATCAACCCGATGCTGGCGGACTTCAATGGCGACCAGCGGAAGGACATTATCTATCCTGCTCAGACAAGCGCGGCTCAGGACAATATCGGGATCAGCGAGTTGTTGCGAGCATCAAGCGGCAGCTATACGCAACAGCCGTTCTATCCCAACGACACCTACAACGCGCAAGCGGGCGTGGTGCCGTTCTCGCAGACCTTTGTGGGCGACTATAACCACGACGGCAGGCCGGACGTGGCGATGATTTCCTCAGCGAACCAGGTGGGTCATCCGAACAGCCTGGTGATCATGCTGAACGGGGGCGTTCCACCGAACGGCACATGCATGACTCCATCGGGGGTGGGCATCGCGGTTTGCTCGCCCGCACCCGGCGCGACCGTATCGAGACCGTTCAACGTCACCTTCAGCGCCAATTACCTGTACCCGCTTCGCGATACGCAAGTGTGGATCGACGGCGTCAAGAAGAGCGAGCAATACGAGGCCTTCGATACGCAGGCATTCCATAGCGCGAGCTTCTTCCCTTCGACGGGGAAGCACACGATCGGCCTGTTCGCTGTGACCTATGACGGCAAAATGCTGCTGCATAAGAGCTATACCGTCACCGTGAAATAGGGGCGGAGATTCCATACGAAAATGGCGCGGCCTATGCGGGCCGCGCCCCGGTTGACGGCAAAGTTGGATTTGTGGAGCAGCGAGTGAGCAGGGGCTGAAGCCCGCGATCTAGAATGAGCAGCTTAGTCGGCCCGGCTGAAGCCGTGCCCTTATTACAAAGCATAGGAGTGAGTTCGTCAGCAGTTTGGGCGCGGCGTTCGCGGGCCGCGCCGTTTTGTTGGATTGAGCAGGAACTTTATGGCCCCATCAGGCTTGCGTTGCAGGCGTTATAGCCCAGCGACGTATTCGATGCCGGAACGGGCGGCGTAGGCGGCGTGCTCCAGGGAGTGTTGCTGAAATCGAAGAAGTCCAGCAGGTTGGGCTGTGCTGCGTCGCGAGCGGTGAGATGCGCCGAGCTGCCCAGGAAGCGGTTCTCCACGAATTTGATTACCGCTGTATGATCCATCGGAATGTGCGACACATAGTGCTTGCGCGTGAAGGGCGAAATCACCATGTTGGGCACGCGGAATCCGATTTGCGCCGCGAATCCGTTTACCGCCGGGGCATCCGTGCTCTTGTAGCCCGGATCGCCTGAGTGCAGATCGCAATGCGTTGTCGGTGTGCCGTTGGGCGCCGGGCAGGGGTTGTAGCTATCGGGATTCACCGCGATGGTCTTGATGTCGGGAATTGTCCCAAGTGAGCTGTCAGTGAAGTCGTTCGAATGGCCGGGCACGGGGGGGACGTGGTCGTATGGACCGCCGCCCTCGTCATATGCGAGGAAGAACGCCGAGCTGCTCCACGACGGGCTGGTCATCAGCGCGTTCACAATTTTCGCCACCTCTGCTTGACCCGTCAGCACCGAATTGTTCGAGCTGGGATGCTCGTCATTCAGGCCTGAGCCCGACTCAATAAACGCGAATGCCGGGAGCGCGTTGTTCTTCACGTCAGTGTAGTACTGCGACAGCGGCGCAACGTGATTGGGATCGATGCAGTACGAGTTTGATGTGTCGCCGACCACCGACGATGGCTTTGTTGTTCCTGTGCATGTCCCGCTGCTCGGCATCATGTGCACGAAGTTGTACGAATACGAGAACGTCAGGAACGTGGTGGCGGGCAAGTTGCCTTTTCCAGTTCCGCAGGCATTACCGGCCAGACAGTGACCCTGCGTTACGGTGTAATAAATCTTCCATGGAACGCCGGCGGCCTGCAGCTCCTGGAAAATGCTGTTGATCTTGAGCTGTGGCAGGTGGTCGTCATAGCCAGGAACATGCACCAGCCCCTGCGTGGTGCCGCCCGAGAACGTGGCGATGCGGTTGATGTTGCTTGCGGCGGATACGGGCGAGAACCAGCGGTCGGACACGGCGAACTGCGAAGCCATGTAGTAGTAGTAGTTCAGGAAATCCTGATCGTAATATCCCATGGCGCGTTCGCCGGTGGTGTCGGTGTATTTCCCGCTGCACCCGCCGTTTTTCAGGCAGCCGCTCGAGTATCCTTCCGCGACGTGAACGAAGCCATTCATGGCGATCGGACGGGTCGTGGAGTGGTTGTACCGGGCGATGTCCTGATAGCTCTCGTCCCAGCCTGAGGAGTCGTCGTCGATGCAAGAGGTTCTGAGCTTGAATGGCGGGTACGACGTGCCCTGGTCGTCCTGATTGGAGAGGGTGTTGAGCTTATCGTCGATGCCATCGACGGTATAGGTCTGCCCATCGTCGCCAATATCCCATCCGTTGGTGTGCCGGTACGGGTTCAGCATGCCGAAGTAATTATCGAACGTGTGGTTTTCCTGCAGCATGAAGATCACGTGGTTGATGGGAATGGTGGAGGAGGAATTGACGGTGATGGTCGTCTGCGCCGTTGCCGTGGTGCTTCCGTTGCTGGCCTCAGCGGTGTAGGTTGTGGTGCTGTTTGGGGTCACGGTGGCCGTGCCGCCGGTGTTGGCGAGCGTGTAAGAGCTGCCGTCTGACCCGGTCACCACCACGCTGGAGGCATTGGACGCGGTCACAGTGAGGGTGTCAGAGGCGCCCTGTGTAATGGTGCTCGACTTGGGCGTGATGGTCACCGCGGGGTTGGGCGTGGAAGACGATACTGTCAGGTTCACAGTGGTGTAGGACGCGCCGCCGCAGTAATCCCATTCCTCGACTACCGTGTGCTCTGCTCCGGCGGCCATGGTGATGTCCACATCGAGCGAGGAGCCCTTCACGGTGTATACGAGCTTGTTGTTTACATAGACGCCCATGGACGCGACTCCGCTGGCGCAGGTGGCTGTCTGCGCAGAGGCGACGTAGTGTACCGGCGAGGTGACGGTTGAGTTCGGGGCCGGGCTGGTAACCGTGACGCCCGTGGTAGTCCCCGTCGGAGTTGTGGAGCCGACATTGAGATTCACGGTGGTGTAGCTCGCTCCTCCGCAGTGATCCCACTCCTGCACCACGGTGTGTTCGGCGCCCGCTGCCATGCTGATGTTGGTATTCAGCGAGGCACCCTGGACGGTGTAAACCAGTTTGTTATTTACGTAGATGCCCATTGACGCTACGCCCTTGGAGCAGGTCGTAGTGGCCGTCGCCACATAATGCACCGGCGAAGAGACGATCGAATTTGGTGTGGGGCTGCTGACGTTTACGGTAGCTGCTGCAGGAATGGCAACAAAAGGAATCAGGAACAGCACAGAACGGGAGAATTTCACAGGGCCGCCTTGGGTTCTCGTGGGGATCCAATATGTAATGCAAGAGCGCCGCGGAAAATTTCGCGACGCCCGTTTGGATGCTCCCCGTGGCCTTCTGAGTTGGACCCAGCAAATCTGGCCGGGCCTGGCATCCCGTGGACTCTGTCGGGTGAGTAACTTAGGTCAGTTATGCGCCGCTGCGGAAGGGAAGACCTGACGTCCCCCCACATAGGTGCCAACGACATGCGTGGAGAGGATCGCGGGAGCGGCCACTTTGTAGAGATCGCGGTCCACCACGATGAAATCCGCGTCGTACCCGGGCTCGAGTTTGCCCTTGTGCTGCTCGGCAAACTCAGCGTAAGCCGAGCCTTGCGTATAGGCGTAGAGCGCCTCGCCGCGCGTCAGCTTGTTTTGCGGGAAGTAGGATTTGGTGCCCGCTTCGTTCATGCGGGTTACTGCCGCATAGAGACCGCGGAACGGGGTGATGGGCTCGACGGGATAATCGGTGCCGAAGGCGAGGGGGACGCCGGCGTCGAGGAATGCCTTCCAGGCGTAGGAGTAGGCCGCGCGCTCGGGGCCGAGGCGATCTTCAGCCCAGTTCATGTCGGTGAGCAGGTGGTTGGGCTGCATGGACGCGATGACGCCAAGCTGCTTGAAGCGGGGGATATCGGCGGGGTCGACTACTTGGGCGTGCTCGATGCGATTGCGCGCCGTGCGAGACACTCCGGGTTGACTGAACGCGTCGAGCGCCATCTCCGTGGCCTTGTCGCCGATGGCGTGGAAGCCCATCTGGAAGCCGGCCTTCGCGCTCGCGATGGCTTTGCGGTTCAACTCGTCCTGCGTGAATTGCGGCAGGCCGGTGTTGCCGGGATCGTCGGTGTACGGCGCCTTCATCGCCGCGGTGCGCGAGCCGAGCGAGCCGTCCATGAAGCCCTTGAGCATGGCGGTGTGCAGCATGGGATCGTGCTGGTCGTGATGCGCGCGCATCTTCAGCAACTCGTCGAGTGGATCGATGAAGGGGATCCATTCGGAGACGCGGACGTCGAGCTTGCCTTCTTTTTCCATCTGCTCGAAGACGAGGAAATCTTCCCAGTCGCTGAAGTCCTGCACGCTGGTCACGCCGTGCGAAATTGCGTCTTCCATGGCGAGCTCAAGGCCGCGGCGGCGCTCTTCCGGAGTGGGCGGAGGAATGATCTTTGTCACCAGATCCTTGGCGGACTCACGCAGAATCCCTGTGGGCTGGCCATTCTTGTCGAGGTCGATGGCACCGCCCCGCGGAGACTTCGTTGCCCCGGTGATGCCGGCTGCCTTGAGCGCGGCGGAATTGGCCACGGCGATGTGGCCGTCGATGCGATCGAGGAAGGCGGGATGATCGCCGGTCACCTTGTCGAGATCCTGGCGGGTGGGCAGCACCTTTTCGGCCCACAGCGTGTGGTCCCAGTTGCCTCCGGTGAGCCAGTGGCCGGGCGCGGCCTTCTCCGCATACGCGTGGATCTTTGTCAGCATGTCGGCAAGAGATTGGGCGCCAGTCAGATCGACGTTGAGCTTGGTCTGGCCCGCGGGCCCGAGGTGAGTGTGCGCATCGTTGAATCCGGGAAAGATGAAGTTGCCGGTAGTCGCCGAAGACAGGTCGCGCAGAATTGTCTTCGGTCCGGCGAGCCGCGTGACTTTGTCGGTGCTGCCCACGGCGAGCACTTTGCCGCCGCCGATCGCGATGGCTTCCACCGTCTCCGGCTTGTCTTTGTCAAAGCCGTTGCCGGTGTAGATCACGCCGTTGAAGAAAATGATTTCGGGGACCATGTGCGTCTTCGTCGCTGTCGCGTGGGTGGCGCGGTGCTGCGGACGCGATTGTCCTGACAGGGTCATGGGGAAGACGAGGCAGGCAAAGAGCAGGGAATCAGGGAAGCGCATCGGCGCAAGTGTAGCAGGCGGCAGGGAACAGGGAACAAGGCATTAGGCATTAGTTGATTCACTCGCCGCTAACAACTAACAACTGAAAACTGAAAACTGGAGCTATTGTTCTGCTGCCCACTCGAGCATAGCCGCCGTGAGAAGTACAATGCGGCGAAGGCCTAGATCGCGATTCTTTGTGGAGTACCATTCGGCCAGAGTATGCGCACCGCCGCCCTCGCCGCCTGCGCCGACTGAAAGTGCGGGAATGCCGAGCGATATGGGAATGTTGGCGTCCGTCGATCCCAGGCGCACGCTGGAACGCAAGCCGAGGTGCCTGTCCACGGCGCGCAAGGCTTCCGCAATCGGCGAGTGATCGGGCAGAATTGCTGCAGGCCGGTTTCCTATCGTCTCGATGCGATACGCCAGCACGCCTCGTGCCCGTCCTGCCGGCGTGGCTCGCGCATTCCATTGCTCGACCGCGTCTTCCACCGCGCGATGCAGCGCAACCTCGAGCCTGACCAGCTCGTCCGCACTCGTGGAACGAAAATCCACGGTGGCCGCGGCGCTCTCGGGAATCGAATTGACACTGGTTCCCCCGTGGACCGTTCCCAGGTTCAACGTGGTCCGCGGTTCGTCGGGCAATGGCGTTGTCGCTACCGCCGTCAACGCGGTGGCCAACGCGGCGATGGGATTCGCCGTGCCCGTGTCGGTGAAACTGTGCCCGCCGGGTCCCGTGATCGTCACCTGAAAGCGCCGGCTGCCCAGAGCCTGGGTAACCGCCGAATCGCAGCCCGCTCCATCGAGTACGATGTGCGCCGCGATGCGCGCCCCGAGCGGTCCCTCGTGATAAAGATGGCGTACGCCGCGCAGGTCGCCTTCGCCTTCCTCGCCCACGTTGCCCACGAAGAGCAGCGCTGCCGGAAACTCGGCACCGGCCTTCACCAGAGCCTGCGCGATCCCCAGCATTCCGATTACGCCCGCGGCGTTGTCGCACGCGCCCGGCCCCTCGATACGCTCATATCCCTCAATGATTTTCACCACGGGGTTCAACGGTGCATCGGCAGGAAACACTGTATCCAGATGCGCCGAAACTACCACCACTGGACCGGTGGCGGCCTGTTCCAGGTGCGGTGCGGGTAGAAAGCCCAGCACGTTACCGACTGCGTCTGCCTCGACGTCCTGAAGTCCGATCACGCGGAAGCGGTCGGCCATCCACTCCGATCGCGCCTTCTCACCAAACGGAGGCGCGGGAATCGCACACAGCCCCGTCTGCCAATCGAGCATTGTTTTCGAATGCCCGTGAAGCCACGCGAAGGCGGTATGGATGGTGCGTTTGGCCGCAAGCGCTGTTACGCGCGAAAACGCAGACCGCGAAATCGAGGGAGTCATCGCCACTTGTCTCAGGGTAGCAGGGCGAAGGCTCCGGCTCGCTCGCCCGGCTCCCGACGCGGGTCATTAATCGACGGGCTCATCCACCAGCGTACGCTTGCGATTCTTCTCGTCGTACATGGCGGAGTCAGCGGCGCGCAGCAGTGCATCGCTGGTTGCACCGTCCTCGGGGTAGATCGCAATTCCCACGCTTGCCGAGCCATTCAGCATGTGACCTTCAACGGCGAATGGGGCGGCGAAGCACGCTTCGAGCCGTCGTGTGATCTCCTCCACCACGTGCCGGCTCCGCACCTGCGGCACAAGGACCGCGAACTCATCGCCACCCAAACGTGCCAGGATGTCGCCCGGCCTCAGTTGTCGCTTGATGCGCGCCGCAACCTCCTGCAGGTAAACATCGCCTACGCGATGCCCATAGAGATCGTTCACTTGCTTGAAGTCGTCCAGGTCAGCGTAGATCAGCCCGAACACCGTGGCATCTTCGCGTGCCCGCTCAACTTCCTGTTCGAGGCGCTTGTCCAGCGAGAATCGGTTATGCACGTCGGTCAGGGCATCGAATTCCGAGCGATAGGTCAGGTCCACATACAGCCGATGGGTTTCGATCGCCAGCGCTGCCAGCCCTGCTCCCATTTCGAGTGCGCCCCATTCTTCTCCCCGAGAGGCCGCGGCCGGCGGCACGGCTGCTCGAACGTACCCGAGGATCGCGCCGCCGTGGCCCGAGATCTCCCGGCTCGCGGCCGGCTCGCTCGGTTGTCGCGAGGGCCGGTTGCCAAGACTGGCTCCGTCCGCCACATCGATCCAGCACGCCGCGCCATTTAGCCTTGAGGACACCAGGGCTGCAATCTGTTCCAGCACCTCTGACAGAGGACGTCCACTGTTAATGCGCTCCAGGATTCCACTGCGGCGGTGCTCAAGTTGCGCCATTGCGCCGGCCTGCCGCCGCACTTTGCGTTCCAGAGCCCACGCGCGGGCAATCGCCAATATAAGCACCACAAACAGAATGCCAAGCAGCACCACCAGGTTCCGCATGGTCAGCAGGGGAGGCCGGGCGACCATCACCAGGTCCGCCGGCGTTCGCAGCAGGATTTGAAACGGCACATCGCTTCCCGGATTGATCGTGCTCAGGTCGGGAATGATGCAGATTCCGGTCACGCGAACCATGGCTCGTTCCGGCATTTGCAGCATCGGGCCGGCAGCCGCCGTCCCGGGATGCCGCCACACCGCCGAGAACAGCCGCCCGCCGGCATTCAACAGGTACTCGTCTTGCGAGGGCTCGCGCATCTGCGTAACCACCCGCCCAGCGATTGACACCAGATCGTTCTCGTGGCCCACCGGCCGATTCTCGCTCCAGTACGCAAGCTGCTCCCACTTCGCGGCAGCGAATGGTGTCACCGCTCCGGGGATATGCCGGTCTTCAATTTCGCCATCCTTCAGGGTGAGAATTCGATCCAGTTCCGCAGGAAATCCCGATGCATCGGCCTGGTCGCCGATGGTCAGCGGCTCATGTGTCCGGGTCTCGATCCATAGGCTCTTGCGTTCGTCCTGGAGAACCACGGCCACGCCCGGCTCGTAATAGGTGATAATCCCATGCACGCGCATGCGCAGGGATGTGTCGTTGATTCGCTGTCCTTCAAGGATGCGGTCCATCGGCGTGATCGGCAGAGCCGAAGGCTGCGAGACTGCCGGCCGAAGCACCCGGATATCCTGGATGTTCGCAACGTAGAGCACTGCGCCGGTCTGCTGCATCTTGTCATCGAACTTGCCCGCCGACGCGCCCGTCACCTCCACATCGGCATCCAGCAGACCTTTTAGCGCGTCTATGTCGCTGGTGCTGACGTCGGCCTCGAAATGGCCGCCCTCCGTTACGAGTTGCAGCCGCGCATCCCGGGGCGCCTGACCGGACGCCCCATTCAGGTTTGCGGCGCGCACCCGGCCCCGCACGGAAATCAGATGGCAGTCGAGATCGGCGCGAAGCAGGTCCCAGAAACTCGCCTGGATGGGCTTGGGACGGAGCTCGTGTGCGATCAGCGTCAGCGAGTCGCTCACCACAATCGGCCGAAAGCTGTTCTGCGTGACTCCATGAATGCGCAGGCGGTCACCCACCGCGTAGGTAATACGGTTGGGGGGCCGCACGAAAATCGCGTCTTTGCCGTCTTCCACAAAGAGGATGTTCTGATATCCGCGCGAGAACACCACGGTCGCCTCAAAGTCCACCGGCAGCGCATTGCGCGCCTGCGCGTTATCCAGCGCAGTGACCGCAGCCAGAGTGCTCAAGGGCGGGGCCGCGGCAACTGCCCCCGACGCGGGCATGACGAACGCCGGCGCAAACGCCAGAAGGACGCCAAGCAGGATTTTGCGCGCGCGGTTGCGAGTGCAATTGCCCGCGACGCTCCGCACGGTAACCGTCGCCGTACCCTTCTCCAAGCTTGTTTCCCGTTGGATAAGCGTCAAAAGAGGCGTCCCAGAGATCCCACAATACATAATTGCCGCTTGGCCCGTTCTGCTGGATTGAACGATGATTTGTCGATCATCCTACGCTAGAAATGCTGTGACGTGCATCCCTCAAAGGGAGCAAAATCAACCGGAGTCCCCATCGGCTTCCCGCTCCGAGCCCGTCTCGACGTCCCGGCCATACTCCACTGAGTGCAGAAACAGCCCGGAGGCCGGCGCGGTTGGTCCCGCGGCGGCTCGCGACCGCGCGGCAAGCATTGCCGGAATCTCCGCCGCGTCTCGATAGCCTCGTCCCACGTCCAGTATGGTGCCCACCAGGTTCCGCACCATATGGTGGAGAAAGCCGTTGCCGCGGACCCGGTAAACCAGCAGCATGCCGTCCTCAATCTGCCGCTGCTCCCACGACGATGCGAAGATCGTCCGCACTGTGCCACGCCTATCGCCCACGTCGCCTTCCGCTGTGCTGCGGGTTGCCAGGTCGGAATCCGTCGCCGCAAAGCTGACAAAATCGTGTATTCCCACAAATGCCGCCGCCGCCTCATGCAGGCGCACGAAGTCGAGCGGCCACGGAAAGCTATACACGTATCGCGCCAGGACCGGCGGGCACGCCACCGCATACTCACGCTCGTTTCCCGCCGGCCCAGTGCGGCGCCGCTCCAGAAACACGCGGTATTCGTAAGTTTTGGCCACGGTCGAGTGGCGCGCATGAAAATCCGGCGCAACCACTCGTGCATCCAGCACTCGGATCGCCTGCGGCAGCGTCCTGTTCAACGCGCGCCGCAGATTATCCGCGGGAATGCGCGCTGCGAGCGCGAAGCTGGCAACCTGTCCCAGTGCGTGGACACCAGCATCTGTCCGCCCTGAACCTTGCGGCAGAGGCGACTCGCCGGTCACCCGTGCCAAGGCCGCCCGCAACTCGCCCTGGATCGTCTGCTCGCCAGGCTGTACTTGCCAGCCGCTATAGTCTGTCCCGTCATACGACACCACCACCATCCAGTTCTGTTTGGCGGCTGGCGGTGAATCATCGAGTTGGCCGGAAGGATTCAATGCGATCGGCAGGCTCTGGCTCTTTCTTAACAGGGTACCCGAATCGGTAACTCCATCCGGTCCTCACTCATGATTGGGCTATACTCAACTTTCGACATTCTTTCGTGTTCTCTGCGCGTGAAATTGCGGAACTCACCGCTGGGCGCGCGCGTATAGCTCTGATGTGCGGTGCTCGCGGTCCGGCTGGGCGCGAATATCCACCCAGGAGCAAGAATTCTGCGTCCGGGGCCCGTCTCCGAACGTCTTGATAATGGCACCCCACATGCCTAACTGATCGTGGAGAGGAATCATGCATTCTTTCGGTACAGGTGTGTTTCAGCGCCGGGTTGATGCTGCGCGCCCGCGCCGCGGCACGTTGCGCGCCACTGCCTCTGTCCTGCTGACGCTCGTCGCGGGTATTCCCTCGGGCTTTGCCCAGCAGCCGACCGCCAATCCGCCGCAGGAAAAGCAAAGCTCGGCCCTGCCTGCTGCCCCGGTGCCCACATCCACCGAGCCGTTTTCCCTGCGGCCATCGCAGCGTGATTTCAGCCGCCCCGCGGGTGACATCAACCGCTCTCCGTGGAAGGTCTGGGTGCCCACATCCGTGGATGCGGCCAGCTTTACTAACTCCGTGCGCCTGCAGGACCTGGTCAAGAACGGCAAGATCTACTTGAGCCTTTCTGACGCCCTCGCTCTGGCAATCGAGAACAACTATGATCTGGCCATCGCGCGCTATAACCTTGATATCGCCGACACCGATATCGTGCGGGCCAAGGCCGGCTCTCTCCTGCGGGGCGTCAATTCAGGCGTGGTTGCGAATACGCTGGGCGGCGGAGGTTCCGCGCTGGTGGGCGGCGGCGGACCGGGCGGCACCACCGGCGGCTCGGGCGGCGCTGCTTCCGGCAGCTCGGGACTCGTCCTCTCCACAAACGGCGCGGGCCCCGCGCCTGAAATCACCGACCCTACCGTTGGGGGAACCGTCACGCTGGAGCGCGCCAAGCAGCCGCAGACCAACACCCTGTTTTCCGGCGGCAAGAGTACCTTGTCGAGCAATACCAATCAGTACAACTTTACGTACAACCAGGGCTTTGCCACCGGCACAGCGCTCACCATCGGGTTCAACAACAGCCGCGTGACCACGGATAACGGTTTTTATCCTTTCAGCCCGACCCTGAACGCCAGCTTCAAGGCGACGCTGACCCAGCACCTGCTGCAGGGCTTCGGCATTTACATGAACAAGCGGTTTGTGTACCAGGCCCTCAATGACCGCCGCATCACGGATTCGGCGTTCCGCCAGCAGATTCTCTACACCGTCAACCAGGTGGAAACCATCTACTGGGTGCTTGTCAGCGATTACGAGGATGTCCAGGCAAAGGATCGCGCCCTCACGCAGAGCACGCAACTGCTGGGCGACACCCAGAAACAATTGCAGATCGGCACCATGGCTCCGCTCGATGTGGTCAACGCGCAATCCACAGTGGCCACCGACAAGCAGGCGCTCATCTTCGCGCAGAATCAGCTCAAGTACCAGCAGATGATCATCAAGCAGGCGATCGCGCGTAACCTGAACGATCCCGCGCTTGAAGCCGCTGACATTATTCCTACCGACCGCGTCAGTCTGGATGAACTGCCGGAAGAGAAGCAGCCGGTTGACGATCTCGTGGCCATCGCGTTCAAGCAGCGCCCTGAGCTCGAACAGGCAGTGCTGAACCTGAAAAACGATGTCATTGGGCTAAAGGGCGCGCGCAATGGGCTTCTGCCCACGCTCGACGTCAGCACTTTTTATGGCGGTAGCGGAGTGGGTGGCGCGCAGAGCCCGTTTCTGAACTGCAATCCGAACTTCGGCAGCACAGTGTTCATCCCATGCCCGGCGGGCCTCTTTCCGTCGAAGGGCTATGGAAACGTGCTGAGCCAGTTGGGTGATTCCACGGGGCCTGACAAGGGTGTGGGCTTCACGCTCAGCGTGCCGATCCGCAACCGCACCGCCCAGGCCGACCAGGCGCGCTCGCTCATCGAGTACCGCCAGGCCGAGCTTCGCCTCGAGCAGTTGCACACGCAAATCCGCATGCAGGTGGTGAACGCGCAGTTCGCGCTCACCAACGACCGCGCCCAGGTGCTGGCGTCCCGAGCGGCACACGATTACGCGCAGCAGAGCCTCGACGCCGAGCAGAAGAAGCTGCATCTGGGCGCCTCGACTACGGCCAACGTCCTGCAGCAGGAGCGCAACCTGGCCACCGCGGAGAACAACCTGATTGCGGCCGAAGCCACGTATGCCAAGGACCGCGCCGGTTTCTACCAGACGCTGGCCACCACCCTGCAGCACTACAACATCAGCCTGACCGATGCCGCCAGCGGCACTGTAGGCGCCGCGCCCATGGTGCCCGGAATCGTACCTTCAAACAGCAAGGAAGTGGCTCCCACCACGCCGCCTCTTACGGGCAACTAATCGATTCATAGCAGACGCACAAAAGGCCCGGCGCTCACCCGCCGGGCCTTCTGCGTGTGCGACAGAGAATATTACCCTCTCTTTCGCGTTCGTGATCCCCATCACGGACAAGCGTTTCGCCAAACTCCGACGATGGTCCGCGATGGTTTTTTCAGCCACGCTGCTGAAGAAAGAGGACCTCGTGTTGAACCGGCGGGAGGTGTTGCTGGCAGGAGCCGCGGCGAGCGCCGCGCTTGTCTCCGGT
>Ga0134128_10004483_pt1 | contig 17066 bp, 14 predicted proteins | sample KB31754_FD_96462 | JGI IMG/M metagenome (GOLD analysis project Ga0134128, IMG submission 96462) | Terrestrial soil microbial communities with excess Nitrogen fertilizer from Kellogg Biological Station, Michigan, USA - KB3-175-4 | ecosystem: Environmental > Terrestrial > Soil > Unclassified ...
CTACAATTCCCGGTCCAGCGGAATTTGATGGATGCCCTGATACGGATGGTGATAGTGTTGCTGACAATGTAGACGAGTGTCCACTGGTAGCAGGGTTGAAACAATTTAATGGCTGCCCCGATACAGATGGTGATGGCATACCTGATAATAAAGACAAGTGCCCATATGTAGCCGGGCTTGCACAATATGATGGTTGCCCACCTCCTGATACCGACCATGATGGTGTACCTGATGATTCAGATATGTGCCCGACAGTTCCAGGTCCTGCATCCAATCATGGTTGCCCTTTAATAAAGAAAGAAGTGATTGAAAAAGTAGAAAAGGCAGCTCATTCTGTATTCTTCGAAACAGGGAAGGCAACTATTAAAAAGGTTTCGTACAGAAGTCTGAATGCGATAGTGAAAGTAATGAAAGATGATCCAACCCTGTATGTAGATATTAATGGCTATACAGACAATGTTGGCAAGTCTGATGTAAATATGAAATTATCGCAAGATCGTTCGGACGCGTGCCGCAATTACCTGGTAAGCCAGGGTATCAGTAGAGACCGTATTACCTCCAACGGTTATGGCGATACAAAGCCTGTTGCAAGCAATAAAACGGCATTAGGAAGAGCGCAGAACAGGCGAACAGAATTCAAGCTTCGCAATTATAAATAAGAGCTTTTACCATACAGAAAAATGAAAATGGCCGGGGTTAGTTTCCCGGCCATTTTTTTTATAGCTCCACAATAATACAATTGTCATCCAGAACGAAGCCGTCAGCCCCTGTGCGATGGTAGCGGAGTGAAGGATCTCACTTCTGGGAGTTAAACTAAATGCATGCAGCTCCCTGTTCTCTTTTTTCACATTTGCACTTTGTCATCCTGAAAGGAGCTCCTGGCATCTGTGCGATGGCCGCGAAGTGAAGGATCTCACAAATTGAAGGACAAAGCTAAATACGATATCAGCTGTTTCTCGTTCTCATTCTCCGCTCTCCTCACAATTTGTCATCCTGAACAAAGCCTTCAGCCTTGCGCGATAGCCGCGGAGTGAAGGATCTCACTAATTGAGGTTAAACTAAATACCCACCACTCTCCGCTCTCTTTCTCCGCACTTCTATCGGGGGTTTATTGTCGTTAACTTTATTTGCAAACCATCTTACCATCCACATAACTTTGTCATCAGCCCAGATTTTGGGTATAAAGCTCTTTGACAAAATAACAGATCATTCATCATTCCGCTCACCACTCTGTTTCTCCGCACTCTTTCTCGCTCTGCGGCGAAAATGGGGTATGAGTGGGGAATGATTCGCATTGTGAACTAGTTACATAACTATTGCTGGTAAAGCATTTTGTCTTATCTGCATGCCCCAAATTCCCCACTCCCATTTTTTTCACCAAACGGGAAAATCACAACAATAATTATTGCATTGTTTCTGGTAAAGTATATTTTCTTCCTTTGTTTTGCTCGTGCAGCCAGCTAACAAGTGGCTGGAAATAATCGAGCATAGCTTTTGCATTCAGGTCTTCACCTGTAGCTTCTTTGAGTACCTGGCGCCAATCTTTAGATGCACCGGTGCGCATTATCTTTTTCAGGAAATCACCTATTTCTTTACTGCCATAATAATTTGTTGCGCGGGGATCCTGGTGCAATATGTTCTTTGCAATATAGTCATGCACCTGGTAGAGAATTACATAAGCGAGTGCATAATCATAATATTGTGCTGGGTCATCATTGATGTGCGTTTTTGTTGCCGCATCGCAATATTCTTCACCTCGCGGAGACGGTGGTACTATTCCCTGGTATTTTTTTGCCAGCTCCCACCATCTTTTGTTGAACTGATCTCCCGGCAGACTGTCTACATACATTTCTTTTTCAAAATTGCTCATCGTGCCGGAACAGAAATAAATGAACACTACTGAGTTTAATGCTTCTTTTAGCAGGGATTGTATGCTGTCTGTTTTCACATTGGGGTCAATTAGTCCGCGACCCGCAAGAAATGGTTTTTGCATAGCGGCCAGCCCCATCATAGTACCAAAAGCTTCGTGAAAAGCACGATTTGCCCCCTGTCGTAATAATGGTGGCACATCAGGATTAGTGTAGGTCATATAATAATAAATGTGCCCCAACTCATGGTGAGCTGTTTCGAACCATTCTGCATTTGGCTCTACACTCATCAGGCTGCGTACATCTTTATTCAGATCCATGTGCCATGCTGAGGCGTGATTATTTTTTTTGACGTTTGAATCTGCAGGGTAGGGATATAAGCTCGATTTTTCCCAAAAGGTAGAAGGTAGATGAGGGAAGCCAAGACTTACATACATATCCTCGGCATCTTTCACAATCCATTCAGCAGATTTATTATGAAGCACGCTATCCAGGTTAATGCCTTGTACATTTACTTCAGAGCTCCAATCCTGTCCCCAACGATTAGGCAGCCAGTGAGCGGGTAAATAATCCGGAACTTCTGATAGCCCATACTTTTGGGCTAACTCATAACGCATCCATGTGTGGAGCTCGCGATATAGTGGATATAATTCATACATCAGGCTATCCATCATGTTCATCATCTCGTCAGTCTTCATACCGTAATCGGAAACCTGGTAGGTAAAGAAATCATGATAGCCAAGAGCCTGCACTGTTTGATTGCGCAGGTTGCGAAGATTTACTAATCCATCTTTCAAAGTTTTGCCTACTTCCTTGCTGGCTTCCCATGCCATGAGGCGCTTATTTACATCGGTTTCTTTTTTCAGGATATCATCAATATCGTTAGTGCTCACTTTTTTACCATCTAACATATACTGAAACCCATATAACTTACCGGTTTGTTCATCCTCTGCTTTGATACGCTTTTTCACTATATCGGCAATAGTTTGGGGGTTATTAGCGGCGTTATAAAGAATATATTCCAACTGTTTAACCTGTATAGGAGTGAGCTTATCTTTTATAGCCAGAAATTTTCGTGAGTTTTCTATATTTTCTTTGCTCCCTGTAAATACCGCCATTTCCTCATCCGCTTTCTGTGCAGCAAGGGAATTAGTAGAGTCATTTTGTTTTATTTCCGTATTCAGTTTCCATTGGGCTTCCTGCGAGTTGGTGTACAGGCGCACATACTCTTTGGTATAGCTGTCAATGAAACCCTGTGCATTTTTCTGGTCGGCACTTTGGTTGCCATTTTTGCATGAGAAAAATAATACAGTGGCTATACATATAGCTGCAAGTGTATATTTCATTCTTAGAAAATTTTTCTAAAAGTATAGATTTTCTAATGGTATGATGAAACCAATCAGAATTGAGCAGCAAAATCTATCAACAATCGTGCTACCATATCTACATTTTCCAATGTTACTTCCGAGCTTTTATCAAAGACGTCATGATAATAGCCCTTGCCACCATTGGAATAGATAAAGAAAGAAGGTACACCGGCTTCGGTAAAGAAATAATGGTCGCTGTTTGCCGCTTTGCCCCGACTCTTTATAGCCGGCAGATAATCTTTCTTGTTGTTTATTTGTTGCAATAAATCAAATTCTTTGGGAAACTCTGTAGCATTTACAACCGTTATCCCATCAGTCGCATCTCCCATTATATCGATATTGGTGAGGAATTTTATATGATCTAGGGGGATCATAGGATGCTCTACAAAATAGTGCGAACCTAATAAGCCAGCCTCTTCACCGCTAAAGGCAATAAATGCAATAGAATAGTGCTGCGGGTGGGCGGCAAAATAATTTGCAAGGTATAATAACATGGCAGTACCACTTGCATTATCACTTGCGCCAGGGAAAGTAGCTGTGCTTCCCATCATGCCGAGATGATCGTAATGGGCTGTGAAAACAATAAAGCTATCTTTTACTGTGCCGGGCACATAAGCCATTATGTTTTCATTTTTATTTTTTGACGCAGGCAGAAATACCGAATGAATATAAACGCTTGCTTTTCGTATTCTTTTAGTGATCACTGTATCTTCGATATATAATACGGTGGCGGGTATCGTATCTGTAGCAACCGTCCATGTAAGCTTACCATGCTGAGGAATTATAAAACAACCTTTGGGAAGCTGTTTTGCAAAACTCCAGAGGCGAATTGACATTTTCCTGCAAAAGGAATCTACATTTTTTAAGAGATAGATCCTGTTCGACGTTTGCCAGGTAGCTTTTGTTTTATTCCATGCAGCCGTGTCTGGTATTGCCGACAAATCAACTGTTCTCACTTTCATGTTATCCACATTGAATGAATTGCTGCCTGCATCTACAAGAAAATCAACGCCGGGTTCCAATTCTTTTTTTCTGAAGCCTTTATTAACAATGACTGAGACTATATCGGGGAAAGTATTGACCGGAAAGCTATAGGTTTGAGTATACGAGCTATCGGCTGTGACCGGTAATAACCCAAATGATTTGATTTCTCTTAATACATATCGCTCCGCAGACTCATGACCATTCCTCACATAACCACGACCCAATTTGTTTGGTTCAGAGAGAATAGATATCTGACGTTTTAGCCATCGTTTTTCATGTTGTGCAAAAGCACTGGTTGAAAATGATATTAATACAAGTATTGCAAATATTTTGAAATGAAGGCGATCCATATGTAAAGCAAAACAGGAAATAAAATTAATGAATTATCAGTGTTAACTATTCCATTTTTTTATCACTAAGGAAGAGTTGGTGCCACCAAAGCCAAATGAATTTGATAAGAAAATATCAAACGGTTGTTGCATTGTTTGGGTTATAATATTGATCTTTTCTGAATGCTCATCGGGGTTTTCGAAATTGATATTGGGAGCGATGAAATTATTTTGCATCATGAGCATAGAATACACAATTTCGCTGGCGCCCGCCATCCAGCATTCATGCCCTGTCATTGATTTGGTAGAGCTTACAGGAGTTTTGCTGCCAAACACATTATATATTGCTTCCGCTTCGCTGCCATCACCGGCAGGAGTGGATGTAGCATGGGCATTAATATATTGAATATCGCCTGCAGCTACTGATGCATCGTTTAATGCGCGCGTAATGGAACGCACCTGTCCTTCAACACTCGGATTAGATATATGCTGACCATTAGATGAAAAACCATAACCAAGTACTTCCGCCAAAATAGTGGCGCCACGTTGTTGCGCTGATTCGAGGCTTTCTAAAATTACGGTTGCTGCACCTCCTCCGGGAACTAATCCATCACGATCACGGTCGAAAGGGCGGGATGCTTTAGCAGGTTCATCTTCGCGAATAGAAAATGTACCTAATGCATCGAAATTCGGCATGGAGTATATATTTACTTCCTGTGCACCTCCGCAAATAATTCTGTCCTGCAAACCTTGCTTTATAAATAAATATCCGAGACCTATAGAATGAGAACCACTGGCACATGCCGCACTTATTGAGAAGTTGATACCCTGCAATTTAAAAATAGTAGCAAGGTTCATAGTGACTGTAGAATTGAGTACCTGGAAAACAGAACCTGAACCAACCAGCACGGTGTCTTTCTTTTCACGGATCAGATCTATTGCTTCAATTACAGGTTTTGCAGAACTGTCATTGCCATAGATGATGCCTGTTTCATTCTGTTCAATAAAATCTGTTGTAAGCCCGGCCTGTTGTAATGCTTCTACAGTAGCCACATAAGCGAACTCAGCCTGTTCAGGCATCATTATTCTGGCGCGCCTGTCGAGCAAGCCTTTTAGTTGAGGGCGTTCCACATAACCTGTAAGACCTGAGCGGTACCCTAATTTTTTTCTTTCCGGGTCGAGAATAATACCTGAACGGCCTTCGAATAAGGACTGAGTTACTTCTTCTTTATTCTTACCGAGAGAAGAATAAATACCAAGACCTGTAATAACAACACGATTCATTCCTGCAAGTTTAGGTGTAAAGACCACCATTTATTGATATTACCTGTCCTGTAATGTATGAAGATTGTTTTGAAGCAAGAAATCCGGCGAGCTCTGCGACTTCTTCTGCAGATCCGAAGCGTTTCATGGGTATGAGATTGACCAATTCCTTTTCATTCAGGTCTTCCGTCATATCTGTTTTGATAAAACCAGGAGCTATCGCGTTGACCGTAATATTGCGGCGTGCCACTTCCTGTGCCAATGCTTTTGTGGCCCCTATCATGCCGGCTTTTGCTGCGGAATAATTTACTTGTCCGGCCATGCCTTTGATGCCGCTTAAAGAAACCATATTGATAATGCGACCGTAGCGATTCATCAGCATAGGGTTCAGAACTTGTTTTGTAACATTGTACATTCCCTGCAAGCTTGTATTCAATACAGAATCCCATTGCTCATCATCCATCATGGGCAATAGAGTATCATTACGAATGCCAGCATTGTTTACGAGTACTTCTATTTTTTTGTCTTTGTATGTATCTATCCAGCTACCTAATACCTGCTTTACATCTTCCCTATTAGCTACGTCAAAGCACATTATCTCTGCACCTACACCTTTTTCAGTTACCAGTTTAGCAGTTTCCTCTGCAGCCTTTTCATTTCCCTTATAATTGATAAGAATAGAGTATCCCATTTCGGCGAGCCTGATGCATACTGCTCTGCCTATACCTCTTGAGCCTCCTGTTACTAATGCGTATTTATCCTGCATGAATTGCCTGGGCTTTTAGGTCATTTTTAAAATGTGCAACTATGTCTGTGTTCATTAACCAGTTTTTCACTTCCTGCAGATTTTGAGAAGGGGCAAAATCTTCTTTAAAGAATGGGAATAATGAACGTGCACCATCGTATAGCCATTTAGTAGCTGGGGCTAGTTTATTGCTGATATCACGTATATCTATCGCTTGTACTAATGCAACAAGCTCTATTGCCAATACCTCATATGTGTTTTCTATTACACGATTACACATCAGTGCGGCATTGCATCCCATGCTCACTATATCCTGGTTGTCATTATTATTTGGAATGCTATGTACATATAGTGGGTTACTCAATACCTGATTTTCTGCCACTGTAGACGTAGCAGGATATTGCATGCCTTGTATGCCGAAATTTAATCCCAGCTTACCGGCATTGACAAAAGGAGGTAATTTTTGATTAAGATTAGCATTGAGCAGGAAATTCAATTGCCGCTCCGCGAGCATAGAAAGCTTGGTTATGGCAATCTTCACTTTATCCATTTCCAGTGAAACATAGTCTCCGTGGAAATTACCACCATGAAAAATATTCTTATTCTTAGAGTCAACTACGGGGTTATCGTTCACAGAATTCAGTTCGTCTTCTACTACCTCTTTTGCATTTAATATGGTATCTAATATAGGACCCAATATTTGCGGCACGCAACGTAATGAATAATATTCCTGTACCTTATCTTCTATTACATCTTCAGTTATAGCCCGTTCATACAGATATTCATCGCGCTTGCGGAGCAGCTTACTATCTGCCCCTAACTGGCGCATCCATAGTGCTATCTGGCGCTGGCCGTTATGTAGTTTTACATTGTTAAGCTCTTCTGAAAAATGGTCGTCAAAGGCCTCCATCATTTCATTAACCATGAGCGACAATAGCATGCTCCACATACTTAGACGATAAGCCATTATTGTATTGATGCCACCAATGCCTGTCATCGCTGAAGTGCCATTCAGAATTGCCAGACCTTCACGAATATGTATCTTTAAAGGTTCAGGTTCAAGGCAGTATAAACGGTTTGAGCGTTTTCAATTTTTCCTTTGTACCAAAAGTTACCTTCACCTATCATTCCTAAGGCAAGGTGTGCAAGCTGCACCAAATCGCCGCTGGCACCTACACCACCATGTGCGTAAACACAAGGATAAGCTTCGTTATTAATCAGCTCTGTAAGCAAGCGGATAACATCAGGATGGACACCTGAATAACCTAACAACAGGGTATTCAGACGCGATAACATCAAAGCTCTTATTTGCAGTGGAGTAAGTAATTGCCCCATGCCTGAGCTATGACTGCGTATCAGATTATATTGTAATTGTTTACAATCTTCGTCCTCAATGCGGTATTGCGCCATCGGCCCAAATCCTGTATTGATACCATATATTAATTTGCCTTTCGAAAAAGATTGCAAAAAGTCATAGCTATCCGTAACATCTTTTACAGCAGATGAAGTAATATTAATTTGCTTTTGTTCCAGTATCACCTGTTCAAACGCGGCAAGGTCCAGTTTTTTACCCCCAAGGGAAATCATGAGTCGCTGATATGTTTAAAGTGTGCAAAAATAACTTTCAAATACGAGAATTTGAAGATATACATAAATGGACATCATTTAAGGTTTGTGTTTTTAATCTTTGCTGACAAGTCCTGTTAATGGGTTCCTGATATTTTCATACCCCATCAAATCTACTTTAATACTGCCGACAAGTATAGGGCTATCTACTCTTACAGGTAAATGATCGTTATCATCAGTTACCCATACACTCATTTTCTCTCCACCTTTAAATATGGTGCCTTCTATCAGTAAGGGTACTATTTTTATCGTGTTAAAGGTGCCATACCTCGTTTGTATTCTTTCTTTACCCATATAGCGTATATATAGATTATACACCTTATCATCGAGGAACATGGAAAAAGGAATTTTATCGCCGGGCTTATAACGATTATAATCTATGTTTCTGGCATAATAAATAGTAGAAAGCACATCCTGCACACACCTTGGCACATTAAATACACCATGGGTAGAAACAGCCTCACCCATAGCGGGATTAAAAGCTACTGAATTATAGATCCTGAAGCCTCCTTCATTTACATTGCGCACAAATTTCAGAGGGAGCATGCTTTCTGCATCAATGTATGTTTCGTATTTGTCCCGCACTTTGTAAAACCATTCGTAAGATTTTACAGTTCTGCCATCGCCGATTACGTGATATACTTTATGTCCGTTCAGGTTTTCTTTGTCTACTGTAAAATAGGCATCCCCCGCATTTATCCATATCCGCCCCATATTGTAGTAAACTTTAAAGAATAGTTTTTCTCCATCCTGGAAGCTGGTATTCCTTATACCACAAAAATCATTTTGTGCGGAAAGGTGAAATGATATTAATAAACAAACAAGGCTATATCCAACCTTTCTTAATGAGAGCATAAGCTGATCCTCTTTTCTAATATAACTATTTACCTCAATACACGCATCCTTACTAGTAAAATGCTGCCAATAATTGCCGGTATAATAAGGTTTAGTGCCCATAAACCTATGGTAGCTCCTAAAATACCAACCGTATTGGTAGAAAAGTGATGAAACAGATATAATCCCACCTGGCCACGTTCTCCTATTTCTGCAAGTGCTATCGAAGGCACTATTGACATTACCCAGAAAAAAAGCGCACACATCAGGTATCCTTGCGCCAGCGGCATATCTATGTTCATCCAGCGTAAAAAAAACAAATACTGTGCCGTAAACACCCCAAGCCTTAATAGGGACAATCCCAGGATAGTTAATTGCTCTTTTGTACTAAACCTTTTTAGCAATTGCCCGTAAATATTAAACCTTCGCAGCCATTTGAACTTATTGAGTAATGGTAGCCATGTCTCAAAGCGCCAATATATAAGTATTAGAAAAAGAGTGATAGCTGCTGCACAAATGAGTACAATTTTCTCCATTAATCCGGGAAAGGCAATGTTGTAATACGTGAGCCCAAATACTCCTAATACAAATAATGACAGCAATTGAGACATTGCACCCAGGATAGAAACATTAATAAGCCGGAAAGTATTTTTTCGCTTCAGGTAGAGTATGCGCCCTGGATATTCTCCTATCCGGTTAGGAGTAACAATAGAAATAGCAATGCCTGCCAGGTAGCTTAAAAAAGCCTGTTTGTATGATATAGGTTGCGCTGATTTTACAAGGAGTTGCCATTTCCGTGCTTCAATAGAGAGGTTTATTGGCATTAGCAGGACGCACAGCCATATATAGATGGAGGGACCTGTGTGCCACCATGCTGTTTTATCTACTCTATGCAATTGCTTCATTACCTGGGCATAAATGCCCCAGAGTAGAAGAATTGAAATAATTCCACCGACCAAATAATTGAGCCATATTTTGGTACTTTTGTTCAAGTATTTCAACACTTTGCAACATAATCCCCATATTATTCTTGGTATTGACCCTGGTACGCTTGTAATGGGCTATGGACTCATTGCTATAAACAAAAGTAATGTTTCATTGGTAGAAATGGGGGTGCTGCATCTTGCAAAAAATAAAGACCATGCAGAACGGCTGGAACTTATTTTCAGAAAAATGGAAAGCCTGATAAAAATTCACCAGCCAACATCGGTGGCTATAGAGGCGCCGTTTTTTGGAAAGAACGTGCAGAGTATGCTTAAATTAGGACGGGCACAGGGGGTTGCAATTGCTGCTGCTATGATGAATGGACTGCAAGCGGTAGAATACGCACCACGTAAAATAAAACAATCAATAACAGGGAGAGGCAATGCAACCAAAGAGCAGGTATGGAAGATATTACAGCATACCTTGAAATTTGAAGAGGATGTACGCTTTATGGATGCTACCGATGCGGTAAGCGTTGCGCTGTGTCATCATTATCAAAGCCGCGCGCCGCAAAACCTGATTGCTAAAAGCATGGATGATAAACCGGTTAAAATTAATACCGGAAAGAAAAAGCCAGATAGCTGGGGGGCATTTATTTCTGCAAATCCTGACAGATTGAGAAAGCGATAATACTCACCCGGTTTAATATTCCTTTATCTTAATGTGCACATCGTGAGGAGCGGGTTCGTTCCCACCAAAATAAGGCAGCAATTTATATCCCATAGCGACACTGTCCGTGCAACCACGAGATACTGTGTCCATATTCCCATTTAAGATAAACTGGTATTCATCAGGCAATACTTTTATTTCGCAATCTATAATGCTATCAAGTTGTATTGCGCCTAAGTTTTTCAGCACTCTTACAGTGTTTACATAGCAGTCCGCAAATATGTACATTTTGCCATTATCCCAATCCCATCCAAAACGTGCGCTATTGACATGGTGGAAGGAGTTACAATCTGCAAAACCATATAGCTTGTTTACATCTTTCTGGTCTTCTTGTACCGAAGATTTATAAATGCATGAACTATCGAGTATCGCCTTAAAACGAATAAAGGATCGGGAGAAGGGAGGGTAACTGTTATTTACAATATAGTTGTCGCCTGCCAAAACTGTATATGTAGTAAAAGTGTCATCTGACGGAACAATATGCAGTATGGAATCGGCAGGTGGCTTTTTGTTTTGAGGAGTAATATTGGCAATATTACTCCTATTAGATGTGGCTACATCAGTATCATCTTTCCTGGTGCAGGATGCAGCCAGAAAGACCCCTATAATAAGGATCTTAAAACGTTTCATAAATATGTACGGTTATCTCTCCAGACCCACTATCCCTAACGTGCAAAAAATAAAAAATCAAAAGGTAGTACTTGGTGGAATTTTAATAATACTGCAAAGATAGTATAGTAATTGTAATGAAAATGACAGATTAATAGTTATTAGTTTTTTCTATTAATTAAGTTTGTTTTAATGCTTTTAGGTATAACGAATATTAAATCGGCATATAAAAGTTGATAAATATTATGAAATTGATTTACTAATTAATATTTTTCAGTTTGAAAGGGGAATATTAGATACTTTTCCTATCCTTATTCTTTTTGGTATAAGAATAATCTAAAACGGAGTACATTTACTCAAATAACAAAATATAGAGAAAAACAAGTTAGGTATGCCTGAATACAAAGCAAAAATACTACTGGTGGAAGATGACCCCACATTGAGCTATGTAGTAAGAGAGAGTTTGCAGAAGAATGGATTTGAAGTAATACACTGCGCTGATAGTGAGAGTGGTTGGCAACAATTCATGAAGCACAATTTCGACATTTGCCTGCTTGACGTAGTGCTGCCTAAAAAAGACGGTATGTACCTGGCTAACCAGATAAGACAAAAAAATGAAACTGTTCCTATCCTCTTACTGACTTCAAAGTCAATGGATGACGATAAAATAGCAGGTTTTAAAAGCGGAGCGGATGATTATATAACAAAGCCCTTCAACATGCAGGAGTTATTATTGCGTCTTGAAGTGTTTTTGAAACGTACCAAAAAGAAAGAAGATAATACGCCGGTTGAATTTAAATTAGGCAATCTCGACTTTGATTACACAAACCTTGTTCTGAAAGGTGATAAGATAGAGTATCAGCTTACACAGCGTGAGGCAGACCTGATAAAGTATCTATGCCTGAATGCTAACCGCGTACTGAAAAGAGATGAAATATTGATGAATGTGTGGGGTAAGGATGATTATTTTCTCGGCAGAAGTATGGACGTTTTTATCACAAAAGTGCGTAAATATATAAAGGAACAACCGGGGGTAGAATTACAAACCATACATGGTATCGGGTTTAAGTTTGTTTACAACCAATAAATAAATTTTATATCATAAAATAAAAAAGTGTAGATTTTTTGAATCTCCACTTTTTTATTTTTACAACAGGCTTTTTACTTTATCAATAACTGCCTGTAAACTGCCAGGTTCCTGTCCGCCTGCTGTAGCAAGTGTTTTTTGACCGCCACCTCCTCCTTTTATGAGTGGGGCAATATTTTCCTTAATTATTTTACTTGCGTCAAGACCCTTTGCATTCACTACACTATCGGCAACTCCAACAGCAACAAATGGCTTTCCATCTATATTGGCACACAGCACGATCACATGGTCGTTCAGATGATTTTTTACATCTAAACAAAGTCTTTTCAGTGCATCTGCAGAGTTTACAGAAACAATACTGCCGACAAAGGTTACCTGGTTAATGATTTCGTCTTTTGTCAGTATCTCATTTCGAATGGCTACCAATTGCCTTGCTTCATGATATTCCAGGTGTTTTTCAAGCGCGGTCTTTTCTTCCTGTAATTTTTCTATTGCTTTTATCGGGTCTTTGGGATTTTTTAATTGTGACTGAATGCTTGAAAGAAGAGCCAGCTTTTCATTGATGTAATGTGTAGCAGCAACTCCACTCAGAGCCTCTATGCGTCGCACACCTGCGGCAACTGCACTTTCACTAACTATCTTAAATAACCCTAACTGTCCTGTAGCGCCTACGTGTGTACCACCACATAATTCTATAGAATAATCAGGATCCATGATCACAACACGTACCACGTTACCATACTTTTCACCAAACAAAGCCATCGCTCCAAGTGCAATAGCTTCATCTTTCAGCATATTTTTTATGACAACAGGGATGTTCTCGCGTATTTTTTCATTTACTATTGCTTCAATTCGCGAGAGCTCTTCGTCTGTTACTTTAGCAAAATGAGAGAAGTCGAAACGCAGGTACTCTTCATTCACCAGAGATCCTTTTTGAGATACATGTATACCTAATACTTCACGTAAAGCTGCATGAAGTAAGTGTGTGGCACTATGATGCACCGCTGTAGCAATACGTTTTGGAGCATCCACCCTTGCAAGCACCGGTGCCTGAGGGTCTGACGGAAGCACTTCGGAAAAATGTATGATCAGGTCATTTTCCTTTTTAGTATCGATGATCTGTATACTTTCGTCCGGGAAAATTAGTTCTCCTGTATCTCCTACCTGTCCACCACTTTCAGCATAGAAAGGTGTAGTATTTAAAACTATCTGGTAAGATTCTTTTCCCTTTGCTTTTACACGACGGTATTTAAGAATGCTTGCTTCAGCTTCTAAAGTATCATAGCCTACAAATTTGGTAGCACCGCCTTCCTGTACTACCACCCAGTCATCAGTGTCTAAAGCTGTAGCTGCACGACTGCGCTTTTTTTGTTGCTGCATTTCATGCTCAAAAGAAGCCTCGTCAACTTCAAGCACGTTTTCACTTGCTATCAACCTTGTTAAGTCTATTGGGAATCCGTAAGTATCATATAGTTCAAATGCTGCCTTTCCGTTAATAAGGTGGGTATTACTTGATTTTGTATCAGAGATGATCTCATCAATTTTTTTCAAGCCTTTATCTAATGTTCGCAAAAAGGCATCTTCTTCTTCCTTTACCACTTTGCTCACAAAATCAATTTGATTAAACAATTCAGAGAATACATTTTCAAATTGTTTAGCAAGCAAAGGCATCAACTGAAAAAGCAATGGCTGCTTATAATCAAGGTATGAATAGTAATATCGCACTGCACGACGCAGTATACGGCGTATCACATAACCTGCTCCTGTATTGGATGGTAATTGCCCATCTGCGATAGTAAAGCCTATTGCTCTGATATGGTCGGACAATACGCGGAAAGCGATATCTGGCCGTGAATCTGTATTCCCATATTTTTTACCGGTAATTTTTTCTATTGCCCCAATAGTGCCGGTAAAAAGATCTGTATCGTAATTGCTTTGCTTGCCTTGTAATACGCGTACCAGTCGTTCCAGTCCCATCCCTGTGTCCACATGTCTTGATGGCAATGGCTCCAGGTTCCCATCCTTTAATCTATTGAATTGGATAAATACGTTGTTCCATATCTCAATTACCTGGGGATGGTCAGCATTTACGAGTGTCTTTCCATCCTTCTGGCTGCGTTCTTCATCACTGCGGCAATCAACATGTATTTCTGTGCATGGGCCACATGGACCAGTTTCGCCCATTTCCCAAAAATTATCCTTCTTTTTACCCATCAGGATACGATGCTCATCAATATGCTGTTTCCAGTAGCTGATTGCCTCTTCATCTCGTGGTAAATTTTCTTTTGCATCCCCTTCAAAAACAGTTATATATAGCCTGTCCTTTGGTATCTTAAATACATCGGTAAGTAATTCCCAGCTCCATGCTATGGCTTCTTCCTTAAAATAATCTCCGAAGCTCCAGTTACCCAGCATCTCAAACATGGTATGATGATAAGTATCTACCCCTACCTCTTCCAGGTCGTTGTGCTTGCCACTTACACGCAAACATTTTTGTGTGTCTGCTACCCTTGTATATTCAGGCTTACGATTGCCAAGGAAATAGTCTTTGAATTGATTCATCCCCGCATTTGTAAACAAAAGCGTGGGATCATTTTTTACAACAATAGGCGCAGAGGGAACAATATGGTGTCCCTTACTACTAAAAAAGTCCAAAAACTGCTGTCGTATTTCGTTTGCAGTGAGCATATATCTGTTAAATAAATAAAGGTGCAAAGCTATTATTTAAAACGCGCTTTGAAATATTGAAGCGAAAATATCCAAATAATAAAACACTGAAGAAGAGCTATAACATTATTTTTGCATCGCAATTGTATCCGGTATTAGAGTCCGAGATTGAATACACTCACCATAGAATTAGTATAAAGATGCCTTGGTATGTATTATATACAAAACCTCGAAATGAAAAAAAAGTAGCTCTGCTGTTGGAGCAAAAAGGAGTAATTGTGTATTGCCCGACACAAGAAACAATTAAACAATGGAGCGACCGGAAGAAAAAAGTGATAGAACCTGTATTCCGTTCCTATTTGTTTGTTCATTTGGGTGAGTATAAAAAAGATAGTGTTTATGCATTAACTACACCTGGCGCTGTTCGTTTTTTGTGGTGGCTGGGGAAACCCGGAGTTGTAAAAGATGAAGAGATACAACAAATAAAAGATTTTCTTAACTCATACAAAGATGCTATAATTACTACAGAAATACATGAGGGTGAGGAAGTTACAATTAAAGAAGGAGTCTTAAAAGAGAAAAAAGGGAAAGTTCTTCGTGTGCAGGGAAATAAAGTCACCCTTCATTTAAAATCGATCGGGCTGAATATTGTAGCCCACGTATCTATACAGTCAATTGAAAAACAGTGATTTAAGAATTTTATTCATTTAATATGAATTGTTTACTTATTAATAATAATTGAAAACCTCCTTTTGTTTTTCATATTCCATACTTTTGTTTTTAATTATAATTGAGTAGTTTTATTACTCAATATCGTTTGTCAAAATGTGACTGACGAAGCGAAGCTATACAAAAAATATATAATAGGTATAGTAAAATTGGAATGTTAGAAGCACTTATTTCTTCCCGTACCCGCCTCAAACTTTTATTCAGGTTTTTTCTTAATCCTCATAACTCAACGTATTTAAGATCGTTGGCTGACGAGTTTGATGAAAGTACCAACGCTATAAGAGTAGAGCTTAATCGTTTTGAGGAAGCTGGCATGCTGCTATCCGAAAGCCAGGGTAATAAAAAAATGTACCGTGCAAATGATAGTCATCCATTGTATAAAGACTTGCATAACATTCTATTAAAATATATAGGAGTAGATCGTATTATAGAGAATGTTATAGAAAGATTAGGGCATTTAGAGAGAGTGTATCTTACAGGAGATTTTGCAAATGGTAAGGATTCAGGTATCGTTGATCTGATATTTGTTGGCAATATAGATATCAACTATTTAATGAATCTGATTGCTAAATCTGAAAAGCTCATTGACCGGAAAATCAGGTTTTTAATTTACCAACCTACCGAATTAATTGCCTCTGTGAAATCTGATCCGGGGAAATATTTATTATTATGGGAAAGCAAATCCTGACATTATTTTTATAAAAGCGGTTTGACAAATCAATATTTAGCAATACAAAGTCAATTTATATGAATCTAACTGACAAGAGCATATTTGTAACAGGCGGAACTGGTTCTTTTGGGAAAATGTTTACCCGGACTATCCTTGAAAAATATCCAGAGATCAAGAAAATAGTTATTTTTTCTCGTGATGAGCTGAAGCAGTTTGAAATGATGCAGCACGATATCTATAAAAGTCATCCTGGGATACGTTTTTTCCTGGGTGATGTACGTGATGTGGAAAGATTGAAACGTGCGATGGAAGGTATAGATATTGTTGTGCATGCTGCTGCCCTGAAACAAGTGCCTGCTGCTGAGTATAATCCTATGGAATTCATAAGGACAAATGTGCTTGGCGCAGAAAATATCATTGAGGCGGCCATATATAATAATGTAAAAACAGTTGTTGCCTTATCTACAGATAAAGCTGCGGCACCCATTAATCTATATGGCGCTACTAAGCTTTGCTCCGATAAGCTTTTTGTAGCGGCTAATAATATAAAAGGGAAACGTGATATGCAGTTTTCTGTAGTAAGATATGGGAATGTAGCAGGTTCGAGAGGCTCTGTTATTCCATTCTTCCTTGAA
>Ga0134128_10004484_pt1 | contig 17064 bp, 12 predicted proteins | sample KB31754_FD_96462 | JGI IMG/M metagenome (GOLD analysis project Ga0134128, IMG submission 96462) | Terrestrial soil microbial communities with excess Nitrogen fertilizer from Kellogg Biological Station, Michigan, USA - KB3-175-4 | ecosystem: Environmental > Terrestrial > Soil > Unclassified ...
GACGGCGTGACGCCGCCGCCGGTGGTCGTGCTGGTGGTCGAGCCGGCCGGCTCGGTCATCGTCACCCGATCGGCCTCGAAGCTGGGGTTGAGCGCGTAGTTGTTGTCCGGGCCCACGCTCCAGGTGCCCGCGGCCGCGTTGAACGACCACGCGCTCATCGAGGCCATCGTGGGCGTCGTCCCGCTGAACGTCAGCGGGCACCACTGGTTGTAGCCGAGCCCGTTGCCGGCGAAGTCGCTCCAGCGGTCGCCGGCGAAGATGACCGTCGTCCCCGCCGTCCCCTTCACCGTCACGAAGAAGCCGGTCTGCGAGACGTGGCTGAAGTCGTGGTCGGTGTTCCCGATGACCCCCTCGGCGCCGTAGGGGCCCATGATGTTGCTGGCCGCGATGTAGTAGCTGTGCGAGGCGTTCCAGCCGTGCAGGTCGGACGAGCAGAAGTAGTACATGCCGCCATACTTGAACATCGTGTTTCCTTCGCGCCCGGGGCCGCCGAAGATGCGCGTCGCCGCGTCGATGCTCAGCGAATCCGCCGCGTGGACGGGCGCGACGTAAAGGTTGCTGCGCCCGCTCGACGAGGAGCAGATGAGGTACGACTTGCCGTCGTCGTCGGTGAAGATCGTCTGGTCGCCGGTGGTCGTGTTGACCACGTTGGTGATCGCGGCCTGGACGTGATCGAAGGCGAACGTCCCCGCCGGCGTGTCGCTGGTGGCGAACAGCTCGCCCGTGCCCGCCGGACCACCTTGGTACTGCGAGATGAGCACGTACTTCTTGGTGGTGGCGTTGTAGACGACGCCCAGGCGGCCGATCCAGGTCCCCGAATCGACGTTTGCGCCCAGGCTGGCGGTGGTGAGCACGTCGTTCTCGTGCTTCCAGGTGACGAGATCGGTCGACGAGTAGCAGGTGATGGCGACGAACGTGGTGTCGCTGTTCTTCTTGGTGTTCGCCGCGTAGGTGACGGCGCCGTTGTACTTGACCCCGTACCAGTAGTAGGTGCCGTTGAAGCTGAAGACGCCGCCGCCCTGCGAGTAGATCGGCGTCCCCGAGGTGTCTTTCCAGAACACGTCGTTGTGGATCAGCGCGCCGGTCGTCGCGGCGCCGCCGGTGCCGGTCGATCCCCCCGTCCCGGCGCCGGCCGATCCACCTTGCCCCGTCCCGCCGCCCGTCCCGGCGCCGCCGCTCCCCTTGCCCGCAGAGCCGCCCTGACCGCTGCCGCCGCTGCTCCCCTTGGCGCCCGCCGCGCCGGCTTGCCCGCCCGTGCCCGCCTGCCCGGCGCCGGCGCCGCCGGTCGCGCTGGTTCCGCCGCTGCCGGTCCCCACCGCGCCGCCCGTTCCCGCGCCGGTCGATCCACCTTGCCCGGTCGCGCCGCCTGAGCTCGCGCCCCCGCTGCCCCCGCCCAGCGTGCCGCCGCTTCCGGTTCCGCCGCTCCCACCCTCCGAACCGACGTCGCCCGACTGGCCGCCGCTGCCGGAGGTCGGCCCGGCGCCGGTGCCGCCGCAGCCGACGACGAGCATGGCCAGTCCGACCACCGGACCCCACACGCGACGCGCCGCCGTGGACAATGGTCTCGTTCCGAACGGGTCGGGCATCGATGCTTCCATCACTAGGTGACAAGGGGCCGTTCATCCAGATCTGTTGCGGCGGGAGCCCTCACGGTTCCTTTTTCCGAGAGGCGCCGCCGCGTCGCGGCAGGGGTGGAGTTTTGTTCCGCGCCGGGCGGGAGCGATCGATTTCCGACCGCCTGTGATCTCCGTCGGCCGCGTGGCTCCTGCACCTGGCACGGCATGCCGGCTGCACCATCTCCGATCGTGACGAGGCGCGGTTGGGCTCTCACACCGGTCGTGTTGACGTTGGGGATGTTGGGCTGGGTGGCCGGCGGCCGGGCCGAGCCGCCGTCGAGCGCCACGCCGATGACGGCGCCGGCGCGCGCGCCCCTCTGCAGCGGCGCCTACGCCGACGACTTCACCGCCCTCTCGGCCGAGGCGCGCGAGTTCGATCGGCGCCCGGAGGCGGTCTTCTCCTACTGCGTCCGCAACAGCGCGGTCTACGAATGTCTCTCCTACGGGCCCGACGGCGCGATCCGGCGCGAGAAGAAGCGGGCCACGCTGCACGGGACGGCGTTCGCCTACAAGCGGCAGGGGAGCGACACGCTGCTGCTCACCAATGACCACGTCGCCGCCTGGCCGGCGGTCACCGACGCGCAGCACACGGTCGACGGCGTCCCGGCGGGGTGCAAGAAGGTGTCGGAGGCGCTGACGCTCGTCGACGACGAGCACGACGCCTACGCGCTCGACGACATCCCGCTTGCCCGCGTGGTGACCGATCCGCAGCTCGACGTGGCGGTCCTCAAGGCGCACGCCGAGCTGCAGGTGATGCGCTGGAAGATCGGGCACAGCGCCGGGCTCGGCGAGCGCGACGTGGTCGAGGTGCGGGGCTTCCCGCTGGGCGCCTTTCGGGCCACGAACGTGGGGACGGTGGTGTCGCTGCACGATCACGACGACTACGGCGACTGGGACCACGAAGACTTCGTGATCGACGCGCTCCTGTCGTCCGGCAACTCGGGCTCGCCGGTGCTGGCCGTCTCCTGCGCGACCGGCGAGTACGAGCTGGTCGGCATCTTCCACGCCGGCTACACCGAGGGGAGCGCGCTCAACGTGGTGGTGGGGATCGATCAGGTGCGCGACCTGATGACGACGCTCAAGCGCAAGCCGCGCGATCGCGACGCCGTCGCCGCGGTGCCCGGCGGGGCAGGGCGGGTCGCCGTGGAGACGGGGCTCGACGTCGACGGCGAGACGTTCTTTTCGTTCGGTTCGCTGGTGGCGCTCGTGCGCGGCCGCCCCGATCACCGGCTGCTGTTCGTCGTGCTCTCCAAGGACTTTCCGCGCACGGTGGCGCCGCTGCTGGTCATCGAAGATCTCGCGGCCAAGGATCCGTTGTCGTTCGGGACCCTCGGGCGCGTCTGGCTCGGGGGTCCGCGCGGGCTCAAGCTCACCGATCGGGCCGCGCTCGATCCCGACGCCACGGCCGAGGTCCTGCGCGCGCTCGATGCCTTGCGCACCGATGCGGCCGCCGCCATCGCCTACCGGACCGCGGGCGAGCAGGCGGGCGCCTCGCGCCAGTCGACCGAGCGGCTCGCCAAGATGGCCGAAACGCTGACGCGCACCGCGGCCGCGCGCGCCGACATGGTCCAGGCGGTGAGCGATCTCGCCGACCGCCTGGGCCCGGCGGTGGGGAGCCGTGGCGCCACGCTGGCCGAGATCAACGCCGCCGCGCCGCCGGCCATCGCGCGGCCGCCGACGGCGACGGCCGAGACTGGCAAGCCGCAGCTCAGCAAGCCCGAGTGAACGCCATCGACGCCGGCGCTCGACGGTGAGGGGGAGAGTCCCCACGCCCTTCGGGGGGCGGGGCACCGCTCATCGCAAAATCGGTCCTGTCGTTTCAGGCAGATAGGGACTCCTTGGTCCGGCGTGCCTCTTGCGTCGGTACGGCGCCCTAACCCCGCGCGGGCGACGAGCCCCTAACTCGACGGAGATCTCATGACCCCAGTGACCCCCGAACGTACGCGCTCTCGTTTGCTTGGAATTCCGGCTCCGCTCCTGTTTTCGTTGGCGCTCGGCGCCGGCTGCCTCGGTCAAGGCGCGCCGAGCGATCAGGTGATTGGCTCGCTCACCTCGGGCGCGACCTCGGCCGTCGTCGCCCTGGCGAGTGACTGGACCGCCGGCTACTGCGCCAACGTCACTGTCTCCAACGCGGGCGCCGCGGCCGCCACCGGCTGGCAGGTGGTGATCAACCTGAACCAGTCGGCGCTGGCCAACATCTGGAGCGCCAGCGACACCCTCTCCGGGACGCAGATGACCGTGACGCCGCTGTCGTACGACGCCGCCATCGCGCCCGGCGCCAGCGTCAGCTTCGGCTTCTGCGGCAACGCGACGGGCAGCAACTACCATCCCACGATCGTGTCCGTATCGGCGACGGGGAACGGCGGCGGGACGACGAGCGGCAGCGGCGGAACGGGCGGCAGCGCGGGCAAGCTCGGCGCCGGCGGGACGCCCGGGACTGGCGGTGTCTCCGGGACTGGCGGTGCCTCCGCGACGGGCGGTGCCCCCGCCACCGGCGGGACGCCTGGGACCGGCGGCGTCAGGGCCACCGGTGGCGCGACGGGCACCGGCGCGTCGTCGGGGACCGGCGGTGGCTCGGCGACCCAGTGCACGCTCCCCTGGGCGGCCAACAACGGGTCGGGCTCTTTCACCTGGTACTACTTCGGGCAGGGGACGGGGCAGGACAGCCTCGGCTACCGCACCGCCTGCGGCTACACCGGCCACGAGCCCTCGGGACAGGACTCCGACACGGTCATGAACATCGCCACGCCCGGCTACTTCGCCGCCGTCCCGGGCGCGAGCGGGTCGAGCTTCGACACCGTCAACCACTGCGGCGCGTGCGCGCAGATCACCAACGGCGGCAAGTCGGTGATCGTCACCATCGTCGACGAGTGCCCCGAGAATTCGAACCCGCTCTGCGCCGCGAACCCGAACGGCCACCTCGATCTCAGCCGGCCGGCGTTCAATGCGCTCGGCTATTCGACCGGCGATCCGAGCGGCACGACCTGGAAGTACGTCCCCTGTCCGGTCACGGGCGGGATCGTCGTGCGGGGCAAGTCGGGGAACGCCAACCAGGTCTACATCGAGAACGTCGTGCTCCCGATCGCCAGCGTGAGCGTCAACGGCGTCGCGGCGACGCACCTGTCGTACGGGGCCTGGCAGCTCCCGGTGAACGCCAGCGTCGGGTTGCCCCTGACGCTCACCGACGCTTCGGGGCGCGTGACGACGGTGAAGATCGCGGACACCAACCCGGCCGACAGCACCAGCACGGGCACGCAGGAGCCGGTCTGCCAGTGAGCCGGGGCTGATCGCTGCCCGGCGGGTTGGTCCGGCCCTTGCTGGACCCGCCCGCCGTGCGCGTTCGTCCGATCCACGAAGCGGCCGCGAGCCGGCCGCTTGAGCCGCGGCGGGCCGGCGGCGCGCGTTTCATTCCGCGACGCTCGAACGCCGAACGTTCGGTTTCTTGTCGGGTGGCGTGGGCGGCGCTCGTACTTTTCGCCAGCGCGAGCGGCGCCGCCTGCGGGATCTCTCCGTCAGTGAATGCCCCGAATCAGGCCAGCTCGCCGCGCGACTTTACGGTCGTGACCCTACCAGATACCCAGTACTACTCGGCGGCTCATCCGGAGATCCTGGACGCCCAGATCGCCTGGATCGCGCGCGAGGCGGCGGACCAGAAGATCGCGCTCGTGGTGCATGAAGGGGACATCGTCGACGCGGACGAGCCGGGGCAGTGGGCGCGCGCCGCGAGCTCGCTGCATACGCTCGACCGCGTGGTCCCGTACATCCTCAGCTCGGGCAATCACGACTACGATCGCGCCGGCCGGACCATCACCCGCCGCACGCTGATCGATCGCTACTTTGAGCCGCCCTCGACCGGCCTCTACGAGCCGGGGCGGATCGAGAACCGCTACGAGATCGTCCCGGCGCCGGGCGGGCCCTGGTTGGTCCTGTCGCTGGAATTTGGACCACGCGACGCCGTGCTCGACTGGGCCGACCGCGTCGCCAAGCGCTACGCGGCGCTGCCGGCCATCGTCGTCACGCACGCCTACCTCGCCTCCGACAACGCCCGCTTCGACCATCTCGCGCGCCCGGATCAGCTCTGGAATCCGTACCGCTATCTCGACGGCAGCGTCCCCGGCAGCGTGAACGACGGCGAGGAGATCTGGCAGAAGCTCGTCGCGCGCAACGACAACATCTTGTTCGTCCTCTGCGGGCACGATCTGGGGGACGGCGTGGGACGGCTCGAGAGCACGCGCCCCGACGGCACGACCGTCCACCAGATCCTGGCCAACTATCAGATGCAGCCGCTGGGCGGCGGCGGCTACCTGCGGCTGCTCGAGTTCTCGCCCGCCGAACGGCGCGTGCGGGTGCGGACCTACTCGCCGTATCTGAACCAGTTCAAGACCGATCCCGACAACGACTTCCACCTCGCGTACTGACCTAGACAATCAAAGGAGACGACAGATGAAACGGATTCTGATGGCCCTGATCCCCGCTGCTTTCATGACGTTCGGAACGATGGCGCTGGCCGCCGACGCGCCGGCCGCCAAGCCCGACTGCACCACGCAGCAGAAGGCGCTCGACGACGCCAACGCCGCGGTGAAGACCGCCAGCGCCAAGCCCGATCTCTCGAGCTGCAAAGACAAGAAAGGCAAGGACAAGACCGACTGCGAGAAGCCCCTCAAGGACACGCAGAAGGCCGCCGTGAAGGACGCCAAGGCCAAGGCCAAGGAGGCCAAGACCGCGGCCGACTGCTGCAAGAACCCCAAGAAGAAGGGCTGCGCGTCGTAGTCCAAGTCCAGGAACAATTCCAGGAACAGCCCCGCCGTCGCCGCAGAAACTGGTAAAAACTGCAGAGGCTGGCGGGGCGCCTCGATCGTTTTCGGGCGGCGCGTCGATGCGCCGCGACACCACCTACCCGAGGCAGGGTCGTTGGTGGTATTCTCGAAATATCTCTCTTATGCCTACGCAGACTAGCCGTGTGAACCCCGGGCGATTCGTTCTCCTCGGCGTTCTGGTGGCGCTGGCGGCATCTTGGGCCGTCTCCTGCCAGGGACCGCAGGAGTTCTTCCGGGACACGCAAGGCAACGGCGGTGGCCCCGGGACCGGAGGCTCTATCGTGGCCACGGGGGGCAGCGTGGGGACGGGCGGGGTGCCCGGGACCGGCGGCAAAGCGACCGGCGGCGTGCCCGGCACCGGCGGCAAAGCAACGGGCGGCGTGCCCGGCACCGGCGGCATCATCAACACGGGCGGGGTGCCCGGGACCGGCGGCAAAGCGACCGGCGGCGTGCCCGGGACGGGCGGCCGAGCCACCGGCGGGGTGCCCGGGACCGGTGGCAGCGTCGGGACCGGTGGCAGCGTCGGGACCGGCGGCATCGTCGGGACCGGTGGCAGCGTGGGGACGGGCGGCACGCCCGGGACCGGGGGCTCGGGCGCGGGCGGCAGCGTGGGGGCCAACTGCGTCGACACGATCAAGCTCAACAACTACACGGCGGGCAGCCAGTCGTGCGCCGCCTGTAAAGAGAACAGCACGGACAAGTCGGCGGGCTGCGAGACGATCATCAACTGCCTCGATACCAATTATCCGTGCGGTTCTGCCAACAACTGCGCGCTCATGTGCGACAACATGGGCGGAGACAGCGTCGTACAGGCTTGCGTGACAAACCTGCTGTCCGCCGGCTCCTGTAGCGTTCCGTAGCGTTCGGCGGAGCTTGCGCCGTCAAGGATGAGCCCGTAACTTTCGGGCCCATGAAACTTTCCGTCCTGTTCGCCTCCGCCACGTTGGTCTCTGCGCTCGCCGGCGCCGCGCGCGCCGATCTCGAGCTGCCGCGCCCGAGCCCGTTCGCCAAGGTCGTCCAGACCGTGGGCCTGACCGACATCACCGTCGACTACAGCAGCCCCGGCGTGAAGGGGCGCAAGATCTGGGGCGTCGTCGTTCCGTACGATCAGATGTGGCGCGCCGGGGCGAACAACGCCACCAAGCTCACCTTCAGTCGCGACGTGACGTTCGCGGGCAAGCCGGTCCCGGCCGGCTCGTACGCCTTCTTCGTCATCCCCACCAAGGGCGCTTGGACGGTCATCCTCAACAAGAAGGCCGAGCAGAACGGCGTCGGCCGCGACTACAAAGAGGCCGACGATCTCCTGCGCGTGCAGGTGACGCCCAAGGCGGCGCCGTTCCGCGAGCGCCTCGCCTACCTCGTCACCGATTTCAACGACGACAAGGCGTCGCTGGATCTCGAGTGGGACAAGCTGCGGCTCGCCATCCCGATCACCGTCCAGACATCGGCCCAGGCGCTGGCCAACATCAACAACGCCATCGACAACACCTGGCGCACCTACGCCAACGCCGCCCGCTACATGCTGGAGAACAAGAAGGACTACGACGCCGGCATGAAGTACATCGACCAGTCGCTGGCGCTGAAGGAGGACTGGTTCAACGTCTGGATCAAGGCCCAGCTCCAGGCGGCCAAGGGGGACCTGAAGGACGCGCGCGTCACCGGCGAGCACGCCCACGACCTGGGCAAGAAGTCGCCGATGTTTTTCCTTGAAGGCGAGATCAAGAAGACCCTCGACGACTGGAAGAAGAAGAAGGGTTAGCGCCGCTCGGAGGCGGCCGAGCGGGTCGGGCCGATCGCGCGGCGGTAGATCGAGATGTAGCGATCGACGGCCGGCTCGACCCGGTAGCGGGTCTCGGCGAGCCGGCGCGCGGCGGCCGAGAGGCGCGCGTGCAGGGTGGGGTCGTCGAACAGGCGGCGTGCGGCGGCGGCCATCGCCTCGACGTCGCCGAGCGGGCAGAGGAAGCCGACCTCGCCGTCGGGGATCACCTCGGGGAGCCCGCCCACGGCCGAGGCGATGACCGGGACGCCGGAGGCCATCGCCTCCAGCGCCGCCAGGCCGAAGCTCTCGGTCTCGCTCGGCAGGAGGAACAGGTCGGCCTCGCGCAAAACGCCCGGCAGGTCGACGCGCTCGCCGAGAAACTCGACGTCGGCCGCCACGCCGAGCCGCGCCGCCAGCGCCGCGACCGCCGCGCGATCCGGACCGTCGCCGACCAGGCGCAGCCGCGCCGGGCGCTCGGCGCGGAGGCGGGCGAAGATCTCGAGGACGTCAGGGACGCGCTTGACGGGGCGGAAGTTCGAGACGTGCACGACGACGGGGGCGGGCGGGAGCGGTCGGGGCGTCTCGCTTGCGGGGCGAAACCGCGCGGCGTCGACGAAGTTCGGGACCACCTCGATGGCGACCGAGGCGGGGACCCCCAGCGTCTCGTGCGTGGCGCGCGCGAGCCAGGCCGAGGGGGTGGTCACCGCGTCGCTGGCGGCGATCGAGAAGCGGGTGAGCGGCAGGAAGCTCGGATCGTTGCCGACCAGCGTGATGTCGGTGCCGTGCAGGGTGGTGACCAGCTTGGGCGCGGCGTCGCGGCCGGCGGGGTCGGCGGCCAGGACCTCGCGCGCCAGATGGGCGCTCACCGCGTGGGGGAGCGCGTAGTGCGCGTGGATGACGTCGAGCCGCTCGCGGCGCGAGACCTCGACGATCATCGAGGTCAGCGCCAGCGTGTACGGCGAGTGTTTGAGCTGCGGGTAGGCCGGCGGGGCGACCTTGTGGAAGGTGACGTTCGGCTGCGCCGGCGCCAGGCGGCCGGGGAGATCGTCGCTGAAGACGTGGACGGCGTGGCCGCGCCGCGCGAGAGAGGTCGCCACCTCCGCCGCGACGACCCCGCTGCCGCCGAAGGTCGAGAAACAGACGACGCCCACCCGGAGCGGCGGGGCGGTCATGGGAACGTCCTCATGGCTCGAGATCCTGGAGCGCGGTGACGAACGGGCCGGTGGCGGCCAGGCGCTCGAGCACCAGCGCTTTGAGCGCGCCCGGACCGAGGCGGCCGGCCAGCGACGGCCAGGCGTAAGCGCGCTCCTGCGGGATGCCGCCCGGGACCAGCGCGTCGCGAACGCGGGCCAGCCTGGCCAGCGTCGCGCCGTCGCGCTCGGCCAGCTTGCGGGCGTAGCGCGCCGTGAGCCGCTGGAGCGCGCGACCGACGTGAGCGCGGGTCCGCTCCGCCGCGCGCGTCAGGTTGCGGTCGCGCGGATCGAGCGCGGCGGTGGTGGCGGCGATCCGGTCGACGGCCGGCGCGATCTCGGCGGCCACGCGCGCGGCGAGCTCGGCGGCGGAGGGCACGTCCGCCGGCCGCGCGGCGGGGAGGCGCGCCAGGAGGTCCGCATCGGGGCGGGCGAGGTCGTCCGCCCCGAGCCCCAGCTCGCCCAGTCGCCGGCGGGTGTGCGGATCGAGGCAGCGAAAGCGGGCGCGCGGGACGATGAGCGGCATCGCCAGTCCGAACAGGTCGTAAAGCGGCGCCGCCTGCGCGAAGTAGCTGACCTCGGCCGGGCCGCCCACGGTGGCCGCTGTCGGCAGCAGCGTGTCCTGCACGATGGGCCGCAGCAGCGCCGAGGTGGAGAAGCGGAGCGGATCGCTCTCCAGCGCGGTGTCGACCTCCTTCGCCGTGAAGACCGCCTCGCATCCGGCCAGCCGCCACGGCGCGCCCGCCTCGCGCGGCCGTTCGAGCCGATAGCGAGGACCGGTGGCGGCATCGCGGTGGCCGAACACCAGCGCGCAGCCGGGGCGCGCGGGGATCTGCTCGTCGAAGCCGGCCGCCGCCAGCGCGGCGCGCCGCTGGTCGAGACGGCGCTCGATCTCGGCCGAGGCGTCGAGCGCCCGGCGATAGATCGGCGCCGCCAGCGCCGCCACGGGCGGCGCGCGCGGGTCGAGGATCAAAAGCCCCTCGTCCGCGAACAGCGCGCCGAGGACGCCGGCGAAGGCGGCGGCGATCGGTCGTCCGGCGGTGTAGTGGGCGCGCAGCAGCGCCAGGGTCTCCTCGGCCGCGGGTCCGGGACCGAGCAGGTCGCCGAGGGCGTCGAGCAGCGGCGCGATCTCGGCGGGGAGGCGCCGGTGGGCGATCGAGACGCGCGCCTCGGCCGCGGGCTCGGACGGGAGCGACAGCGCGACCGGCTTGCCGCCCGGGCCGGCCACGGTGGCCGCGGCGATCTCGGCGAAGTCGTGATCCTCGGTCTGCAGCCAGAAGAGCGGCACGCAGCGGACGCCCGCCTCGGCGGCGAGCGCGCGCGCCGTCGCGACGGCCGACGCCGCCTTGTAGAAGCCGTAGAGCGGCCCGAGAAACAGCCCCACCTGCTGGCCGGTGGCGACCACCGCCGTCCGGCCTTCCGCGAGCGCCTCGAGGTTGGCCGCCCGCGCCGGGCTCGCGGGGAGCGCCGCCTGCTGCGCGCGGAGCTGGGCGACGAGCGCGGCAGGCGCGCGGCGCGCGGCGGCGGCGCGCGCCCGGGCCATCCGGTCGCTCCCGGAACGGAAGTCACAGGGAAGAAACGGCCGTGCGATTTCCTCGTCGGCGAGGTACGAGCTGGAGAATCCTCGAGCCACCAGAAGCATCAACTATACTCGCTCGCACCGCCATCGCCCGTCGCACCGAACCTTCCATGCACCATCGCCGCTTCGCCCGTATCCTTGCGCGGGTCGTCCCGCTCTCGCTCCTGGTCTTCTCCTTTTCGATGCCCCACCGTCCCGCTCTCGCGGCCGGCCCTCCGCCGCAGCCGAACGCCGCCCAGATCGCCCTCGGCCTCCACGCGCTGGGCGTGGCCGGCAGCGTGCTCTACGTGGCGGCGCACCCCGACGACGAGAACACGGCGCTGCTCGCCTACCTGGCCAACGGCGCGCAGGTGCGGACGGCCTATCTGTCCCTCACCCGCGGCGACGGCGGCCAGAACCTGATCGGGTCCGAGCAGGGGCCGGCGCTGGGCCTCATCCGCACGCAGGAGCTCCTGGCCGCGCGCCGGATCGACGGCGCCGAGCAGTTCTTCACCCGCGCGCGCGACTTCGGCTTCTCGAAGAGCCCCGAGGAGACGCTGCGCATCTGGGGGAAGGAGGCGGTGCTCTCCGACGTGGTGGCGGTCATCCGCAAGTTCCGCCCCGACGTCATCGTCACGCGCTTCTCACCCGAGCCGGCGGAGACGCACGGGCACCACACCGCCTCGGCCATCCTGGCGCTGGAGGCGTTCCACGCGGCCGCCGACCCCAAGTTCCACCCCGAGCAGCTCACCGGCGGCGTCACCCCCTGGCAGGCGCGGCGAATCTTCTGGAACCGCTCGTCGTTCTTCATCAAGCCGACCGACGACGTGAGCGGCGACGTGAAGCTGGACGTCGACGGCTTTAACCCGCTCCTCGGCGAGTCGTACGGCGAGATGGCGGCGGAGGGCCGCAGCATGCACAAGAGCCAGGGGTTCGGCGTCGCCCGCAACCGGGCGCCGATCGTCGAGTACTTCCGGCTGCTCGCCTCGGCCGATCCGAAGGAGAAGAGAGCCGGCAAGCCGCTGGCCGGAATCTTCGCCGGCATCGACATCGATCTCAAACGCTTCCCGGGGACGGCCAAGCTCCGGGCGCTCGTCGACAGGGCGGTCGCCAAGTTCGAGGTCGCCGCGCCTTACAAGGTGATCCCGACCCTGACGGAGATCGACGCCGCGCTGGGCGAGATCTCCGACGCCGGATGGCGCGCCCAGAAGCAGCGCCAGGTGCGCGATCTCATCACGGCCTGCGCAGGTCTGTTCTTCGACGCGACGGCCGCCGGCTCCCTTGCCGCCCCCGGCACCGCCGTCGAGGTGACGGCGACGGCGCTCGACCGCTCGCCCGTGGCGGTGAAGCTGGACGAGGTGCGGTTTCCGTTCGAGCCGCCGCGCGCGCCGGCGGCGGCGTTGGACGCGCCCGGCAAAGCGGGTGGGGCGGCCAAGGCGTTCGAGCTCAAGACCAGCGTGAAGCTGCCGCCCGACCTGCCGCCCACCACGCCGTACTGGTTGCAGACGCCGCCCGACGCCGGCCTTTACCACGCCGACCCGGCGTTGATCGGTTTGCCCGAGCAGCCTTCGCCCCTGGAGGTGACGTTCGGCTTCACTGTCGGCGGGCGCCAGCTCACCGTCGCCCGCAGCGTGAGCTACAAGTGGACCGACCCGGTGATGGGCGAGCGCTATCGTCCGCTGGAGGTGACGCCGGCGGTGTCGGTCGCGCCTTCGACGAACGTGCTCATCTTCGCGGGCGCGGCGCCCGAGACGCTGGAGGTGCGCCTCACCGCCGGGGCCGCCTCGGCGTCGGGCCTGCTGCGTCCCGAGGCGCCGGCCGGCTGGGCGGTCGAGCCCGCGACGGCGCCGTTCGCCCTGGGCGCCGTCGGCAGCGAGACGACGCTCGGCTTCCGCGTGCACCCGGCGACCGGGCCGGGGCGCGCGCCGACCGCCGGCAGGCTGCGGGTGGTCGCCGAGGTCGGGGGCGGTCGACTCTGGAAGGAGGTGGTCCGGATCGAGCACCCGCACATCCCGATCCAGACGTACCTCGTCGACGCCGACGTGCGGCTCGAGCCGATCGATCTGGTGAAGGGCGGCACGAAGATCGGCTACCTGCCCGGGCCGGGCGACGAGGTGCCGGCCGCCCTGCGGCGGGTCGGCTACGAGGTCACGCTGCTCGGCGACGAGGCGCTGGCGGCGGGCGCCGCGGCGTTGCGGCGGTTCGACGCCGTGGTCGTCGGCGTGCGCGCGTTCAACACCAGCGAGCGCCTGCGCGCCGCGCACGCGGCGCTCATGGCCTATGTCGAAGCGGGCGGCACGCTGGTCGTGCAGTACAACACCAACAACCGGATCGCGCCGCTCACGGCGCCGCTCGGCCCCTGGCCGTTCGAGATCGGCAGCAAGCGCGTCACCGACGAGACGGCGCCGGTCACGTTCACCACCGCCGGCCATCCGGCGCTCACCACCCCGAACGCGATCGGGCCGCGCGACTTCGAGGGGTGGATTCAAGAGCGCGGCCTCTACTTCGCCGACAAGATCGACCCGCGCTACGAGACGCCGCTGGCGATGAACGATCCCGGCGAGCCGCCGCAGCGGGGGAGCCTGCTCTGGGCGCGCTACGGCAAGGGGACCTTCGTCTACACCGGGCTGGCGTTCTTCCGCGAGCTGCCGGCGGGCGTCCCGGGCGCCTACCGGCTGTTCGCCAACCTGCTGGCCGGCGGTCACCGGCCCGGCGCGCCGCGATAGCCTCCATGGCCGACGCGACGAAAGAGACGCCCACCCGCGCCGAGCTGGACGACGCGCCGCCGTTTCTGAGCTGGCGCGCGATCTACCTCCTGGTGCTGGGCGCGCTGGCCGTCGAGATCGTCCTGGGCGCGGCGCTGACCGCGATCGCCCGGTGAGCGCGCTCGACTGGGCGGTCCTTGGCGGGACGCTGGTCGCCATCGTCGCCTACGGGCTCTGGAAGACGCGCGGCCCCTCGAACATGGCCGATTACGTCCACGGCGGGTACCGCGACCGCTGGCTGACCATCGGCCTCGGCGTCATGGCCACGCAGGCGTCGGCGATCACGTTCCTCTCGATGCCGGGGCAGGCCTACGAGGATGGGATGCGGTTCGTGCAGTTCTACTTCGGCCTGCCGGTGGCGATGGTGGTCCTCTCCATCGCCTTCATCCCGCGCTTCTACCGGCTGCGCGTCCTGACCGCCTACGAATACTTGGAGTCGCGCTTCGACCTCAAGACGCGGCAGCTGGCGGCGTTTCTGTTTCTCCTCCAGCGGGGCCTGTCGGCGGGGATCACCATCTACGCGCCGGCGATCGTGCTTTCCAAGGTGCTGGGCTGGCCGCTCAACGCGACCTGCCTGGCCATCGGCGCGGTGGTCATCCTCTACACCGTGGCCGGCGGCACGCGCGCCGTCAGCCAGACGCAGAAGCACCAGATGGTGGTGATGTTGGGCGGGATGGTGGTGGCGTTCGTGGTCATCGTCCACCGGCTGCCGTCCGAGCTGTCGTTCGGCCACGCGGTGGCGATCGCCGGGACGCTGGGGAAGATGAACGTGGTCGACTTCTCGCCCGACCTCGGCAGCCGCTACACGTTCTGGTCGGGGCTGACGGGCGGCTGCTTCCTGGCGATGGCCTACTTCGGGACCGACCAGTCGCAGGTGCAACGGTATCTCTCGGGGCGGTCGGTGACCGAGAGCCGCCTCGGCCTGCTGTTCAACGGTCTGCTCAAGGTCCCCATGCAGTTCCTGATCCTCTTCGTCGGCGTGATGGTCTTCGTCTTCTACCAGTTCAACGCGCCGCCGCTGTTCTTCAACGAGCCCGAGCTGGCGCGCGTCGCCGCCACCCCGCGCGGGGCCGAGCTGCGGGCGCTCGAGGCGCGCCATCAGGCGACCTTCGCCGACAAGCGCGTCGAGGTCTCGCGCCTGGCGGCGGGGCTCGACGCGGGCGACGCGGCGGCCATCGCCGACGCGCGGTCGCGCTTGCGCGCGGCCGCCGCGGCGGACGACGCTGTTCGGGGCGAGGCGCGGTCGCTCATCGCCGCCGCGCTGCCGCGGGCCGAGACGCACGACGCGGACTACGTGTTCCTCACCTTCGTGATGGCCAACCTGCCGCGGGGGCTCATCGGTCTCCTGCTGGCCGTCATTTTGTGCGCGGCCATGTCCTCGACGGCCAGCGAGCTGACGGCGCTGGGCGGCTGCACGGTGGTCGACTTCTACCGGCGCAGCTTCCGCCCCAACGCGACGGACGCCCACTATTTGAAGGTCGCCAAGCTCGCCACCGGCGCCTGGGGTCTGGTGGCGGTGGCGTTCGCCGGCTTCGCCTCGCTGGTCGACAACTTGATCCAGGCGGTGAACATCCTCGGGTCGCTGTTCTACGGAACGATCCTGGGGATCTTTCTGTGCGCCTTCTTCTTCCGGCGGCTGCGCGCCACGCCGGTCTTCATCGCCGCGATCGCCTCCGAGGTGCTGGTGGTCGCGCTCTGGACCTGGACCAAGATCGGGTTCCTCTGGTTCAACGTGATCGGCTGCGTGGCGGTGGTGCTCTTGTCATTCGCGATTGGTGGGTCAAACTCCGCCGCGAAGCTCAACCAAATCGGAAACCAGAACCTGGAGATTTCATGAAAACCCGCTCCCGACTCCTGATTGCCGCCCTGGCCACGCTCGGCCTGGCGACCTTCGTCCCCCGCGCCGACGCCAAAAAATCGACGCCCGCCGCGCCGGCCGCGGCCGCCGCGCCGGCCGACGCGTTCCAGAACGACTTCCTGGGCCTGCTCGACGACGTGCAGAAGAAGGTCCTCGCGCTGGTGGACGCCTTCCCGCAGGACAAGTTCAAGTGGCGGCCGGCGCCCGGGATCCGCTCGGTGAGCGAAGCCTTCCTGCACATCGCCTTCGGCAACTACGGCCTGACCAAGGCCGCCACCGGCATGGCGCCGCCCGCCGCGGTCGGCTTCGACGGCAACATGCAGAAGTGGGACACGCAGACGACCGACAAGGCCGCCATCAAGAAGATCCTCGAGGCCTCCTACGACCACGTTCGCGCGGCGGTGAAGGACGTCAAGGACGCCGACCTGGACAAGAAAGTTCAGTTCTTCGGCCACGAGATGAGCGAGCGGGCCGTCCTGATGATCATCATCGGTCACAACAACGAGCACATGGGCCAGGAAGTCGCCTACGCGCGCTCGAACGGCGTGGTCCCCCCCTGGAGCATGAAGCACGGGGGCTGACCGCCCCGACGAGACCCGGCCGCCGGGCGAGCTCAAGCATTCGCGAGAGCCGCCGATACAGAGGTCGCGCCATGCGCCGGCGGTCGGGCAGTCTCTGGTGGGCGTGGGTGATGGTGGCCGGGGCCTGTGGAGGCGGGTCGCCGGAGCATGGCGTTTCTTCGACCGGCGGAGGCGGCGGCACGCCCGCCCAGGGTGGATCGACCGGCGCCGCCGGCATGGGCGGCACGGCTGGCACCGGCGGCGCGGGCGCGGGCGGGATGGCGGCCAGGCGTCCCTGGCCCGACTCGACGGCCAAGACGCTGATCCTCGCCGACCAGCTCCCCGACGGCCTGACCGCGGCGCAGCAGCAGTTCGTCGTCGGCCACCTGGTCGGCACCCAGAAGCTGACCCTGGCCCAGTCCCAGCCGCTGCGCGCGCTGGCCCCGAATTTCCTGGTGCTGCACTACCACCTGGCGATCTGGCAGTCGGCACCGGCGGTCCCCTTCATCGTCGACGGGATGAGCTGGGGGAACGACTACCCGACGGTCACCATGAACGAGAGCTGGTTCTGGCACAATCAGTCCGGCCAGCGCGTGGCGGCGACCGACGACGGCAAGCTGCTGATGAACGTCGGCGACGCGGGCTTCGCGGCCTACTGGAAGTCGTCGATCCTCGCCCAGATCGCGGCCGGCGACGATGACGGCCTGTTCGCCGATTCCGCCTCGCCCGATCTGCTGCAGTGGGAGGCGCAGAGCCCGCCCGAACCGCGCCTGGCGGGAACGGGCGCCCGCGACACCGCGATCGCCGAGCTGGGCGGCGGGACGTACGTCGAGGCCTGGCAGGCCTTCATGACCGACTTCAACGCCGCCCTGGCCGCGACGGGCGTGCCGCTCATCCCCAACACCGGGTCGTTCACGACCAGCTGGGACACCACGGACTAC
>Ga0134128_10004485_pt1 | contig 17064 bp, 13 predicted proteins | sample KB31754_FD_96462 | JGI IMG/M metagenome (GOLD analysis project Ga0134128, IMG submission 96462) | Terrestrial soil microbial communities with excess Nitrogen fertilizer from Kellogg Biological Station, Michigan, USA - KB3-175-4 | ecosystem: Environmental > Terrestrial > Soil > Unclassified ...
CGCAAGCAGGACGTGATCTTCAACGTGCTCAAGGCGCACGCCCGCTCCGGCGGCGGCATCTGGGCCGAGGGCGTGCTGGAAATCCTGCAGGACGGCTTCGGCTTCATGCGCTCGGCCGACGAGTCCTACCTGGCCGGCCCCGATGACATCTACGTGTCACCCAGCCAGATCCGCCGCTTCAACCTGCGCACCGGCGACTACATCACCGGCCGCGTGCGGCATCCCAAGGAAGGCGAGCGTTACTTCGCCATGCTGCGGGTGGAGACGATCAACGGCGATCCGCCGGAAGCATCCAAGAACAAGATGCTGTTCGAGAACCTCACCCCGCTGTTCCCGCGCAAGGCGTTCAAGCTGGAGCGCGGCAACGGTTCCAGCGAGGACATCACAGGCCGCATCCTCGATCTGATCGCGCCGATCGGCAAGGGCCAGCGCGGCCTGATCGTCTCCCAGCCGAAGTCCGGCAAGACGATGATGCTGCAGAACATCGCCCAGGCGATCCAGTACAACCATCCCGAAGCGCACCTGATCATCCTGCTGGTCGACGAGCGTCCGGAGGAAGTCACTGAAATCGCCCGTACCGTACGCGCCGAAGTGATCTCCTCCACCTTCGACGAACCGGCCGTGCGCCACGTGCAGGTCGCCGAGATGGTGATCGAGCGCGCCAAGCGCCTGGTCGAGCACAAACGCGACGTGATCATCCTGCTCGACTCGATCACCCGTCTGGCCCGCGCCTACAACACCGTGGTGCCCAGCTCCGGCAAGGTGCTCACCGGCGGCGTCGATGCCAATGCACTGCAACGGCCCAAGCGTTTCTTCGGTGCCGCCCGCAACGTCGAGGAAGGCGGCAGCCTGACCATCATCGCCACCGCCCTGACCGACACCGGCTCCAAGATGGACGAGGTGATCTACGAGGAGTTCAAGGGCACCGGCAACATGGAAGTGCACCTGTCCCGGCGCATCTCCGAGAAACGCGTTTTCCCCGCCATCGACATCAACCGCTCCGGCACCCGCCGCGAAGACCTGTTGATCGACCCGGACATGCTGGCCAAGATCTGGATCCTGCGCAAGCTGCTGCATCCGATGGACGAGCTTTCGGCGATGGAGTTCATGCTCGACAAGATGAAGAACACCAAATCGAATGACGAGTTCTTCAATTCGATGAAGCGGTGAGCGTCAGTCACACGTAACATCATGAAAGGCCGGCCCCACGCCGGCCTTTTTTGTTTTTGTACACTCGCCAGTGGCAGTTACTTCGACCGCAGTCACTTGCCAGCCTGGGGAATCCACAGATGACTGTACGTGCCGCACTACTTGCGATGAGTTTGCTGTTGGCCAGCCCGATCCTCGCCGGAACCACCCCGACGCTACCATCCATTTGCCCGTCCCAGACCGCGGTAATGCGGGAACTTGCGCGACAGGCTGATTTCGACGTTTCCGCTGACATCGATCGGCTGATAGTGAACGTGATAGACGGCAACTTGCCGCAAGTGCGTCAGCAACTCGCCACCATGTCGCCGACCTCGGCGGCGCGCTGGCGGCAATCGGCACTGATCATCGCAACCTACGCCCGGCAGCCGGCTGTCGTGGAGGCGATGCTGGATGACGGTGCCAAAGCCAACGCCAAGGGAAGCTTGCCCGGCCTCAAATGCACGTTCAAAACGCAAGCTCAAAAGAAGGCCCAAGCTGATCCGAACGCGTATACCGCGACCGCAAAACCACAGGCCGCCTTTGACGAAGCCGCCCTTCTCGCGTTTGGAAATGCCGGCCCCGACGGTCCTGCTTTGTTTACGGCCACTCTGTGCGCTGACGTGCCTACGATGGAGGTTCTGTTGCGCCATCATGCCGATGTCGATGCGAAGCAGGCAGCGAATTCAGTAGACCCGTTGGCATTCGCCGTCTTCACGGGCAACATGACCACCGCGAAGCTCTTGCTTGATCACCATGCCAATCCGGATCGTGCGCTGCTTTCCGCTACCGCCGGCGATCGCGCCAGCATGGTGGAACTGCTGCTGGATCACGGTGCAGATCCGTGTCGCAGCAATCGCCTCATTCGCAAGCCGGGAGCCACGCTGGCCAGCATCGGCAAAAAGCAGGGCATTCCTGATGTGCTGTTGAAGAGGCTCGTTTGCCCGGCGAATGTCAACGCCCGCTGAGGCCACACAACGAATCCTCGGTCCACCAACGGCCCATCTGTACCACCCCGTACAATTATTTCCGCGAACCCCCTTTTCGTCGTCGCGCGACACCCCCATAGTGGGGCGACCCCTCCCTGCAAGGCATCGCCCGTGTCCATACCCAGTGCCGTCAAGAGCACCCCGATCGCGGGCCGCCAGCAACTTGCCGATTACCTCGCCGCCGGCGAGAAGCCGCGCGAGGCGTGGCGCATCGGCACCGAGCATGAGAAATTCGGCTTCCGTACTGATGATCTGCGCCCACCGACGTTCGAGGGCGATCGAGGCATCAAGGTCCTGATGGAAACGCTGGCCACGCGCTACGGCTGGGACGTGGCGCGCGAGGGCGAAAACCCGGTGGCGCTGTCACGCGAAGGCGCCTCGATCACGCTGGAGCCGGCCGGCCAGCTGGAATTGTCCGGCGCGATGCTGGAGACGATCCACCAGACCTGCTGCGAAGTGAACTCGCACCTGAAGGACGTGCGCTCGGTCGCCGACGAGCTCGGCCTCGGCTTTCTCGGCATGGGTTTCCAGCCGAAGTGGCGCCGCGACGAGATGCCGTGGATGCCGAAAGGCCGCTACAAGATCATGCGCGAATACATGCCCAAGGTCGGTTCGCTCGGCCTGGACATGATGACGCGCACCTGCACGGTACAGGTGAACCTGGATTTCTCGTCCGAAGCGGACATGGTGAAGAAGTTCCGCACCAGCCTGGCGCTGCAGCCGATCGCCACCGCGCTGTTTGCCGATTCGCCGTTCACCGAGGGACGTCCAAACGGCTATCTGTCGTATCGCTCGCACATCTGGACCGATACCGATCCGCAGCGCACCGGCATGCTCGACTTCGTGTTCGCCGACGGCTTCGGCTACGAGCGCTACGTCGACTACATCCTCGATGTGCCGATGTATTTCAGCCTGCAGAACGGCCAGTACCTCGACCTGGCCGGACAGGACTTCAAGCAGTTCATGGCCGGTGAGCTGGCCGCCCTGCCCGGCATGCACGCCACCATGAAGGACTTCGCCGACCACCTCACCACCGCCTTCCCGGAAGTGCGCCTGAAGCAGTACCTGGAAATGCGCGGTGCCGACGGCGGCCCGTGGAACCGGCTGTGCGCCTTGCCCGCGTTCTGGGTCGGCCTGCTGTACGACCAGGAAGCGCTGGACGCCGCCTGGGACCTGGTCAAGGATTTCTCGCCGGTCGAACGCCACGCGCTGCGCGACGGCGTACCGAAGCACGCGCTGAAGCTGCCGTTCCGCAGCGGCACGGTGCGCGACCTGGCCGAGGAAGCGTTGAAGATCGCCGGCCACGGCCTCAAGCGCCGCGCGAAACTCAACAAGAACGGTGCCGACGAAAGCATCTTCCTCGAACCGATGATCGAGATCGTGCAGGCCAACCAGACCCCGGCCGAGCGCAAGCTCGAACTGTTCCACGGCGCCTGGAACGGCAGCGTCGATCCGGTGTTCCGCGAGTTCGCCTATTGAGTGCCTAAAGGCGCGAGCCGCCCGCTTTGCTCTTCCCCCTGCGCGCAGGGAGAAGCTTGGCGGAGTCGCTCCGGTCGGCAGGGAAGATCAAGAGCAGCCCTGCCGGCATCCACCACCCCCGCCCAGGAGACCCCACCATGCCCCTCGTCCGCATCGCCCTGCGTCGCGGCAAGTCGTCCGCCCACCTCGCTGCCCTGCGCAACGGCATCTACGAAGCGATGCGCGAAACTTTCAACGTGCCCGAGAACGATCGCTTCATTCTGGTCAGCCAGCACGACGCCGACGAATTCGACTGCGACCCGAACTATCTCGGCATCGCCCGCAGCGACGATCTGGTGATCGTGCAGATCACCTGCAGCAGCGGCCGCACGCTGGAACAGAAGCAGGCACTGTATCGGCGCATCGCCAGGAATTTTTCCGCCGACCCGGGCCTGCGTCCTGAAGACGTGTTCATCAATCTGGTCGAGACAGCGAAGGAAAACTGGTCGTTCGGGAATGGAGTCGCGCAGTACGCGTGAGGATCGCCGAGGCTGGCGATGACATCCAGCCACCCTCGCCCCATGCGCCCCGTTCACTGCTGTCAGGCGCTGTCAGCAATGGCCACGACGAGACGGCCCGCACGGTGGGTTTCGTGCGGGTGTACAGGCATCATCGGCTGACTGTCTTCCCGCCGCGGCCGCTCCATGTCATCACGTTCCACCGTTGCCCCGGTTGCGCTCGCGGTCGGCATGCTGCTGATCAGCATGGTCTCCTACCAATGCGGCGCATCGCTGGCCAAGCATCTGTTCCCGCAGGTCGGCGCGCAGGGTGCCACCGCGTACCGGCTGGGCATCAGCGCACTGCTCCTGCTGCTGTGGCGGCAACCCTGGCGTCGATCGGGCAGGCAGCGCGACTGGCGCGCGCTGTGGGGCTATGGCCTCTCGATGGGCGCGATGAACATGGTGTTCTACCTGTCGCTGCGCACGATCCCGCTGGGCATCGCGGTGGCGCTGGAATTCACCGGACCGCTGGCGCTGGCACTGTTCGGCTCGCGCCGCCTGCTCGACTTCGTCTGGATCGCGCTGGTGGTGGCCGGGCTGGCCCTGTTGCTGCCGCTGCGCGGCTCGATGCAGGCGCTCGATCCGGTCGGCGTGATGTACGCGCTGGCCGCCGGCGCGGGCTGGGCGTTGTACATCGTGCTGGGCAAGAAGGCCGGGGCAGCGTATGGCGCGGATGCGGTCACGCTGGGCACGTCGATCGGCGCGTTGCTGGCGATCCCGTTCGGCATCGCGCATGCCGGCAGCGCGCTGCTGTCGCCCGCGCTGTTGCCGTATGCGCTGGGCGTGGCGGTGCTCAGCTCGGCGCTGCCGTATTCGCTGGAGATGGTCGCGCTGACCCGCTTGCCGGCGCGCACGTTCAGCACCTTGCTGAGCCTGGAGCCGGCCATCGCGGAGCTGGCCGGCGTCGCCTTGCTGAGCGAACGGCTCAGCCTGCTGCAGTGGCTGGCCATCGCGACGATCATCGTGGCGGCAGCCGGTACGGCATTGAGCGTGCGGCGGCCCATGCTGGCGGAGCCGTTGGCGAATTGAGCACCGTTGCCAAAACGACGGTGTGCGGATCGCGCTCTACCGGCTAGTCACAAGTCGGAACCAGTTCCTCGCACGACCACCGCGCGGTGTCGATCAAGTAGACCGCGTTTTCAGCGGTGCATGAGCAAATCAGAAGCAGAGCTTTCGTCCTCCTGCGGAGGGCGAGTTCCTTTCTCTCGCTTGCCCGAGAGAAAGGAACCAAAGAGAGGGGCACCCCGCTTACGCGCCTTGCGGGCATCCTGCCCACAAGGTCCGCGGCCGGGTTACGGGGTTTGTCGACAGCACATCCTGTGCTGACGCCAAACTGGTTCGCATCCATGCGAACCACCCTGCGGGCTTTTCCTCCACCCGCCCGCCGCTGCAGAGGGGCCCCGGGTAGAGCAGCGGGCCATCCTGGCCCGCACTCGGTGATGAAGCCTGGAAGCAAAAGCCTGAGCCAAAGCCGGAGCGAAGCGTCAATCCGCTGTTGCTCTGGCTGTTGCTCTGGCTGTTGGTTTGGCACTTCTGAAGAGTGCGGGCCAGGATGGCCCGCTGCTCTACCCGGGGCCCCTGTGCGGCGGTGAGTCGGGGTCGACAGGCCGCGTAGCGGGAGTCGACAGGATGTCGACTCCTTTTCGCCAGCACACGGATGTGCTGTCGAAAAGCCCGGCCCCGGCTCACGGACTTGCCGGGCAGGATGCCCGGCAAGCGCCAAGCGGGGTGGCCTTTCTCTTTGGTTATCTTTCTCTTTGGCCACGCAAAGAGAAAGTAACTCGCGCGCCGAAGGCGCACGAAAGCTCTTGACTACGGCTCACGTTGGTCTGCTGCAAAGACCGAACCTGACCCTGATATCGGCTTACTGCCGAAACCGAACATGGCTCTGATATTCCTCTTGTCTTTCCGCTATCCACTCATAATCGCCATGCAGAGCTGCCTTCGCAAGCTACCCGATCTATCCAGCAGCAGGCATTGGGTATGCGCTCCGCGGAATAGGCCATCACGAGACATGTATCGGACTGAAAAAACCAAGTCACCATGTGTGGTCCAGCGCACGTCGCCCGGTGTGCCGCGAAGAGCGTGCAGCCATGTCGCGACAACGGCACCATCGTTACGCTTCGCTATACGAAAGATGGCCCCCGTGCTGCGCCCCATATGAGCCAGCCCAGTGAAAACAATTATCCCATAGGGCATCCTCACAATGCCGCGCACATTCCGTTTGAGCAACGGATGAACCGAGCCGTTCGCGTCGCGGAAAACCAGCTCGCCGCCCCATTCGCCGCGATCTGCGCCAAGCAGTTCACCGCCGAACGCGTTGAAAACGTAATCAGCTTTCTGAAGGAAATGCTGGACGCGTGTGCCTGTTTCGTCGTACCCAACCACTTCCGCGGGATACCTGGGAACGGACGCGGCACCAGCAGAGGTTGACAGGGAAGCCGCCGCCGCGTCCGCAACCGCTGGCCCCTGCACATGGACAAATACGCGACTCCAAACTGCGTAACCGATGCATAGCCAGAACGTGGTCGCGAGCAGCACGACAACTGGCACCACCACGTTTTTCCCACGATTGTTCATAACCGCCCCGGCAAATCGTCGACTTCAGATATCCATCTCGGGGAAACGAGACAACCATCTGACAGACCGAATCACTCCCCGCGCAACCACCGCGCCGCATCGATCGCGTAGTAGGTCAGAATCGCATCCGCCCCCGCCCGCTTGAACGCCGTAAGCGATTCCAGCACCACTGCCTTCTCATCCAGCCACCCATTCTGCGAAGCAGCCTTCAACATCGCGTACTCACCTGACACCTGATAGACGAAAGTCGGCACGCCAAACGCGTCCTTCACCCGGCGTACGATGTCCAGGTACGGCAGGCCCGGCTTCACCATCACCGCGTCAGCGCCTTCGTTGATGTCCAGCTCGACTTCGTGCAGGGCCTCGTCGCTGTTGCCCACGTCCATCTGGTAGGTGTGCTTGTTGCCCTTGCCGAGGTTCGCCGACGAGCCGACCGCGTCGCGGAAAGGGCCGTAGAACGCGGAGGCGTACTTGGCTGAGTAAGCGAGGATGCGGGTGTGAATGTAACCGGCGTCTTCCAGCGCCTCGCGGATCGCGCCGATGCGGCCGTCCATCATGTCCGACGGCGCGACGAAATCCATGCCGGCCTCGGCCTGGGCCAGCGACATCTTCACCAGCGCCTCGACGGTGAGCTCGTTCATCACGTAGCCGGTGTCGTCGATCAGGCCGTCCTGACCGTGGGTGGTGTACGGGTCGAGCGCGACGTCGCCGATCAGGCCCAGCTCGGGGTATTTCGCCTTCAGTGCGCGGGTGGCGCGGTGCATCAGGTTGTCCGGGTTCCACGCTTCGGCGGCATCGAGCGATTTCACGTTGGCACCCGGCGACGGGAACAATGCCAGCGCCGGAATGCCCAGCCGCACGCATTCGCCGGCCAGCTTCAGCAGTTCGTCGACCGACAGCCGGTCCACGCCAGGCATCGACGACACCGGCTCGCGCTGGCCTTCGCCCTCGATCACGAACGCGACCATGATCAGGTCACTCGGCAGCAAGGTGTGCTCGCGCATCAGGGCGCGGGAGAAGGCGTCGCGGCGCATGCGGCGCATGCGGATGGCGGGAAAGCTCATGGCGAAACCTCACTGGACGGTATCGGCGCATTTTACGCTGCCGTGCACCGTGACTGTCGCCGCCAGCCTCACGGTGTCGCGCAGACACAGGCACGCCACCGACGCACTTGCATGCACATTCAACCGCGTACGGAGGAAAACGCTGGACTAAGCGCGGCGACGACGGCACGCTTGGGATTCCGTGTCGTCAGGAAGCTTCATGAGCCAGTCCCGCAGCGTGCCCACCCTCCTCGTCGATCTGGGTGGCACCAATGTCCGCTTCGGCGTGGCCGACACGTCCCGCGAGCGTCCTTTGCTGACCGACGGCATCCGGCGCTACCGCGTGGCCGAGCACGATTCGCTGGTCTCCACCGCGAAGCAATACCTTGCCGACACCGGCCTGCAGGTAAGCCGCGCGATCGTCGCGGCGGCCGGGCGCATCGTCGATGGCGAGACGGTCAAGGTCACCAACAATCCGTGGGCGATCTCGGCGCATCAGACCGCCAGCGCGCTCGGCCTGGAATACGTGCACCTGGTCAATGACTTCGCCGCGCAGAGCATGGCGGTGACCCTGCTGCAGGGCGATGACCTGGTCGACGTGGGCACGGTGCCGCGGCCGGTGATCGGTGCCGAGAACGAACAGACCTTCGCCATCGTGGGGCCGGGCACCGGCCTGGGCGTGGGCGGCCTGCTGGTGCGTGGCGGCCACTGCAGCGTGCTGCAGACCGAAGGCGGCCACGCCGGCTTCGCCGCGCATTCACCGGAAGACATCGCCATCCTCGACTACCTCAACCACAAGTACGGTCGCGTCTCCAACGAGCGGCTGATCTGCGGCCAGGGCCTGGTGAACCTGTACGACGCGATCTGCCACATCGTCGGCGCGAAAGCCGCCGACCTGAAGCCGGAGGACATCACCAAGCGCGCGAAGGACGGCAGCTGCCCGTTGTGCACACGTACGGTGGAGACCTTCGCCGGCATCTTCGGCAGCGTCGCCGGCGACCTGGTGCTGACGCTCGGCGCCTGGGACGGCGTCTACCTCACCGGCGGGCTGATCCCGGTGCTGCTGTCGTGGCTGGAACGCGGCCGCTTCCGCGAACGCTTCGAGGCCAAGGGCCGCTTTCGCGACATCATGGAAAAGGTGCCGACCCAGGCGATCATGAACCCCGAGCCGGGCCTGCTCGGCGCCGCCGCGCTGGCGGTGCTGGAGTCGGGCCAATCCTTGCTGCCGCGACGCTAGGCAGCACCCGTACCGCGCCAGCGCGGCAGTCACTGACTGCCACTGGCGCGCAGCCTGCGGAGAACGCGATGCCCCGCCGCGACACGGCCTTTTTGTTCGACCTCGACGGCACCTTGATCGACAGCGTGTACCAGCACGTGCTGGCGTGGAAGGAGGCCCTCGACGCGGAAGGCCTCGACATTTCCGTATGGCGGATTCACCGCAAGATCGGCATGAGCGGCGGACTGTTCGCCAACATGCTGTTGCGCGAAACCACCTTGCCGATTACCGAAGAGCGCCTTGATCGCCTGCGCCGGCGGCACGCCGACGCGTTCAACCGGCAGCATGCGCAGGGTTCGGTACGGCCGCTGCCGGGGGCGCGCGAGCTGCTGGCCTACCTGGATGCACAGACCATCCCGTGGGCGATCGCCACCAGCGGCCGGATGGAAACGGCGCGTCACAACCTGGAGGCGCTGGGCGTGGATCCGGCGAAGGTGCCGGTGGTCACGCGCGACCAGGTACGCCATGCGAAGCCCGACCCGGATCTGTTCCTCGCCGCGGCCGAACGCCTGGGCGTGGATATCCACCAGTCGCTGGTGATCGGCGACAGCGTGTGGGACATGCTGGCCGCCCAGCGCGCCCGGGCGCTGGGCGTGGGCTTCCTGTCCGGAGGCTATGGCCACGCGGAACTGCAGCAGGCCGGCGCGTTTCGCGTGTACGCCGATCCGGCCGACCTGTTGCAGCATGTCGACGAGGTGGCCGCGCGCGATTGATTTCGGCCAGCCTTCGCTGAACCACGTTCGGCCGCCACATGAAAACTTAATCACCCGCTTCAGGCCCGGGGTTAGGCTGCAGCGACATCGCGTTTCCGGAGCCGTTTCATGCGCCGCCTTGTCGCCAGCCTCCCGCTCGCCCTGCTGCTTGCCGCCTGCTCGCCGACCCCGGCACCCCCGACATCCGCCGCGGGGCAGAGCGCGCCCGCCGCCGACGCCCTCGGCTCGGCAAGCTGGTACGCATGGGTCGATCGCACCCTGGGCATCAGCGACAAGGGCCATGGCCCCGATCCCGGCTCGGACGCATGGAACCAGGCGGTACAGCGCAAGCTGGGCGAGGAGGCGCCGCAGTCGAAGCCCGGCTCGCCCGCGTGGCAGCAGTCGGTGGACGCGCTGTTGCGCACGCGGGTGCCACCCGCGTCCTGAGCCGGTTCACTCGTCGCGGATCGCCGCAATCGGATCCAGTGCCGCGGCCTGGCGCGCCGGGTAGATGCTGAAAGCCAGTCCGATCAGCATGCACAGCAGCACCGAAGCAACCACGCCCACGGGTGCCCAGGCCACCTGCCAACCGGCAAAGGCCGCGATCGCATACGCCAGCGCCGCGCCGAACAGCAGTCCGATCAACGCACCCGATGCGCAGATCACCAGCGCCTCGCGCAGGAAGCGCTGCACGATATCCTGCCGCCGCGCCCCGATCGCCCGCAGCAGGCCGATCTCGCGGCGCCGCTCCAGCACGTTGGCCAGCATGATGTTCATGATGCCGATGCCGCCGACCAGCAGGCTCACGCCGGCGATCGAACCCATCACCACGCTGAAGATGCGCTGGGTCTTCTGGTTCTGCCGGTACAGCTGCTGCGGCACGATCAGCCGGTAGTCGCTGGCACCGGCATGTCGCTGGTCGAGCAATCGGGTGAGCACGCGGGCACCGGCGGCGAGGCCTTCGGGATTCTTCAGGCGCAACAGGAACCGGCTGACCTCGTCTTCCATCGGCTGGAAACGAAAACGCGCGCGCGCGCTGGACAACGGCACGAACGCCGTGTTGCTGTCCGCCCCCAAGGCCACGCCCTCGAACTTGTCCTGGCCGAGGTCGCGATCGGCCAGCACACCCACCACGCGCCACCACGCCTGATTGATCTTCACCAGCCGGCCCAGCGCCTTGCCGTCGGGAAACAGGTCGTGCGCCGCCTGGTGACCGAGCACGACGACCGCGGCGAGGCGCGCATCGTCGTCGGCATTCAGCGCACGGCCCTGCGCGAGATGCAACGACGCGAGCTGGAAGTAGTCGGGGCTGATGCCTTCGACCTGCGCATCGGCATGGCCGTCGTCGCTGAACATCCCCAACCGCTTGACCTGCTTCTCGGCCGCATAACTTTCCGCCGTCGGCACTACTGCCAGCGCGGCATGCGCATCGGCCACGGTGAGGCCGAGGCTGCGCGCGCGGGTTTCCTTCAGCGCGTCGCCATCCTGGCTCTTCGCCTCGACGATCAGGTTGTGCAGGCCCAGGCTGTCCACCAGCTTCAGCGCTTCGCGCCGACTGCCCTCGCCCACGCCCTGCATGGCCACGATCGCCCCCACGCCGAAGATCATGCCGAGCAGGGTCAGCAGGGTGCGCAGCTTGCGCCGCGACAGCTCCTCGATCGCCTCGCGCCACAATGCCGGAATCATTTCGCCTCCTTGACGCCACCACTGGCCAGCAGCACGTGGTCGCCCGGATGCAGGCCGTCGAGCACCTGGGTGCGGGTGGCGCCGTGGACCCCGAGTTTGAGCACGCGCGTCGCGACCTGGCCGCCCTCGAGTACCTGCACGCTGGCCTGGTCGCCGTGATGCGCCAGCGCCATGTTGGGCACGCTGAAACCGCGCTCGACCCTGAGCAGGATGATCGTGCCGACGAAACGCTGGCCGGGAATCCAGCCGTAGCCGCGGGCCAGCGCGGCCGGCACGCTGGCTTTCAGGGCCAGGTATTTGACCGGGTTGTCGTCGCTGCGCGGTTGGGCCGCCGAGGCGACCCAGCTGATCCTGGATTTCGCGACTTGTGCCGGCATGCCCCAGCGATGCAGTTCCACCACGTCGCCGACCTGGATGCCCTGGGCTTCGATCTGCGGCACCACCAGTTGCACTTCGAGCGCGTCCAGGTCCGGCAGGCTCGCAAAGCTGTTGCCCGCATACAGGCTGCTGCCCACGTGTGGCACCTGCCCCATCCAGTCCTTCTCGAGCATCAGCACGCCGGCATGCGGAGCGCGCAGCTCCAGCGCCGCCAGATCGGCCTGCTTCTGCTTTTCCACCGTGTCGTAGCTGCTGCGCTGCGCGTCGAGGACTGCCAGCTCGGCGTTGCCGCGCGCGGCGGATTGATCCTGTCGCCAGGTCAGGATGCGCTGGCGCACATCCAGGTAATGCACATCCTGCACCGCATCGAGAATGTCGTTGCGCGCCATCGCCTCCAGCGAGGCATGGGCGTAGCGCTCGGCGATCATGCGCTGGCCGGCGACCTGGGTCAGGTCGACGCCAAGTTGTCCGCTCTTGTCCTCCAGTTCGGCCTGCTTGCCGGCGCGCGCAAGCAGATTGCGCTCCAGGTCGATGCGCGCCTGGGCCAGGTCCTGCTTGCTCTGCTCGGCGGAGAACTTCGCGACGAGCTCGCCTTTCTGCACCGTGCTGCCGTCGGGCAGCATCCAGTTCAGCTGGCGTGCGGTCCATTGCTCGCCCGGCACCAGCAAGGGCGTGGGTTTGGTCGAATGCAGCTCGCCCTCCCCCTGCACGCTGAACAGCAGCGGCGTCTCCCGCGCCTGTTCCAGCACGACGCGATCGCTGGCCGCATGGCCGCAGGCACCCAGCAGCGCGGTCAGCAGCAGGCATGCCCAGCGCGCGCTCATCGGCTTGCTCCCGCTGCCGCCGGAATGCTTACCTGCACGGACTGGCCCGGCTTGAGCTTGAGCTGGCCGGGATCGAGCCGTATCACCAGGTCGACCACCGGCACCGCCTCGACCCGCGACTTGCTGTGCACCGTGCCGCCGATGTCGGCAATGCTGCCGCCAAGATCGCGATCGCTGCCGCCGGCGATCACCACGCGCACGCGCTGACCGGAACTGACCCGTTCAAGGTCGCGTTCGGGCAGCGCCGCACGCACGGCCAGGCTGGTCAGGTCCGGCATCTGCGCCACCGCCTGACCGCGCCAGATCTGCGAGCCGACGTCGATCTTGCCGCCTTTCCAGTCGTCCTGGTGCAGCACGATGCCGGCCTGCGGCGCCCTGACCGTCAACGAGGCCAGCGAGGTTTTCAGTTTGGCCACCTCGTCCTGCAGCTGGCCGACCTCGGCGTCGGCCATGCGCTGTTCGGCAGCACGCTCGACCGCGGCCACGCCCTGGCGCTGCATGGTGAGGGCGAGCTTGCGTTCGGCCTTGATCTTCGCCACCACCAGCTTCTGGTAATCCACCCGTGCGATGTATTCCTTCGGTTGCGCCGCCTTGCGCTCTGCCTTGTCCATCTCGGCACGCGCCTGCGCGGTGGCCAGTTCGGCCTCGCGCGCGCGGTCGGCCAGGTCCAGCCTGAGCTGTTCCTGCTTGCGCAGTTTCTCGGCGAGCTGGCCCTGTTTGGTGGTGAGATCCTTGACCACCTGGTCGGCATCGAACGCCACCAGCAAGTCGCCTTTCTTGACGACTTCACCATCGCCGGCCATCTGGGTCACGGTCAGCTGCCACAAGCCGTCCACGGCCGGCGGGGAAATCGCCAGGCTGCGCCGGGCGTAGACCTCGCCATCCACGCGCAAGGACTCGGCGTGCGCGATGGCGCCGTGCGGGTCGCGGTCGCCGGGATCGACCAGGTCGCTGTCCACGCGCACGCTCATGCCCGGCCGCAACGGCAGATCCATCTTCGCCGGCAGCGCGATATCCACCTCGTAGTAACGGCCGTCACCCCATTCGGTGCGGCTGGTCGAGGCGCCGGCAATCGTCCGGATGTGTCCCAGCAGCTCGCGCCCCGGCAGCGCGTCGATGTGCAACCGCAACGCCTGGCCCGGCTTGAGGCCGGTACGATCCGGCTCCAGCACCCAGCCGCGCACCGTGTAGCCGCTACCCGCGCCGACCACCTCGCCGACCCGGGTACCGGGGTAGCTGGTCGAACCCTCCTCGTAACGGCCGCCGCCGCCGAACAGGTTGTCGAAACCGTGGATCACGGTGCCCGCACGTTCGGCATAGACCACCGCGCCGGCGACCTGGTCCTGGTAGAACTGCACCGACAGGCGTTGCTTGCGCAATTCCAGATCGCTGTCCTCGCGACGGCGCGCCACCGTCGCGATTGCCTGCGCCACCTCCAGTTTCTTCAGCGCCAGCGCCTGCTCGGTGCGCTTCATCTCGCTCTGGTGGCGATCGTAATTCAGCGCGGAGATCAACGCCTTCGGAATCACCGCATCCACTGCCGCGGTGTCGCGCTCGGCCTGCGCATCGGCCAGTGCCAGCTCGGCGTCGGCCTGTTTCAGTTCGAGGTCGGCAACCTCCTTGGCGTTCTTCGCCTGCATCTGCTCCAGTTGCGCCTGCAGGGTGCGCAATTGCGTCTCCGCCGGACCGGCGTCGATGCGCAGCAACACGTCGCCCTTGGCCACCCGCGCACCATCGGCCGCGTAATAGCGCAACACCACCGGCGAACTCAGCGAAGGCGGGGTGAAGATGTCCTGCGAGTCGGCGACGCGCACTTCGCCGCTGAACACGGTGGAGTGCAGCGGCATGACGGCCAGCATCAGCATCGCAAAAAGCTCAAGCCGCCGAATCATGCTCGATCCTTCCGTCGCGCAGACTGATCTGCCGCTGCCCGCGGGCGGCGACTTCAGCGTCGTGGGTGACCAGCACCACGGTCTGGCCGTCGGCATGCACCTCGGCGATCAAGGCCATCACTTCGGCGGCGCTTCGGGAGTCCAGGTTGCCGGTAGGCTCGTCGGCCAGCAGCAGGGCCGGTTTCATCAACAGCGCGCGGGCGATCGCCACGCGCTGCATCTGCCCGCCGGAGAGCTGACCGGGGCGATGCGCCAGATGCCGCTGCAAGCCCATCCGCTGCAGCAGATCATGCGCGCGCTGCTCCAGCCCATCGTCGGGGCCGCGCAGGAAACGCCGCGGCAACAAGGTGTTTTCCAGCACGCTCAGGCGCGGCAACAGGTGGAACGACTGGAACACGAAACCGATGCGTCGGTTGCGGAAGTCGCTGGCACGTTCGTCGTCGAAGCTGGAGACATCGACGCCGTCGAGCAGGTAGCGTCCGCTGTCGGGCCGGTCGAGGCAGCCGAGCATGTTCAGCAGGGTCGACTTGCCCGAACCCGACGGTCCCACGATCGCCATGAACTGACCTTGCGGCACCTCGAACCCGACCCCGTCCAGCGCGGCGATCGTTTGCCCGCCCACCCGGTAGTGGCGGGTCACCGCCTCCATGCGCACCATCGTGCTGCCACCCCTCATTCACAGCTTGTCGCAGTCTTGCGGACGAAGCCTGCTTTGACAAGTATCCGGCTGCGTGCCTGCGGCGATCAGCCCGGCGCCAGCAAGGCGTCCAGGTCGCCTTCGTCGAAGCGGAGTTTTTCGCGGCTGCCGCCGCCCTCGAGCACGGCGGCGGCGAGTTCGGCCTTGCGCAGTTTCAGTTCCTCGATGCGCTCTTCCACCGTGCCCGAGGTGATCAGGCGGAACACGAATACCGGCTTGTCCTGGCCGATGCGATGGGCGCGGTCGCTGGCCTGCGCCTCGGCGGCGGGATTCCACCACGGGTCGTAGTGGATCACGGTATCGGCGGCGGTGAGGTTGAGACCCACGCCGCCGGCCTTCAGCGACAACAGGAACAGCGGCACCTCGCCGGCCTGGAAACGCTGCACCGGCTCGGCGCGGTCGCGGGTATCGCCAGTGAGGGTGACGTAGCGGATGCGCCGGCGATCAAGTTCGGCGGAAATCAGTTTCAGCATGCCGGTGAACTGCGAGAACAGCAGCACCTTGCGCCCTTCGTCGAGCAGCGCGGGCAGCATGTCCATCAGCAATTCGAACTTGGCCGATTCATGCACGCCGCGCGCCACTTCGAGTTTCACCAGGCGCGGATCGCAGCACACCTGGCGCAGCTTGAGCAGCGCATCGAGCACCACGATGCCCGAATGCGCGATGCCGCGCTGGGCGATCACTTCGCGCAGTTCCTCGGCCAGCGACAGGCGCAGGCCTTCATAGAGTTCGCGCTGGCGACCTTCCAGCACCACGCGGCGGGTGATCTCGGTTTTCGGTGGCAGCTCCTTCGCCACCTGCGCCTTGGTCCGGCGCAGGATGAACGGCGCCAGCCGCAGGTTCAGTCGTTGCTGGCATTCCTCGTCGCGCTGTTTTTCGATCGGCACCCGGTAATGACGCCGGAACGCGCCTTCGTCGCCAAGCAGGCCGGGTACGGCGAGGTCGATCTGCGACCACAGTTCGCCCAGGTGGTTTTCCAGCGGGGTGCCGGTGAGGCAGACATAGCGTGCCGTGCGCAGACTGAGCAGGGCACGGCGCGCCTGCGTGCGCGGGTTCTTCACCTGCTGCGCCTCGTCCAGCACGATCAGCGCGAATGGTTGCTGGCGCAGCGGCGCCACGTCGCGCGGCAGCAGGGCATAGCTGGTCAGCACGATGTCCTGGGTACCGAGCTGGTCGAAATCCTCGGCGCGCTGCGGCCCGTGCAGGGTCAGCACCTTGAGCGTCGGCGCGAAGCGGTCGATCTCGGACTGCCAGTTCGGGATCAGGCTGGTCGGCACCACCACCAGCGCAGGCTGGGTCAGCGCACCGCCCTGCTTCAGCGACAGCAGATGGGTAATCAGCTGCAAGGTCTTGCCCAGGCCCATGTCGTCGGCCAGCACGCCACCGACGCCGGCTTCGGCCAGTGCGTTCAGCCAACGCAGGCCCTCGCGCTGGTACGGGCGCATCTCGACGGTGAGCCCCTCGGGCACCGCATCGCTGGCGCGCGCGGCGGCGTCGCGCAGGCGCGCGGCGAAACCGAGCAGCGGTTCGGCCGCCTGCAGGCTGCCGCCTTCGGGCATGGCCGCGACCAGTTCCTCCAGTCGACCGGCCTGCACCCGCGGCAGGTGCAGCGCCTTGCGCGGCTTCTCCAGATATTCGGCCAGCGGCGCCAGCAGGCCGCGCAGTTCCTTCAGCCGCACCGGCACGCGTCGGCGCGCGTCGACCGGTGCATACCACACCGCATCTTCCGGCTCGTTCGCGGCGGGACTGAGGCTCAGCTGATTCTCGGTCAACGCCTGCGCCACCGCCGGCAACAGGTTGTGCC
>Ga0134128_10004486_pt1 | contig 17062 bp, 13 predicted proteins | sample KB31754_FD_96462 | JGI IMG/M metagenome (GOLD analysis project Ga0134128, IMG submission 96462) | Terrestrial soil microbial communities with excess Nitrogen fertilizer from Kellogg Biological Station, Michigan, USA - KB3-175-4 | ecosystem: Environmental > Terrestrial > Soil > Unclassified ...
GGAGCTTGTGTCTCGTAATCTCAGCCGGCTTCAGGCAGAGGGGCTCATCCACATGGAGGGGAAGACTCTGCGCATCCCCGACCTTCAGCGCCTGCAGGCTGAGCTGGATGGCCGCGAATAGCAGGAGATTGGCATCTGTCGTGAGCGCTTGCAGGCGGGTCATGACTACACCGTCCAGGTTTCATTCTGAGTCACTCCCCTAAAAAGCTCCGGCTGTGACAAAAGTCACGGCCAAACGTGGCTGTCTCTCTTAACCTCATCGTCAGGGTTGATCACCCTGCACACTTCCAGCGGCAACTTCTCAAGGAGGCCTTAATGCCTGTCGTCGCGAGCCAAACCGTTCGCCAGTTGGCGAGAGAAATTCCCCATGCAACCCGCCTTTTTGAAAAGCTCGGAATTGATTACTGCTGTGGCGGCGGCAAATCTCTGGCTGAAGCTTGCGCCCAGGCCCGCATTCCAGTCGCCGAGGTGCTCCAGAGCCTGCAGGATGGAAGCTCGCCAGTCACGCTTGAGGAGTCCGCCGATTTCAGTCATGCCGGATTGGGCGAACTGGCCGCACACATCGTCAACACTCATCACAGCTATGTGAAGCAAGAGATTCCTCGCCTGCAAAAGCTTCTTGCCAAAGTGGTTTCAGTGCATGGCCACAATCACCAGGAGCTCTTTGAAGTCCAGCAGGTTTTTGCCGCCTTGGCGGAGGAATTGACCACCCACATGATGAAGGAGGAAAGGGTCCTTTTCCCCTATGTCACCTCAATCGAGCAGGCTGCCCAATCAGGAAAGCCGGCGCCCCGCTCGCCTTTCGGCACCGTCGCAAATCCTGTCCACATGATGGAAATGGAGCACGAGTCTGCCGGCAATGCGCTGAAGCAATTGCGCTCCCTTACCGGCGACTATACTCCGCCTCAGGATGCCTGTTTCAGCTACAACACCCTCTTTGGCGCGCTCAAAGAATTTGAGCTCGACCTGCACCGGCACATTCACCTGGAGAACAACATACTTTTTCCGCGGGCCATTGCTCTGGAACAGGCGCCGCACGCGGCAGTTTGAGTTGAGCATCAGGCGCTGCTATTTGGCTGGCGGTTGCGTCCGGATGGAAGGCCTTACCTTCATAGGGTAGCTAACTTTGGATGAGCCACGGAGTGCACGCTCCCGGCTCAGTTTTTGCGAGCTGACCGGGGCGAGTGAATGAATCGTCTCAGTGGCAGACTTGGAACCAGAGGGAAGAGCCTTTCTGATTTTGCTTTTCTAGCGTACTGTAACGAAATTGTAAGACTTACCGGCGCCCATAATCATTGGGCATTCATGTGAGATAGAGTTTTTTCATGGGCTCTCAAACTTCTTCCCCCATTCCGCACCCGGGCCGCCGGCTCAGACTTGGTCCATATTGGCTGGCATTTCTGGCTACCGTGCTCGGACTGTTGCTTCGGTTTGCGCTTGATCCCTGGCTCAAGGACCAGATGCCCTACATTACCTTTCTGGTTTCCGTGGCGGTCACCGGTCTGTACGCGGGCGTTGGTCCCTCACTTTTCAGCACTACTTTAGGTGCGGCGTTCGCTTACTTCTGCTTTGTTCCTCCTCGCTACCAATGGGGCTTCGCCGGGATCAGCGATGCAGTGGGGTTTCTTGCCTACCTCTCTGCCGCGCTTGGAATCGTGGTGCTGACCAGAGCGCGAAACAAAGCTTATGCTCAGGCGGAAAACACGTTGCAGCAACGGATTTCAACGGAGCGGAAGCTGCGCGATGCCGAGTCTATCCTCCACCAGTTTCTGGAGAACAGGCCCGGCTGTGCGTACCTGCGGAACGACGCCGGGCAGTACGTTTATTGCAACAATCAAGCTCGCACACTGCTCGGTATCAGCGAGGGCAGCCCGCTCATCCCGAATGACCTCTGCGCGAAGCTGGAGAAGGAGGACCGGCAGGTGCTCGAGGCCAGCGGGGGCACCCGGCAGTTCGTTGATAAGGTCAAGCAGGACAATGAGGAACGCTACTGGCTCACCACGAAATTTATCTTCATTGACCACGGGAACCAGAGACTCGTCGGCAGCCTCTCACTCGATATCACCACTCAGATGCGAGCTGAGCAAGTGATTTTGGAGAGGGAAAGGTTAGCTGCCGCCAGCCAGATGGTTGCAACCGTGGCGCACGAAATCAATAACCCTCTCGCCGCGGTGACCAGCTCCATTTTTCTGCTCTCGCGCGAACCGCTTTCGGCACCGCTGCGTCAACTGCTGGCTATCGCACAGGATGAGCTTACCCGCCTTACGCGCATAAGTGGGGTAGCGATCGGTTTTTACAAAGAGACGGAGCATCCTTCGGCGCTGAATCCATGTGCCCTCGTCGATGAAGTAGTGGGCCGCGTGAAGCTCCAATTTTCCGGAGACGTGCAGATCCAGTGTGAGTGCTCGTTTAAAGGAGATTTTGTGGCCTGCCCCGGCCAGCTCCGCCGGGCCCTGGAAAATCTTCTCATCAATTCCTTCGAGGCCGGCGCGCACCACATAACGGTTCGTGTGGAAGCAGCACGGGACTGGCGCACGGCGTCGCGGACCGGAATCCGCTTCACCATTCTCGATGACGGGCGCGGCATGGAGCCAGAGCAGTTGGAGAAGGCCTTCGAGCCCTTCTTTTCCACGAAAGCCAAAAAAGGCGCCGGCCTTGGACTATGGATTGCGCGAGTCATTGCGCTCAGGAATGGAGGACGCATTTCCTTGCGAAGCTCTACCGATCCGCGCTCGCATTACACCTATGTCAGTATTTTTCTGCCCGATTCTTCGGCCGCCGCCCCCGCTCTCAGTTTCAGACCCGACGAGGCCCTTTCGCATACACGCCACCTCGGCTCCCAATCCGCGAATAGCTTCGCGCCGCATAAGGACGTTCGTCATATTCCTTCTGCGTGAGGACTGCCCATTTTCAAGGGGCATGGAGGATATGGAGCATTGCACAAATCGCTCCAACCAAGCATGAGCTTCAACGTTTCAATGTGCCCGCCGTTATGGTTGCTTGTTCCAAACCTCCACGGGCGGCAAGCGCCTGTTGCAGTGGATCATGCGCAATTTGGTCCACAAGGCGGATTCTTGCCGCCTCATCAGCTTTAACAGTTTCCGCCAAAAGGAACATCTGCAGCGCTCGAGCTTTCCCGACCAGCCGGGGCAGGCGTTGTGTTCCGCCCCAGCCGGTGATCAAGCCCAGCGAAGCGCCACGATGTCCGAATGCTGCATTGGGCGATGCAATGCGGTAATCGCATGCCAGCGCCACGTCCATTCCCCCGCCCATGCAGTAGCCACGAATGGCCGCAATCACGGGAACCGGGAAAAGGCTGATCAGGTTCGTCAGCTTCTGTCCCGCGCGCGAAAATTCCAGCGCCTTCGGCCCGCTCAGCTGTGCGATTTCCTTCAGGTCAGCCCCCACAGAGAAGAATCTCTCGTTGCCTGTAATAATCAGGCGGCGCACTCGTTGTGACTTCGCATCCGAACGCAATTGTTCCAGCGCACCGGTCAATGCAGAGATAACTTCAAGCGAGAGTTTATTCGTGTGATCAGGCGAGGCCAGCTCAAGGATTGCAGAATCGCCAAGAAGTTGTAGAAAAAATGTTCCGTCTGGATTTGCCATGCGGTCGCGGGGTAAGCCAGTTCAGGATATCCGATGCGGATGTCATCGCGAGTGCCGCTCTTCTCCGTGTCTCTGCGCCTCAGTGGTAGATTTCGGCTCTCTCAGTAGAAATCACTGCAACTCAGAAAGAAGCCGCAGGTTTTACACAGCAGCTTGCAGCGGGATTCCTGCATGCGCGATCCGCAGTTCGGGCAATAGCTGGCTGTATCACCCGCCGGATCAGCCGCTGTGTCAGCCGAAGAGGCTTTCGCTTGCGGTTCCGAGGCAGATCGCGCGAGCTGGTCCGTCACAGGCTCCTCCTGGGCCAATTACTGGGAGTATACCGCCCAATCGGCGGTGAGGCGCAGAAAAAGCGGGGCGCTCTCTCAGGGACAGCGCCGCAAACTGCCATCCAGAGCACATAGCCAACGGCTTGGTTGTTACTCACATCCTACTTTCCCGAGTCGCGATGATCGATTCCAGCGACTGGGACCATCATCTTGTGAAGATTACCGTCTTTGGTCTTACGATTTCCTCTTCCTGGGGTAACGGACATGCTACTCCTTATCGTGCCATTCTCCGGGCGCTCAACCGAATGGGACACCAGGTCCACTTCTTCGAGAAGGACGTACCCTACTACCGCTTAAGACGCGACTTCAGCTCCTGCGAATATTGCCATTTGACTCTCTATGAGGACTGGCGGCAGGTTCGGCGGCAGGCCCTCAGCGAAGCGGCCGAGTCCGACGTGGTAATCACGGCCAGCTATCTGCCTGAAGGCGCACAGATCAATGACGAGGTTCTGGAGCTGGTTCGTCCCATGCGCGTGTTCTATGACCTTGATACGCCCGTCACTCTGGCCAACATGGAAAAGCAAGGCGTCGAATACCTGCGCCGCGAGCAGATCGCGGAATTTGATCTTGTCTTATCGTTCACAGGCGGCAAAGCTTTGCAGGAACTTGAACAGAAATATAGCGCACGTGTGGTGCGGCCACTTTATGGTTGTGTGGACCCGGACGACTATCGCCGGACGGAGACCTCCCAGGAGTATCTGTGCGATCTGAGTTACATGGGAACGTACGCACCTGACCGCCAGCAAAGACTCGACGACCTTTTCCTCGAGCCCGCGCGACGCCGCCCTCAAACACAATTCCTGCTGGCTGGATCGCTCTATCCCTGGGAGTGGGAATGGAGATGGCCAGCTAACGTACACCGGATTGAACATGTGGCCCCGCAAGATCACCCCAAGTTGTACTCTTCATCGCGTATCACTCTGAACATCACCCGCGGCGAGATGGCGCGTTGGGGCTGGTGCCCCTCAGGCAGATTTTTTGAGGCGGCCGCATGTGGTACGCCGCTGATCACTGATTGGTGGGAGGGGCTCGACTGGTTTTTTGATGTTGTCCGCGATCTTCGTGTGGTCTCACGGCCTGAGCATGTAGAGCAGGCCCTCAACATGCCTTTGCACGAGTTGCAGTCTCTGGCTCGCCACGCCCGAGAGCGTACTCTCGACGACCATACCGGGGAGGTGCGCGCAAGGCAATTACTGCAGTACGTGGAAGAAGCCCGTACCGCAGGTCTCGCTCCGCGCGAGTTCTCACCCGTCAGAACTGAGGTGGTGCAATGATCGGCATTATCCCCGCGGCAGGCGCCGGACAGAGAATCCAGCCCCTGGGCTGCTCAAAAGAACTGCTGCCTGTTGGAGCTCGGGTTGTGGATGGCTGCGAACGGCCCAAAGCCGTTTCAGAGTACCTGGTGGAACGCATGATTGCCGCCGGCGCCGAACAGATATGCATGGTCATTTCGGCCGAGAAGGCAGACATCGTCAAGTACTATGCCGAGCGGAACTATGCAGCGGAAATCTTTTACGTTGTCCAGCGCAAACCGCAAGGACTCTGCGATGCGCTGTTTCGTGCCGAGCCGTTCGCGCGCGGCCACGACCAGGTGCTCATTGGGCTGCCCGATACAATCTGGTTTCCTGAAAATGCCTACCTCCCTGCACTTGATCTGGAGCAGGCCGACGTGAACCTGGTTCTCTTTCCGGTGTCCGATCCCACCGTATTTGATTCGGTTAGCTGCGACGACCTTGGTTTTGTGCGCGAAGTCCAGGTCAAGAAGCCGGATGCCGCCTCACACTGGGTTTGGGGAGCCGTCACAGCGCGGGGCGAAAGCTTTCATCGGCTGAAACTTTTGTGGGAATCGCGGCACAGGGGTGATGAATACCTGGGAGACCTGCTCAACGCCTTTATCGCGGCGGGGAATGTGGTGAAGGGCCGCCACTGCGGCGAAATCTACATGGATGTGGGCACGATGGAAGGATATCGCAACGCGCAGGATTATTTGCGAGCGTGTATGAAGTCCTTGAAGGCGGCGTGAGTTCCCGGTTCCCTCTCTGATCGTGCTTTGGATATGTGCCCACCTCCTGAATCAGTGGCACGCGCCCTCGCCTGTGCGTCTCTCTCCTATCGATACCATCCTGGGGAGAAGACTTTCTCTCAACCTGAACCCATACGTACAAGGTCGGTACAGCCGCGCAGAGTTCAAGCGCGGGTCAGGACTCCCCACCTTCGCCTATGAGTCTAAAAAGTGCAAGCGGCTCAGTTCGGGACGACACTCAAGCAAGGCGCAGTCCAGATAAGAAAGTGAAAAAACGGAGGCCGCTTGCGCGGCCTCCTTCAGTTGTTGAGGAGAAACAAGTACTACAAACTTGCAACGCCCGGGGTCCCACCCAGCACGTCAAGAGCGGACGCGTCGGGTTAATCGCAGGCTGCGCCAATGTTCTGGCAGAACTTGGGCAGCGGTGCGCCGCCACCAGCGCCGGTGGCGGGAAGAGTGATGGTCTGTTCGATCGCGTTGCCATTTCCGTCAAGCGCCATGCCGTTAGGAATGACGAGGGACGGATGATCGAAGGGCGCGCTCTGGTTGCGGACGCGCTCATCTGTGAGTGATTTGAGGAAGGCAACCACGGCAACCTCGTCGTCGGGGCTGAAGCTGACGCGCTCCAAACTCGGATCGACATCGGCCGAGGGGAAGTCTCCACCGCGGCTGTAGAAGTCCACCAACTGCGCGAGCGTTGCCTGTCCGCCGTTGAGGAAGTACGGAGCGGTCAGCTCGATGTTGCGCAGGTCGGGCGTTTTAACCGCGCCGTTGACTGACACGGCGGCGCCAGCCGGGACCGCTGTGCCGCTCACGAGTCCCTGCGACGCCATGGAGGCCACGGACAGCGAAGGGAGTCCGGAGGGATCGCCTGCGCCTACGCCGAGGTCGTCAGTAGTCGGACGCACGCCGATGTTGTGGAAGCCTACATCGTGCCAGGAGCCGTTTTCGAGTTGCTCAACCACGCCGCGCGAAGCAACGTTGGCCCAGGCTGCGTCGGTGAATTCGGCGCCGCTGTGGCACTTGCTGCATCCGCCTTTGCCGGTGAACCGGTCAAAGCCACGCTGTTCGAGAGCCGTGAGCGCGGCGCGGTTACCCTCCATGAACTGGTCAAAGCGCGAATCGTCAGAGACCAGCGTGGATTCATACATCTGGATGGCCACGCCCCAGAACATGGAGAAGTTGAATTCCGCGAGAGAGTACTCATTGGTGTTCTGCGGTGTGCCGGTGTGCAGGAAATTGCCGCTGGCATCGACGACCGCATCGGAATTCCACCACTTGGGCTGGAAGGCGGCCTGCACCATGGCAACGTAATTCGTGTTGAGCCCGGTAGCCGGCGCGTTAGAGAATGCGCCGAGAACGCTATCATCCGCAGCGACCAGTTGCTTGGCCAGCGGAGTGAGCGAAAGCATCTTCTTGCCCATCTTGACGAATGGACGGCCCACGGCGGACATTTCCGTCGGGCTGCCCGGAGGTCCAACGGCTTGCGATGCAAGCGAAGAATGCGACAGCAGCAGCTTGACCTGGCTGAAACCATTGGCTGCGCTGGAGTCGGCCTGGAGCAGGAAGGCGTGAGGATCGCCCGCGCCGAACGGGTTCACACCGTTGAAGCTGGCTTGCGCACGGCCATCCCAGAAATTGCGATAGTTGAAGACGGCGTTGATCACGGAAGGCGCGTTGCGCGGCGTGACGCGGCGCGTGTTGACGGAACCGGAGCCGGCGAGAATCTGGAAGACGGAGTCAGGGATGGGAGTTTCATCTTCAGCCGCCTGGCCCAGGATCACGTCATTGAATTGATTGCTGTACACGCCCTGCGAACCCACGATGTTGCTGCTGTCCGAGCCGCCGACCCTGTGCAGCGGAAAATCGCTGGCGGTGAGCGTGTGGTTCGGAGCGAACGGCGCGTAAAAAGTGTTGGCGTCGGCTGCCGGAGCGCCGTTGCCGTCCACGCGGTTAAAGCCGGGATTAATCTGGTCGACGAAGCGATTGTCGGCGCCCGCATTGGAGTGGCAGGTAGCGCATGCCACGATGCCGTCGCTGCCAAACTGCATGTCCCAGAAGAACGCCTTGCCGAGAGCAATGGCCGCGTTCTTATCCAGGATGATGTTGCTCAGCTCGTCCGCGCTCGGGCCGGGAATGGAAACGGTCTTCAGCGAGGCAGGTTTGCGCTCGCCGCGATCGCCGCCGGGAATGACGCTCGGTGTTGGACTCGGCGAGGGTGTCGGCGAGGCTGAAGGTTGCGGCGTCGGCGATGGACTCGGCTGGCCGTGGCCATTCGAGTCGTGGTCCGTGGTTTGTGCATTGTTTGTGGCGATTTTCGGCAGGTTGCCGCCGCAGCCGAGCATCACCACGCAATAGGAAGAAGCCGCCGCCAGGGCCAGCTTCTGCATCAGCTTTCGATACAGCATTGAAGCGCTCCTCGCTCGCTCCCTGAACCAGAGAACTTCTTGCGATGAGCCCGGACACACTCCGAACCTCCGCAGTGTGGGGGCCACTGCATCAGCCGCATGATGAAAGCTGGAGAAATTAACGCGGGGCCTGGGAACCAGTCTTACATCACAGGGCCGTTCAGTCTTCTGATCGGCGTCCGGTATGAGCGGACGCTTAACAGGAGTCTAAAAATTTGTCGTGGTCGTCGTGCCGGAAATCGGTAGGAATGCTTGCATTCTTTCTTACTTCCCGGAGAGACAGCCACCCGTCGAATGCCCTGAGTCTGGATTCGCGGGCTTGGAAAGCGATTAAACCCTCATTAAAGTTTCTAATAGCTATATTTATTTCCTATCGCCCGTCCACGGATCAGTTAGCGGACACTTCGGATGCGCATTTCTCAGCGATTTCTAATGAGTGAATTTAATGGGTCTTTAATGACTTCGCCGCTGCGATTGCGCGATCTTCTCTCTATCGCAAAGTTCCCGGGAGTTCACCCCCGATACAGCGCTTCCGGACGGGAGGGACAGGCGATGAAGACAGAAAGTGCCAAGTGGCGCATTGCAGTGGCAATCTGTGTTGCCCTGACGTATATCTTCGTGATTGCTCTCACCGGACAAGCGTAAGCACAGCCGCGGACGAACCCGCCCCAAAAAGATCGCCGGAGTTCCCCATCCGTGCCCCGGCCTATTAACCAGGATGGGATCAATTAAGGTTTGCCTCTCCAGCCAAACCTGACAACAGCACAGTCGAACCTGGCTGTGCTGTTTGTTTTTGACCGGCAGCTCTTGTCTTTCCGATTACGTTGCGCTCACGCGCGATCCCTAAAACCCTCGCCTGATCAGCTCTTCCGTGCTCAATCTTGCGGCATCGTCGCGTTTCACCATTTTTTCTACATACTTTGCCAGGACATCAACCTCAACGTTCACGGGCTCGCCCACTCGAAGGTCGCGCAGGTTTGTCGATTCCCAAGTATGGGGAATGATGGCAATCTCAACGTGCTCGCCGGCAATCGACGCGACCGTTAGGCTGATGCCCTCAATCGAGATGGATCCCTGAGCGACCACATAGCGCGCCAGCGCAGCGGGAATCTGCACCAGCAGTCGCCAGTCATCGCGGCCCTTGATTCGGTCAAGGCTGACCAGCTTGCCCACACCGTCCACATGACCCTGGACAATATGCCCTCCGAGGCGATCCTGGGGCCGCGCAGGAAGTTCAAGGTTCACTAGTGATTTCTTTTTAAGCCGCGCCAGCGACGTCCGCTGCACTGTCTCTTCGGCCAGATCGGCCGAAAACTGTTTGCGCTTCACCTCAATCGCTGTCAGGCAGACGCCGCTCACAGCTACACTGTCGCCCGTCTTCAACTCCGATGGGACGCTCTTCGCCGCGACGGTGATGCGCGTGAGCGCGCGCCCATTCTTTGCACGCAGTTGCCGGATCGAGGTAATGCGCCCAGTCTCCTGAACCAATCCCGTAAACATCAGGCCACTGCCTCCATAGCGTACGGGTCGCGCAGGTAACCCTCCACGGCAAAGTCTTCACCAAAGCGGTGGAGAGAGATATCTCTAACCAGCGCCGCTTCACTCATCCTTTTGAACCCGGCCCCGGCGGCGAACGGCACTGAACCCGTGCCGGCCAGGATCTTCGGCGCGTAGTAGAGGAATACCTTATCCACAATGCCTGCTGCCAGTGCAGCCCAGTTCACCAGAGCGCCGCCTTCGATCAACAGGCTTGTTATCTCCAGTTCGCCCAGGCGCGCGGCGATTCGCGTCAAATCGGGCCGCCCATCGCCGGAACCAAGCGGCGCCTGCTCCACGCGGATTCCCAGCTTTTCCAGTTCGCTCCTCTTCTTCTCTTCTGCGAACGAGCAAAACACCAGAACGTCATTCCTGGCCGTCTTCACCAGGCGCGATTCCAACGGAAGTCGCAGGCGCGAATCGAGCACAACGCGCAGCAGGGGACGCCGCCTGGGACGGTTCGTGCGGTCCGTTAGCAGAGGATCATCGGCGATGATCGTTCCCACTCCGACCATGATGGCATCTGATTCGTGGCGCAGCTCCTGCACGTGCGCGCGGGCTTCCACGCTGGTGATCCAGCCGCCGGTGGCTCCGCCTGTCCCCAGAGCTGAAGGGTTAAAAGACTCTCCCGGAGGGGGTGCAATTTTTCCATCCAGCGTCATGCCCGATTTAAGCGTAACCAGAGGCCGCCGCGAAAGGATGTAACGTGCAAAAGCTTCGTTCAGCTTGCGCGCTTCCGGCTCCAGGAGCCCGACTTCAACTTGAACGCCTGCCTTTTGGAGCTTCTCCAGGCCTTTGCCCGCAACAAGAGGATTTGGGTCGTCCATGGCTGCAACTACACGGCGCACTCCCGCGGCGATCACGGCATCCGAACAGGGCCCGGTACGACCTCCATGACAGCAAGGCTCCAGATTCAGGTAAAGCGTGCCGCCCCGCGCCTTTGCCCCCGCCTGTTCCAGGGCAATAATCTCACCATGCTTCACACCTTCATAGGTGTGGAACCCGCTGCCCGCAACCTTGCCATCTGAGTCAAGTATCACCGCCCCAACGCGCGGGTTGGGCGAAGCCAGAGATGTTCCTTGTTCAGCAAGCTGGAGAGCTTGCCTCATGTACTGCTCGTCCTCAGAACTCCAGTTCATGCGGTGGCAAACAGAGACTCCGCAAAGTTTTGCGGGCTGAAGGGCAGCAGGTCACCTGCTTTTTCACCCACACCCACATAGCGCACCGGCAACCCGAGTTCGCGCGAGATGGCCACCACCACGCCGCCTTTCGCTGTTCCGTCAAGTTTGGTGAGCACAATGCCGGTAACTCCCGCCGACTCGGTAAACAGACGCGCCTGCTGTAAACCATTCTGTCCTGTTGTGGCGTCCATGACCAGCAGCACTTCATGCGGCGCGCCGGGGATAATTCGCTGCGCGGTGCGCTTCATTTTTTCGAGTTCCGCCATCAGGCTCGTCTTCGTGTGCAGCCGGCCTGCCGTATCCACAATGACGCTGTCCGTGTGCCGGGCTTTGGCAGCGTTCAGAGAGTCATACAGCACCGCCGACGGATCGCCGCCAGGGCGGGTCTTAATCACCTCAACCCCGGTGCGCGAGCCCCAGATTTCCAGTTGCTCGATGGCGGCGGCGCGAAAGGTATCTGCCGCGCAGAGCAGCACAGTTTTGCCTTCGCTGCGTAGAGCATGAGCCAGCTTGCCGATGGTGGTCGTCTTGCCGGTACCGTTCACGCCTACCACCATCACCACTTCTGGTTCGCCCTTGAGCGGCTTACCTGATTTTGGTGGGGTGGACTTCAGGATGTCTTCAATCTGTTCTTTGATCAGGCGCTTGAGTTCCGCGGCATCTTTGATATGCTTGCGATCCGCCTTCTCGCGCAGCTTGTCCAGGATCTCCTGCGTCGTCTTCGTACCCAGGTCAGCGGTAATCAGAATGGCTTCCAATTCGTCAAGAGTGCTGCGGTCAATTTCCTTCGTGAAAGCCATCGCCTCGTCAATGCGATCGCTCAGGTTCTCGCGCGTCCGCGTGACCGCCTGTTTCATCTTCTCGAGGAACGTCGGTTCGGGAGTGCTAAAAAGAGTTTGAATCATGGATGATTGCGTCCGGCGCGGAAGGTTCCGCGCGACTCTTGATTATAGCGGGAAGGAGAGTCGTTATCCCTGCCGGCGAGCCACTTCGCTATTTCTGACCTGATCAGTGAAAATCAGCGCGATCAGCGGTAGCGCTTTCAATTCCGGCGATTTCTAAACCGATTCGGCTGTCGGAATGACCTGCGCAGCTGCCGCCTGCTCTCCCGAGACGGCCGCCGCGCGGTGGATCCGCAGCTTGCCGCTCTCAAATACCTTCGTCATGGCTGCAACAACCATCGGGTCAAACTTTGTCGCCGCCAACGAATTGATAATGCGGATCACATACTCGGGATCCATCGCTGCCTGGTAAGGGCGGTTGGTGGTCATGGCATCAAAGGTGTCCGCCACCATGATTACGCGCGCCATCAGGGGGATCTGGTCGCCCTTGAGCCCGTGCGGATAACCGCGTCCGTCGAGCGACTCATGATGCAGCTCGATGCCGGGCAACATCTCCCGCAGCATTTCCACCGGGCGCAGGATGGCCGCGCCCTTGGTGGTGTGGGTCTTCATGATTTCAAATTCTTCGGGCGTGAGCGCTCCGGGCTTCTTGAGAATACGATCTTCGATTCCGATCTTGCCTACGTCATGCAGTTGGGCCGAAATGCGGATCTTGTCCACATCTTCATCCGTCAGCCCCATCTCCGTGGCAATCAGGACGGAGTAGCGCGTCACACGGTCGGAGTGACCGCGCGTGTACGGGTCTTTTTCGTCAACCGCGCCGGCCAGCATCTGGATGGAACTCAGGAACAGCTCGCGGTTTTCCTGCGCCTTCTTATTCAGGTCCGCGACGTACCGTTCCAGGTCGTCGGTCATGCTGTTGAAGCTCTGGGCAAGTTCGCCGAACTCGGTACGGCTCTTGAGGTGAACACGCTGTGAGAAGTCGCCGCCGGCGATGGCACGGCTGGAATGCGTGAGCACGCTCAATGGAGTGGTCAGCCGCCGCGCCGCCCAGATGCCGATCAGGATGCTGAACGCGATGGCGATCATGGCAAAACGCAGGGCATCGTGCTGCATGTCAAGCACGTCAGCATAGGCGTCTTCGCGCGACTTTTGCGCCACCACAGCCCACCCCAGACCCTGTACGGGATCGTAGGTTCCCAGCATGGGAACTTTGTTCTTTCCCACCTGAAGCCGGTAGTCCTTGGTGACGGATACGCGCGAATTCGCGCCCTGCTCCACAAAGCTCTTTACCAGTTCATTGGCGGACATGTCCTGACCTGTGGCGTAGTTCGGACTGGCGGAGGCCACCAGCCTTCCGGATTCATCCACGACGAATGCTTCGAGGCCGCGGTCCCCGGCATCACGGAGCTTCTTCACCAGGTAATCGAGATCGACCACCAGCTCAATGGCGCCAATGAAATTCTGGTTGGCATCCACGATCGGTTTGCTCACCACCATCACCGTCCGGGCGGTCTTACCCGAACCGATGGCGATGGCGCCGCCATTGTATTCACGCAGCGCACTGGCAGCCGCCAGGCCACGGTCTAATTCCTTTTCCAGGAATGCATCCTTCAGGCCTTCTGGAGCCGTAAAATCCACATAGCGGTTTTGCCGGTTCACCAGACGCGCCATGGGAATCCCGAAATCCGCCGTCCCAATGCTGTTGGAAAGCAAACCTTTAACTCCAGGCGCCTCTATCTGGTTGCCGTCTAGATTGCCTCCGCTGCTGACAATGATTGAGTAGGCCAGATCCGCAAGCTTGCTTCGTACTTCCTTCCCTCTCTGTGCAATATCCTCCGCCAGCGTCATGGTGACGGTGTATTGCAAAAGCTTTTCATTGCGCTGCAGCCGGTCGCGGTTCGTTTCTACTACCTTGGTGGCGTAGAAATAGAGGGGCAGGATTCCCACCACAATCAAAACGATGAGAATGCCGTAAATGATCGGAACACGAGCGGGTAAAGGCAGTTTCATACGGCCAGTCGGTACCCTGAATTGTAAGCTTAAATGCCGCGCCGCCGCCCAAAAACTTCTCTGGCGAAGGCATTACGGAAGTTACCCGTGTGTACCTGTCCGGCCCGGAATACTTCATTGCTGCAATCACCAAGACAGGGACGTGATCAGCTATCGTCCTGGGATTCGTGTCCTGGAAGCACTGCGGGAGGGGTGCTGGTCAAGGCCGCATGAAGCAAAAAACAATGCTGGGCAGGGCTTGACCTCGCATCTAAAATGGTCAGCCGGTGCAGCTCTCTTCAGGAGGCGAGGCGCAGAATGATCAGGATCATCACCATTGAACGGGAATACGGGTCCGGAGCATCCGAAATCGCGCGCCTGCTGGCTGGCCGGCTCAATTGGAAGCTCTGGGACCAGGACCTCACCAAAGAAATCGCCCGCCTGGCCCACTGCAAGGCTTCAACCATTGAGGAGCGGGAAGAGCGCCGCGACCCTCTCTACTACCGCCTCCTGAAATCATTTACGCGCGGCTCGTTCGAAGGCAGCGCCAAGATTGACCCTTCCATGCTCGATCCGCTGCAATCTCTGGATGCCGATAGCATTGTCAGGATCTCGCGTCGAGTGGTGGAACAGGCTGCTGCTGAAGGAAATTGCGTGCTCGTTGGCCGCGGTTCACAACATTTTCTCCAGGACCGTGCCGATGCGCTGCGCTTCTTCCTCTATGCACCCCGGGAAGACAAAGTCCGCCGGCTGACAGGCCAGGGCATTCGTCAATCAGAAGCCGAACATCAGGTGGAGAATGTGGATCGGGAGCGCGCGGCTTTCATCAAGACCTACTTTCATGCCGACTGGCCCAACCGTTCCGTCTATCACGCCATGGTGAACACCGCGATTGGTGAAGAAGGGGTTGTGCGCGCAATTCTAAGCTTCATGAACGCTCAACCCGAACAAAAGGCAGCCTGAGTTCCGGGGGATGCGGTTCAGATCTTCCGATCACCGGATCAGATCACTCGATTACCTAGCTCGTCCAGAACCCGTCGCGATCGTATTCACGGATCGCCTTCAACTCGGCCTCACTCGGCTCGGGGGTGGCTCCTACACCCGGAGCAATCTTCACGTCCCAGCCGGTATTCGCTTTGACATCATCCACGGTCACACCCGGATGGAGCGTGGAAACGAACGCCTCACCATCCCCGCCGAAGCGCAGCACACACTTGCTTGTGATGATCGCTGAAGGGCCTCCACGCGGAAGCCCTACGCGCTTGCGCCAGTTAGTTCCGTCTCCATTTCCCGGACTGGTGATGTAGCTCACGCGTTCCGGCAGACGATGCCGTGCATGCTCCAGCAAAGCCACAAACCGCTGCGCCAGAGAGGCAATGTCGCACGCCCCGCCTGAGCCGGGCAGCCGCACCAGCCCGTGCTTCCCTTGCACTTGGGTCGAGTTCAGGTTGCCGAACCTATCCACCTCCGCCGCGCCCAAAAAGCCCATATCAACGCGTCCTGACTGGAGCAAAGCCATCACGCCCATCATGTCCAGGCATTGCGTGGCGCCTTTGATATTCGGCGGATCGGCCATGGTGTAGATCAACTCGGGCGATGGCGTTGAACGGATAACGCCGTTCTCAAACAGCCCAACCGCATGGGGCGCATGCGTCTTCTTGGCGACCACAAAGGCAATCAGCGGCAGCCGCATCCCGACAAAAACAACTTCGCCGTCTTTGATCTCGCGCGCCGCGGCCACGACCATGAGTTCGTTGAGTGTGTAGCAAATTTTTTCCGCGTCAGCTGACATGGACGTAACATGATAAACCTGTCAGCCTCGACTCCTGACCAAGGGGAAGTCCTTACCCGGGGGAAGCAATACGAGGCGATAAACACTTCACGGCTGTCATCCTGAGCGAGCCCGAAAGACGCTGAGCGAAAGCGAAGCGGACCGAGGACGAGTCGAAGGACCCCGAGAATGCCCGCAGAGTAATTGCAGCATCAAGGCGTTCTCACCAGACATCATCGTGAAAACTCCCTGGAGTTTATGGCAGACCGAAACTGTGTCGGGGTCCTTCGACTCCGCGCTGTCGCTGGCTGCGCTAGCTCGGCGCTGCGCTCAGGATGACAGCAGCTAAGACTGTGGTCGACTCAAAAGCTAAAGGGGCTGTCTCGGCAGCCCTCCTAATGATCTGGCTACTGCCAATTGCTATCTTGCTAATTGCTCGCATTAATTGCGTTCTTCCTCACCTCGCCGATGGTCAGCAGCGGGTCCTTGGCTCCGGCGCGGGGTGCGATCCACTTCTTCTCTGATCCAATAATGTCCATCAGCAGCTTCTTGTCCGCTGCCGTGGGCATCCACTCGGTTTCGAACGCTGCGCGATATTCTTTTTCGTCCATCGGCTCGCCAGTCCGGGGATGGAAAAGCTGGCCCTTCCACTTGCCGATGTTGCGATTGAATTTGATATGCGGGCAGTAGAGCTCTTCGTTACCGGGCTTCTGCGCGGCGCTGATGCGCTTGACCAGCGTGGCGCATTCGTCGCGGTAGAGATGGCGATTGTAGTCGTTCAGATCGTCCAGGTCCGGAGAGTTGGCATTTTTAGGCTCGTCATAGCGGCCCTTCAGTCCCCAGGTGTAAGCCCAGTGAGCGGATGAAGAGTGATCCGTGCCGAACAAATCGTAGGAACTGGAGATCCATTTGTTCAGGTATTTCTGCATGAGCCAGTGCGGCACCACGCCCGCTTCGGCGATGCGCGCCAACCCGGTGTTGCCGGTGCCCATGTGGAAGGCTTCTTCGCGCAGCATGTAGCTCATTGAGCGGCCCAGCGGGGCGAAGGCTGAGTACTTGAGCATCTGCAACTGGAACTTGCCATCGCGGTCCACGAAGTCAGTGAAGGCAAAGAAGTCCAGCCAGTTATCGCACTCTTCATTGAAGCTGCCCAGCAGGCGCTTGTTCTCGTAGGCGCGCCGTTCCAGCATTTTGCGGGCCTCCACTTTGCCGGTCTCGCCGAAGAACTCGATCAGCAGCGAGCACATCTGCCACCCGTGTCGCATTTCTTCGATCATCACGCGCGTCAGCGCCGAGCGGTCCCAGTCCGTGGGCGCCAACTCGAACAGATAGCGCTGCTGCTCGACGCTGGCAAACTCGGTGTCGCCCTGA
>Ga0134128_10004492_pt1 | contig 17052 bp, 11 predicted proteins | sample KB31754_FD_96462 | JGI IMG/M metagenome (GOLD analysis project Ga0134128, IMG submission 96462) | Terrestrial soil microbial communities with excess Nitrogen fertilizer from Kellogg Biological Station, Michigan, USA - KB3-175-4 | ecosystem: Environmental > Terrestrial > Soil > Unclassified ...
GAAGAAGCCGAGCGAGAAGCCCTTCTCGGCGGCGCCCTTGATGGTGAGCCACTCGTCCGAGACTTCGCGCAGGGCCGGCAGAATCGACGGCACGTCGCACGCCGGGACGATGCGGAAGGTCGCACCGTCTTTCTCGAGCTTGTGCCAGAAGAGGCGCATCTTCTTGCGCGAGCCGCCGTCGAGCGAGAAGGTCTGGAGCGGGACGAGCGCCTCCTCGCCGGCCTTGGCGAACGCGAGGCCGAAATCCGCGTACCGATGGAGCGAGTCCTTCTGCACCTGGTAGAAGACCGGGATGCCGTCGGCGTCCTCGACCATCTCGAGGAAGCGGCGCACGAGCGGGCCGGCTTCGCGCGTCGGACCGACCGGGTCGCCGAGCGCGACCCACGTGCGGCCGCAGATGCCGTACATCAGGAACGCCGTCCGCGCGTCATTCCAGAGAATCGCCTTGTCGCCGAGATAGACGAGGTACGGCGTCGACTGGCGCTGTGACTCGATGACGCGCCCGACGTCGACGAGGTCGCGCTCCGTCGGCAGCGTGACCGGCGGCGCGGCGGCGCGCAGCAGGAAGCGCACCGCGAACGTGATGAGCACGATCGACAGCGCCGCCGACGACCGGTAGAACCAGAACACTTCCTGGTCCTGCGGATGCCGGAACGCCTGCAGGCCGATCCAGATCGACGTCGCGACGACGAACGCGACGGCGACGAACCAGCCGGCCGAAAACGTGTGCTCGAAGAGGTTCGATCGCTTGTCGAACTCGCGCCGCGATCGCAGGAGCAGGACGAGCAGCACGGCGAGCACCGTCGCCTCTTCGATGTCCAGGCCCTTGAGGATCTCGGCGACGATGCCGAGGAGGATGCTGCCCACGGCCAGCGTCCAGGCCGCGTCCACGCGCCGAATCAGCGGCTGCGACAGCAGCAGCAGGCCGAGGCCGACGAGGCTGCCGATGAAGTTCGAGAGCGCGACGACCGGCAGCGGGATGTGCTGCAGCAGCACGTGCAGGCGGCCCGCCAGCGCGGGCGTGGCGCCCGACACGAGGAGCACCGCGCCGGCGACGAACGCGAACCCGCCGATGATCGGCGGCGCGAGCGAGATCGTGAGCGCGCTGAACGACTGGCCCCAGCGCCGCACGAGGTGCCGGCGCTCCTGCCACTCGTCCGCGACGAGGACGCTGAGGCCCGCGACGAGCGGCAGCAGGTAGTAGATCGCGCGATAGGCGATGAGCGCGACGAGCAGCTTCGGCTGGTCGACCTTGTGCGCCTCGACTTTCGACGACATCAGGAGCAGGATGCCGCCCTCGAGCACGCCGAGGGCGCCGGGCACCTGGATCACGAGTCCGACGAACTGCGCCGCGAGAAACGCGCTCATCGTCTCGAGGAGCGGCGGCCGCGGCCCGGGAATCAGGATCCAGAGGATGATCGCCGCGAGCGCCCAGTCCGTCGTCGACAGCGCGAACTGCGCGCTCACCATCTCCGGCGACGGCAGCGCCACGTCGGCGCCGAAGAGCCGGATGGGGGCGCGGCGGAACAGCGCGGCGACGAGATAGACGGCCGGCACGACCAGGAACAGCGCGCCGAGCGGCGCCGCCCACTCGTGGCCCTTGAGCGTGGCCAGCGCCTCGGGCGGCACGATGAGCAGGCTCCAGCCGCCGAGCAGCAGCAGGCCGAGGGCGAACGTGACGTTGTAGAACGCGACGACGCGCCCGATGTCCTCGTTCGAGAGTCCCCACCGCGAGTAAAAGCGATAGCGGGCCGTGGCGCCCGTCAGCCCGCCGAACCCGAGGCTGTTGGATACGGCGTAGCCGACGAACGACGCGAGCGCGATGCGCCACCACGCCAGCCGCCGGCCGAGATACACGAAGGCCAGCAGGTCGTAGCCGGTGAGGATCGCGTAGTTGAGAACGGTGAGCGCGAGCGCCAGGCCGATCGCCGGGAGGGGCACCCCCCGGACCGCGCGCCAGACGTCGCCCGCCGCATGTTCATGGAACTGCCACGCGACCGCCCAGACCGCCGCGAGGAGCAAAGCGACACCCAGCAGGGGAGTGAGTCGTCGCCACCAGGACGCCATGCCGAAGTCAGATCATACTCACTCCGGACCGTGGATCCTGACGAGGGTCGAGGGCAGAGGGCAGAATTGGAGGAGAGAGGGAGGAGGTGAGGAACCAGCTGGCGCTGGCCATCCTCCTAGCTCTTCAGACAGAACCGTTGACCTGCGCCAGCTCGTTCCTGACCTCTTCCCTCTCTCCTCAAATTCTGCCCTCTGCCCTCAACCCCCGTCCTCGCCGAAGCATCCACCCGTAGAGCAGGATGACGAGGACGATGAACGCCGTCGCGCCGAGCACGTTGGCGGGCGCGAAGGTGTCGGGCACGAGCGCGAGCGGCGCGGCGCTGTTCAGGAAATAGGCCAGGCCGTCGTTGAGGACGCCGAACAGGCTCTCGCCGACGATGAGCCCCGACGCCACGAGCACGCCCAGCCGTTCCGCGCGCGCCGGGTTGGCGCTGCGCGCGGCGTGCCGGTTGTACCAATGGCCGATGATCGCGCCGACGACGACCGCGAACGTCGCCGACATCGGCAGGTAGATGCCAATCCCGACGGCGAGCGGCGGCACCCGCAGCCGTTTCATCGCGCCGAGCCCGGCGTCGATGACAATGAGCGCCACGCCGATGACGACGCCGACGCCGATCATGTGCCAGTCGAGCTGGCCGCCGACGACGCCCTGCGCCAGCGCGGAAATCAACGTCGCCTGCGGCGCCGCCAGCGGATTCGATCCGATGACGCCGACGTTCGGCGCGCCGGCGAACCCCTGCGTCTTCGCGAGGACGTTGAGCACGGGCGGAATCACCGTCGCGCCGGCGACGACGCCGACGATGAGCGCGATCTGCTGCCGCCATGGCGAGGCGCCCACGAGCTGGCCGGTCTTGAGATCCTGCAGGTTGTCGTTCGAGATCGTCGCGCAGGCGAAGACGATCGCGGTCACGTAGAGCGCGTAGGCCACGAGCGCCGGCGCCGTGCCGGGCGTCGGATGCACGACCATCACGAGCACCGACGCCGAGATCACGATCGCCAGGATGCCGACGCCCGAGATCGGGCTGTTCGACGCGCCGATGAGGCCCGCCATGTAGCCGCAGATCGCGGCGATGAGAAAGCCGCCGATGAGGATGAACGGAATCGCGATGGCCGTCAGCGTCCAGGCGCTCGCGGCAATCGCCGTGGGCGCCACGAACTGGAGGCTCAGCCAGCCCGCCAGCACGAGGCAGAAGGCGGTGAGCCCGATGATCCAGGCCGGCGACAGATCCCGGTCGCGATCGTCCGCGCCGCCGGCGGCGCGCGATCGCAGCACCGTGCTGACGAGGCCGCCCACGACCGGCTTTGTCAGCGTGATGAGCGTCCAGATCGCGGAGATCGCGATCGTGCCGGCGCCGATGAACCGCACCTGATGCCGCCAGATGTCGCTCGTGTGCGCCGCGAGCGAGACGCCGGCGGCGGCCGGCTGCAGGTGCGTGAGGATCGGCACCGCGCCCGCCCAGGAGATCAGCAGGCCGACGAGCATCGCCATGCCGACGGACAGGCCCACCAGGTGGCCGGCGCCCAGCAGCGCGAGTGAAAACGCGATGTCGTATCCGCTCGCCGCCGTGGATCCGACCGGGAAGAAGCCCTGGACCTCGGCCGCGAAGATCTGCGTCGCCGACACGAGCGCCAGGCCCGCCGAGGCGACCGACCCGAGCACGACCGCCACGAGGCCCTCGCGCGCTTCGCCGGCGTCGGTGCCTTCGTCCCCGCGCGTGCCGGCGCCGACCTTCAGCACCTCGGCCGCGGCCACGCCTTCCGGATACGGCAGGTCGGACGTCGTCACCAGCGCGCGTCGGAGCGGAATCGTGAAGAGCACGCCGAGAATGCCGCCGCTCACACAGACGAAGAACGACGGCCAGAACGGAAATCCGGTCCACCAGCCGACGATGACGAGGCCGGGGAGGACGAAGATGATCGCCGACAGCGTGCCCGCCGCCGACGCCACCGTCTGCACGATGTTGTTCTCGAGGATCGACGAGTCGCGGACGACGCTGAGCACCGCCATCGAGATGACGGCGGCGGGAATCGACGAGGCGAACGTCAGACCGACCTTGAGGCCGAGGTAGACGTTGGCCGCCGTGAAGATCGTCGTGAGGAGCGACCCGAGGATGAGGCCGCGCCAGGTGAGCTCGGCGACGTGCGCCGGTCGGGTCGCCATCAGCGGACCGCCATCGGCGCGATCGTGACGCTGGTTTGCAGACGGATGTCCCGCGACGACGCGCCGACGAAGACGGTTCGCGCGCCCGCCGCCACCGCCCAGTCGTGCGTCGTCGTGGACCAGTACGACCAGGCGCGCGGGCCGAGGTGCAGGGTCAGTGCCTCCGACGCGCCCGGCGCGAGCGTCACGCGCTCGAAGGCGGCCAGCGACTGCGCGGCCAGCTCCACCGGCGGCGACGCGGGCGGCCCGACGTAGACCTGGACGACGTCTGTGCCGGCGCGCGATCCCGTGTTGCGGATCGTCACGTGGACATCGGTGCCGCCGTCGCCGGTCCGGCTGGTCGTCAGGTTCGAATACGCGAAGGTCGTGTAGGACAGACCGTGGCCGAAGGGGAAGAGCGGCTCGATCTGTTTCGCGTCGTACCAGCGATAGCCGACGAGGATCCCTTCGGAATATTCGCCGTGGCCGTTCACGCCGGGATACCGCGCGGGATCGGCCGTCGGTGCGTCTTCGGCGCGTTTCGGGAACGTCACCGGCAGCTTGCCACCGGGCGACGCGGCGCCAGAGAGGATCGCGGCCGTCGCCTTCGCGCCTTCCTGGCCCGGGTACCACATCTGGAGAATCGCCGAGACCTTGTCGGCCCACGGCATCGTCACCGGCGCGCCGTTGTTGAGGACGACGATCGTGCGGGGATTCGCGGCAGCGACGGCGTCGATGAGCGCGTCCTGCTCGCCGAGCAGCGAAAGCGAGGATCGATCGCGACCTTCGGAACCCTCGTCGTACGCGAAGACGACGGCCGTGTGCGCCTTCCGAGCGGCTTCAGCCGCCTCGGCGATCTTCTTTTCGCGCCAGCCTGGCGGAACCCACGCGAGACGGACCTCCATCGGTGTCTGTGCGCCGGTCGTGGCCGTGACGACGATGGCGTGGGTCTGGCCGGCGTCGAAGTGGACCGGCAGCATCGGATTCGTGAGGCCGAGCGACGTGGTGAGGAGACCCGCCGCTCCGGCGCCGCCGCCACGGCCGCCGCCGCGTCCGCCGCGGCCGGGGCCCGCGCCGGCCGGCGGCGCCGCGCCCGGAGGCGGCGGGTCGATCTGGATGGTGCCGCGGCCGCCGGAGGTCTGCAGGCGGATTTCGTAGTCGCCAGGTGTGTCCGCAGACACCGTCCCCGTCCAGGTTGTCGTCATGCCCGCGGGCAAAGCGTGCGGACCCGTGAAGTCGAGGGCCCCGTTCGTGTTCGGGCCTGATGTGAACGCCATACGCGACGCCGGAATCACTTCACCCTCGAGGTCGTACCCGATCGCGTAGTTGATCGACGCGCTCGCGCCGGCGGCCGACTTCAGCTCATCCAGCACGCTGCCGCCGTGCATCGCCGGCACGCGCGCGCTGCCGCCGCCGCCGACGAGCAGCGTCTTCGCCGTCGGCCCGATGACCGCGAGCGACGCGAAGTCGTCCTTGCCAAGGGGCAGGATGTTGTTCGCGTTCTTGAGGAGCACGGCGCCGTCGGTCGCGACCTGCAGCGCGGTCGGCGACGTCGCCGCGACCGCGCCCATGGTTGGCGCCGGCCGATTCGGCGTGAGGAGACCGAAGCGCGCCATCTGCACGAGAATCCGTCGGACGGCCTGATTGACGAGGGCCTCGGTGAGCGCGCCAGACTTCAGCGCGTCCGGCACCTTCGAGTAGTTGTTGCCGCCGGGCATCTCCATCTCGAGACCGGCGATGAGCGCCGGCGCCGTGCTGTGCGTCGCGCCCCAGTCCGACATGACGAAGCCGTCGAAGCCCCACATCTTCCGGAGGATGTCGGTTTCGAGGACGCCGTTCTCCGACGCCCACGTGCCGTTGACCTTGTTGTACGAGGCCATGACCGACGCGACGTGCGCCTCCTTGACGGCCGCTTCGAACGCCGGCAGCTCGATCTCGTGCATCGTGCGCTCGTCCACATCGGCGCTGACGGACTGCCGCTGGTTCTCCTGGTTGTTCTCCGCGAAGTGCTTCACGGTCGCCATCAGGCCTTCGCTCTGGATGCCTTCGATCTCGGCGACGACGAGCGTGCTCGCGAGCAGCGGATCTTCGCCGAGCGTCTCGAAGTTGCGCCCGCCCTGCGGCACGCGGACGATGTTGACCATCGGCGCGAGCATGACGTCCTGCCGAAGCGCGCGGCCGTCGGCGCCGATCGCCTCGCCGTACGCGCGCGCGAGCTCGGGCGAGAACGTCGCGGCGAGCGCGACGGGCGCGGGCAGAGCCGTCGCGGGATGGCCCATCCGCACGCCGGCCGGGCCGTCCGACAGGCGCATCGGCGGGATGCCGAGGCGCGGCACGCCGGGCAGATAGCCGGCCTGACCGACGTTCTCGGGATCTCGGTCGCCGTGGAGCATCGCGATCTTCTCGTCGAGCGTCATCTGCGCGACGAGCGCGTCGGCGATGCGGCCAGCTTCGGCGATCGACATCAGCTTCACGGGCTGAGTGGGCCTCTGTGCAGCCGTCGGCACGACGGTGGCGGCGAGGGCAGCGCTTCCGATGAGGATCGCACGCGTCATGATGCCGGGAGCGTAGCTGCGTGTCCGCACGCGGTCAAGGCGCGTTCCCGTACCGGCGGGAGATCCAGAGCGTCTTGGCGGAGAGCGCCTCGCGGCGGAAGCCCGCCGCCTCGTCCAGCTCGGCCAGCACCGGCGGCAGCGCGTCGTCGAACCGCCAGTCGTCCGAGCGCCCGCCGCGCGCCTGGAACGCTGCTTCCCATTCCGGCCACCACGGCGTCGCGCGCCGGCCGATGGGCTCGACGACGAGCACGGCGGACTGATGCGCGGCGGCCTCGAGCAGGCGCGGGAGGAGCGCCGCGCGGGTGCGTTGATCCAGCTCGTTGACGCTCCACCCGGCGACGATCGACGCCCCGGGATCGAGGCGCGTGCGCAGTAGATCGGCGCGCCGGCCGCGCGCGTCGAGGCCGAGCGTCCGCCAGGTCCAGGCCGCCTCCTCGAGCGCCCACACGTGGACGTCGACGCCGCTGATGCGCGGCGGCGTCGGACTCGCGATCGCCCACGCGGCCGAGGCGACGCCCGTGCCGCAGCCGAGATCGATGAGCGCCGTCCCCGGCCGATCGGCGGCGCCGAGCGCGGTCACGATGCGGGCGACCGTCAGGAAGTGCAGCGGCCCGTAGAACGCGGCGAACGCCGCCCGCTTGGCCGCCGAGTCGAGCGGCGACCGGTCGGGGAGCTCGCCGCGGCGCTCGACGTAGCGCGCGGAGAGCGCGCGCACGGCCTTCAGGAATTCGGAATTCGTGAACGGCGCGCGATGGCGCGTCTGCAGCGCGGCGATCCACCGCTCGACATCAGTCGGCATGACGCGCGGTCGAGGCCGTCGTCGCGGTCGCACGAAGGTAACGCGAGGGCAGCGCATGGCCGACGTGCGGCTCGATCGCGCGCGAGGCCGCGGCGACGGCGTCCAGGCTGATGCCCGTCTCGAGACCGAGGCCGTGGAGCATGTAGAGGAGATCCTCGGTCGCGAGGTTGCCCGTCGCGCCCGGCGCGAACGGGCAGCCGCCGAGGCCGCCGGCCGACGCGTCAAACGTGGCGATGCGGAAGTCGAGCGCGGCCAGGACGTTCGCGAGCGCGGTGCCGCGCGTGTCGTGAAAGTGGAGGGCGACGCGCTCGGCGCCCACCGCCGGCACGAGCGCGTCGAGCACGCGCCGCACGTGGCCGGGATGCGCGACGCCAATCGTGTCGCTGACCGCGACTTCGAAGACGCCCAGATCCAGCAGCCGGCGCGTGAGAGCGACGACTCGTAGGATCGGCACGTTGCCTTCGAAGGGGCAGCCGAAGGCGGTCGAGAGATAGCCGCGGACGCGCAGGCCGGAGGCGGTGGCCTCGCGCGCAACCGCCGCATAGGTGTCGAGCGACTCCGCGATCGTCTGATTGATGTTGCGCTTGCTGAAGGTCTCCGACGCCGCGGCAAAGACTGCGACGTCGCTGACGTGCGCGGCGACGGCGCGCGCAAGGCCGCGCGCGTTCGGCACGAGCGCCGCATAGCGCGTGCCCGGCTGCCGCGTGATCCCGGCGAAGACCTGCTCGGCGTCGGCCATGCGCGGCACGCGCTCGGGGTTCACGAACGCGGAGACCTCGACGACCGGCGCGCCGGCGGCCGCCAGCGCGTTGACGAACGCGATCTTCGCGGACGTCGGCACGTTCGCGGCTTCGTTCTGCAGCCCATCGCGCGGGCCAACTTCGGTGACGCTGATTCGTCCGGGGGGCTTCGCCCTCGCGGACCCCCCGACGCGCTCACTTGCCGGGGCCCCGGAGATCCGCTCCGTTCCCGCGACTCGATCGCTGGCGCTCGCTCGTGGCTCGGTCATTCGAAGTCCACCAGAGGGACGCCCGGCTGCACGAGCTCGCCTTCCTTGCAGTGCACGGCGGAGACGACGCCGTCGGCTGGTGCACGCACCGCCAGCTCCATCTTCATCGCCTCGAGGACGACGAGTGTGTCCCCACGCGCGACCCGGGCGCCGGGCGCCGCGACCACGCGGACGACGGTCGCGGGCATCGGCGCCGCGAGGCTGTCGCGTCCGCGCGTGTGGCCAGCGGCCGCGCCGCTGTCGTCGACGCGAAGCGCGAACAGCTCGCCCTCGACGGCGATCCAGACGACGTCGCCTTCGCGCGCCGCAAGGGCTTCCGTGGCCGGCCCGCCGGCGCTCGCGACCTGCCAGCGCCCGTCGGCGGCGTCACGGACGTCGAAAATGCCGGCGTCGCCGAGCGTGACGGTCGCGCCGGAGACGTCGGCGGTCCACTCGTGGTCCCCGTCGCGAACATGAACGCGCGTCGCCATCGACTACCAGGCCACCGGGCCGAGCGTGCGCCACGGATCGAAGAGCCCGCGGTCGTCAGCCGTCGCTTCGGCGGCCGACGGACCCCGCAGGGCGACCATCGCCGCCAGCGCTGCGGCGGCGTCGCTCAGCCGCCCGGCGGGCGGCCGCATGATGTCGGCCATTCGATCCTCGATGAAGGTCGTGTAGGTCTGAAGCGTCCGCACTTCGGGCAGGGCGAGGAGCCGGCCGAGAAACGGCAGGTTGTGCCGCAGGCCGAGAATCTCGAAGCGCCGAAGCGCGTCCCGCATCGCGTCGAGCGCCGCGTCGCGGGTGCCGGCGTGGGTGATGACCTTGGCGAGGAGCGGGTCATAGTGCACGGTGACCATCTGCCCCTCGCGGAATCCGCCGTCGACGCGAAGCTGCGAAAACGCAGGACGATACCGGGTGCGCACCCGGAACGTTCCGGGTGCGCACCCGGTATCGTCCTGTGTTTTCGCGTTCGGCTCCCGGTACCGCAGCAGTCGTCCCGACTGCGGCAGCAGCGTCGCCGAGTCCTCGGCGTACACGCGGCACTCGATCGCGTGGCCGGTCGCCTGCACGTCGTCCTGTCTGATCGGCAGCGGCTCGCCGGCGGCCACGCGCAGTTGCAGGTGTACGAGATCCAGCCCCGTGATGGCCTCGGTGACGGGATGCTCGACCTGGAGCCGCGTGTTCATCTCCAGAAAGTAGAACGGCGCGTCGTCACCCTCGCCGGCGAGAAGAAATTCGCACGTGCCGGCGTTGACGTAGCCCACGGCGCGCGCGGCGGCGACGGCGGCCTGCGTGATGCGGTCGCGAAGTTTCGGCGTGACGGTCGGCCCGGGCGCCTCCTCGACGACCTTCTGGTGGCGCCGCTGCAGCGTGCAGTCGCGCTCGAAGAGGTGGATGACGTTGCCCTGCATGTCGCCGAAGACCTGGACCTCGACATGGCGCGGCCGTTCGACGAGGCGCTCGACGTAGAGGGCGCTCGAGGCGAACGCGCGCTGGGCCTCGCGCCGGGCGGCGCCCATCGCTTCGATCGCCTCGGCCTCGGATCGCACGTCGCGCATGCCTTTGCCGCCGCCGCCAGCCGCGGCCTTGAGCAGGGACGGGAAACCGACGCGGCGGATCGAGGCGAGGATGCCGGCGTCGTCCTGCGACGCCGGCGTGTCGCCGGGGACAATCGGCACGCCGGCCTTGCGCATCGTCTCGCGCGCCGAGGGCTTCGACCCCATGCGCGCGATGACCGATCCCGGCGGTCCGATGAAGGTCAGCCCGGCCGCGGCCACGCGTGTCGCGAACTCGGCGTTTTCCGAGAGGAAGCCGTACCCGGGATGGATCGCGTCGGCGCGCGTCTTCGCGGCCGCGTCGAGGATCGCGGGGATGTTGAGATAGCTTTCCGTGGCCGGAGGGGGACCAATGCGGATCGCCTCGTCCGCTTCGGCGACGTGCGGCGCGTCCGCGTCGGCATCCGAATAGACGGCGATCGCGCGGATGCCGAGGTCGCGGCAGCCGCGGATGATGCGCCTCGCGATTTCGCCGCGGTTGGCGATGAGTACCCGCCGAATCATCGGCCGGCGCCCGGCGGGTGCTTGCCCGGCGCCCCGGCCGCCGACGTCCATCGCGCCGGCCGCTTCTCGAGGAACGCTTTCAGTCCCTCCTGGCCTTCCGGCGACACCCGCTGGGCCGCGAGCGCCTCGACCGTCATCGCGAGCGCGTCCTCGGGCCGATGACCGGCGACCTCGCGAATGAGCCGCTTCGTCTCGGCGATGGCAGACGGCGCGGCTTTCCAGAACTGCTGGACGTGCTTCTCGACGGCCAGATCGAGGCGGTCGGCCGTGACGACCTCATGGACGAGCCCGATCTCCTTCGCGCGGGCCGCGTGGAACCTTGCGCCGTTCAGGCAGAGCTCGCGCGCGGCCGACAGGCCGATCTTGCGCAGCACGTAGGGCGAGATCATCGCCGGCAGGATGCCGAGCGTCGTCTCCGTGAAGCCGAACACCGCGTCGTCGGCCGCGACGACGACGTCGCAGACGGCCGCGAGGCCGGAGCCGCCGCCGAGGGCTGCGCCGTGAATGCGGCCGATGAGCGGCACGGGCACGCGGTCGAGGGCGAGGAACATCGACGCCGCCACGCGCGCGTCCGCGACGTTCTCGTCGCGCGAGTAGCCGACCATCTTCGCCATCCACTGCACGTCGGCGCCGGCGGAAAAGACCGAGCCGGCGCCCTGCAGGATCGCGACGCGGACGGAGCCGTCGGCTGGCACGCTCCGTGCCCAGTCGGTGAGCTCCGCGATCAGCGCTTCATTGAAGGCGTTCCGGACCTCGGGGCGATTGAGCGTGACAGTGGTGACGGGTCCTGCGGCGACCGTGAGCGTGGCCATGCGCTGCCGATCATACCGGGAGCCTACGCTCCCGGAATGCCTACATGCGGAAGACGCCGAACTTCGCGTCGGGAATGGGCGCGTTGTAGGCGGCCGAGAGCCCGAGCGCCAGCGCCTCGCGCGTCTTCGCCGGATCGATGACGCCGTCATCCCAGAGGCGGGCGGTGGAGTAGTAGGGGGAGCCTTCGACGTTGTATTTCTCGAGGATCGGTTCGCGGATGGCGGCCTCGTCCTCGGGCGACAGGGTCTTGCCGTCGCGCGCGAGCTGGTCGCGCTTGACGGTCGCCAGCACGGAGGCCGCCTGCTCGCCGCCCATGACCGAGATCCGCGCGTTCGGCCACATCCAGAGCAGCCGCGGCTCGTAGGCGCGGCCGCACATGCCGTAGTTGCCGGCGCCGAACGACCCGCCGATGATCACCGAGAACTTCGGCACGACCGAGTTGGCGACCGCGTGCACCATCTTCGCGCCGTCCTTCGCGATGCCGCCGCGCTCGTACTGCCGCCCCACCATGAATCCGGTGATGTTCTGCAGAAACACGAGCGGAATGCCGCGCAGGTTGCAGAGCTCCATGAAGTGCGTCGCCTTGAGCGCCGACTCGCTGAAGAGCACGCCGTTGTTCGCGATGACGCCGACGAGGAAGCCGTGCAGCCGCGCGAATCCGGTGACCAGCGTCGTGCCGTACCGCGCCTTGAACTCGTCGAAGCGCGACCCGTCGACCAGGCGCGCGAGGACGTCGTGGACGTCATACGGTTTTCGCGAGTCCGTGCTGACGATGCCGTAGAGCTCCTCGGGGTCGTACCGCGGCGGCTCGGGCGACGTCATGTCGACCGGCAGCCGCTTGGACGTGTGCAGCGTCGACACGATCGTCCGGGCGATTCGCAGGGCGTGCTCGTCGTCTTCCGCGAGGTAGTCGGCGACGCCCGAAAGACGCGTGTGCACGTCGGCGCCGCCGAGGTCCTCGGCCGTGACGTCCTCGCCTGTGGCCGCCTTCACGAGCGGCGGGCCGCCCAGAAAGATCGTGCCCGTGCCCTTGACGATGACGGTCTCGTCCGACATCGCGGGCACGTAGGCGCCCCCCGCGGTGCACGAGCCCATGACGACGGCGATCTGCGGAATGCGCTCCGCGGAAAGGCGCGCCTGGTTGAAGAAGATGCGGCCGAAGTGGTCGCGGTCCGGAAAGACCTCGGCCTGGAGCGGCAGGAAGGCCCCGCCGGAATCGACCAGGTACACGCAGGGCAGCCGGTTGTCGAGCGCGATCTGCTGCGCCCGCACGTGCTTCTTGACCGTTATCGGGTAGTACGTGCCGCCTTTGACGGTCGCGTCGTTGGCGACGATCACGACCTCGCGGCCGGAAACCCGGCCGATGCCGGTGATGATGCCGCCGGCGGGCGCGTCGCCGTCGTAGAGATCCCACGCGGCCAGCGCGGACAGCTCGAGGAACGGCGTGCCCGCGTCGACGAGCTGCGCGATGCGCTCGCGGGCCGGCAGCTTGCCCTGCTGCCGGTGGCGTTCAACGTACCGGGGCCCGCCGCCGGCGCGGACCTGCTCGAGGCGCGCCCGCAGTTCGGCCACGAGCGCCCGCATGCGCCCGGCGTTCTCCGTGAAGTCGGGCGAGTCAGTCTTGACCGTGCTCGACAGAACGTCCATGAGAGCGGGTCACCAGCCGCAGCAGTCGGTCTTGTAGCCGCACGACGGACAGCGCCACACGGCGTGCATCCGGAACATCTCGGCGCCGCAGCGATCGCACAGGAACTTGTCGGCGGCGGGCGCGGGCGGCCGCGTCGATGTTGGCGGGGCCGGCGGGACCGGCTGGGCCGGCGCCGTCGACGGCGCGACCTCGGGCCTGGCGTCGCGGGCGTCGCGGTCCGGCATGCAGCGATTATATGAGTAGAATCCGCCGGTATGTCCGCCGCGTCCCTCACTCGCATCCTGCGCCTGGCGGGACGCGCGGCCGTACGCGGCGCGCTCGACTTCTACCACAGTAACAACCTCACGTACGCGTCGTCGATCGCGTACTACTCGCTGCTGTCGTTCTTTCCGTTCGTGCTCATCGCGCTCGACCTGCTCGGCCGGTTCGCGGTCGAGCACGGGGACCGGCCGTTCCTGCGGCTCGTCGCGCTGGTCCTGCCGAGCCAGCTCGACTTCGTCGTGCGGCAGACCGACGAGCTGTCGCGCGCGCCGCTGCAGTTGAGCGTGATCGGCGTGGCGCTCCTCATCTGGGCGTCGATGGGCGTCTTCAGCGCGGTGACGAGCGCCGTCAACTACGCGTGGGGCGTCGAGCGGCCGCTCAGCTACTTCAAGAACAAGCTGGTGTCGTTCGTCATGCTCGTCGCGGCCGGCGCGCTGCTGCTCGTGACGCTCGGCGTGATGAGCGCGATGCAGGCGCGGCACGCCGACTGGTTCACGCGCCTGACGGCGGTCGCGCCGGGCTTCGTGCACCTCGAGAGCCTCGCGGCGAGGAGCGCGCCCACCGTGATGCTCATCGTGATCATCGCGATGATTTATTACTTCGTGCCGAACACGAAGGTCCGGCTGCGCGAGGTGTGGCTCGGCGCGATCCTCGCCGGGGTCCTCTGGCGGCTCGCGTTCATCGGCTTCGCGCTCTACATCCGCGGCTATTCCCGTTGGAGCGTCCACGGATCGATCACCGCCGTGGTCCTGTTCCTCGTGTGGGTGTACGTCTCGGCGGTCATCCTTCTCTACGGCGTGGAGGTGTCGGCGGCCTACGCGCGGCTCGACACGGAGGATCGCGCGGCCCGGGCGCCGGCGGGCCGGCCGGAGGGCGCGGCCTGAGCCCCGCCGGCCCGTCCGCTACTGCAGGCCGCCGACCGCGCGGTAGAGCCCGACGAGCGCCGTGAAGACGTCGGATTCGGCCTGCGCGGCCCCGTCTTCGGCCTGCAACTCGGTCCGTTCCGCGTCGAGCAGCGAGAGGAAGTCCGCCGCGCCCTCGCGATAGCGGACCCGCGCGATCGACGCGGCGCGCGCGCTCTCGCGGACCTCGTCGGTGAGCGCCACGAGCCGCGCCTGGTTCTGCTGATAGAGGACGAGCGCGTTCTCCGTCTCTTCGAGCGCGAGCAGCATCGTCCGCTCGTAGTCGGCGAGCGCCTCGGCGGTGGCGGCGTGCGCGCCGCGCAGGCGGGCGCGCGCGCTGCCCAGGTCGAAGGCGCTCCACTGGAGCGCCGGGGTCACGGCCAAGGCGCGCGAGTCGCTCGTGCCGAACAGGCTGCCGCGGCCCGCGAGCAGGCCGAGGACGCCGGAGATCGTGATGCGCGGGTACAAATCCGCCGCCGCGACGCCCTCGGCCGCCGCGATCGAGGCGAGGTGCCGTTCGGCGGCGTGGACGTCCGGGCGTCGACCGAGCAGCGTGTCGGGCGGGCCGAGCGGGATCGTCTTCGCCAGCACGGGATACGCGCGCGGCGCGACGTCGACCGACAGCTGACCCGGGGCGACGCCGGTCAGCACCGCCAGCCGGTGCTCGTGCGCGGCGAGCGCCGCGCGGAGCGGCGGCTGCTCGGCCTCGATCGCCGAGACGCGCGCCGTGGCGCTCGCGACGTCCTGTTCCTCGCCGATGCCGGCGTCGCGGCGGACGGTCGTGAGGCGAAGCGTCTCACGCTGGTTGACGAGACTCCGATCGAGCACCGACAGCCGCTGCTGAATGCCGCGCAGCTCGAAGTAGTTCCGCGCGACGTCCGAGGCGACGCTCACACGCACCGCGGCGAGCGCGAAGTCGAAGCTCTCGGCGTTCGCCCGCGCCGACGCCACGGCCGCGTGGACGCGGCCGAACAGGTCGATCTCCCAGGTGGCGTTCAGGCCCGCCTGGTAGGTGTCGATGTGGATGGGCTTCTCGGTGAAGCCGGGGATGACCTGGTCCTGCGCCGTGACCGACGCGCCGGCGGTGACCCGGGGGAAACGGTTGCGTGCGTCCTCGTCGAACACCGCGCGCGCCTCGTCCAGCCGGGCCATGGCCGATCGCACGTCGCGGTTGGCCCCGAGCGCCGCGGTTTCGAGCGAGGCGAGCACGGGATCCTCGAGCTGGTTCCACCAGCGCGGGTCGTACGACTGGTCGGAGAACGTCGTGGCATCCCACGACGGGCGAGGCGGGGCGTTCACCGTCGCCGCCGGCGGCGCGGTCTTGACGGCGCAGCCGGCGAGCGTGAGCGCCAGCGTCCCCACGATGAATCGACGGAACATCAGTGACCCTCCGCGGCCGCAGGAATCGTGACGACCGGCGCGCGGCGCGCCAGACGATCCGAGAGGCCTTGAATGACAACGTAGAAGACCGGCGTCAGGGCGAGGCCGAACATCGTCACGCCCAGCATGCCCGCGAAGACGGCGACGCCCATGGCCTGTCGCACTTCGGCGCCGGGGCCGTGCGCGAAGACCAGCGGCAGGACGCCCATGATGAACGCGACCGACGTCATCAGCACCGGACGCAGGCGGATGCGGCACGCGTCGAGAATCGCCGTGAGCCGCGGCGCGCCTTCGTGCTCCCGCTGCCGGGCGAACTCGACGATGAGGATCGAGTTCTTGCAGGCCAGACCCGCGAGCACGAGGAAGCTGATCTCGGTGAAGACGTTGTTGTCGCCGCCGGTCAGCCACACGCCGGCGATCGCCGAGAGCAGCGTCATCGGCACGATCAGGATGACCGTGAGCGGCAGCGACCAGCTCTCGTACTGCGCGGCCAGCACGCCGTAGACGAGCAGCACGCAGAGCGGGAAGATCAGGAACATCGTGTTGCCCGACACGGCGTCCTGGTAGGCGAGTTCGGTCCACTCGAACGTCATGCCATTCGGCAGCGAGCGGCCGAGGAGCGACGCAATGGCGCTCTGCGCCTGACCCGAGCTGTGGCCCGGCGACGGCCCGCCGTTCAACTCCGCGGCCGGATAGCCGTTGTAGTGCATGACCTGATCCGGGCCGTAGCTGCGGCTGACCTTCAGGACCGATCCGAGCGGCACCATCTCGCCGCTGGCGTTGCGCGTCTTGAGCCGGGCAATCTGCTCGGGCTGCATGCGGAACGACGACTCGGCCTGGACGTTGACCTGATAGGTGCGGCCGAAGCGATTGAAGTCGTTCGCGTAGAGCGACCCGAGATACACCTGCAGCGTGTCGAAGACATCGGTGAGCGGAATGCCGTAGGTCTTGACGCGCTCGCGGTCGACCTGGACGTCGATCTGCGGCACGCTCACCTGGAAGCTCGAGAACAGGCCCGCGAGCGACGGGTCCTGGTAGCCCTGCATCGCCGCGCTCTGCACCTGCTTGTAGAGCTCCTCGAATCCCAGTCCGGCGCGGTCTTCGACATACAGCTTGAAGCCGCCGACAGTGCCGAGCCCCTGCACGGGTGGCGGCGGGAAGATCGCGACGAACGCGTCCTGAATAGACCCGAGCTGCTGGTTCAGGGCGCCGACGATGCTGGCCGCGTCAAGGCCCGGCTTGCCCGAGCGCTCGGCGGACGGCTTGAGCGTGACGAACGCGATGCCCGTGTTCGGCGCGTTGACGAAGCCGTTGATCGACAGGCCCGGGAACGAGACGGCGTTGGAGACGCCGGGGTGCGCCAGCGCGATCGCCGACATCTGGCGGATGACGCGATCCGTGCGGTCGAGCGTGGCGCCGTCCGGGAGCTGCGCGAACGC
>Ga0134128_10004493_pt1 | contig 17051 bp, 14 predicted proteins | sample KB31754_FD_96462 | JGI IMG/M metagenome (GOLD analysis project Ga0134128, IMG submission 96462) | Terrestrial soil microbial communities with excess Nitrogen fertilizer from Kellogg Biological Station, Michigan, USA - KB3-175-4 | ecosystem: Environmental > Terrestrial > Soil > Unclassified ...
GAGTTGGTAAACCCATGAAGAACCAGGGGAAATTGAAAAAGTTGTTGCAATTGATAAAAAATGTTAAGCCCCTGCAATACTGAATGGTGGGAAACATAATCATTGAGGGCTACAAATTGTGCAAACATATTACCGGTTGTTAAAAGCATAAAAAGAAGTGTTCCTATAAAACCTAAAAGTGGAATAAAGAATAATAAACTTGCTTTGTTTTTAAGAAGAGAGACTATGTCCATGACTTGATAATAGCGAGTTACTTTTTTGACATCAAATAGATAGACAGAAAGGAGTGGTAGAAATATTATTATGCCCACGAGCCTTGCAAAAGGAATAAAAAAACTTACCGCAGCTGCTAGTAAAATTCGATTTGTGTAAATAAGATAAAATGATGAAAGTACTAAAAAAAGGAATAAGGATTCAGTATAAATAAGAGAAGTAAAAAATGTTGTAGGAAATGCCAAGAAAAATACTAGGCTTTTAAAAGCTATTTCTTTATTTTTTATTTTCTTCACTAAGAGATAAAACATATAAAATGCAACAAGCGACAATATGTTAGAGAGGATTATTGCTGAAAAAAAACTGTTATGAATCAGCATGTGGGTAAAAAAAATAAGAGCAGGGAAAAGAGGAGCAAAAGCATTCGAAGGGTCATTCGGGTGATATCCCTTCTCACTGAGATATAAATAATGGAATCCATCCCACGTTTTATATGCACTTTGAAGGGAAATCTGTTGATGTAAGGGATACACAAAATTAAATTGATAGGATAATTTTGAAAATGGTAATAATGAAAATGCAAGAAAAATCAGAACAAGCGTAAATACTTTATACAAAGAAATCATGCCAATAATATGCCATTCAATTTTCATAATTTAGAAATAAAGACTACTGACTACTCGACACATTTTTTTTCAACTCTTTCATAAAGTCAGATTGGAACACTTGATTGAATTGAAGTTTCAGTGCTTCTGCAGAATGGGGATCTTTTTCGCATGTTTTATATGCATTATATAAAAGAAAATAAGGAAGTTTTTCAAATTGGTTTAAATATATTGCTGTTGATAGATTTGCTATCACTAATTGACAGTTGTTTTTTTGCGCTAAATAGAAAATTCCTAATGTTTCATATGTTTTTGCATTATTTGGAGCAACTGTTAGTGCTCTTTTGTAATAATCAAGGGCTCTACTGCTCTCTTTATATTGGCTAAAGAAAAAAGATCCTGTAGCAACGAGAGAATTAGCATAATCATCCGGGAACTCTGAGATTGTCAAATCATGCACTGCTTTATTATCTAAATCATTGGCAGTTGGGACGTGAAGTTGTGACCAAACTTTTTGTGTCATTTTTGTGTATGCAGTATCTGAGGGAATCGAGCCCTTGTCTTGATACAGTTGGTATGCTAGGCCATACGGGACCCATGTTATCTTTTCACCCTTTTTAGGCTGAAATAGAACAGTTGAAAAAACCGGGTGTGTTCTACTCATATCGATGAAGACATCTGTTAGTGCAGCATTTGGGTCATTCTGATTATATTTTTTTTCTGCTGCTGTTATTCTATCCTGGACTAGTCCACCTCCAATATTATAGAGAAGAATATCAGGCCTCTCATGTAAAACATAGTGGACATACCATGTGTTAAAAACAATAGTATCTCCTGACAAAACCAAAACAGCATGTGGGGGGAGAGGAGAGAGCATGTCTTTTGCAATGGTATCCCCTGCAAAGACATTTGCCATATTTGTTTTTGGATAATTATAAAAGAAAAGAGCAAATGGAATAATTAAAAATACGATTTGAAAAAGTAATGCATAATTTCTTTTTGGAAAAACACTAGCTAATTTTTCCGACAGGAAAACCAACCCCAATCCAAACGGGATAAAAAATAAAATTGATGGCATAATAAAAAATCGCTCATAAACGCCTAGTACGAAGCTACTTGTGACAGGAAACCCAGCATAAAATAGGAATAATGGTCCACTCAAAAGGAATGACAAGCTAAAAGCAGTAAAAATCCATATATTTTTCTTCAAAAGATACCAATAACCCAGGAGTGCTACCAAAGTGACAGGAATTGTGAGCTGTGTAACCAAATACAAAAGATACACTTTCAAACAAACGAGGCGTTGTAAAAAACTAGGTGCATCAAAAGCACCAGCGCTCAAGGATCCATAATCTTGCCGGAAAAGTAATCTAAAAAAAGTTGCTACGTCATGAACATTATCCCAATTAATAATTGGGTGTGTGGCTGAGGCAAAAGGAACATAAAGATATGGAAGAAAACCTACAAAAAAGGCAAGTCCAAACAGCAAAAATAACTTTTTTTGCTTCTTTAGTAATTGTTTAAGAGCCGGAAAGACAATGACTCCCAGTGAAGGAAGAAGGAAAATGATGGTTTGGTGGTTGGTACAAGACAAGCCAAAAACAAAAAATAATAAGAACCCATAAAGTTTTTGCTTCGTATCTCTATAAAGGAATGCGAGGTAAAAGAGAGCAATAATAAAAAGTCCGTGGAGAGCAAACACTTCACCAATTTCTGAGTAGAACCAATAAAAAAAAGAAAAACCAAGGATAAGAGACGAAATAAAACTAATAAATTTTCTTTTCGTCAACCTTTCTATAAGAAGATAAAAAATACCGATACCTAAAGCGCCAGAAAAAACAGAAATAAGCCCAACTCTTCCTGCAGGAGTAAAAAATGGTACACCTCTCACCAGGAGAAATCCGAGAAAAACAAAAAGAGGATATCCTGGCGCATGTGCCACTCCATGCACCGCTGAGGCTGTAATGAGATCACCAACATCGCCTCCATACACACTCTGGGAAAGATTATGTAGATAGAGGAGAAAAAAACCAAAGAATAAAACAAAAAAAAATGTGATTTTTGATTTAGCAAATGCCATGAGGAAATTATAGACTATGCTTATTCAGAGCACCAGTAGCAGGTGGTTGCTGTTGCATTCGGGCACCCGGCAAGACTTACAGATCCATATTGGTCCCATTTGGTATTAGGATCGTTTCTTTGTGCTTTGGATTGTGGCTGGAAACAAGCAGTAATATTGTTAGCGTCCCCACTAACAACAATACTACTCAAAACTCCAGTGACAGTAGTGAAAGCTGCTTTTATCTCTCCATCATTAACAAGGGATGCAAGACAGGCAGTAAATGCCGGATATAAGGTCCCTTGAATTGTCCCGGCAGCATTAGCTCCCAAACAACCGGCTGGAGACCATGGCATGTCATTATGAGTAGTATAATAGCGGATATTTGCATCAATGAATTCAACAGCAGTATTTTTAACGTTTGCATCATTAGCTTTTTTGAGTTGCTCAAAAGGATCAATAGTAGCTACCAAGGCTGCTGCCAAAACACCTAAAATGCCAATAACAACCAAAAGTTCAATAAGGGTAAATCCTTGAGAGGATTTTTTTAGAGAATGAAGAAATTTCTGTAAAGATTTCATGCTTATAGATCTATATAAGCATACTTATTTTTCCCTTGTCAATAGGTATTCAGGAGAGAAGACTTTTCTTTGCCTACGGGGGAGACTCTCTTGATCTTTTCTTACCAAATGCTAACAACTTTATCAGATAACTTCTAGATAGTGAAGACAATATACGTTTACTTTTTCACATACTATATGCCAAGACTTAGCTTGAGAGCAGCAAAAAGAAAAGAAGTCATCACAAGACTCATCCACCACCAGAGTGTTCCTCATCAATTTTTAAGTGATATTGTTAGCGTTATCTGGTCTTGGGTTAAAGGACTGGGAATCCCTCTTGTTCTCATAGCATTCATTTTACTTCTTCAAATTACGTTAGGAAAAATTCTTGTTCTCTCACCATTCACACTCCTATTTTTGCCTATTCTTATTAGCAGCATTTTTGGTGGTTTTTACTCAGGCATGCTTGCAACAGTTCTGGGAGCCGTTGTTGCTGCATATATTTTCCTACCTGCACTTATTAGAACCAACCCTACACCATCTGAGATTTTTAACATTCTTATGTATATCATAGGAGGAGTGCTCCTCAGCTATATTGTTGAACTGCAGAGGAGAACCAAGGATGTTTTTAATGAAATAGATGAGCAATTTCGCCTCCTGTTTACTAACACAAAAGATTATGCAATTATTTTTCTGGATCCCTATGGATATATTACAAAGTGGAATATTGGAGCACAAAAACTATTTCAATACAAAGAAACAGAAGTGCTAGGGAAGCATTTTTCTATTCTTTTTACTCCCCAGGATCAAAAGAAAAATCTGCCTGATAAAGAATATAAAAGTGCCCTCAGAAATAATCGATCATCAGATGAAAATCTGTTGCTGAGAAAAGACAATTCCGAGTTTTGGGGGAGTGGATCAACCTCATCCTTATGGGATAGTCAAAATAACATTCGGGGCTTTGTTAAAATTGTGAGAAATATGACAGGACTTAAAGAAGTTGAGAAACAGAAAGAAGATTTTATCAGTGTCGCTTCTCACGAACTCAAAACACCGGTTGCCAGCATGCAAATATATACCCAGCTTCTTCAAAAATATTACAAAAATAATCCACCGGAGAGCAAAGAACCTTCTAATTATCTCTCTCGAATTTCTTCCCAACTTCGCCATCTCCAACAACTTATGAATACGCTTTTGGATATGTCCCAAGTTGAACAGAAAAGAATTATCCTCCAAAAAGAACCGAGTAATCTTACTAAGTTAGTAAACGCTATTATAGAAAGCGTTTCCTCAACCCAAAAAACACATAAAATCATTCGACATGGGTTTATCAGAAAAATCATTTCTGTCGATCAAAGACGTATTGAAGAGGTAGTCACTAACCTCCTTACCAATGCTATTAAGTATAGCCCAGGCGCAAAGGAAGTGCTTGTCTCTTTGCAGGAGACATCACAAAATGCAAAGATAAGCGTTAAAGATTTTGGCATAGGTATACCAAAGGATAAGATAAATAAAGTTTTTGATAGGTTTTATCGTGCTTCAGAAGGGGAGAACTATGTGCCTGGGATGGGACTGGGACTCTACATTTCTCAACAAATAATGAAAGCACACGGAGGATCACTCTCTATTAGAAGTACTGTTGGGAAAGGATCGACTTTTACTATGGTTCTGCCCATCAACTGATCTTTTTACGCAAGTCTTACTCCTATTTGCATGCTTTCTTAGCCTGACTAACTAACGTAAAAGAGTTCTATGCAATATACACTTCCCATCCTATTAATGCTATTTTTGGGAATTGCGCAATATCATGTACCTCAGGAGAAACTGCAAACAAACCAAAATATTGTTGCTGCAAATGTGCAGCCTAATTCCATACCTTCTAAGATACCTCCTTATCAAAATCCCTCTCTGCAAAAATTTTGTCTACCAAACTTCCTCTATCCTCAGTCTTCTTTGCTTTTCGAGAATAATAAAAATGCTCTTATAGAATCTGCCAATGATATTTCTTCTGTAGCAGATTGGTACACTAATCAATTACAAAATCAAAATTATTCCATAACAAACACCGTCCAAAACACCACCAACGGTAATAGCGCATTCCTTTTGGGAGGAGAGAAGAATAACCTCTCTATATCCATTGCTTTAAATAATACTGGATCAAAAACATCAATATTTCTTGAAGTAAATCAATGTTAGATACGGACCAACCAATACAAACAAACTCGCCTTTAGGTTCTCTTCCATTTAGGAAAAGGTTACAGGTGAGATGGGTCATTTTTACTGTCATAGGAGTTTTTCTTCTTTTTATTGCCTATTTCCTAGGCACCTCTATTGGAGGACAAAATAATACTTCTGGAGCACAACAAGTATCACTCACTCAGCCAACTTTGACCAAACAAGTGAATAAAAGTTTTACTTTTCCTGTTACAGACACAACAGGGAAAGAAATAGCTCACTTCACCTACCTTATCCAATCTCTGCAACTCCAGAATGAAATTATTATTAAAGGTCAAAAAGCAGATGCAGTTGCAGGAAGGACATTCTTAATACTTAATCTCAAACTGATTAACCCTACCTCGCAAAGTTTACAAATTAATACTCGAGATTTTGTTAGGATAACGTTGGACAAATCAGCAGATCTTCTTGCTCCAAGCATTCATAATGACCCTGTCTCTCTGCAACCTATTTCAACAGAATATACCCGCATTGCTATCCCTATAGACACAACGGTCAAAACAGTTACTCTGCATGTTGGAGAAATTAATGGACCTAAAACTGACATCAGTTTTTCCCTAAAACAATAACTTTTTTAGCCATAAATTTTCTTCTGAGACATAAGAAAAAGAATTTCCTTATTACGACACTCTTACTGCTTACTAACTACGTTTTCAACACAAAATTCTACAGTCAGCCCCGATGAAGTACATCTGCACAACATGCAGAATCTCAACTGAAAGGAGGTGAATACATAATGAAAGTACGACAAAATCTCATAACCGCGCTTGCCACAGGAAGTCTTTTGCTCAGCGTCTTAACGCCAATGGCGCTGGCAGATACAAGCGTGCAAGAAACCGGAAATGGATCAGCATCAACAAATAATGCTACTTTCACATCGTCCAATACCTCCAGTCTTGTTCAAAATAATAATGCAAATGTTGCAAATAACATAGCATCTAATACCAATACTGGTGGGAATACAACCAATGACAACACTGGTGGGAACGTCACTGTGGATACGGGAAGTGCCTACTCAGCAGCAAATGTAACAACACAGGCAAATAGTAATGTTGCAGATATGACAGGCAGTGGGAATACTGGATCAACGAATGTGGAACTATCAGGGAATGGGTCATTCTCTCAAAATGGAGCAGCAGTAAATAGCACAAATGGCTCCCAACTTTTCCAAACAAATACAGGAACTGTCAATAATACTATTTCCTCAAATACCAATACAGGAAATAATGACACGAATCGAAACACTGGGGGAAGTGTGCTCGTCCTGACGGGAAATGCTGGTTCTGATACATCGGTCAATACTGCTCTCAACGCCAATATGGCACGTCTGAATGACAATACAGCAGCCGGAGGAAACAATAACGTCACAATTAGTGGCAATGGCTCAGCTAGTACCAACAGAGCAGATCTTACACAGAACAATTCAGCAACGGTAGTGCAAAATAATCTAGCAAATGTTCTGAATACTATCCGCTCACGTGCAAACACTGGAAATAACATGACCAATGACAACACTGGCGGAAACGTCACTATTGACACGGGTAATGCTCTGTCTAGGGCAGATGTCATGACGATGGCTAACTTTAATGGAGCAGACATGGCAAATGGTGCATTCACAACAGGAACAAATGTGAAAATAGCTGGAAACGGCTCTTTCTCAAATAATGCTGTTTTGGCAGCACTCAATAATGCTCAGTCTGCATTCCAAACAGGGAATGCTTCTGTTACTAACGATGTTATGACCAATCATAACACTGGCAATAATTATGCTAACAGGAACACTGGTGCAGTTTATGGAGATCCTCTTAATATGATAACAGGATTTTCAGGCGCACAAACAAACGTCCAGACAAGTACCAACGCAAATGCGTATGGGACAAATGGATGGCAACTTCCAGGAGGAACAAATCTGAATTTTACATTCGATTTGAATGGCCTTCTGGCAGGGATGCCTTTCTAAATTCCTTATCCAGGCTCCGGCAGTGTACTTCCTAAAGGAGCCTGGAAGGAAACAAAAAAATAAATAGAATAAAAAATGAAACAGATAAAAAAATTACTAACATTTTTCTCGCTTTTTCTTATTTTGCTCTATAATGCTGTCCCTATTTATGCAGACACCATGCCTACACCTCCAACTGCTCCGGTAGCACCCACTGCACCTACGCCGCCGTCTCAACCATCCTCAACCACGCCAACGCCTCCTGCTACTCAACAAACCTCCGCAGGCCCGACACCAGCTCCCACAACTTCTCCAACAGACACGTCTTCATCAAGCTCGAATCAGCCAACCCTAACCCCAACTCCTACTCCAACACAAAATACGTCCACTTCCACTCAAGCTTCTGCAACTGACCCATCACAAACTCCCACAAATAATTCCTCTGACCCCACTGTCTCACAAAACAGTGGAAACGGCGCCAACTCAACCAATACTGCAACATCACAAAGCGCCTCAACAAATAATACTTCTCAATCAAATTCTTCAAGCTCAACAACATCGCTCAACAAATCCGCAATTACCGGCACCAACAACGCTTCAGACAATGTGGGAAATACAGCACTAGGGAGTGGAGACGCAAATGTCTCAGGAACAGTTATTAATGCCCAAAACACCAATAGTAACGGTGTCTCAGTAGCCCAGTTTGATGTGAATGATAATCATACAGGGGACCTTGTCTTGAATTTTGCTAATGCCACTGCTCCCGTGCCAAGTAGTTCTGTAACTAACGCAGGAAATGGTTCTTCCTCGCAAAATACACTCTCAACAAATGCCTCAAACGCTAATAATACGTTTCAAAATAATAACGCTACTGTTGGGAATAGCCTCACACTGACCGCTGATTCAGGTAATAATGTTGCCAGCCGCAATACGGATGGCACGACTGCTATCACAACCGGAAATGCAAATGTCGATGGCAATGCCCTAACATTTCTTAATAACAATATCTCAGGCAATGTTGTATTAGGGGTTGTCAATATTTATGGCACTCTAACAGGGGATATCATTCTTCCGCAAAGTGCACTGGATAGTTTTACGGGCTGCACAACCTGTCAAAATAATACGACTGCAACAAACAGTAGTAATGGAGCAGGAAGTAGTAATAGCACAACGGGAGACACAACAAATGCGGACAATACAACCCAATCCAATGATGCATCCATTCAAAACGGTTTGGGACTTACCGCAACAACAGGAGGAAATGATGCAACACGAAATACGGGTGGGTCAGAAAATGTGACATCCGGACAAGCCACTACCACGTCCAAAGTCTTAAATATTGCTAATTCAAATATCAGTAGTGGCAATGTGTGGTTAGTGCTTATCAATGATGCAGGGCAGTGGTTAGGGAAAATTATCGGCTTACCAGATGGATCAAATGTTGCCTCGTCTGGACTCAATCTTTCAACATCCTCAAATGGAAATGTTACGGCAAGTAATAACGGAAACGGCGCTAATTCCGCCAATTCAATCTCTTCTACATCGTCAAATGCCAATAACACAACACAAAACAATCAAGCACAAGTTGGAAATGTTCTCAATCTCGCGGCTAATACGGGGGTGAATACAGCAAATGACAATACTGGCGGAGACACGACCATCCAAACAGGGAATGCAAAAGTAATCGCAAACCTTATCAATTTTGTAAATAACAATATAACGGGAAATGGAAAACTTTTCGTCACCATTATTAATGTCTTTGGAAAATGGGTAGGGAATTTTGTGGGACCAAATGAATCCAAACCAACCGCATCTGTTAATTCATCAAGCCCGCAAACACAGAGCTCCAACACTAATGGTAATCAAACGCAAACGCCACCAAATACAAATCAAACAACCTCCACCACATCCCAAACTGTCACAACGAATGTAGCGGGGAATGGCAGCAGCACAAATCCTGCCAACACAGGAGGTATCAACAGTACAGCGTTAAACGTAAACAGTTCTCTGCCAAAAACTGCTGTTCTGGGACTGCATACCCTTGGTAACCCGACAAAATCAGTTACTATCAATCTTGCGTGGATTCTCTTTGCTATCCCGCTCGCTGCACTTTTATTGACCCTAAAAAGGAAGTTCTCCCGTCAATAAAAAAGGAAAGAACACTTATTGGATATTTGAGGTAAGATTATAAATTGGCGTAATAATTGAAATAATAAGGAAAGCAACGCCAACACCCAAAACAATCATAATAAATGGTTCCATAGCAGTTGTGAGCGTTTTCACTGTTCCATCAACTTCTCGCTCAAAATATTCCGAAACCTTCAGAAGTGACTCATCAAGTTTGCCTGTTTGCTCCCCAATTTTTACCATCTGGACAATAAGTGGCGGGAAAATAGCAAAAGCCGCCATAGCATCTCCAATCGAAATGCCTTTCTCAACTCTTTTGGAAACCTCAGTAATGGCATTTTTATAAATTCTATTACCTGTGGTGTCTGCCGATTCATTGAGAGACTGCACAACAAGGGTCCCGGCACTAACTAAAAGACCGAATGTACGAGAAAATTCGGCAAGAATCGTTTTCTCAATAAGAGGACCAAAAACCGGAAGTTTAAGCATAAAACTATCCATAATAAGCTCTCCTGTATCTGTTTTTTTCCATCTATTAAATCCAATAAAAAGGGCAATAATTCCCGCAATCACAAGCGGCCAGAAAGTGACGGTAAAATTGGAAATACCAACTACTATTTGCGTCGTGAAAGGCAGGGGGATATTAAGTTGTTGATACAAGACAGTCAACTGTGGCATAACAAAAATCATCATGACTCCCATAACAACAACCATTAAAGTTACAACCACAACCGGATACATAAGAGCACTTTTAATAGTCCCTTTAAGTTTTTCTTGCTTCTCCAAATTATCTGCCAAACGAAGAAGTACTTTGTCTAAAAACCCAGAGGACTCAGCAGCACGAATAAGGGAAATATAGATTGGATTAAATACTTTAGGAAATTTTGCAATTGAATCTGCAAATGTTTTTCCTTCCTGAACATCATTAATAAGACTTTCAACAACATCCTTCATTTTCTGATTCTGGACTTGTTCCTTAAGAATATTGAGTGCCTGCATGAGTGTTAAACCAGAAGTAAGAATTGAGGACAATTGACGGGTAAAGAGTACCAAATCAGAATTTGATGATTTTTGAAAAAATTCGGAAAAAGGGAGTTTGGTTTCCTCCATAGGACGGATGGATAAAGGAAGCATTTCCTTTTCGCGTAAAAAAAAGCTTGCCTCCTGGGTATCTTTTGCTTCAAGAACTCCCTGGACTATTTGTCCATCTTTTGTTGTTGCTCTATATTGTATTTTCATAGAAAAGACGCGTAGTTAACTGTGAAGAGTCGAGTGAGATACAATAACATGAACAAAACGCTTCACCCTTAACCCTTAACCTTTAACGATCTTTTATCCTACCATCCGTAAAAGCTCATCAGGGTGCAAACTGTATGATTTAGCAGTATCAAGACTAATGCTTCCAGCGTGTACCAGCTGAGACAAACTCATATCAAGCGTAATCATACCAACGTCTTGGGAAGTTTGGATAATAGAATCAATCAAATGCGTTTTTCCGTCGCGAATATTACTGGCAACAGCAGGAGTTCCTAACAAAACTTCAACAGCAGGGATTCGTCCTCCACTAATTTGAGGAATAAGTCGCTGAGAAATAATTCCTCCAAGCGTAAAAGATAACTGAGTTCGGATTTGCATCTGTTGGTGCTCAGGAAAACTATCAATAATCCTGTCAATACTCTGGGAAGCAGAATTGGTGTGAAGCGTTGAGAAAACCAAATGGCCTGTTTCAGCAATAGTCATAGCAGCACTCATCGTATCTGGATCACGCATTTCCCCAATTAAGACAACATCAGGATCTTCACGAAGTGCACTCCGAAGTGCAGTTGTCCAAGAATGAGTATCCGTTTTCATCTCACGCTGAGAGATAATACTTTTTCCATTTGGATACACATACTCAATAGGATCTTCAATAGTCAGAATATGTGCAGGACGGGACATATTAATTTCATTAATAATGGATGCGAGTGTTGTTGATTTTCCCTGGCCAGTCGGGCCGGTAACTAAAATAAATCCTTGACGAAGATGGGCAAAGTTATGAGCAACACGAGGCAAATGAAGCTCCTCTATGCTATGGATCACCTTGGGCAAAAAACGAAAAGCAACCCCCATAACACCACGTTGATAATAGGCGTTTACACGAAATCTTCCCAAATCTCCATATACTCCTCCTCCATAAGGCATAGAAAAATCAATCTCTTTATTCGCAACAAGCAAATCTTTTTGCTCAGCAGATAAAAGAGAAAACACTATACTTTGCACACTCTCCGGACTCATCACAGAAAGACTTGCAATATAGGAAAGCGCTCCATCGACACGAATAGCAGGAGGAACCCCTGGTAAAAGGTGCAAATCAGATGCTTTGCTGTTAACAACAAGTTGTAATAAATTTTGTAAATCCATACGTTAAGAATATGATAAAAAATCAAATAAACCAAGCAATAATCTTGCGTCAAGTTTATTCTTCAGCAACTCGCAACACTTCTTCAATCGTTGTGACCCCACTCATTGCTTTTAAGTATCCATCCTGTTTCATGCTAATCATCCCTTCGCTGACTGCTTGTTTCTCAAGTGCTTCTGCATCTGATCTCTGGAGTATTAAATGCGCAATTTTCTCAGTCACTGTCAAAACTTCAAAAATACCAACTCGACCGAGATACCCAGAGTCTCCACACTCACTGCATCCTTTTCCTCGGTACAATTTGACCTCTCCTGTTGGCATTAATGGTCCTAAATTTGCCTTTATTTCCTCAACAAGCTGCGCAGCAGGCGTGTAGGGAGCTTTACAATGATCACAAATTTTTCGAACAATACGCTGTCCCATAACAGCAGTAATCGTAGATGCCAAAAGGAAAGTTTCAGCTCCCAAATCAAGTAAACGGGGCAGTGCACCCGAGGCATTCGATGTATGCAGGGTAGAGAAGACTAAATGGCCGGTAAGGGCAGCCTGAATAGCCAAATCAGATGTCTCTCCATCTCGGATTTCTCCAACCAGAATAATATTTGGATCTTGTCGCAAAAATGACCGAAGCCCCTCAGCAAATGTTAGTCCCACGGCAGGATTTACCTGGACTTGATTGACTCCAGGAATTTCATATTCAACCGGATCCTCAAGCGAAACAATGTTAACCCGGGTGGTATTTAATTTTGCCAAAACAGCATACAAGGTCGTTGTTTTTCCAGACCCTGTCGGTCCACAAACAAGAATAATGCCATGTGGACGAAGGATAGCTGTTTCAAGTTCTTTCAGAGAGGTACCATTAAGACCCAAGTCAGGCAGTGTTGGAATTCCCCCGGATTTACGAAGAAGACGCATCACAATTTTTTCGCCATGAACAGTAGGCAAGACGGAAATACGAAGATCAACTTCCTGATCTCCAACTTTAAAGTTAAACCGGCCGTCTTGTGGACTTCTATGCTCATCAATTTTCATTTCAGATAACACTTTAATACGTGACAAAACAGCTTCCTGAACAGTCTTTGGTAAAGAAAGCCTATCGTATAAAATTCCATCAATTCGATACCGCACCCGCACCCTATCTTCCATCGGCTCTATATGCACGTCTGACGCCCGGGAAGTAACTGCATATTCCAAAATTGTGGCAACTATTTTTGCAATTGGAGCTTCTTTAATAATTTGACCAATTTGATCCGAACTAATAGTTTTTGTTTTCGTATCGGTCGTTAGTGCTTCCGTTTCCTTAACTGCTTTCCCAACTTCTCCCACTAATTCCTGTCTATACTGGACATCAATAGCATCTTTCACGTCCTCTGATGAGGCAGCAAACGTTTTTATAGTCAATCCTGTTTTTTGACGAATAAACTGCTGGGCTTCCAAATCCACAGGATTACTCATCGCAACAGACAAGGTTTTGGTTTTATCGTCGTATAGAAATGGGATCAACTGAAACCTATCCACCACAGCTCGGGGTATAAAACTTAGTGCCTGAGGAGAAAATGATGTTGTTGCCAAAGAAATAAACGGAACTCCAAGCATTCGCGCCTTTGCTTCAGCAATTTTTGCACTGTCAACAATATGCTTTTCCTCCAAAACATCCTCCATTGATTTATTCTCTGTTGCACTTTCTACCCTTACTTCATCTGCTTGGGCAGGAGTGAGTAAATGCTGGGAAAGCAGCACATCCAAAACAGATTGAGATCCTGGTGCACCCACATACGACGAACTAGCATCATATGGGGGAGTTGGAGACACAGGAGGAGTTGACACCACAGGAGTGGGTTGAACAGGACTAGATTGAACCGGAGAAGTGGCTATTGGAACAGGATTTGGCTGAATAGAAGGAGCAACTATCCCTGTTGGAATAGAAGAATTATTGGAGATAGACGCACTAACAGCATTATCCTGTGGCAAAACAACTTGATCGGGCATTACTTTTATAGTAGGGTAACTTACGCTATAATGTCAAGAAAGCCAGACCTCATTTTGTCTGCCTTCCAACCTATGCAAAGTTTTCTTCTTATTGCCAAAAATGCAGAAAAACGGAAAGAATATATCGATATATTTTGTAAGAACCATACTATTAGTAAGTTTGACCAAACATACATTACAACGGAAGAACCATCAATTGGTATTACGGAAGTCAGAAATATGCAAAAAACGCTTTTTCTCAAACCTTACCAAGGAGAGGAAAAAGCAGTGATTCTGGAAGATGCTCATCTGCTGACAACAGAGGCACAAAATGCACTACTCAAAGTTTTGGAAGAACCACCAAGCAGTACCTATCTTTTTTTGTCTGCACCAACTACCAGTACTTTTTTGCCAACAATTCTATCCAGGTGTAGTCTGGTAAAACTTGAGGAGGAAGAGCAGACAATCAGCCCTGAGGAGCAAGACACTATAGATCGTGACGTGACTATTATTGGGTCAGAAAATATTAATTCCCAACTGGCTTTGGCGGAGAAAATATCCTTAGATAAGGACAATATTACCAAATGGTTTGAACAAGTTTTAGATAGACTCCGAAAAAACCTTTTAGAAAATCCTACAGACATAAGACTTGCACAAAAAATCCATGCAATCCTTCAGGCGTATAAAATTATCCAAACCACAAACGCCAACGCCCGATTAGTCATAGAACATGCACTTTTGTCAGAATAAAGAGATAGTCTTTTGAACAAGGAAAACGAGTGATAAAACATACTTTTGTTTGAACCATAAAATATGAAATTTTCAGATCCAATTATGAATAGTCTTATCGAAAAATATCCCGCGCCAACTTTTTCTGACCGGACAACATCCCTTTTTGAGGACCTCATTGAGTCTGTTATTTCTCAACAACTTTCTGTCAAGGCATCGAATACAATTTATAAAAGGTTTAAAGCACTCTTCATTCCTCATCAAGGGGTGACGGAAGCGGGGGACCACCAAAACTCTTCATCAACGAACACGGTGAGTGATGCGAGTTTAGCCGGTAGCGACCGGCTGGATACCTCATTTCCTACACCTCAAGAAATCTTAGATATGCCTGATGAAACAATGCGAACAGCGGGTATTTCTTTCCAAAAAATTTCTTATATCAAAAGTATTGCTGATGCATTTTTAAGCAACCTTATTGATATCGAGAAAATAAAAAATATGTCAGATGAAGAAATTATTGCTCATCTAACCCAAATTCGGGGAATAGGGAAGTGGACCGCAGAAATGACACTTATTTTTACCCTAAACAGGCCAGATGTTTTTTCACTAGGTGATTTAGGAATTAGAAATGCCATTAAAAATCTCTATGCTCTAACAGATAAAGAAAAAATACTCCAACTTTCAGAGAAATGGAAACCCTACAGGTCTACTGCCTGTTGGTATTTTTGGCGAAGCCTTGAAAATTCCTAACATCTGCTACAATGGATAAAAGGAGGTGAGAACTATGGCAGATGAAAAAAGGACAGAACAAAATCAAGGAATGGCAATGAATATCAACCCCATCACAACTCCTGTTTTGTATACAGATAACATTATCATCACAACCAATGAAGATGGTGTTGTGTTAGATGTTTCGCAAAGAGTTGGGAGCACCAATCAAGCCAATGTCATAACCCGAGTTGGAATGAGCCGTACTCATGCAAAAAAATTTGCAAAAGAATTGGGACGGATACTGGCAATGACAGAAGGAGCAGTACAGACCGGAATGCAAAAAGAGAATAAAGAAGAACATGTCTCATAACAATCTTCCTTACAATTTTTTATAAACATTCATAATATTTACCTCACGATTTTGTCGCATGATAATCGTATGAATGCATCGTTATACGGCATCAATATAGACTCAACTATTATTTTCCTCAGTATTGGGTGCTTAATTGGTATTCTTTGGCAAAGCACAACATTTCCCCAGAAGATAGGAGAGAAAGCATTCTCTTTTACTACTCTTATTAATCAGTCACTAGGGGTTATTTTTTTGTCATTTCTTGTTATTTTCTCCAGTTATCTCATTGTCGGTTATGATTTAACAGAATATATATATAGTTGTTTAGCGGCTGGTTTTATTTTGGAATGTATTGTTACGAAAGTAGGAGAGGTAATTATTTTATCTATTCTGCACATTTCCAGAGTCATTTCCAAACAAAAAGTCAATTCCAATAATGCCACGTGGCGTACTTTGCCTCCAAATCAGCTGAGGTAATGTGCGCTGGCGGCAAATTAAATGCTGATATAAAGGCATCATCCAAAAGGTTTGCTGTCCATAGATCCCGCTCTAGTATTCCAGGTGATCCTAAGAGTACAGCAAGAATAATTTTATCGTTCCTTTTTGCAATCACAACTGTTGTATAGCCTGCTTTATCGGTGTTGCCAATTTTTACCCCAAACGCTCCTGGATACACTCCCAATAAGCCATTCCAGTTATACAAATCATATTGTTTGTGCTCACTTGTTGCAGGAATAAATGTGTAATCTTGTTTGACAATTTGGTCAATAAGAGGATAGTGAGTTAAAACATATTGCGTAAGTATTGCCAAGTCGTGAGCACTACTATAATTATTACCATCAAACCCCTGAGGATTAGCAAAATGAGTTTGGGTAAGCCCTAATGATTGTGCTTTTTCATTCATAGCCCTCACAAAAATATTCTCATGGTATTTTGCATTCACCCCATCATGTACTGCTTGCGCTGCGTCATTTGCAGACGTCATAAGCATTGCCTCTAGCAAATCTTTGAGGGGTAATTTTTCTCCGGTTGCTACACCAATTTTTGTAGGAATCACTCTTAGAGCAGAAGAAGAGACAGTAATCGTCTCATTTGGATTCATAAGGTCGAGTGCAACAGCTGCGGACATGAGTTTGGTGAGAGAGGCAATGGGGA
>Ga0134128_10004494_pt1 | contig 17050 bp, 17 predicted proteins | sample KB31754_FD_96462 | JGI IMG/M metagenome (GOLD analysis project Ga0134128, IMG submission 96462) | Terrestrial soil microbial communities with excess Nitrogen fertilizer from Kellogg Biological Station, Michigan, USA - KB3-175-4 | ecosystem: Environmental > Terrestrial > Soil > Unclassified ...
AGCACGATCAGCACCACGCCCACGCACAGCATCACATTGACGCGCGGTACGTAGATCTGCCCTTCCTCGGTGGCCGAGGTGTGGCGAATCTCCATGCGAGGCAGTTGGCCCAGTTGCACTGCCTGGCGGGTGATGGAAAAGACGCCGGAAATCACGGCTTGCGAAGCGATAATGGTGGCTATGGTGGCCAATATCACCATGGGATAATGCGCCCAGGCCGGCACCATGGCATAGAACAGAAAACCGGCTGCGTTCGGGTGTGACAACAACAAGGCGCCTTGCCCGAAATAGTTGAGCAGCAACGCCGGCAACGCGAAATACAGCCACGCCCAGCGTATCGGGCGAGCGCCAAAATGCCCCATGTCGGCATAGAGCGCTTCGCACCCCGTCACCGCCAGCACCACCGCACCCAATGCAACAAAGGCGGTCCAGGGCTCATACCTGAAAAGCATCACACCATAGACCGGATTGGCGGCGCGCAGGATTTGCGGCGATTTTAGAATGGCGATAATTCCAAGCACCGCGATCACAACGAACCACAGCACCATCACCGGCCCGAACAGTTTGCCAATCTTTCCGGTGCCGCGGCTTTGCAAAAGAAAAAGTCCGATCAGGATGATCAGAGCCAAAGGCACGATGAAGGGCGCAAAGGCGGCGTTACCGATGGCGATGCCTTCCAACGCCGACAATACAGAGATGGTGGGCGTCAGCATGCCGTCGCCATAGAATAGTGCCAAGCCCAGAAGGGCGGCGATCCCGATGGCAGTCTTGGCGGCGCGGCTAACCGGCGCCCGGTGCGCCAGAGCCGCCAGCGCCAACACGCCGCCTTCGCCATTATTGTCGGCGCGCATGATGAAGGCCACATATTTGACCGTCACCACGATCAGCAGCGCCCAGAAAATCAGCGATAGGATGCCATAGATCGCGAGGGGTCCCGGCAAAGCTCCACCCGCCGCCACCGCGCTCTGTCCCATGGCATAAAGCGGGCTGGTGCCGATATCGCCGAACACGACGCCCAAAGCGCCGACGGTAAGGCCCAATTCCCGCTTCAGGGTGGGACGCGCCGGCGCTTCGTCAGAAAGGATTTGCGTGTCCATGCTCAGATCGCGATCTGGGTGCCGAGTTCGACCACCCGATTTGGAGGAAGATTATAAAACAGCGCCGGCGACAGCGCATTGCCTGCGATGGTGCGATACAGCCAATTGCGGAAGCGACCCAGCTCGGAATGTTCGGCCGGGATCAAAGTTTCGCGGCCGATGAAGAAAGTCGCGGTCGAGACATCCAGCGCCAGGCCGAAGCGGCGGGCGTCTTCCATCGCTTGGGGCACATCGGGGGTTTCGAAGAAGCCATGATGCACGCGCACGCTGTAGAAGCCTTTGCCCAGCTTCTCCACCTCGATGCGCTTTTCCGGCGCCACCAGGGGCGTGTCCTCGACGATCACGTTGGCGATCACCACCCGCTCATGCAGCACCTTGTTGTGCTTGAGATTGTGCAGCAGCGCGCCGGGCACCACATCGCTGCGCGACGCCAGGAACACGCCAAGTCCCGCCACGCGCTGGGCGCTCTTGTCGGCGCGCTCCAGTAGAAGCGGCAACGGCATGGATTCATTGCGCACGATTTCCAGATGCACGCGCCGGCCGCGCCGCCAAGTGTCCATCACCAGGAACATGGCGGCTGCGATCAGAAGCGGCAGCCAGCCGCCTTCCGGGATCTTAAGAGAATTAGAGGTGAGGAAGAGAAGATCGATAATACCCAGCGTGCCGAACAGCAGGACCACCGCGCTTGCGCTCCAGCGCCATTGCTTGCTCGCCACTAGCGATGCGTTGAAAGTGTCGATCGCCATCACGCCGGTGACCGCGATGCCGTAAGCCGCCGCCAACGCGCCGGAATTCTTGAAGATGAGCACGATCAAGACCACACCAACGGCCAGCACCACATTCATGCGCGGCACATAGATCTGGCCATATTCGGTGGCGGAGGTGTGGCGGATCTCCATGCGCGGCAACTGGCCCAGCTGCACCGCCTGCTGGGTCATGGAGAAGACGCCAGTGATGACGGCCTGGCTGGCGATGATGGCCGCCAAGGTCGCCAGGATCACCATGGGAAGATGAAAACCGCGCGGTACGACGGAGAAAAAAGCGATGCCCGCCAGATTGGGATCGCGCAGCAAGGCGGCGCCTTGGCCGAAATAATCCAGCAGCAGCGCGGGCAGCGCGATGAAGTACCAGGCATATTGAATGGGCTTTTTGCCGAAATGGCCCATATCGGCGTAAAGCGCTTCGCAACCCGTCACTGCCAGAACCACCGCACCCAGCGAGACAAAGCCGATCCAGGGCGCATGCGCGAACATGGCCGCGGCGTAAGCGGGATTGATGGCGCTCAGGATGGCGGGATTCTGGACTACCGAAAATCCGCCCAGGATCGCAAGCGTGGCGAACCACAAGAGCATCACCGGTCCGAACAACCGGCCGATTCTAGCCGTGCCCCGGCTTTGCAGCAGGAACAGTCCGATCAGGATCATCAAGGTCAGCGGTACGACCAGCGGCGCGAAAGCTTTGCTCTCCACTTCCAGGCCTTCCACGGCCGAGAGCACCGTGATGGCGGGCGTCAGCATGCCGTCACCATAAAACAGCGCCAGGCCGATGATGGCACCAACGCCGATGGTGCCCTTCAACCGCCGGCTCAAGCCGGGCGAGCGATGCGCCAGCGCGGCCAAGGCCAGCGTGCCACCTTCGCCGTTATTATCCGCGCGCATGATGACGGTGACGTATTTGACGGTGACCACCAGAACCAGCGCCCAGAAGATCAGCGACAGCGATCCCATGATGGCGGCGTGATTGGCGATACCGCCTTCGGTGGCAAGCACGGTCTGGCGCATCGCATAAAGCGGGCTGGTGCCGATATCGCCAAACACCACGCCCATCGCGCCCAGCATCAGGCCCAGGGTCCGCTTGCGCCCGTCCTGCGCTGCCGGTTGCGCGGGCTTGGCGCTCACGCCGGCGAGCGGGTCGGCGGAGGAGGGTTTGGAGCCTTGGATGTTCACGGAAGACAGGAAATGGTGCGGCGGCTTTTCATGGCGATGAAACGCATCTGATCCGCAGAAAGACCGGCAGCCCGGCCGAAGGGCCGGGAAAATAGGCTTTTCCGCGCGGCGGTTCAAACAGGCCGCAGGCTTGCAGTTAACCCTATGGATCTATTGAGCTTTGATGAGATTCAGCAGCGCGATCTGGTCTGGCGTGGACTGAACCTCGGGAGCAGACGGGGTCGGGCTTGCGCCGCTCTCCGGGCCGATGAAACCCTCTACTGGATAAATTTTAACACCCCAGGCGCCGGTTCTCGCATTCCAGACTTTCACCGCACTCCAGTCATTGTCGGCGCTCACATCCCACACCGGATCGTCGACATAAATGGCGCCGTCGCCCAACCAATTGGCGTGATCGACCCGGATCTCGCGCGGCGATACCAGTGCGCGCACCACCGCAACATGGCCGCGTTCCGGCCCGGCATAATTGGTCAAGACCATGACGGCGCCGGATTCTGGTGTTGCTTCACGGGGGAATTTTCCGGCTGCCTGGTCCCACCAGGTCCAGGCATCGCCGTAGAGTTTCACACTGGAATGGTCGCGCGCATAAGGCACGCATTGCAACGGGCCCAGCGCCTGTTGCGCGGGCGGTGGCGCTTGCAAGGCGTGATCCGGCTGAAGTGACGGTGGCGGCGCACGATAAATGTCTTCAGTGCTGACGCAACCCGCCAGCATCGCCGCCACGCCCGCCAGCATGATGCTCTTTAACCAACCCCGATGCATGCCCGACCAATCCAGACCCAGATTGGACGTTAAGGATTGCGCACAAAGACTGGGTTAGGCAGTTAGTTCAAAATTGATTCAAAACTCCCCCTCTGTCTCTTTCGCTGTTTGCTTCGACGCGCCGGTTCGCGCCTACGCGCGGGCGCTCAGAGACACCGCCAGGGCTACGCGCGCGGGGGAGGCGGCTCCATGCTGAGGAGAGAGAATTATTCGCCTGGTGTAATGCGCTGGCGCACGGGCTCGCGATTGCCCGAGGCACCCATCAAGCCAATCGAGACCAGTCCGGACACGGCGAAGAAGAAGAACACCGCGCTCCAATTGGATTCGGCGAAGGCGAAGATCGGGAGCAGCACGCCCGCGATCAATTCGGGCACGCCGCGCCAGCCGCCGACATGTTTTTCGCCCACCCGCGTGGTGCGATTGAAATCCATGCGGGTGCTGAAGAAGGCTTCAAAAGTGGCCCGCGTGTTGGCCAGGATCAGGCCGGACGGAAACACCACCGCCAGAAGCAGTGCGCGATAGAGTCTAGGCTCGCGATGAAGTTTCAGCATGCGCTGGCCGAGATAAAGATAGCCGATGGAAGAAGCGAGCCCGAGCGCGGTCACCAACAGGCCCAGCAGCGCCACGCCGGAATAATAGACCACGCCCATATACATGAGGGTCAGCGAGATCACTGCGCTGGTGAAGGCCAGCATGTAGAAGGCGAACTGGCACATTTGCAGCGTCATGGCCGCCTTTTTCCAAAGCGGCATGGCGCTCGACCAGACTTGGGGCAGAAGCTTCCTGGCGCATTGCGCATGGCCCTTGGTCCAGCGCGCCTGCTGCGCCCGCCAGGCCGCGGCGGTTTGCGGCAATTCGCCTGGCACCGTCAGGTCCGGCATCATGGCGGCGCGCCAGCCCTGCATCATGCAGCGCATGGAAAGATCGAGATCCTCGGTGAGCGTGTCGCCGGTCCAGCCGCCGCCTTCCTCGATGGCCGCGCGCGACCACACACCCGCCGTGCCGTTGAAGGAAATCGGGAGGCCGGCGCGGAAGCGTGCTTCCTGTTCCACCGCGAAATGGGAATCCAACAAAAGACCCTGCACGCGCGTCAGCCAGTTGGCGTTGCGATTGGCATGGGCCCAGCGCGCCTGGACAAAAGCGAGACCTTGATCGGCGATCAAGGCGGCCACGGTGCGGCGCAGGAAATCCGGCGGCGGCACGAAATCGGCATCAAAGATCGCCACATAGGGTGCGTCGCAATGCTGAAGTCCGAAAGCGAGATTGCCGGCCTTGAAGCCCGTGCGATTGCCCCGGCGAAGAATCTCTAGCTTCACGCCATCCGGCGTCACGGCCATTACGTCGCGGGCAAGCGCGGCATGGCTGTCGCCATCGCCGTCGTCCAGAAGCTGGATGGTGAGCCGGTCCTTGGGCCAATCCATCCTGGCGGCGGCTTCCGCCACCCGGACCGCCAGAAGACCCTCATTACAGACCGGCAATTGGACTAGCACATGGGGCAATTCCTGGTCGCACAGCTCGACCAGCGCCAGTTTCGGGCTTTTGCGGAACACCCTGACCCAGGCCAGCACCGCCAGTTGGACCGACAAAGTGCAGACAGCGACCAGCACGCAGCAGAGGGCAAATTGCAGGGCGAGAGAAATACCGTGCATGGCGAAGGTTCAGGCCCCCAAGTCTTTATCCAGCGGAATCGCGGGATTTTCCGCATTAACAAACGCGCCGGGGCAGCAAAAGGGCCAACCCGGCGACCTGGCGCCCGGCACGGACCGGGCGCTCGAAACTTCTTACGCCCGGCCAGCTTTAGCAAGGGGGCCGGGCTTGGCAAAGGCCCCCTGAACAGAAGGGGATCATCGCGGGAACTTGGGCTTGCCCGGATTGATTATTATATAGTGCTGTGTCTGTCAGGGAGATGCTCCCATGGTTGTCTCACCTTCCCGTTTCTTCGCCGGCCCAGGCCTTTTGGCCCTTCTGATTCTGGCCGGATGCGCCACGCCTGCACCTTACGCCCCGCGCGGGCCAGGCATGGCGACCGGCTATACCGACCGGCAATTGTCCGACAATCGCTGGCGGGTGACCTTTACGGGCAATTCGGTGACCCCCCGCGAAACGGTCGAGAATGATTTGTTGCTGCGCGCCGCCGAAGTGACCTTGGCGGCAGGCGGCACACATTTTGTTTTCGACACTCGCGATACCAGGGCCAACACGCGCTATGACGCCTTTCCCGCCGGTCCCGGTTTCTACGGTTATGGCTATTGGCGCTTCCATCCACGTTGGGGCTATGACCCCTTCGGGCCGCCTGTCGATATCGTGGCGACCACGAAATATGAATCTTATGCCGAGATCGTGGTGCTGAACGATGCGCAGGCGGCGCGCGAGCCCAAGGCTGTAGACGCCAAGGCTGTGATTGCACACCTCACGCCGCCGCCCCCGCCACCGCCGGTATAGAGTGGTCCCAGGAAAATCAGCCGCGCCGGATCAGGAAGCGATGATGGCCGGAAGCAGAAATGCTTTCGATCAGCGCATGACCTTCCCGGTGGCACATATGCGGAATGTCCACCGCGGCCAGCGGATCGTCGGCCAGTACCGCGAGTGTTTCGCCGCTCTTTAATGCCGCGAGCTTTTTGCGCGCCATCAGTGCGGGTAGCGGGCATTTGAGGCCGCGCAGGTCCAACTCTTCCATTTTCTTTTTTTGCCCCCATCTGTGCGCCACGCGGGCAGGCCCGCTAGCGCACATCTTCCCCCCGCCAAAGGCTTCGCCTTGCGGGGGAAGAAAGCCGGTGGTTGCTTCGCCTTCCTATCTTGCGAAGCTTGCTTTCACAGCACAAGCTGGCGTCAGGAAGAGGCCCATGAGTCTGATCGCCGCGATCCGGCGCGAAAGCATCTATCTCAGCCATATCGGGCGCACGCTCCTGCTGCTCGCCCGCATCAAGCCTGGCAGCCGCCGCACCATCGTCGATATCGTCGAGCGCCAGGCGCGCGCCACGCCGGCAGCGCCCGCGGTCTATTATCACGACGAGGTGATGAGCTACGCCGCGCTCGACGCCCGCGCCAACGCCTATGGCCATTGGGCGCTGGCACAAGGCCTCAGGCGCGGCGACTGCGTGGCGCTGTTCATGGAGAACAGGCCCGACTTCCTCGCCTGCTGGCTGGGATTGTTCAAAGCGGGCCTGTGCGTGGCCTTGATCAATACCAATCAGCGAGGCCAGGCGCTGGCCCATTCAGTGGAAATCGCGGGCGCCAAACATCTGATCGCGGGTTCGGAGCTGGCGTCTTGCGTGCCCGAGGCGGGACCTTTCTTCACCGCTCAGCCGGCGACATGGGTTCAAGGCGGTGCGCTAACGCCCTTGCAGGATCTGGACGCGGCGCTGGCGGCGATGCCGGTGGGTCCGGTCGCCAAGGCAGCGCGTCGCGGCGTCATCGCCAAGGATCGCGCGTTCTATATCTATACTTCCGGCACCACGGGACTGCCCAAGGCAGCGAATTTCAGCCATATGCGCATGCTGTTCATGATGTCGGGCTTTGTCGGCGCGTTGACGCCGAAAGCGAACGACCGCATTTATGATCCCTTGCCGCTCTATCATGCCACCGGCGGCGTCTGCGCCGTGGGCATGGCGTTCATGACCGGCGGCGCGGTGATCTTGAAGCGCAAATTCTCGCTGAACGAATTCTGGGCCGATATCCACAAATATGACGCCACCATATTCGCCTATATCGGTGAATTGTGCCGCTGGCTGCTGAACGCGCCGCTTGGGCCTCATGAGCGCGATCATCATGTCCGCGCCATCACCGGAAATGGTTTGCGGCCCGAGATCTGGAAACGCTTTCAGGAGCGCTTCGCCATTCCCCGCGTCGTGGAGTTCTATGGCGCCACCGAAGGCAATGTCTCGATGCTGAATTATGACGGCACTTTGGGCTCGGTGGGCCGGGTGCCCAATTATCTGGAATGGCTGCTTCCCACCCGCGTGGTGCGTTTCGACGTCGAGCGCGAAATGCCGGTGCGTGGTCAGGGAGGGCTTTGCATCGAATGCGGGCCCGACGAAGCGGGCGAAGCGGTTGGCCGCTTGTCGGCCCGGCCGGGCCGCAATTTCGAGGGCTATACCAAGAAGGCGGAGAGCGAGAAGAAGATCCTGCGCGATGTTTTCGTCAAGGGCGATGCCTGGTTTCGCACCGGCGATTTGATGCGCCGCGACGAACATGGCTATTTCTATTTCGTCGATCGCATTGGCGACACGTTCCGCTGGAAGGGCGAGAATGTCGCCACCAGCGAAGTGGCGGAAGCGCTTTCGGCCATTCCGGGCATCAAGGAAACCAATGTCTATGGCGTCAAAGTGCCAGGCGCCGACGGCCGCGCGGGGATGGCGGCGCTGGTGGTGGACGGAAATTTCGACATCACCAGACTGGGCGAAAGGCTGGACGGGCATTTGCCGGCGTTCGCGCGCCCGGTTTTCCTGCGTCTTCAACCGCAAATTGACGTTACGGGGACGTTCAAGCAACGCAAGGTCGAACTGGTGCGCGAAGGCTTCGATCCTTCGGCCATCACCGATCCGCTCTATTGGTTCGATCCGGAAGCGCGGCGCTATGAAAGGCTGGACGCCGCGCGCTACAGCGACATCGCGCTTGATCGCGTCAAGCTCTGACAGCCCGTCAACAGTTTCCCTTTCCATCCCTGCATCGCCTGTCAATATCCGGCGTTACGGAATTGGGATTCGACTTTAGAGTATGCGATGACGGAGGCGGAGGATCCAGTCGCCAGGCTTAAGGCCCGCATAAAAGAGCGCGGCTGGGGTACTGCCGTCGACGAGACCCTGTCGTTCAACCAGCCGGAGTTGCGCAGCCTGCTCGAAGTCTGGCGCGCCAAAGCGGACGCCTTGGACGACTTGCCCCGGCGCGAAGATCTGGACATGCGCCTGCTCAAGCCGTTTCTGCGCCACCTCTCGGTGTCGGAGCGCGTGGATCTGGGCGGCAGGTCCAGCTATCGCCTCCGGCTGCAAGGCTCGACCATGGCGGACTATTTCGGCTCCCAGACTGGCAAGCTGCTGGAGGAAGCCGCGCCGCCGGAACTGGCGGAGCGCTGGATCGCTTGTTACGACGCGTTGCTTGAGGCGCGCCGTCCGCTACGCCTGGTCGGTACTTACGACAAGGGAAAGTTGGATTATCTGGTCGCCGAAACTTTGGCGGTGCCGCTGGGCAATGGCGATGCGCCGCCCAACAGCATTCTTGCCGCGACCTATTACACGCCCCGGCACAAGGGCCGCGATTAATTCTTGGTCGCGGTTCCGGACGGAGTTGCCTAGCGGCAGCGTCAGGCAACCGCTGCCCGCCGGTACGCGTTCTTCGCTGTCGCTCAGAACCTACCGGCTCCTGGAACCGCTTAGTCGAAATCCTTGGCGAGCGCGGCGCGGGCTTCTTCGCTCAATACGGCCATGTGCCCGTAATGCTTGTGCGCGACGCCCAGCACGACGCGCTCTTTCACAAAAGACGCGATCAGCTCCGGTGTGAATTTGAAACGGAGCCAATGCACGGAGGAGGTTTTTCCGTCCGCCGTGGTGCGGTCGTCATACTCGGTGGGCGTGGCGGCGACGCGTTTGTCGCCGACTTCCATGAACACGGTTTCTTCGATCCCGCCCAGGGTCAAAAGCGTAGTGTTGCGGCGATTGGCATCTTCGATTTCCAGCATCAGAGTGGCGATCAATTCGTCGCCTTGGGGGATCAGCGGGTTATAGGCTTCCAATTCGCCGGCGATTTGCTCCGCGCCGCCCTTCTCGATGCGCAGCATTTCCTGCACTTGCAGCCACATGGTCTGGTAATTCTCGAAATAGAAAGTGGCGAAAGGCCCGACTTCGATCCGGCGTGGCTTCTTCAGCGCGATTGCGTCACCACGCAATTGCTTGCGCTGCCGCGCATAGTCCAAATCGGAAAGAATATCGACGGGCGTGATTTTGCGGGCAGCGGCGGGCATGTCAGTCCTCGATCAATCCATAAGCGCGCGCCATGATCTCTATCGGATGTTCTGGCGCGCGCGCGGGCGTATCGGTGTGAGCGACGATATGTTGGGCGGCAAGCGGGCAATCCGACACGATATGGCCGCGCTTCTGGGTGTTGGCGGCGCGGAACACGGGGCGACCCACTTTCACCGCCACGTCATGGGTGGGTTCGACCACGCCAAAGGTGCCACCATGGCCTGAGCAACGCTCGATCACATCCACAGGCGTGCCGGGAATGAGCTTCAGCATCTCTGCCGCCTTGGGGCCCATATTCTGGGCGCGAGCATGACAGGCCAGATGCACGGTGACGCCTTCCGGCAAGGGCGACAAGTCTTCCGGGAGGCCGCTCTTCTTGGCCACATCCACCACATATTCGTCGATGTCGAAGACATGATCGGCAACACGCTTCACATCTTCATTGTCGGGGCAGATCAGCGCCCATTCAAATTTCAGCATCAACCCGCACGAAGCGGTGAGTGCCACAATGTCGTAGCCCTGGTCGATCAGCTTCACCAGTTCCTTGGAGACCTTGGCGGCGTTCTCGGCCACGCGGGCGAGATTGGCCTGCTCCAGGAACGGCATGCCGCAGCAGCCGGGATAGGAAATAACGGTCTCGATCCCGATGTGATTGAGCACCGCGCGCGCCGCCATGCCGGTGGTGGGTTTGTTGTAGTTGACGAAGCAGGTGGCATAGAGCGCCGCCTTGCGCTGACCGAAAGCGGGCGCGGCCTGGTTCGGATGGATCGGTTCGCCGCGATCAGCCGAAACAAAAGTGCGGCTGTGAAATTTCGGCAGCTCGGCTTTGGGATCGATATGCGCGGTCTTTTCCATCAGCGCGCGCATCGGTTTGTTGGAAATGTCTGACGCCCAGTTGATGATGGGCGAAGCGAAGCGCGCCAAGGCACCGTTGCGGTCCATCTCAGCGAGCTGGCCTTGGGTGAAATCCTTGTGACCTTGCGCCGCTTCGGTGGCGCGATGGCGCAGCATCAGATGGGGAAAATCCAGCATGAACGGATGCGGCGGCACGTAAGGGCATTTGGTCATGAAGCACATGTCGCAAAGCGTGCATGCCTCGACCACGGGCTTGAAATTTTCCGATTTCAGATGCTCGACATCTTCCTCGGGACTGGAATCGATCAGGTCGAACAGGCGCGGGAAGGAATCGCAGAGATTGAAGCAGCGCCGGCAGCCATGACAGACGTCGAAAACGCGGCGCATCTCCGCATCCAGTTTGACCGGATCGGTGAAATCCGGTTCCTGCCAGCGGATGATTTCGCGGGTGGGCGCGCCAAGACTGCCTTCGCCTGTCATGGACAACTCCAGAAACGGGCACAGGCCCGGCTCCCCCTTCTGCGCAAAGCGCATAGAAGGGGGAGATGCCGTAGCTCGCTCTCGAGCGAGCGAAGGCAGAGGGGTTACCTACCGAGAGTATCGAGCGCCTTTTGGAAGCGGCCGGCATGGCTCTTTTCGGCCTTCGCCAGGGTCTCGAACCAGTCGGCGATTTCGTCAAAGCCCTCCGAGCGGGCGGTCTTGGCCATGCCCGGATACATGTCGGTATATTCGTGGGTCTCGCCTGCGATCGAGGCCTTCAGATTGGCGTCGGTGGCGCCGATCGGTTCGCCCGTGGCGGGATCGCCCACTTCTTCCAGATATTCGAGATGGCCATGCGCATGTCCGGTCTCGCCCTCGGCGGTGGAGCGGAACACGGCGGCGACATCGTTATGGCCTTCGACGTCGGCTTTCTGTGCGAAATAGAGATAGCGGCGATTGGCCTGGCTTTCGCCGGCGAAAGCCTCTTTGAGGTTTTCCCAGGTCTTGGTGTTTTTCAGCGCGGGCATGGGGGATCCTTCCTTGCAAAACTGCCGCGCGAAGCTTGGTCCCGGAACCGGGGTCTGTCAACAGTTTAGAATAGTTCTAAGAAAGAATTTTTGGCGACAGCCAGCGCCTGGATCAGGCCCGTTTGACCCGAACAACCACATCCACGCGATCCACCGTCAGGCCGGCCGGGGGAACCGGAACCCCCGAAACTGAGATGTCCTCGCCCGGGATGTCGATCAGCGCGCCTTCCTCTTCCAGGAAGAAATGCTGGTGGTCGCCGGTGTTGGTGTCGAAATAGCCGCGCGCGGCATCCACGATCACCTGACGCAAAAGCCCAGCGCGGGTGAATTGGTGCAGGGTGTTGTAGACCGTGGCGAGCGAAATCTTCAGGCCCAGCGACACGACTTCTTCGTGCAGGCTTTCGGCCGTGACATGCCGATCGTGGCCTTTGAACAGCACACTGGCCAGTTCCACCCGCTGGCGGGTGGGGCGCAAACCGGCTGTCCGGAGCCGCGAAACGGCTTTGCCATTGTCCTTGGCGATTTTGCCCATAGATCAAAGTTCCTGGCGCGAAGCCGTCTGTTTGGAGGCGTCGATCCTTGCTACAGTGATAGAGCTTATATGTTAGAATGCTTCTAATCAAGCGAGGGCGAAAAATCGTGGCAAACCGCCCTTTCAGGATGGTTCCGGGACCCCGTTTCGCGCTAAGGGCGTTCCGGGGATAGTGCGCTTGAAGGATTAGGACATTGGATAAGCCGGTTAAGAGATCGAGTTTTGACATGGCGGGCCTGCTCGCCTGCGCCCGGGGTGAATTGTTCGGTCCTGGCAATGCGCAACTGCCGATGCCGCCCATGCTGATGTTCGACCGCATCACATCCATCACCGAAGATGGCGGCGACAGTGGCAAAGGCGAAGTGGTCGCCGAATTCGACGTCAATCCCAACCTCTGGTTCTTCAAATGCCATTTCCAGGGCGATCCCGTGATGCCCGGTTGCCTGGGCCTGGATGCGCTCTGGCAGATGGTGGGCTTCTTCCTGGGCTGGATGGGGGGATTGGGGCGCGGTCGCGCCTTGGGCGTCGATGAAGTGAAATTCACCGGCATGGTTCTGCCCGACGCCAAGAAAATCACCTACATCGTGAATTTGAAGCGCGTGATCATGCGCAAGCTGGTCCTGGGCATCGCCGACGGCATCATGAAAGTGGACGGCAAGGTGATCTATGAAGCCAAAGGCCTTCGTGTCGGATTGTTCACCGATGCGGCCACCGCTCTTGCGCAGGCTTCTACGGCGCCCGCTTCGGTCTAGACCGCTTCGAGGATTGTCATGAGAAGAGTGGTCGTCACCGGCCTCGGGATCGTCTCGTCCATTGGCAACAATGTCGATGAGGTGACAGACAGTCTGCGCCATGCGCGTTCGGGCATCGTCACCGCTGACGATTATGTCCGGCTGGGTTTCCGTTCCCAGATCCATGGTAGCCTAAAGATCGATCTGGATGCCGTGGTGGACCGGCGTGCGCGCCGCTTCCAAGGCGATGGCGCTGGCTATTGCTGGGTGGCAATGACCCAAGCGATCGCGGACGCTGGCTTGACGGAAAAGGAAATCTCCAATCCGCGCACCGGCCTGATCGTGGGCTCGGGCGGCCCCTCTACCAGAGCCATCGTCACCGCTGCGGACACGGCGCGCGATCCCGCCAAGGGGCCAAAGCGCATCGGGCCTTTCGCGGTGCCCAAGGCGATGTCGTCCACCTGCAGCGCCAATCTTTCCACCTGGTTCAAGACCAAGGGCGTGAATTATTCCATTTCGTCCGCCTGCTCGACCTCGGCGAACTGCATCGGCAACGCCATGGAGATGATCCAGTATGGCAAGCAGGACATGATGTTCGCCGGCGGCGGCGAAGAACTCGACTGGACGCTGTCGGAATTGTTCGACGCCATGGGCGCCATGTCCTCCAAATTCAACGCCACGCCCGCGAAGGCTTCGCGCGCCTATGACAAGAACCGCGACGGTTTCGTCATTTCCGGCGGCGGCGGAATTCTCATCCTGGAAGAGCTGGAGCATGCCAAGGCGCGGGGCGCCAAAATCTATGCCGAGCTGACCGGCTATGGCGCGACCGCCGACGGCGCGGACATGGTGGCGCCGTCCGGCGAAGGCGCGGTGCGTTGCATGAAGATGGCGCTGGAGCATGTGAAGGGACCCGTGGATTATATCAATCCGCACGCCACCTCCACGCCGGTGGGCGACATTCCCGAGATCAACGCCATCCGCGAAGTCTTTGGCGAGAGGATGCCCGCCATCAGCGCCACCAAATCGCTGACCGGCCACAGCCAGGGCGCAGCCGGCGTACATGAAGCGATCTACACGCTTTTGATGATGGGACACGATTTCATCTGCGAAAGCGCCAATATCGAGGAAATCGATCCCGCCGTGGCCGACGCCAATATCGTGCGCAAGCGGATCGATAATGTGAAGATCAATACCGCCCTGTCGAATTCTTTCGGCTTTGGCGGCACCAACGCGTCGCTGGTGTTTCAGCGGCTGGAAAAGTGATGTCCCGGAATGGAACAGAAAACCCCGCGAGCGGACATTATGGCTGAAGCCAGGACAGGTTTCATGGCCGGCAAGCGCGGCCTGATCATGGGCGTCGCCAACGATCATTCCATCGCCTGGGGCATCGCCCAGATGCTGTCAGGCCAAGGCGCGGAGCTGGCTTTCACCTACCAGGGCGATGCGCAGGCCAAGCGCCTCAAGCCGCTGGCGGAATCCATCGGCAGTAAGATCGTGCTTCCCGCCGATGTGGAAAGCGACGACCAACTGGATGCCGTCTTCGCCCAGCTCAAATCGCAATGGGGGTCGCTAGACTTTGTCGTTCATTCCCTGGCCTTCTCCGACGCCAAGGAATTGAAAGGCCGCTATGTCGACACCACGCGCGCCAATTTCCTCAAAAGCCTCGACATTTCCTGCTATTCCTTCACCGCCGTGGCGCGCCGGGCCGCCCAGCTGATGCCCAAGGGCGGGGCGATGGTGACGCTCACCTATCTCGGCGCCCAGCGCGTGATGCCCAATTACAATGTGATGGGCGTGGCCAAGGCGGCGCTGGAAGCTTCGGTGCGCTATCTCGCCGCCGACCTCGGCAGCGACAACATCAGGGTCAACGCTATCTCGGCTGGGCCGATGCGGACCTTGGCCGGAAGCGCCGTGGGCGATGCCCGCATGGTGTTCAAATGGAACAAGACCCACTCGCCCTTGAAGCGCTCGGTCGAGCTTAACCATGTCGGCGGGGCGGCACTTTATTTGCTTAGTGGCCTTTCGGGCGGCGTCACCGGCGAAGTGCACTTCGTGGACGCCGGCTTCAACGTGGTCGGCATGCCGCCGACCGCGGATCTGAAGGGCTGGACGCCCCCGGAGAACGGGCATGATGAAACGGGTGCCGCATAGATTTATTTTCGCCGGCTTGGCGCTTTTAGCGCTGTCTTCCCCGGGGTTTATCAATTCTGCTTGGGCCGACTGGCGCGATCAGGTTTCTCCCCAGGACGTGGAAAAGCTGGCGCATCTGAACGACGCGCGCAAAGACGCGCTGGGTCAGGCGCGTCATCGTGGCGGGCAGGGCGATGTTCGCGCCATCGGCGCCGTATTCGATCCGGCCCCGCGCGCGATTCCCGAACAGACTCTATCCGGCACTTGGCGCTGCCGCCAGATCAAGCTGGGTGGCATGACGGGCTATTATGTGTTCGACTGGTTCAAATGCCATATCAGCCATGTGAATGGTGGGCTGTGGTTCGAAAAGGACGGCACCCAGCGCATGGCAGGCTATCTGCATCCCCAGGAAGGCATGTGGGTCTATCTGGGTGCGCAGAGCACCAAGGGCGAGCCTATCCACCGCTATTCCGGCCGCGCCGCGTCGGCGGGCGAAGATGTCAATCCCGATGACCAAGTGGGCGTGCTGGTGGGGATCGGCAACAATCATCTGCGGCTCGATCTGCCGTCGCCTGGAACACAAGAATCCGACTTCGACGCGATCGAGCTAGTCCGTTAAACTGACGGAATGAGACTCAACCAAGTCACGCTACCGGCGAAGGATCTCGCCCAGTCGATTGCCTTTTATCAGACGCTGGGTTTGGTGCTGATCGTTCGAAACGATCACTATGCCCGCTTCGAGAATCCGTCCGACAATTCCACCTTGTCGCTGGAGTTGCGCCAAGACGCTGGTGATGGCGTCCATATCTATTTCGAATGCGACGATCTGGATGCGCAGGTCGCTGATTTAAAAGGCAAAGGAATCGCATTCGACAGCGGCCCGGAAGACAAAAGCTGGCGCTGGCGGGAAGCGTGGGTGTGCGATCCCGCAGGCAACCGGCTCTGCTTCTATTTCGCCGGCGAGAACCGGCGCTTCCCGCCCTGGCGCATCACGCAATAAAAAAGGCGGAGCAGGGGAACTGCTCCGCCTTTTCGCCGCGGGAAGGGGTTCTTTGTGTGTCGCGTGTGGGGGGCGAAAACCGCGTCACACTTTTTCTGGAACCTCTTATTTCTCCACGACCGTAATCGTGCCCACCATCCTGGGATGGATGGAGCAGATATATTTGTAAGTGCCCGGCTTATCGAAGCGGTGGGAGAATTTGTCCTTCTCGTCCAGTGCCTGGGAGCGGAAATCATTCGTCAGGCTGACCACGGTATGCGGCTCGCCGTCCTGATTTTCCCAGGTTACGTCCGTGCCCGCCGGCACAGTCACGTCCATCGGATTGAACATGAATTTCTTGATGACGATGACATTCTCGCCCGCCGCCGCCGAGGTGATGAACAGGAACAGGGCGAGCGGATAAGCCAGAAATTGCGCAAAGCGATTCATAGAAAACAATCCTTTTCGATTAGGCGAGTGTGGTGTCGTTGAGGGCGAGGTGATGGCGTTGCAGGCGGATGTCGGTGATGCCCAGCATGTGCTTGAGCTGACCGGCGGGCACCTTCAGCGGCCCCGGGCCGTCGCCCTGACCAGCCTGCGGCTGGGGATAGGCAGTTGAGCGCGCGGTGTGGAAGGTGATGTTGCCTTCCACTTTCTGCACGATTTGGTGGATATGGCCGTTCAGAATGGTCACCGAGCCGAAGCGGCGCAGATAAGACAGCGCTTCTTCGGCATCTCCCGTGCCCCAGCCCCAGCTTTCCAGGATGGTCCACATCGGCATATGCGCGAAGACCACAATGGGCGTGCTGCTGGAGCGCGCCTCCAGGTCCGATTTCAGCCAAGCCAATTGATCGGCGCCGAAGCCGCCCAATCCGTTGGGCTTGAAATTCATCACATTGACCAGTCCGACAAAATGCACGCCCTGGTGATCGAAGCTGTAATAGCCGCGATTGTCCGAAGCCTTGCCGAAGCGGGCGAAATACTCATTGCCCATGCCATCGGTAACGTCATGTTCGCCCGGCACGGTGTGCAATTCGCCCGCCTTCAAGTCCGA
>Ga0134128_10004495_pt1 | contig 17049 bp, 18 predicted proteins | sample KB31754_FD_96462 | JGI IMG/M metagenome (GOLD analysis project Ga0134128, IMG submission 96462) | Terrestrial soil microbial communities with excess Nitrogen fertilizer from Kellogg Biological Station, Michigan, USA - KB3-175-4 | ecosystem: Environmental > Terrestrial > Soil > Unclassified ...
CGCGGCCGATTGCATCAGGCGGTCGCGGTAGGTGTAGCCGATCGCGCCGACGACCAGCATGAGGCCGCCGATGACGAACACGATGGGCAGCTTGTTGAGGCGGCGTACGCCGATGCCGCGTTTGGGTGGCGGAGAGAGCAGCGTCGGCGAGCGCTCGGGTGTGTCGTTCACCGCTCGGCCTCCGCCTGGGTCACGGTGAACGGGCCGCCGGATTGCAGGCCCCCGGCCGAGTTGCGCACGAAGAAGCGCGATCCCTGGCTTGTCCCATCCAGCGTCAGCCGGACCAGATTCCCTTCGCCGAGCGAGGTGACGAGATAGCGCAGATGATGCGCACCAGGCGGCAAAGTCTGGCCGCCTTCCGCGACCGCAAACCCACGGTGGCGGAGAGCGGAGGCGAGGGCAGGGGTCAGGGAGTTGTCGGCCTGATCCGAAGGCGGGGGCTCCAGCGCGACTGTGCTGGACGCCGCAGGAAGGCGCGTCGCCACGAACGCCGAGATGCCGTTCGCCAGAACCTGGGCATCCGCCGGCTGCGCGAGCGGCGCGACGTAGGAGCTGTCCGGCCCGAAGGCACAACCAGTCAGCAAGGCAGCAAGGCAGGGCAGGACGAGACGAAACCGCCGGATCACGGGGCGCCGTCCCGCGTGATCGACACGCGCGTCTGTCCGCCGCCGACCCCCGATACCAGCTCGGCGCGATCGAGCACCCGGTCGACCACGTAGCGGTCGCCGGCAATGCGGTAGTTCACCATCTGCTGCGACGGGCTGGAGAACCAGCTGCCATCGTTGTCGAGGGCGACAAGGGCCGGCGCGGAGCCGAAGGCCATGGCGCGCGGGAACTGGATGTAGGTCTTGGCCCCGTCCGTGTAGACGCGCAAAGGCCGCCAGGCGGGGCTGTCGCCGGAGAGCCGGAACCCGAAATCGAGGTTCGCCACGCTCGCACCCGCAGCCATCGTGGACGAGGCGCCCCAGGCGACGTTTTGCTGATAGGCGCTCCATTGGCGTTGCGTGTCGTCGGGATAGTTGAAGGCGATCAGCGGCATCCAGGAGCGTTGCGTGGAGACCAGCTTGATCGCATAGGTGCGGCGGTTGGTCTCGACCGTCATGCTGGAGACCAGCCCGGCATCGATGGGCTTGATGATCAGATGGGTGACCTGGCCCGCCGGCGAACCGGACAGACCCGGCGAGACGTTCCACCGCACCTTGTCGCCCACGTTCACGTTGTTGACGATTTCGCCCGGCTGCAGCGCCAGGTCGCAGACCTGCAGCGGGGCGCAGACAACCGTTGGCAAGGTCGCGCCATAGAGAAAGCGCACCACGCCGTCCTCCCCGGCATGCGGCATCGCGCGCCGGTTTGCCCATCGGCGTGACAGCGCCACGGCCTGCTTTTCCTTGGCGTTCAACGGCGCCGAAGGCGACACCAGTCGGATGGGCGGCGGCATGGTGGCTGGCACCGCCCCGGCGCTCGCCTGGTTCGCTGGCCCGCTGGCGACCGTGCCGGCCGAGGCCGAGGCGGCGGCCGAGGCGTTTGCCTGGATTGCCGGCACCTGCGTCGCCTGCGCGTGCGCCAGGGCAGGGAGGCCGACCAGCATGATGGCCCCGAGAGCCTGTTTCATGGAATTGCCTTCCGGATTGACGGCAGCGGATTTCATTGGCGCTGCGACCAATCGAATGACTCGACGTAGAGCCCGGTCGGATTGGCCAGGATCGCGGCGTCGTCGGTCGGCGGGTTGATGCTGACCGTGATCGTCGCCTGCCAGTGCTGCGATGCCACCAGACCACCCTGGCGGGTGCGCCTGTCCTCCCGCCATTCGACCCGCCAGGTGTTGCCGGAGAGGGGAAGCACGGACTCCACCGCGACACCCACGGTGTCGTCCTGCGCTCGCTTGAACGGGTCGTTGCGCGAGAACCAGTCGTTGAGCGCCTGCGCGCCCGCCGCGTTCCGATCCACCATCGCGTAGGCTTCGGTGATGACGTGCTTCTCGGCTGCGACGTCCACGTACACGGAGCGCACGTCATCCACCCAGCGGGCGAGTTGTGAGCGGATCAGGCGCGGGTCGGCGGGGGGAGAAATATCCGCCCGGCTGATGGCGATCGCGTCGCCGAGCCGGTCCGTTTGCACCACGTATGGCACCACGCGGTTCTGTGCGCCGATCCAGACCACGCCGGCGACCGCGACGAAGGCCACGCCGATCGAGGCGAGGGCCGTGATCCGCCACGCGTGCGCCTGCGCGATGTAGCTGCCGTAGCGCTCGTTCCATTCCCGCCGCGCCGCCAGATAGACCGCCGAATGCGGGTTGTCGGGATCGAGAGCAGGGGCCTTTGGCTTCATGGCTGCTCCCCGCTGCTAGCTGATCGTGTTGCCGCCGCCGGGCGGCGGGGGTGGCGGAGGCTTGCCGTTGTCGTCTCGCAGCAGCCGGCGGCGGTTCGCGAGGTCGGCGCTCATGCGCCAGGGCGCGGACCCGTGCCGCGAGCCCTGGCCGCTCAGACGGCGCCCCACGTCGCTGAGCGGGGCCGAGGCAAGATTGCGGGCCGTGTAGCCGGTCATCGCCGCGGCGCGGCCAATCCGCGAGCGCTGCGGCGCTTCCCCGCCGCTCGCCTCCGCGGCCTTCACATCGGCGGCGTCCATCTGCGCGCTGGCCAGCCGGAGCGCGTTGCCGGCCATCGCCCCGCTGCCGAACATGCCGGCACCAACAGCGCCAGCGGCGCCGCCCACGGCAGCCGCCACTCCCACGAGCGCGGACCCGCCGGCCATGCTGGAGCCGTTGACGATGCGCTGCATCGTCTCGGGCAGCACCTTCACCAGGGCGAGTAGCACGATGGAGCAACCGACGAGAATGCAGAGGGACTGCGTGGTTACGTCATTGAACGTCGCTGCCCATTGCTGGATAAGACCGTCGCCGATGCTGACCAGAAGCTGTAGCACGAATAGCTTGGCACCGACCGATACCGTGTAGCGGACGGTGCTGACGGCGAAGTCTTTGGTCCATCGCGAGCCGCCGAACGCCATGAGCAGAACACCGGACGAGATCACTAGATAGCTCTCGACCAGCGCCAGCACCATGAAGGCGGCGATCAGGGCGAAGCAGATCTCGATGACAAGCCCAGCGATGATCAGTCCGACGCCGGTCGACGGCGACCAGATCGTAATTTGTGAAATCACTTTTTGCGCCAAGTTCACGCCGGCGGCGAACACATCGCTTGGGGCAAGGCCCGTGCCACCTGCGGCGCCGGCAGCTTGCCGGAATCCGTTCACGATGGCCGTCCCCCACGTAACCGAATTTTGGAGCAGGGCAAGAAAGAAGCCGAGAAAAAGGATCTGATTGACGATCTCGGCCAGCCACTCGCTCATATCCGATCCACGGAACGCCAACTTGAGTGCGGCCCACGCAAACTCGATTGCGGCTAGGATGCCGAAGGTGTTGAGCGCGAAGCTTCGGAGGCTGGCCTCCCACCCGGCAGAGCGGGACCGAAACTGCGCTACGATCTGGTCGAGTACGTTGGCCGACTGCGCATGCGCCACACCAATGAACGTCAGCGAAATCGCGAACGCGACCCCGCCGACCAGGAAAAGGCGACGACGGCCCTTCACCACTTCTTCCCTTGGTTGGTTGGAAGCGGTGGCCCCCCTAACGGCACGCCGCGATTTTCGGTGGCCGGCGCCGCAGGTGTCGGGCAGCTCACCTCGACCTTGGCCTGCATTGTCGTACTGGTCACGAGATAGCTCGCGCCAGCCGCGGCGACGGCAGTGGCGATGAGGATCGCGGCGGCAACGGAGGTTTTGAGAGTCAGCATACTCCTCACCATCGCTGATAGCCGGTGGTTGCGACCGGCTGTGGGGTTGCGAAATGCAGCATCGCCGCGTCTTCCGTGGCCCGTCGATCGGCGGCGACCGCGGTGTTGGACGCCTGCATCTGTGCCGTCGCGATTAGCGTTGCGTGGATCTGCGCGAGCTGCGCGGCGTTCGCGCCGGCCAGCTCGTTGCCGGCCTGAATCGCCTGCATCTGCCCTTGAGCGGATTGCGAATGGCGCTGCAGGGCCTGGATGATTGCGGCCTGGTTCTGCTGCTGCGATTGCTGGAGGCCCAGCGTGCGCCCCATGGTGCTGAGATTGTTCCCGATCGTCTGCTGCCAGGTGCTGAACTGGTTGGCGACATTGCCGAGGCTGCTTGCCTGATTGGCGTAGGCCGAGGCGGATTGGAGCCGGGAAATCATCGAGCCGGAATTGCCGGAGAGCAGCGAGGCGGCGTTTGACAACGCCTGAACCTGCATGATGTCCGACTGCACCGTGCCCCACACCTGCTGGGGCAGCGCCGCGGTGTTGGTCACCATGTTGGCGTATTGCTGGAGCTGCGTTTGGTACTGCTGCAGCTGTGTCGCCATCGACTGCGCTTCCTTCGCGTATTGAAGGAGCTGCGTCCACATGGTGGCGCAGTTCACGCAGGCGACCGCCCACTGCGCCTCTGCGGGCCGAGGGGCGGAGAGGCTTGCAACGGACGAGAGCGCAACGCCGGCGAGCGCGAGGCGGCGCACGGATGGCCGCCGGTTACTGGAGAGCCGCATAGTCCACCCCTTGTTCCTCCAGCCAGGCGAACGGCCACCGCTCGCCCTCGCGCTGGGAGAGGCGATCGAGATGCGCGATCTGCTCCTTGGAGCTGATACCGGCGAATGACAGCGCGATCGGACCCAAGCCGAGATCGAACAGCCGGCGGCCTTCGGGCGACACGAGGTAGTAGTGCCGCTTCTTCGTGGCGGTGCGGATGATGTCTATCTGTGTCTCGTTGAGGCCCATCGCCTCGTACAGGTCGCGCGGCCCGGGGTGCTCCGGCGTGCCCGCTGTCCCGGCCTCCTCGTTGGGGAGAAAGATCTTGGTCGGGCAGGACTCGATCAGCACGTCGAGGATCCCCGAGCGCGCCGCGTCGGACAGCGATTGCGTCGCCAGGACCACCCCGCAGTTGGCCTTGCGCAGCACCTTCAGCCATTCGCGGATCTTGGCGCGGAACACCGGATGGCCGAGCATCACCCAGGCCTCGTCGAGCAGCAGATAGGCCGGCTGACCCTTCAGCGAGCGCTCGAAGCGGCGGAACAGGTAGAGCAGGACCGGGATCAGGTTCCGCTCGCCCATCGCCATGAGATCCTCGATCTCGAAGACCAGGAACGGCGCGTCCGTGAGGGCGTCCTCCTCGGCATCGAGCAGCCGGCCAAGGGTGCCTTCCAGCGTGTAGTGGCGCAGGGCCGAGCGGATCGCCTCGTCCTGTACCTGCGCCACGAAATGCGTCAGGGTGCGGTCGTTGGCCGAGCGCAGCAGGAGCATCGCGCGGTGGATCGCCTCGCGCTCATGCGGCACCGGCGCGCGGCCCGCCTGCAGCTCGAAGCAGGTCGCGATCCAGTCTTCCGCCCAGGCCATGTCGGTCTCGGTCTCGAGGACGGCGAGGGGACAGAAGGCCGGCCCGGCATCCTCGCCGGCGACGTCGTAGTGCCGGCCGCCGCAGGCGTGGACCGTGGCCCACATCGACCGGCCCTTGTCGAAGGCGCAGATCGTGACCCCGAGATAGCGCAAGGCCTGGAGCGCGACGGTGCAGAGCAGCACCGACTTGCCGGCGCCGGTCGGCCCGAAGATCAGGGTGTGCGCCACGTCGCCCACATGCAGGTTCACCCGGAAGGGCGTCGCGCCCGACGTGGCGCCGTGCATCAGCGGCGGCGAGCCCGCCGGGTAGAAGGGGCAGGGGTTCTCCTCTCGCCCGGTCCAGACCCCACCCAGGGGCAGCAGGTCGGCGAGATTGGCGGTGTGGATCATCGGCCGGCGGACGTTCGGGACCGGGTGCCCGGGCAGGCTGCCGAGCCACGCCTCCATGGTGTTCACCGTCTCGATCCGGGTGGAAAAGCCCTCGCGCATGATCTCGCGCACCACCAGCCGGGCATTCTCGATCAGCGCCGTCCGGTCCCGGTCCATCAGCACGACGACCGGCGTGTAGTAGCCGAAGGCGACCAGGGCGGAGCTGGCCTCGGCGATTGCGGCGTCCGCTTGGCCGGTCATCAGCAGGGCGTCCTCATTCACCGAGCCGCCCTGGGTCTTGAACACCTGGGTCCAGAAGCCGCGGACCTGCTGCTTCCACTTGCGGCGGAATTTCCGCAGCTCGGCCAGCGTCTCGTGCTGGTCGAGGTAGATCATCCGGGTGGACCAGCGGAACGGGATCGGCAGGTGGTCTACGGCGTCGAGGATTCCGGGGAAGGATTCCTGCGGGAAGCCTTCGATCGCGACGCAACAGATGAAGCGTCCCTCGATCGCGCTGCCCAGGCGCGGCGTGTCGCCCGGCCACAGCTCCCGGCCGCCGATCACCGCATCGAGGTAGGCGCCGGCCGGCGGGATGTTGAGCGCCGTCTCCTCACCCGTCAGGGTGAAGTGCAGGTAGTTCACCAGATGGTCGCGCAGGTGTTCCCGGCCGAAGCGGCAGGTGTGGGTATAGCTTTCCATCCGCCGCAGGTTCACCGCATCGCCGACCGCGTCCTCCAGATCGGCAATGGCCTTCTTGAACTGCTCCAGGATGCGGCTGGCCGGGCTGGCGGTCTCGGCCGGATCGTCGTCATAGATCAGGTCGGCGACCTTGCTTCGGCGGCGCAGCGGCGGAGTGAATTGGACGACGATGGCGTATTCGCCTTCGTAGTGGACGCCCTCGCGCATGAACTGCGCGCGGCGCTCGGCATCCACCAGGCGGGAGACGGGATCGGGGAAGTGCGATAGCTCCGCCGCCGGATAGCTGGACGACGGCAGCCGCACGGTGTCGATCCAGGAGGCCCAGCCGGCGCCCAGCCGGGCGAGCGCGGCGTTCACCCGCCCCGAGAGCCAGTTGCGCTCGCTATCCGTGGAACTGGCTATATCGGGCGCCCGGTAGAACCAGCCGGCGAGTAGCGAGCCATCCTTGCACAGGACGATGCCGCTATCCACCAGGTGGCTCCAGTTGAGCAGGTCGGCCAATCCAGCCGCCTTGTCGCGGAACATTTTTAGCGCCAGCACGCCGGCTAGTCCCTCCGCCAGGGGCGCGAGCGCGCCGGGTAGTAGCCGCGATAGCGGAGCTGACGCAGATAGACCTTGGTCATTTGCGGATCGGCCTTGGCCATCCACCGCAGCAGGGGGATGGAGGCGAACCACACCGCCGCGCCGACCACGAAGGACACCGTGTTCATCCCGGAGATGGCGAGACCGCCGGCGACAATCGCCGTCATCAGCGCGGGCTCGCGCTCGCCGCCCAGGAACAGGCTGGGGCGATGCAGCACGCGGTGAAAGGTGAGGCGGCGCAGGCTCACACCAGCGCCCCGGCGATGCCCAGCGCCGAGGCGAGGTTGGTCACGCCGACGATGAAGGCGCAGACCAGAACCAGCATGATGATGCGGCGGATGAACTCGTTGATCTCGCCGCCGAACACCAGGGCGGCGCCGCAGGCGACCATGGCGAGGAGGGAGATGGTGAACGCCACCGGGCCGGTGATGTCGTTCTTCAGAGTGGTCAGAGGCGTGTCCCAGGGCAGGCTGCCGCCGGCGCTGGCCGCGTGCGCCGCGACCGGATGGAAGGAGACCGCGATCGCCGTCGCGAGCAGCAGGCAGGGCAGCCAGGTGCGACGGAGGACGGCAGCGTAGGATTGCATCGCAGGGGATCACTCCAGGTTGGAAAACTGGTACTCGCCGTCGGTGCATCCGGTGACGGTCACGACCTCATCCACCCGCCGTCCGGCCGCGTTGCCGGTCTTCACGATGGACACGATGAGGTTCACTGCTTCGGCGATCAGGGTGCGCATCGGCGTCTGGCTGACTTCGGCGATGAGCTGTTCGACGCGCTGAAGGCCGGCGCGCGCATGATTGGCATGGACGGTGCAGACACCGCCGGGATGGCCGGTGTTCCAGGCTTTCAACAGCGCGAGGGCCTCGCCGCCGCGCACCTCGCCGACGATGATGCGGTCCGGCCGCAGCCGCATCGTCGCCTTCAGCAGCCGCTGCATGTCCACGGTGTCGGTGGCCCGCATCACCACCGCGTTTTTCGCAGCGCATTGCAGCTCGCTGGTATCCTCGATGATGACGAGACGGTGCTGCGGTGTGGCCCGGACCATGTGATCGATGACGGCGTTGGTGAGCGTCGTCTTGCCGGTGCCGGTGCCGCCGACCACCAGGATGTTGCGGCGCTTCGCCACGGCCGCCTCGATGGCGGCGCGCTGCCGAGCGGACATAATTCCCTGGCGTTCATACTCTTGCAGAGTGAACACCGCAGACGCCTTGCGGCGAATGGTGAACACCGGGGCCGGCACGACTGGCGGGATCAGCGCCTCGAAGCGCGAGCCGTCGAACGGCGCCTCCAGCGGAAGCTCGCATTCAAGGATCGGATTCTCGCGCGTCACGGTGCTGCGCAGGGTGGACGCGACGGTGCCGATGAACGATTCTGCGGACGCCGATTGCATCCTGCCGACGGGCGCCAAGCCTTGTCCGAGGCGGTCGGCCCAGACCGTCCCGTCGGCGTTGAGCATCAACTCGACCAAACTGGGTTCCATGAGGAAACCGCAGAACTGACCGAGCTGGCGCTTCATTGACTCAGCGAGTCGCCGCGTCTGCTCCTCGCTCGTGGAGGGCTTGCCTTCGTCCGCCATGATCGTCCATAACGTGCGCCCGACACAGCGGGCATCGACATTACACTATGCTATAAAACACATATGATCAAGTACGGGACCGCAAGCGAGAGTTGCTATTTTCGCTTGGCGCGGACGGCAGGTTCCTTGAGCATCGTGCGCACGTCCTTACCCACCGCGAGCGCGAAAAGTGTCATGGTCGCAAGTGTCAGGTTGAGCCTGCCACTCTCGACCTGGGATATGTAGGCTTGACCGATTCCGGTCTGAGCCTCGATGTCCTGTTGGGTGAGGCCGGCCTTGACCCGTGCCCGGCGGAAGTTTTCGCCGAAGGCGAGCTGCAGGGCTTCGCGCATGCTTTCTGCCACACTGCCGATTGGTGCGGTCTTCCCCCTTGGTCCACTTCGTGCCGGTTCCTTCGGCATGCTCCGATCCACTCCATGAATCTGTGCGCGATTTCATCCTCGCTTTTCGTGACGTCCGAAGATGGCGTGCCAGCAGATTTCGGCATGTCACGCACAGGCTCACTGGCCCGAGACTGTCCCCGCCGAGAGTCAGGTTCCGACAAAATTGCTGCGATCGAATACATTTTTGTCCGAGGGATTCGCAATGGGCTCGGTCCGCTGCATATTCCCCGAGTTCGGACGAGGGCTGCCGGGGTGAAACGGAGCCGCTCGATATCGAGAGACTGTGGGCTGTGAATGACGACAATCAAACCGCCAGCCGCCGCTCAATCCCTTTCAACCAAAGACTTGGGCTCTTGCTTCTCTTCCCGGACGGGATCGGGGAAGCTATCGGCAGCAAACATGACGAGAACGGTGATGACGCCGACCGTCACCCCGAGCAGCCAGTAGGACATCGCGATCGCGAGACCGATCACCCCGGTGATCCACACCGCTGCCGCTGCCTTGATGCCTTTGACATCGAAGCCGCTCTTGAAAATGACGGCACCGCCGAGAAACCCGATGCCCGAGAGGAACCCTTGCAGTGTGCGGCTGACCGAGCTGGGATCGGTCGCCATGAGATTGTTGGCGACCAGCATGTACGTCGTGCTGCCGATCGCGACCATGATCATGCCGGCGATGCCAATCGGCTTGTGATGCGCCCTGCGTTCGAACCCGATCAGACCACCGAGCACGCCTGCGGTGCCGAGCTTCGCCACCAACTCGAGCATCGTATCGAGCGACGACAAATCTATCGCTGCGACCGCCACACGCATCCTTTCGCCGGTGCATCTGCGTCTCGCGTTGCCGAAGGACATTGTGGTGCGCGAGGAGGAGCACTGCAGCTGGCGCACATGGTCACGGCTGGTCACCACCATGGGGACCGCTGCCCGACAGGAACCGCGGATGGCAACGCGGGCGCGTTGCGCAGACGCGGATCATATTTGCCTGGTCAGTCATGGCGATTTCTCGGCCGACGTTTGCCCACCGGCCTGGTCGAGGGTAACGGCCTCCACCCGGCGATGATCCGCACGCAGCGTCTTGCCTCGGTGTTATCGGTGATCAGCGGAAACCAGCGACGCAGCTCAGTCACCGCGGATAGCTCGCCGTCTTGCTCCAGGGCGTCACGAATCGCTCGGGCGATCGGCTCATTGACGGCAAACATTCGGCGAGGATGGGTCGGCTGATGCCGACAGGCAAGCCTAGTGGACGTCCATGCTAGCGGCTCCGACGCCCACGGGATCTCCACTGAATGCCTGGTTCAGCACCATGGCCAGCCGGCATCCCGCCCTTTCGAGCTGCTCGGCGGCCGCGGCGCTCGCCCGGAGCTGATAGCTGGAGCTGAGCCGGTAGGCGGGTTGGTCGCGCTCGTCCGTTGTCAACTCGCCGAGCTGGTAGGGGGATGAGATTTCACTCACAAGTTCTCGTCAGCTTCTCCGAACGCACTCCGTCGATGTGGCGGAAATTCGGGTGGATTCGGCCCCGATCATCGGTGATCGCTTCGGTCTGCATGTAGCGGTGTTGCAGCTGCCATTCGTCGTTGGCCTCCAGCAGCATGGCGCCGACGAGTCGGATGATGGACGTTCCCGCAATGTTGCCGATTTTGAGTGGAGGGTATTGCTCCGACGCGAACGCCTGAAGGTCTCCTACGCCGCGCCACTGGCGAACAGCGTACCCTCAAAGCGAAGTTCCGTGCCGGGGTTCTGCGTCCCTCCGGTGAGCGCCGGGACCCGACTGGCCACAAATTTCGTGAGCCCGAGCGCGGTAATCAGCCGATTTCGATCGAGATCGGCGTCCGGGTCGTCGAACGCGTCGAGCAACACCTTGGTGAACGCACCATGCTCCCACTCCGGGCGCTCGAATGATACCTCCGCGCCGCTCGACGAGGTCAGGACGGTGACGCTCCCGGCGGCTAGGCCGTTCCTCAATGCTGTCGAGTCCATTCCGACCCGTGCTCCGCTCGCGGTGGCCGCGCCGGAATGACAGGCGTCGAGCAGCACCAACACTCGGCCATACGCAGCGAACCGCAACAATTCGTCGCGAAGCACGTCGGCGGCCAGAGCGCTGGAGCGGATGCCAACTTCGTCGCGTGCATCTACCTCGGCAGGCAGCAGATAGAGCTTACCATCGACCATCGCGCCGTGGCCCGAGAAGTGAACCACAGCAAGACCATGACCGTCGCCGGCCGCCATGCCGTCGCGCATGATGCTCAGCGCCCGCAGGATGCCCGGCTTGGTGGCGTCGCGGTCGAGCAGCATCTGCAGTCTGACCTGGTAAAGGCTGTCCTGCGTGTTCGCCAACGCGCTCGCCAAATCGTTCGCGTCGCGATGCGCGTAGTTGAGCCGCAAGTGTTTCGCGTATTCCTCGTTGTAGGCGCTGATGCCGACCGCAAGCAGATACAGCCGGGCGCCGGGTGGCATGCGGCTGTTGGTGCGAAGCATGACCTGCCGGTTATGTTTGGCGAGCTCAGCAAGCCCGAGCGCGCGCGGCGCTTCAAGCTCCTGCAGCACGAGAGGCAGCACCTCGGGTCGGTATGAACCAGGAATGTCCGCGATCGCGATGCTGTCGGCCGCCACGCCCCAGCCGCGGTTAACGTGCCAGCGCAGCACGCCATGCGCGCCCGCCGTTGCCGCATAGAAGCCTTCCGGTGTCCAGGCTACCCAATTGCTCCGATCGGCGAGCGGCATAAAGGCGAGCAGCTCTGCCCCATCCGACATGCGATGCCAGCGGATCGTGCCATCGCCATAGGCGGCCACGACAAGGCCCCCGACTACCGCGTCTTCGCGGGTGCCATCGATTATGCGTAGCGTGGAAGAAGACCTCCGGCGAGGGCCGCGCCTATCTGTCGATCAAGCTCGATGACCCGAGCTTCCCCGCGCCGATTTACGCCACCCTGGTCGAGGGCGAGGAGGCCGGCAGCTATAGCCTGATCTGGGCCCGTCGCAACGGCGACTGAGCGCCAGGCCGTCCCGCGCCGCTTCGCGCGGGACGGTTGACCTGGCGAGGACTAACCCCACGCGTCCTAACGAGGCGGACTTGCATCAGGACGAACCCCCGGCAGCGGCAAGGGTGGCTCAGGCAATACCTGACCCGCACGGCGCATTCGGCGGTGTTGGGTCAAGTCCGGTTCTTGCTGGATAAGCGGGCTTGGGACGGCTCGAATTCCGTCATCCGGAGCCCGCCAGCGTTCAGCGGCGCGGAGCAGCGCGGCATATATCAGCTTGAGGGAGGGCACGCTCGCCGAAGGCGTTTGGGATGACTTTGGTCCATCGCCGTTCCTCGCCAAACAATCGCTCGGGGAGATTTGTGATATGGATTGCGCGACGATCCGCCACCGGAAATTTCAACCGTGTGATGCACGCCTCGAAATCATCATTGAGGCACGCCATAGCCGCCGGCAGATCGGTCGCGTAGGTTGCACCGATAGGCCCGACGCCCTGGCCATTGAGCGCGTGCTCGAGTGCGTTGCAGCGGCCGGCATGGCCTCCAAGGTTGTCGTCACCATCTCGGCGATCTTGTCATCGCCGATCTTGCGCGGCGCACCAGCTCGATGCACCCGCCCTGCGCCATGGCTTCCCCTCCCTCCGTCATCGGGAGCAAAGAATCACAGCTTCCCAAAGAACGCCTAAGAATTTCGGTACGGAACACTAGCGTCCTTGCTGTTTGCAGTTACGCTTGTCCGCGCCGACGGCTCCTTCCCCCTGACGGCAGTCCTGCCGGTCCCCTCGGCGGTCTCCGCGTCGGTTCATCCCTTGGGTTTGGGCCAGGGTGAAAGAGCCTTGAATTGATGTCTGGTTCCTCGGCTGGGCGGTTTCAGCCACCCCGACGGTTGCTGCACTTGTCGAGATAACCGTGCCGATGACCAGGATGCACATGATGATGGACGATCCAAAGCCGAGAGCGGGTGTCACGTTTCGGTCCTCCATTTTGGGCAAGTTCGCATTCCAATTTGTCTGTCGGGACGGACGACTTTTGGATAGAGGCGACCGGCACGTCCTTGTCGGTCAGCGTCGCGGGGGACCCGATGTCGGGCCGACCGCCGCCATTTGCCGGGGAGGCACCGCCGTCACAGGCTCAGTGCCCTGGCTCAATGGAGACAGCTACGGCCTGGCTGACGACGGCCGTGATTGTGTCACCCACGTTGACCTCGGACAATTTCGCGATTCGCTCAGGATTGGTAACCTCGATCGTATATACACCTCCGCCGGACGGGTTGACCACGTCGAAACGGTTCGCCGCCCGGTCGATCGCGACTACAAGGCCCTGCACCCTGATCAGGCGGACGCCCACGCCGCCCGGAGCCTCCGCCGGCTGATCAGCCAGTTCGACCATTCCGTCTTTCGACCGCGGCGCCTCATTGCCACCTTTCGGTGCTGATATGCCGAAGGCCACCGATCGATAATATTGAGCATTCACGGTGTCGCCGATCTTCAGCATATTAAGGCGCACGACTGGCCCAGCGGTGACAGTCACCGTATTCCCGGATCGGCCCCGAAGCGTTACCTCCCGTGTGCTCGGATTAATGGCGGTGATCTTCGCCTGAAGCGTCATCGATGCGGATTCGGGAATGACGTTTTTGAGCACCGGATGCTGCTGTGCCGCAGCGGGACGAAAAAAAAGCCCCGACGGAAGGGTAGTGGCGTTGTAGACAATTACGGCGGCGAGAGGGCCAATCCATAAGACTGTTGTAGCTCTCATGCTTTTGCTTCCCTGCTTTGCGGCCTTTTACCTTTGTCAAAGAAGGCCTAGCTCCACGCTGTAATATCAATGCAAGCCAAATTCAGGTTTGCTCTATTTACGCGGATAGACGGAGATAGATCCGGCAAGTCCTGCTCACTCGCGGCAGGGGGTTCGGAAGCCAGGTCCCATTGATGAGCCATTCGCTTCATGGAGCCACCCGGGGAGCGAATGCCTATCCATGGACGCGGGGACCGTCGAGCCCTTCTGCACGGATACAACCCGGCGCCGCATTGAGCTACATCAATGCGGCCTCGCATTTTTGCCTTTGTATTGTTCGTCTCGGGCACCCGGTTGGGACCGTATGACAATAATGGCCCCGGCATTGGAGAGCGCGCGCCGAAACGTACCGTCTCACGATTCGGGTTGCGCGGCTACCGGTAAATCGCTCACTTGCGCGGCTCCTCCGCAGCCGCAGCCGCAGCCGCAGCCGCATCCGCCAAAAGCACGTTTTGTCCGTTAGCGTGTTGAGCGCCCGCGAAGTTGATAGGCGGGTAGCCGAGCCGGTATGCGACCCGATGTCACGTCCCGATGAAGAACATTGCCGCAGGTGCGGTCCATGGACTTCTACGCAACCGATGATCAAGCGATCGAAAGGAGATTCGTCGCCTGACCTTTGGACGTGCTCATCCGCGCCGGCATTGTCCTGGCGGCGGCGATGCTCTGCTATCGGGTGTTCGCACCATTCCTGACGCTGACGATCTGGGCGCTGATCCTCGCGGTGACACTTTATGCGCTTCCACCGGCTTTCGCGCGCAGCATTCTATCGTTCAGAATTGCTCGGCGGCTGAAGTCTGCTTGGGGTGCGGCAGCGAACGCCTTGCTGGTCGATGGTGGTCCGGACCTTCCATGACCTGGTGCGCGATGGCGACGAGGTGCCGCGCCGCAATCATATAACCTCCGCGATCCGCATCGATTGCCAAAGCGATGAGCCTGTCCGACAGAACAAGCGGGCTTGCAACTCCTGGCAGGCAGTTGACTGAAGCGCGGGCGGTTGAGAGCGTCAGGCCGGCGCGGGTTCGCGGACGTTGGGCGGCAGGGCGATGCGCGCGGCCTTGAACAGCGGACCGAATCTTCGACAGCCTGCATGTCAGAAAGGGAATCGCGGAGACGCTGCCGGCGTCGCTCGGTATTGCTGATTGTCGTGCCAACAGCAGTGCTGATAAACTCGCTCGCCGACACCATTCAGACCTTCATTACGAGGGTGCAGACCGAACCTATCGAAATTGCTTCGCCACCTGCCCGCCAGTCCGGCGCGTCAACCATGTCGATCGGCAGACACTTACGGTGCTCAACGCCGTGGGCATCACGAATAACGTGCTCCACTCGGCCGCGCAGGTTGCGGGCGTAGCGAAACGTCGCTTATCCGCTGCCGGATGACCTGCCCATCGATCAGCAGTGATCAGCGCTTATCCGTGCCGCGCGGTTCTGCATAGATAGGAACGACCACGGCCGAGCAGTTCATCTGCTCCCCACGTATGTTGGCGACGAGCCAGCCGTCGCTTCTGATCGTCCCATCGACCGCGGCTCTGCGCCCTTGCCCGCCGAGTTCAGCGGCAACGACGGAGAACGTGCGGTTCTTACGATCGACGGTGCCGGTCACCCTGGCCATCGCCTGCATGTTGTTCCACGCGATCATCCCGGAAAGCGTACCGCCTGGTTCCGAGACGATGTGCCAGTCCAACGACGGGCATGATCCGACAGCCTTTGAGTGCAGGACATAGACCCGCTCTTCCGGGACGCGCGGCTTCGGCACCGCCGGCTGCGCGATAAGGATCGCTGCGCCGGCGAGCGCCAAAGTGGCCGCCATGGTTACCCGCACTGAGCTCACAGGGCGTGCTCTCCAGGGAGAGGCGAAACGCCGACTGCGCCGTCCGGCTCCGACGGGCGCGGTCTGGCTCCCGGTCGCAGACGCTCACGCATTCCCTGGAAGAAGACGTAGAGAGGCGGGATCGCAAAGATGCCGACGAAGGAGGCGAGGATCATGCCGGCGAACACCGGCGTGCCGACGTTCTTCCGGGCCAGCATCGACGGGCCTTCAGCGACCACGAGCGGTAAGAGGCCCAGGATGAACGCGAGGGACGTCATCATCACGGGCCGGAAGCGGAGCCGCGCGCCTTCCGTCGCCGCCTCTCGCAGCGGCATGCCGTGCTCGCGCCGCTCCTTGGCATATTCGACGATCAGGATGCCGTTCTTCGCGGCGAGCCCGATCAACACCACCATGCCGATCTGCGCATAAAGGTCGAGCGTGAGGCCCAACAGCGCGATGCCGAGGAATGAGCCAAGAACGCCCACCGAGACCGAGAGCAGCACCGAGACGGGAATTGACCAGCTCTCGTACAGTCCGACCAGGAACAGATAGGCGAACAGCAGGGCGAAACCGAGGATGATCGCTGTCTTGCCCTCGGCCCGCTTCTCCTGGAACGAGATGTCGGTCCATACGCCGCGATAGCCCTTCGGCAGGGTCTCCTGCGCGACCTGCTGCATCGCCGCCAGCGCCTGGCCCGAGGAGACGCCGGGCGCGGGGCTGCCCTGAACGGTGACCGCGAGCCGGTTGTCATACCGGATCAGTGCCTGCGGCCCGATCGCGACGCGCACTTCGACGAGGCTGCGCAGCGGCACCATCTTGCGATCGGCGCTGCGCACGTTGATCCGGTAGATGTCGTCGATTGAGCGCCGATCCTCCGCCTCGGCCTGCACCTGGACCTGCCAGGTCCGGCCGAACAGGTTCATGTCATTGACGTAGAAGCCGCCGAGCGAGGCCTGAAGGGCCTGGAAGATGCTGCTCACGTCCACCCCGAGCACCTGCGCCTTGTCGCGGTCGATGTCGAGGTAGATCGAGGGCGTGTCGGCCGAGAAGGTGCTGAACACGCGCGCGAGCCGCTTGTCCTGGTTCGCGGCGACGAGCAGGCCGCGGAGCACCTGCGCCAGCGCGCGCGGGTTTCCACCGGTGTAATCCTGCAGCACGTAGCTGAAGCCGCCGCCCTGTCCGAGGCCAATGATCGGCGGCGGGGCGAGCGGCACCGCCCGGCCGCCCCGCACGCTGCTGCGGAATTTCGCCCCGAGCCGGGCGATCAGCGTCGGCGCCGAGCCGTCATGCCCGGCCCGCGCTTCGAACGGCTTCAACGAGACGATGACGAATGCGGAGTTGGGCTGCGCGTAGTTGTCGATGAAATTGAGGCCGATCGTTGAACTGTAGTCCTCGACGGCGGGCTCTTGCTTGATGATGTCCTCGACCTGCCGCACCACCTCGGTCGTCCGACCG
>Ga0134128_10004497_pt1 | contig 17043 bp, 17 predicted proteins | sample KB31754_FD_96462 | JGI IMG/M metagenome (GOLD analysis project Ga0134128, IMG submission 96462) | Terrestrial soil microbial communities with excess Nitrogen fertilizer from Kellogg Biological Station, Michigan, USA - KB3-175-4 | ecosystem: Environmental > Terrestrial > Soil > Unclassified ...
AACGTCTATCGGTTCAATCCGCGCAAAATGCCGGCACTGGGTGAATTTCCGCTCAGCCAGATGGAAGCCGCGTTTCTGCCGTGCACTTTCTGGCTCGCCACCGCTCACGCCAAGGCCGGCCATCCGGATAGGGCGGAAGCCATCCTGCAACGCGCCGAACGAATTGCCGGCCCGCTTGGGATTTTTGCCGAAGCCGTGGACCCGCGTGACAATTGTTTTCTCGGCAACACGCCCTTGCTCTTTTCGCATGTCGAATACATCCGTGCCAAAATGGAAATCGAACGCGTGCGGCAATCGTTGAAATGATTTGCGGACGGTGTTTTGGGCGGAAAGCAAACCCGCGTCAGATGAAAGGGAATCAATGAAACGTTCGAAACCAATTTTGCCGAACGAAGCACACGACCATATCCACGGCCCGGCGGATGCGCCGTTGAAACTTGTCGAATACGGCGATTACCAATGCCCTTATTGCGGCGACGCTCACGAAGCCGTGAAGGAGATTCAGGACCGGCTCGGCGACCAATTGTGTTTCGTCTTCCGGAATTTTCCGCTCGTCGATAAGCATCCCCATGCCGAACACGCCGCGGAGGCCGCCGAAGCCGCCGGCCAGCAGGGCCGATTCTGGGAAATGCACGACTGGCTGCTCGAAAATCAAAGCGCCTTGAGCGATGACGATCTCGCCGATTACGCTGCGGAACTCGATTTCGACGCCAAACGCCTCATGGCCGAGGTTCGCAGTGGCGCTCACGCCTCCCGCATTCAGAGCGATGTTCGCTGCGGCGAACAAAACGGCGTCAAGGGAACCCCGACATTCTTCGTCAATGGCAAACTCTTCGATGGCGACCCAAGGTCCGACGAACTGTCGGCTGCCCTGAACGAGAATTCTGAATAGGCGAGGTCGCTCGCAAAGAGCATTCACCCGCGAGGGATACTGGCAAAAAGCGGATTGCGCGATTTCGCCGAAAAGCGTAAACGGTCGTTCACATTTCATGCCCGACCAAATGATTTACCTGGCGCGCCATGGCGAAACCGCCTGGAGTCGCACCGGCCAGCACACCGGCCTCACTGATTTGCCGCTCACGGAACGCGGCGAGCAGGAAGCGCGCGAGTTGGGAAAACGCCTCGCCAGCCTCGCTTTCGCCAAGGTCTTCACCAGCCCCTTGCAACGCGCCGCCCTAAGCTGCGAAATCGCTGGCTTTGGAAACGTCGCGGAAACCGACGCTGATCTCGTGGAATGGAACTACGGAAAATACGAAGGGCGCAAGTCCGCGGAAATTCACGTCGAAGCTCCCCATTGGCAATTGTTCCGCGACGGTTGCCCGGGCGGCGAGACGCCCGCGCAAATCGGCGCGCGAGCCGACCGCGTGTTGAATCGGCTCCGCGCCGTCAACGGAACCGTGCTGGTTTTTTCCAGCGGACATCTCCTGCGCGTGCTGGCCGCGCGCTTTCTCGGCCTGGAACCTGCCGGCGGAAAATATTTCACCTTGAGCACCGCCAGCCTGAGCATTCTTGGTTTCGAAAATAGTTCGTCACCGGTGATTCGCTTGTGGAATGATACCTCGCACGCGGGGCATTGAGTTTTCTTTTCTGAACGTTCTCGCCACGTTGCCCAAAGCTGTTTACCGTTGCGCACGAATATGACCTCGACCAAACCATTGAAGCGCAAGGCCTGGAAAGCCCTCGCTTCGCATCAAAAGAAAATCGAAAAGCTCGAATTGCGAAAACTTTTTGCGGACGACCCGGACCGCGGCACGCGCATGACCGTGGAAGCGGCGGGACTGTTTCTCGATTATTCGAAAAATCGCATCACCAACGAAACCCTCCGCTTGCTCATATCGCTTGCCAAGGAATCCAACTTGCCGGCGCGCATCAAGGCGATGTTCAGCGGCGAGAAAATAAACATCACGGAAAATCGCGCCGTGCTGCACACCGCACTGCGCGCGCCGAAAAATGCAACCGTTCTCGTCGATGGCAAGAACGTGGTGCCCGAGGTGCACGCCGTTTTGAACAAAATGACCGCGTTCGCTCGCCATGTCCGCAGTGGCGAGTGGAAAGGCCACACCGGCAAACGGATTCGCAACATTGTGAACATCGGCATCGGCGGCTCGGACCTCGGCCCGGTGATGGCTTACGAAGCGCTTCGGCATTACACCGACCGCTCGCTGATATTTCGCTTTGTATCCAACGTCGACGGCATCGATTTCGTCGAAGCCACGCACGATTTGGATCCTGCGGAAACCCTCTTCATCGTGTCGTCGAAAACGTTCTCGACTTTGGAAACGATGACCAACGCCCAAAGCGCCCGCGCGTGGTTGTTGCAAGGATTAGGTGGCCATATGAAAGCCGTCGCGAAACATTTCGTCGCCGTGTCCACCAATGCCGAAAAAGTCTCCGCCTTCGGCATCGACACCGCGAACATGTTCGGCTTCTGGGACTGGGTCGGCGGACGTTACTCGATGGATTCCGCCATTGGCCTCTCAACGATGCTCGCCATCAGCCCTGAAAATTTTCGCAAACTGCTCGTGGGCTTTCACGAGATGGACGAACATTTCCGCACCGCGCCGTTGGAAAAAAATCTGCCCGTGCTCATGGCGCTGCTCTCGATTTGGAACACGGATTTTCTCGGCGCCGAAACCGTGGCCGTGCTCCCATACGAGCAATATCTCAACCGCTTTCCCGCCTACTTGCAGCAATTGACCATGGAGAGCAACGGCAAGCACGTCACGCTCGACGGCAAACACGTCGATTACGAGACGAGCCCGATCTATTGGGGCGAGCCGGGCACCAACGGCCAGCATTCCTTCTATCAATTGATCCACCAGGGGACGCGATTGATTCCGTGCGATTTCATCGCGTTCGCGCGCGCGCTCACGCCGCTGGGAGAGCATCATGATATTTTGCTCGCCAACGTTTTTGCGCAGGCGGAAGCGCTCGCATTCGGAAAAACCGCCGCCGAAGTCAAAGCTGAAGGCACACCAGACTGGCTCGTGCCGCATCGCGTCTTCGAAGGCAACCGCCCCTCGAACATGATTCTCGCCGACCGGCTGACCCCGGAAATTCTCGGCAAACTCGTTGCGCTCTACGAGCACATCGTTTTCACGCAAGGCGTCATTTGGAATGTCGATTCCTTCGACCAATGGGGCGTGGAACTCGGCAAAGTGCTCGCTCAACGCATCATCCCCGAACTGGAAAGCAAAACCCCGCCGAAACTCAAACACGATGCTTCCACAAACAACCTCATCCGCCGCTATCGCAAAATGAACAAACGGCGATAGCTGCAACGCGGTATAACGTGCTTGGAGGCCGCCTTCCGACAAGTCGGAATTGGCTAATTGTGAATTTGAATTGGAACAGACGGAAATCAAGCGAACTTGCTGACGCTGGATTAATTGCAAAAACGCACGAGCCTCAGAAAATTTGATACAGTTCACCCTCTCCCCAAGGGAGAGGGCAGGGGTGAGGGGGAAGGAGACGTCAATATCTCCCACGACTGGAAATTAACCTCAACCGCAATTTGTCAACCGCTCTATTTCCCCGCGTAATCCACAAAATTCTTCAGCAACTGCAATCCAACCTTCTGGCTTTTCTCCGGATGAAATTGCGTCGCAAAAACATTGTCGCGCCAAACGGAAGACGCAAAATTTTCCCCGTAAGTCGTCCGCGTGGCGATGATGGATTGGTCCACCGGTTTCGGGAAAAAGCTGTGCACGAAATAAACGTAGCTGCCGTTCTCGATGCCGCGATACAGCGGGCAATTTGAATTCACGTTTTCGAGCTGGTTCCAGCCAATCTGCGGCACCTTCAACCCATTCGCCTCCGGAAATCGCACCACGCTGCCTTGAAAAACGCCCAATCCCGCCGCGCAGCTATTGAACTCCTCGCTCCGCTCAAACAACGCCTGGTAACCCACGCAAATACCCAGAAATGGTTTGCCTGACTCAATGAACTTTTTGGAAGCCGTAAGCAGTTCCTGCTTTCGCAACGCATGAATGCAGTCATCAAACGCACCCACGCCCGGCAGCACTACTGCATCCGCGCCGGCCATTTCGGAGGGCGATTGCGCGATGCGCACATCCGCGCCCACCTTCAGCAACGCCTTGTGTACGCTGCGCAAATTTCCCGAACCATAATCGAGCAAAGCAATCACGCGCGCAAAGTAAGGCCAGAGGGCCGTCAATGCAATCCGGCGGTGGAAAGTCGTGAAACGAAACGCCATAAATACCAAGGGTGCGTGGTAACTCGCGCCAGCGTCCCGGACTGCGGCAGCCCTCTGCCGCTTTTCCGCTGCGCGTCAACTAACCTTTAGCCTCCGCCAACTCCCGCTCGGTTTTCAACCGCAACTGCCCGCAAGCCGCATCAATATCATGCCCCTTCTCGCGCCGGAGTGTGGCCGTGACCTTTTGCTTTTCCAACGCCGCGAGAAACGCCTCCTGAACTGCTTCGGTCGGCCGTTCCCACGACAAGTCTTCAACCTTGTTGTAAGGAATCAAATTCACCTTGGCATTCAACGTGCGCGCGAGCTTGGCCAGTGGCGCGACCTGGTCCAATCCATCGTTCACACCCGCGATCAAAATGTATTCGAAGGTGATCATGCGACCTTTTTTATGCTGGTAATAATCGCAGGCCGCGGTCAGTTCCTTCAGCGGATACTTGCGATTGACCGGCATGATCTTGTTGCGCGTCTCGTCGGTGGCGCCGTGCAGCGACAGCGCCAGCCGAAATTGCAACGGCTCATCGGCCAGTTTGCGAATCTGCGGCGCCAGTCCGCTCGTCGAAATCGTAATTTTGCGTGCGCCAATCCCGCCGCCCCACGGCGCATTCAATATTTTCAGCGCCGCCAGGAGATTATCATAATTCGCCAGCGGCTCGCCCATGCCCATGATGACCAGGTTATCAATGAATCGCCCGTTTGATTGCGCGGAGGCGGGCAGGGGAGCCACTTCTTCATTCGGCATGTCCTCCCTAGCCTTGGCGGAGGAGCATCTTCCTTCTGCATTCCCACTATTCCACCTCTCCACCGCCAGCACCTGTTCCACGATTTCCTCCGCGCCCAAATTCCGTTTCCATCCCTCCAATCCGCTCGCGCAAAATTTGCAGCCATAAGCGCAACCGACCTGCGTGGAAACGCACAGCGTGTGGCGATCGCTCACCTCACCGTAAAGCGCCGGATTCGCCGGAATCAGCACGCTCTCAATCAGCGAATGATCCGGCAACCGCCAGAGAAATTTCTGCGTCGTGTCGCGCGAGCCCTGCTTGCGCGCCAATTCGAGCGCGGTGAGTGAATAATGCCCGCGCAATTTTTCGCGCAGCGCCTTCGGCAGGTTGCTCATCGTCTCCCAACTCGTCACGCGCCGCACATACAGCCAATCGAGAATCTGCGCGACGCGATACGCGGGCTCGCCCCACGCCTTGAATTGCGCTTCCAGCTCTTCTTTCGATTGTGATTTGATGTCCTGCGGCACGGCGGGAAGATAGTCTCGTTTTGTGCCGAATCCAAGCCGTTAGGCGCACGTATTGCGTGTTGCGTGTTGCGTGAACTAACCAAGGCGCCTCATCCGTATTCACGAATCACGTTTCACGCAACACGTCCGCAGTTATTTCGACGCGTAATACTTCTCCGTATACTCCTTCACCATCCGCGCCGTCGTGAACTGCGGCACCAACGTGCTCATCGCGCTGCGAATGCGCTGGAGCCATTGGCGCGGAATTCCCTGCGCGTCGCGTTGATAGAAGAGGGGAATGACTTCGGTCGTGAGCGCCTCGAACAGATTCGCGCTGTCCTGCCGGTCCTGTTCCTCAACCGAATCCGCGTGTGCATCTTCACCGATGGCGAATCCGTTCGTGCCGTCATAGCCCTCACGCCACCAGCCATCGAGAATGCTCAAGTTCAAGCAGCCATGGCAACCGGCCTTCATGCCGCTGGTGCCGGATGCTTCGAGCGGGCGGCGGGGATTATTCAGCCACACATCGCAACCGGAAACCATCTGGCGCGCGACGTGAATGTCGTAATTTTCAATGAACACCAAGCTGCCCTGCAAATCGCTGTATTTGCTCAGGTGAATGATGTGCTGAATGTAGCGCTTGCCGTCGTCATCGCGCGGATGCGCCTTGCCCGCGAAAACAAATTGCACCGGCCGCTCGCGATCGCGCGTGAGCCTGACAATGTTTTCCATCTGCTGGAAAATCAGCGGCGCGCGCTTGTAAGTCGCAAACCGGCGCGCAAAGCCAATCGTCAGCGCATCCGGATTCAGCAATTGATCGAACGTAATGAAATCCCCCTGCCCAACGCGTTGCCGTTGCATGAGCAAACGCCGCCGCGCGAACTCAATCAACTCCCGGCGCAATTTGTAACGCAGCGCCCAAAGTTCCTCGTCCGAAATGAAATTCGGATCCGACATTTTCTGCCAGAACTCCGGCGAATTGATCTTCCAATCCCAATCGTGCGCGCTTTTGCCTTCCCCGTTGAGTTTGCGCCGCCAGAAACGCCGCACCGTGCCCTTCATCCAGCCCAGCAAATGAATGCCGTTCGTGACGTGGCCAATCGGCACCTCGTCGACGGCCTTGCCCGGATACATCGATTGCCACATATGCCGGCTCACGCGCCCGTGCAATTCGCTCACGCCATTGGCGGCGCGCGAAAATTTCAGCGCCAGCACCGTCATGCAGAACGGCTCGCTTTCGCTCTCAGGATTCACGCGGCCGAGGCCCATCAACTGCTTGAATTCCATCGGCAACTGCGTGCGATACCGCTGCATCGCGTAGTTCATCAAATCCTGGCTGAACCGATCATGCCCGGCCTCCACCGGCGTGTGCGTGGTGAACAGGCACTCCTTCTTCGTCAACGCCGAGGCTTCGGCAAAAGTTTTGCCCGCCGCAATTTTCTCGCGAATCAATTCCAACGTCAAAAACGCCGCGTGCCCTTCGTTCATGTGGAACGTCGACGGCTGAATCCCCAGCGCGCGCAACAATTTAACGCCGCCAATGCCCAGTAACATCTCCTGCATGATGCGCGTCGTGCTGTCGCCGCCGTAAACGCGCAGCGTGAGGTCGCGGAAATGCTGTTCGTTCTGCGGCAGATTGGTGTCGATCAGGTAAACCGGCACGCGGCCCACGTTCACGCGCCACGCCTGGAAAAAAACCTGGTTCATCGCGATCTCCACCGAGAGCGCGATCTGTTCGCCCTTCTCGTTCAACACGGGTTCGAGCGGCAAATTTTTGGGATTGAGCAGCGTGTAATATTCCGTCTGCCAATTGTTGGCATCAAACGCCTGCTGAAAATAACCCTCTCGGTAAAACAAACTGATGCCCGCAAAGCCGAGCCCCAGGTCGCTCGCGGATTTCGTGTGATCTCCGGCCAGCACGCCCAGGCCGCCGGCCGCGATCGGTAACGTCTCGTGAAAACCGAATTCCGCCGAAAAATACGCCACCGGCCGCTCGCGCAACTGCGGCGCAGTCTGCTGGCACCAGGTATTCTTCTCGGCGAGGTAAGCATGGAAGCTCTGCAACACTTCCCGCACGCGCGCCGCGAAATCCGGATTCTGCAGGCGCACACGCAATTCATAATCCGACACCTCGCGCAGCACTGCGACCGCATTGTGATACAAGTTCTGCCAGCAGCGCGGCGAAAGCTCCTGGAAAACTTCCTGCGCTTCCTGGTCCCACGTCCACCAGAGATTTCGCGCCAGCTTGTTTAGTCCCGTCGTCAGTTCCGTCAGTTCGTCGCTCGTTAGCGGTTTGGTTGCCATAGTAATAATCAATAGCCGGACTTCGCGCGCCACGGTACGAGTCCGCCGCGCGCATCGCAATTCAATTTCCAATTTCTGCCACGCAAGTTATGTTCCACGAAACATAATCGAAACGACGGGAACCGAAAATGCGGTCATTACTCCAATTTGACATTCATGAGTTTTGGGTTACGAGAACGACGCGTGGCTGAATGAATCCGCGATGAAAAAATACCGACACGTCCTCAACATCGGCATTCAGAACAGCCTGACCTACCGCTTCAACTTCCTGGCGCGGTCGTTGTTCGGCCTGATTCCGTTGCTGGCGATGATCTACGTCTGGCGCACGATCTATCGCGGGAACGCCGCCGAAAAGGGCAGCACCATGGTCGGCGCGTACACCTATGCCGAGATGGTTTCCTATTATTTGCTGACCACCATCGTGGATGCCCTCACCGCCGTGAATGAGGACGATTGGCAAATCGCCGCCGACATCAAAGACGGCGCCATCAGCCAATTCCTGCTCAAGCCCATCGATTATCTCTGGTACCGATTTTGCCTGTTCCTCTCCGGCCGCGTGACCTACCTCGCGGTGGCCGCGGTGCCGCTGGCAATATTCATCGGCTGTCTGCACCGTTATTTCGTCCTGCCGCACGACGTGGTGGCGTTCGTATTGTTTTTATTTTCGGTGACGCTCACCGCCATGCTGCAATTCTTCATGTCGTACACCATGGCCATGCTCGCGTTCTGGGTGCTGGAAGTTTCCACGTTTATTTTCATTCTCTTCGCCTTCGAATATCTCGCCAGTGGCCATCTCTTCCCACTCGATATCCTGCCCGCTTGGATCGAACGCGCGCTCTATTTCACGCCGTTCCCGTATCAACTCTATTTCCCGGTCAGCATTTACATGGGCAAAACCACCGGCAACGAGCTCGCCCGCGGCCTCGTCATCCAATTCGCCTGGGTCTGCGCCACCTACGCGCTGGCTCGTTTCGCATGGAACCGCGGCATCAAAAAATACGAGGCAGTCGGAGGCTGAATATGATGAACCCGATGAACGAAACGATCTCCATGAATCGCGAATCGCGCAGTCCCATCTCCTTCTCCGCCACGAAGTGGCGAACCCTGGGAGCGCCGGCGTCCCGCCGGCGAGATACTTATTTAGGGCTCAGGTTAATCGGCAGAAACTTTTGTCCTCTATTTTTAAGCCCCGTAGGGGCGAAACATGATAGCCCAGGGCGAGCGCAGCGCAGCCCTGGGTACAGTGCCCCACCCGTCGATTTTTTTCATCATTCGCCCCCGGCGGAGGCGAATGATGAAAAAAACCAATCAACGCATATTCTGAATTCCGTTTTCGCATTCGGCTCATGGATTTAAAACGCTATTTTTCCATCTACTCCGCGCTCTGGAAAAACTCCGTCACGCGCGAGACCATGTTCAAGGGAAACTTTCTCCTCTGGATCATCGTCGAATTTCTTTGGTTCGGGCTCCAACTCACCTTCATCAGCGTGCTCTATCTGCACACCGATAGAATCGGGAGTTGGGGCAAATGGCAGGTCGTGATGCTTGTCGGCGCCAGTCATTTCATCCAGCAAATCTTCCAGGCGTTTTTTCTCGTCAACTGCACCAATCTTTCCGAACTCGTCCGCACCGGCAAACTTGATTTCCTCATGCTGCTGCCGATCAACACCCGCTTCGTCGTGTCATTCCGGCAAGTGGACCTCGGCGCCTTCGTCAATGCCGCCTCCGGTGCAGCCGTCATCGCCTATGCCGCGCATCAATTGCATTTCATGCCCACCATCCCGCACATCGTGGGATTTCTTTTTCTTTGCATCGCGGGAATTTTAATCCATTACTCACTGATGTTCCTGCTCGCAACCATCAGCTTCTGGACCGTGCGCGCGCAGGGAATCGTCTGGGGCTACTACAACCTTTTCAATATCGCGCGCCTGCCGGACGAAGCGTTTCAGGGCCCGTTCCGCGCCATCTTCACTTTTGCCATTCCGATGCTGCTCGTCTCGAACGTCCCCGCGCGCGTGCTCACGGACAAGCTGGAGCATTTCAGTTCAGTTTTGCTGTTGCTCGGCATGGCCGCGGCGTGCTTTGCTGTGTCGGAACTTGGCTGGCGCGCATCCCTGCGGCGCTACACCAGCGCCAGTTCGTAACTGGAGTGTGAAAAATATTGAATCAAGGCTACCTATGACACAAACCAGCAGCAGCTTCTCGATTGTTTGGCCCCAGCTTCTTTATGCCCTGCCAGTAATATTCGTGTCCATCGCTGCCGTCATTGTCTGCATCATGAACTGGCAAAAGGCGCCCACCGCCGCTCTGTTTTGCCTCATCGGTTTCGGATTGATTGGTTGCAACTCCCTCTTCGGCGCCATCATTACCGGCATGCTGATTCACAACGCATCCAGCAATCGCACTCTGGGAGAAATGTTGTCGCTCGTGGGCGCCGCGCGGATGATCATCGGCGTTGCCGGTTATGTGTTTTTGCTGATCGCCGTCTTCAGCGGACGCAATCGCGAGGTCAGGCCGAATTTGTTCGAATCCCCGCCAGCCCAACCCGCTGCTCCGCGATAAATGCGGTGCCTGGTCGCTATTCCACGGACATCCCGAATTGACTGCGGAACCGCTGGCTGGATTGAGTCTGACGCATACGATATTCGAAAATCGTGACCAAAGCCCCTCCTATCCCCAAGGGAGAGGATCGAGAGGAGGGTGAAGGCATCGTAAAATGGCCCAGCGTGTGCGCGTCCTTAGACTAAGCGCCGTAGCCAATCCGTTTGACCACGTCCTCCGCCGTCATCCCGCGCACCCGAATAATTTTGTGTCTCGAAGTCTGCCCGCGTATCAATTCCACCTTGTTCCGCGCACAACCCAACGTCTGCGCCAGGAAACCCACCAGCGCCTCATTCGCCGCCGAATCCACCGGTGGCGCTGTCACCTTCACCCGCAATTCATTCCCCATCACGCCGCCGATTTCATTCGCCGAAGCGCGCGGCTGAACCTTTATCGAAAGCCAAACCCCATCCGGCTCGGAGCGCAAGTAAGGCGGCAATGGCATAACTTCTTTGTGTTCTATCCGTTCTTTGCGGTTAAAATTTAATTCTTTGCGACGGAGCTTCAAACGAATTCTCGCCACGCGTCACCGTCCCCGTTAACATTCCCCATGCCTGACATGGACAAGATGCTGGGAAATCCAGCCGGCCTAATCGCCTCGTTTCTCTGGGGAACCATTGGCTTCGGCTTCGCGGTCTACGGCAAGAAACAGGAATCCTATGTGCCGCTCATTGGCGGAATCGCGTTGATGGCCGGCTCGTATTTTTTTGCCAGCTCGGCCTTGATCATGTCCGTCTTCAGCATCGCGGTCATCGCCGCCATTTACTGGTTGAAGGGCCGATTCTAACCCACCACCAACGCCCGCTCTGCCGCCGAAAGCTCCTTCCATTTTCCCGGCGCAAGCTCGCCCAATTCAAACTGCCCAATCCTCACGCGCAATAATCTCAACGTTGGATGCCCCACCGCCGCGGTCATTCTTCGCACTTGCCGATTTTTTCCCTCAACTAATTCCATCGCGATCCAGCAATCCGCCACCGTTTTGCGAACCCGAATCGGCGGCTCACGCGGTGGCACGGCCGGCTGCGGCTCCAGCATCCACGCGCGACAAGGAAGAGTTTTGCGCCCTTGCACCGTCACGCCCCGGCTCAATTCGCTCAATGCCCCCGCCGACGGAACGCGCTCCACCTGCACCCAATATTCCCGCTCGTGCGCCTGTTTCGGATGCAGCAACCGCTGATTCAACTCCGCCTCATCGCTCAACAACAGCAACCCCTCCGAATCCGCGTCCAACCGGCCGATCGGGTAAACATTTTTCGGAAACCCAAACTCCACCAGCGTGCGATTCGGCGAACCGTCCGGCGTGAATTGCGAAATCACACCGTAAGGTTTGTTGAACGCAATCAGCATGGCGCCAGTGTTATCACCCGCCGCGCCTGCCACCAAGAAACTTTCATAGGCGCATCAAACCAAGAGCTCGCGTGACCGAGCGCTCCGGAACTCGCCCATCGCGGGAACAACTTCCCCCTCTCCCATCGGATGGGAGAGGGCAGGGGTGAGGGTTCATTCGGCGTTCGGTGTTCAGCGTTCGATGTTCGATGTTCCCGCATGCCCGATAAACTTTGCTTTGTGCATTTCACCTCACGCGGTTAATTTGCTCTCGTGATTCGCAACATCATCTTCGACTGGTCCGGCACGCTCGTCGACGATTTGCCCGCCGTTTGGAAAGCCACCAACTACGTGCTGGCCCAGTCCGAGCGCGCGGAAATGACGCTCGAACAATTTCGCGCGGAATTCTGCCTGCCGTTCACGTCCTTTTACGACAAGCACACGCCTCACGTTCCCATGCCGCAACTGGAAACCTGGTTTCACAGCGAATTCCGCCAGTCTCAAGGCTCCGTCTGCGAACTGCCGCACGCGCGCGAATTCCTGGAGTTTTGCCGCGCCCGCAAACTCCGCACCTTTCTCCTGAGCACCATTCACAAAGATTATTTCACCACGCAGGACCGCGTCACTGGTTTCGGAAAATACCTCGAAAAACCCTACGTTGGCGTTTGGGACAAACGCAAAAAAATTCACGACATCCTCGCGGAAAATAATCTGAAGCCCGATGAAACCCTCTTCATCGGCGACATGCAGCACGACATCGAAACCGCGCGCCACGGCGGCATTCATTCCTGCGCCGTGCTCACCGGTTACAATACTCTCGCCCAATTGCGCGCCGCCGAACCCGAAATCATCGTCGAACACCTGGGCGAATTGCGGCAGATCTTCGAGCAAAACGATCTGCACCTCAAACCGCTCGCGAAAAATTTCGAAGAATCGCACCCGCCCATCTCAACCGTCGGCGCGCTGATTTTCAACGACGCAGCCCAGGTGCTGATGGTGCGCACGCACAAATGGTCCAATCTCTGGGGCATTCCCGGCGGCAAAATCAAATGGGGCGAGCCATCCGAAGACGCTCTGCGCCGAGAGATCAAAGAGGAAACGGATCTCGACATCACCGATATCGAATTCGTCCTCGTGCAGGATTGCATCCACTCCAAGGAATTTTATCGCGACGCGCATTTCATTCTCTTGAATTACACGTGCCGCTGCGTCGGGGCCCCTCGTGTCCAACTCAATGACGAAGCCCGCGAGTTTCGCTGGCTGCGCATCGAGGACGCCCTCAAAATCGAAATCAATCAACCCACGCGAACATTGTTGCTCGCCGTGCAGCAGAAACGATCAACCAAATTATAATTATGTCTCGTATCAGCATCGTTGACCTGGAAGTGAATTATCAAATCGGCGTGACCGACGAGGAGCGCTCCAAACCGCAGCGCCTGCTCATCACCGTCGAAATGGATTTCGATTTTTCCACCGCGGCGAACAGCGATCGCCTGGAAAAAACCATCAATTACTTTGACGTCGCGCAGGAGTTGTTGAAATACGGCAACAATCGCAGTTGGAAATTGCTGGAGAAACTGACCGCGAACGTCGCCGATTTCATCATGGTCCGCTTCAAGCCGGAAACCGTGACTGTGGAAATCAAAAAATTCCCGATCCCGCAGGCCGCATATGTGTCGGTCGCGCTGATTCGGACGAGAAGCTGACAGAGCTGGTTTTCCAAAAGGAATTGTCCCATTCGCCGCTGGCGCAAGCGCGAACAATAAATTCTTTGTGCTCTCTGGGTTCTTTGCGGTTAAAGTGAACCGAACATGGATCCAGACTCAGACAAGCACTTGCAGGAACCGGTTCTCACCGTCGCGCGCCAGGACTTCAACGCCTTGCGCAAAGAATGGACCGTGGACGAAGCCTTGCAGGCGATTCGCCGCCAGGTCGTCGCCGAGGAAATTGTCTACTTCTATGTGATCGATGAATCCGGCCAGCTCCTTGGCGTCGTTCCCGCCCGCCGGCTGCTCACGGCCGCGCCCGAGACTCGCCTCGCCGAAATCATGATCGAGAAAGTGGTAACGATTCCGAACACTGCCACCGTGTTCGAAGCCTGCGAATTTTTCGTGCTCTACCGCTTCCTCGCGCTGCCCGTCGTCGACGCCGAACAACGCATGGTCGGCGTGGTGAACGTCGGTGTCTTCGCCCGCGAAGTGTTCGACATTGCCGAACGCGAGCAGACCGATGAAGTGTTCGAGAGCCTCGGCTTTCGCGTGTCCCAGGTGCGCGAAGCCTCGCCCATGAAAGCGTTCCGGTTTCGTTTTCCCTGGCTGCTGGCCAGCATCGGCGGGGGCGTGCTCTGCGCCTTGCTCGTCGGCGCGTTCGAGTTGACCCTCGCCAAAAGCATCGTGCTCGCGTTCTTTCTCGCCCTGGTGCTCGGTCTCGGCGAAAGCGTGAGCATCCAATCGATGACTCTCACCATACAAACATTGCGATTCACCAAACCCGGATTGAAATGGTATGTGGCCTCCTTCCTGCGCGAAGCCAAAACGGCGCTCCTGCTCGGCCTCGCCTGCGGATTGGTCGTGGGAATAATCGTCTGGCTCTGGCGCGGCGCCGGAATGCCCGCCATCGTCATCGGCGCCAGCATCCTCCTTTCCCTCTGTTCCGCCTGTCTGCTGGGCCTGACGGTTCCTTCGCTCCTTCACGCCCTGAAACTCGACCCCAAAATCGCTGCCGGGCCCGTCACGCTCGCGCTCTCAGACATCTGCACCATCGTCCTCTACTTCACCCTCGCCGAGGTGCTTTTGTAGATTTTAATAAAACGGATTGCTTTGCGTTGGATTGAGTCCGAAAGCGTACGAGAGGCTGAAAACGGGATAGAGTTCACCCTCTCCCCAACGGAGAGGGCAGGGGTGAGGGGGAAGAGAACGTAAAAACGACGTCAGTGCGAAACTTTTAGAAACAGCATCACCCCGGATACCCACTAATATAAGTCTCCAACTGCTGAATCGCGGTTCCCTGCGCGCTGATGATCCAGTTTACCAGGTCGCCAATCGAAACCACGCCCAGAATCGTCTCACCTTCGAGCACCGGCAAATGCCGCACGCGATTCTCCGTCATCAACCGCAGGCATTCTTCCACCGTATGCTGCGGCGTCACCTTGACCAGTTCGCCCGAAATAATCTCCCGCACGCGCAAATCCTTCGACGTTTTGCCTTTCAACGCGACCTTGCGGGTATAATCGCGCTCCGAAACAATGCCGATCAGCCTGCCACGCTCCGTGACGAGCAACGCACCGACGTTTTTCTCCGACATCAACTGAATGGCTTCAAAAACCGTATTATCGGGCGAAACGGTCCAGACCGCGTTGCCTTTGTGTTCAAGAATTTCGTGGATCGAGCCGGTAGGTATCATTGGAGTACTCCTGCGTTGTGGCTTGGCCATGCCCGTGAGCACTTCGCCGTCCGGCGTATTGCTTTGCGCGCTGCCCGAGGGAAGAATGGTTTGCGCTCATTCATGGCCGAGCCGATTTTATTCGGTACTCGAAACTAGCACGCGTTCCGCAAATTGCACCAAATATTTTTGGTTTGCGAATGGCAGAGATTAGGACGGCTGATGATTCAAAGCTCTCTGCGAAACTCCGCGTCCTCTGCGCCTCCGCGTTATGCTTCTCTGCCGTTTTTCAAGCTCTCCTCACATGATTCTTCACGTCGCCCGCTCCGGAAACCAACTCGGTCCGCGTTGCTGCATTTCGAATCTTCGCGTACGCATCATTCTCCAACTTCACCGTGAACGCCGCTTTCAATTCCTGCGCCCGCTTGAACTGCTTATCCGCCTTCAACGGCGTCAGCGAATACTCCACCGCGAAACCTTCCGCCCGGAGTTCCTGCACCAGTTTGAGCGACTGCGCGCGCAGCGACTCGTCCTCAATCAAAACAAAAACATCCACGTTCGTATCGAACTTTGGCAACAACCCGCGCGCCTTCAACAATTCCAGCAGCACCACATCGCCCATGCCGAAACCGAGCGCCGGCAGGTTCACCTTTCCGTTGCTGAGCAGCTTGATCAAATTGTCGTAACGCCCCCCGCCCGCAATCGCGCGAAACGCGCCCTTGCGATCGAACGCCTCAAAAACGACGCCTGTGTAATACGCCAGTCCGCGAATCACGTGATAATCCACTTTCACGAAATCGCTCATCCCGCGCGCCGCGAGGTTATCCAGAATCGATTTCAACTCCGTCGTCGGTTCGCCGCTCTCAATGAACTTGTTTACTTCTAGCAGCGAAAATCCCAGCGCCGCCAGTTGTTTCTCGCTCTCCTGCGCCGGCGTCCGTTCGAGCTTGTCGATGACCTGGAAAAATTCATACGCGTGATCCTTGGCGCCCGGAGCTGCTCCGACGTCCGGTTGCCTGGGCTCCGTCAACCCGCGCCCGCGCTGATAAAAATCGTGCCACGCATTGCGGCTGCTCAGGCGAATGACAAAATCCTCCTTGGTCAATCCAAACGACCGCAGCGCATCGATCAACAGCGCAATCAACTCCGCATCCGCCGCGGGATCGGTTTCGCCAATGACATCCGCGTTGAATTGAAAATGCTCGCGCAGCCGGCCCTTCTGCTGACGCTCATAGCGGAACAGTTGCGGCACCGCGAACCACTTGATCGGCTTCTTGTAATTGCGCTCGTGCGCCGCCACCATGCGCGCGAGGGTGGGAGTCATCTCCGGCCGCAGCGAAATGTGGCGTTCGCCCTTGTCGACGAAATTATAGAGTTGCCCCACAATTTCCTCGCCGCTTTTGGTCGTGAACAACTCCAGCGTCTCCAGCGGCGGACCATCGTATTCGCGAAAACCATAACGCCGCGCCATCTCGCGCCACTTCGCAAAAATCATTTGCCGCGCATCCGCACTCCAGACATCCGTGTGCGGCACAGGCTCAGGATAGAAATCTCTAAAACCGGGCAGTCGTTCCATAGTAAAATAAAATAGAACGCGCAGAGTAACGAACGCCTCGAAAAAGAGAAGATTAAATAACCTCCCACCTCGAACTCACGGGAATGCCATCTTTAACGTTGTGGCCGCGGACGCCAGGGCTTAAGCCGGCGGCGGGGCGGTGATGGCCTTCGGCGCAATCTTGATGACTTCCGCCCGCATTTCCTTGCCGGGCTTGAACTTCACCACGCAACGCTCCGGGATCGGAACATCCGTCGCCGGTGAATTGGGATTCCGGCCCACGCGCGCTTTGCGGATCTTTACTTCGAAGACGCCAAAGTTGCGGAGCTCTACCTTGTCGCCCTTCGACAGTGACTCGGCAATGTAGTCCAGCGTACGCTGCACCACGTCGAGCACTTGTTGTTGCACCAGACCCGTTTCATTGCTGATACGGGT
>Ga0134128_10004498_pt1 | contig 17043 bp, 15 predicted proteins | sample KB31754_FD_96462 | JGI IMG/M metagenome (GOLD analysis project Ga0134128, IMG submission 96462) | Terrestrial soil microbial communities with excess Nitrogen fertilizer from Kellogg Biological Station, Michigan, USA - KB3-175-4 | ecosystem: Environmental > Terrestrial > Soil > Unclassified ...
CGAAACGGCTCGTCGCCGCCGCCAACCGCTGCAAATCCGCAGCCGTGAGCTTGAGCCCTTCCTGCTCCCATTCCGCCGAGACCGACAGCCAATCGATGCCGCTGCCTTTGACGATCAACCGCGGCTTGAGCTGCCGCGGATGCAGGAACAACCGGTGAAACGCCGGATTGCCCAGGCATTCCACCTCCGGCGGACGAGCCACCCATGCGCGCGCGAGCTGGCCGAGAAAATTCTCGTTCGCATCGCCAACCCACAACCCCGGCTCGGGCGTGAACCAATCCAATTGCCGCAACCATTGCGTCGCCGGTTCCAGGCGCGGGTCGTCCAAAATTTCCGGTTTGTCAGACGCGCGTTTCCGCGGCTCGTTCGAGAGCCAATCGTGCCCGTTCCAAAACCACATGCTTTCGTCGCGCGCGCTTTTCGCCAGCAACCGCAACCGCACCGTTTCATCGAGCAACTCGAAAATGAATTGCGGCTTGGCCGGATGCGCCACGCATAATTCCTCCCAATCCAGCCCGTGGCTCGCCTGCGTGCGGCGCAAATGCGTGAGCAACCGATGGCTCAGCTTGCGCACCGGCACGGCGGGGCGATCCTTCCACAACTCCAGCACCGTCGCCGGCGGCGCGTTGCGCAACAGATAAAATGTGTTCCCGGTCAGCGCGAGCGGCGGCTGGCTGGAAAAAAAGTGAACTTCCGGCAGCGCATGCACCTTGCCATCCGGCAGCTTCAGCCGATGCGTGAAGGACAAATCGCGGCCCTCGCCATTTTCCAGGTGCGGCATCAACTCGGCGATCTCTCCATGAAATTGCAGCGGCCTCTGGTCCTTGCCGGATTCCAGGCGCGCCGTGTGGCCCCAATGCGCCAGCCAATGCATCAGTTCCGAATTGGATAACACCAGGGTGTCATCCCCGTCCTGCCTTTGTGCGTGCGTATGCGCGAGCCATTGGATAAAATCCCAATCATGCGGCGGAAACAATTCCTGCTCATGCGCCGCGCGTGTCGTCAGTTCGATCATGTCCCGCAGCGAGCGGATTTTTTCCCCGGTCCGCGGACGCATCAAATGAAATTGCACCGCCAGGCGGAAGCGCGAGGCGTTCTCCGCATCCGGCTGCGGCTGGCAAACCACCCGCAAAGTCGCTCGCGGCGAATCCAGATGCACCGGTTTGGCCGGAAACAGCCAATGCTCCAATTCACGAATCAGCCGTTGCTCCTGCTCCGCTTCCTCGACTTGCGCGAAGCGGCTGAGATTGGCGTGGGCGGAAAGTTCCGTGGGCGGCGAGCGGCGAGCGCGCAAAAACAGAAATGCCAGTTCCTCCAGCCGCGCCTTGCCTTGCGCGGCCAGCAAACGCGGCCACCAATCCGTCGCCGGAAAATCCCGGCGCGACAGCGATAACTTCTCGAAGTAATCCTCGAGCAACAGCCACGCCCGCTGCGAATCCGCGCACAGGGAGAAACTGTTCAGCAATTCTTCGCGTTCAGCCACCGCCGATTTGGAATCGGACAATTCCCGCCGGAGATCGGCGAGGGCGCCATACGTCTGCGAAAGGACCTTCTGATGCGCATCGTATTTGGTGCTGCCTGAACGCGAGCCGTTTTTATTTCTACTTAGAGCCTTTGCCATTCTGATTAAAAGCAACCCACCGGCGCGGCCGAAACCGGCAGTGGTTTCTCCCCCGCAACCGCTCCCGGCGCGGCGGAGACCCGTTAAAACAACTAGCGGCCTATCATCTCGACATAGATAGGCCATTCTGGTCAATCAGAATTCTCAAAAATTTTGATTGTTTCTGCGCCATGGATTTGCGGAATCGAAGGCACGGCCAGGGCCAAATCGCGCAAATTCAGGGGAATAACGCGACAAAATGGGATCGAACCGCCTTCGAAATTCCCTTTGCGCGTGACAATGTTCTCCTGCGACGGTCAAATTTGGAAAGTGCAGGAAACGAGAACCGCGTGCAAAGAATCGGAAAACTAACCGCCGCTTTAGCCGTGTTTGCGATCGTGATTGGCGTCGGGATTTACCTTGCCCAAAAGCGTTCGGCGACGTCAGAACACCCGAGCGTTACTATTGAGAAGCAACCCTCCCCACCGCACTACGACCCGCCGCGCCCGTCTGAAATCGCGCGTTCGGAACCAGCCGAAAACTCCGGCCCGGGCGGCTTGCCGGCGTTTCAACGGGATAAAGTCGAAGGCTACCTGGCCAAACACAATCGCGACCTCGGCAGTTTGCTGGCCGCCTTCCACGCCTTGCAGGACACCAATTACCTGCTCGAAGCCGCGCGCAATTTCCCCAACGACCCCCGCCTGCAATGGACGGTGCTCGCCCGCGATGCGTTCCCCGCAGATCGCCGCAAGTGGTTGGACGCGTTCAAAGCCTCCTCGCCCAGCAATTCGCTCGCGAACTATTTGTCCGCCCAGGACTATTTCAAAAACAATCGGCCGGATGCCGCCATCAAGGAGTTGCTCGCCGCCTCCAGCAAAGGTCAGTTCACCGATTATTCGATGGATACCATCCTCGACACGGAAAGCCTGAGCCAATTTAATGGCAGATCAGCCATGGAAACGCACATTGCCGCGATGGCTGCCATGGCCGGTGACAATCTTCCCGAACTGGCGGACCTCAAAGGTGTCGCCCGAGGAATTCAGAACGCGCAACAGCAATACCTCAACTCCGGCGATGCGGCATCCGTCCAAAACCTGGCCCAGGCCGGCGTGAACTTCGCCGACCATGTCATGTCCGGCGACAGTAGCAAATTCATCATCAACCAACTTGTTGGCATCGCTTCCGAAACCGTCGCGCTCCAGAACCTCGACCAAAATACCGCCTACGATTTTCTTGGCGGCGAAACACCCGCCCAGCGATTGGCCGATCTCAAGCAGGAGAAAACCTCCATCCAACAATTGACCGCCCAAAACCAAAACGCCTACGTCACCATGACCGACGAACAAAGGGCGAATTATTGGGAGCGCACAAAAATTTACGGCGAACTCCAGGCCATGCGCTGGTGGCAGCAACAAAATCCGGCTACGCCCAATACCGGTAATTAACCTCAGGAAACAAATTATCCCCCGCTTCAACGCCGATAGGCCGATGTGATCTCACGAACTTTCCAATGGAAGCGAAAATTCTCACCGGCAATCAACTAATTTATCGCACCGCTATTTTTTTGGATGGAAGCCGGTTTTGGGCAGGGTAAAAAAGAAAGTTGCGCCGCGCTCCGGTTCGCTTTGCGCCCAAACGCGCCCGCCATTCGCCAAAACAATATGTTTCACAATCGCCAGCCCCAAACCTGTGCCGCCGGCTTCGCGTGAACGCGCTTTGTCCACGCGATAAAATCGCTCAAAAATCCGGCCAATCGCCCCAGGAGGAATTCCCGCGCCGTCGTTTTGCACCTGCACTTCGATTTCATTTTGAGAAATCGTCCGCGCACGAACCGAAACTTCGCCGCCTTCGGGTCCATATTTGATGGCATTGTCCAGCAGATTGAAAAAAACCTGCCGCAAACGCTCGGCGTCGGCCCAGGCCGTTTCATTTTGCAACTCATTGATGAATTTGATTTGGCGCGCGGCGGCGCGCTCGCGCAATTCTTCAAATGTATTTTGCGCGACGGAATTCAGCGAAACCGTCTCGCGGTTCAAAACCATCCTTCCCGACTCCAATTTTGAAATCGTCAGCAAATCCTCAATCAAAAACGCGAGCCGATCAACGTGACGATCCACAATCCGCAAAAATTTTTCGGAGGTTTCCGGTTCGTCTTTTGCGCCGCCGAGCAGCGTTTCAACATAGCCCTTGATCATGGAAAGCGGCGTCCGCAATTCATGGCTGACGTTGGCGACAAATTCCTCGCGCGTTTTTTCGAGTTGTTTGAGACGCGTGAGGTCGTGAAAGACCAGGACATTTCCCGCCTGACGATTTTCGGACTGAACGATGGCGGCGTTGATGTTGAAATGCCGTTCCTTTGCTCCTGGCAAAACTAACTCATAGTCCAAAACGCGGCTTTCTGTTTTCAGGCGTTGAATCAATTCGATCAATTCGGGCAGCCGCAAAATTTCCACAATTGTTTTGCCGCGAACATGGTCTTCCAAATCGAACAATTCAAAAAAGGCGCGGTTGGCAAATTGAATTCGTCCATCTTGATCGAGCAACAACAAGCCTTCAATCAGACTGTCGAACAAGGCTTGCCGGCGCGCGAGCATTTGTTCCACTTCGCGTTCGTGTGATTTTTTTAACGCCGCGACTTGGTTTTCAAACGAAGCTTTGGATCGGGAAACTTTTCGTTTCCAAAAAAGGCAAATTCCCGCCGCCACAAGCAGCGCGAGAGCGGTGGCGATTTTCCAGATCATTCTTCCAGAAAGCGATAGCCAACGCCGCGCACCGTATCGAGAAATTTCGCGGCAGGGCCGAGTTTTTCACGCAGGCGACGCATGTGAGTATCCACGGTGCGCGTGTCAATCAGGCTGTCATATTCCCAAACGTCGCGCAGCAATTGATCGCGCGATTGCACGCGTCCGCGCCGCTCGGCGAGCAGCGCCAGCAATTTGAATTCTGTCGCCGTCAGCGGAATTTCTTTTCCGCGCCAGCTTGCCTGATGACGCGGCACGTTAATCCGCAATTCGCCAATTTCAAATTGCTCAACTTTTTTGGAAACGGATTTCCCACGTTCAAGAATTTTTTTGATTCGCAAAACCAATTCGCGCGGACTGAATGGCTTGGTGATATAGTCGTCCGCGCCCAGTTCGAGTCCGAGCACCCGATCCAACTCCGCCGCTTTTGCGGTGAGCATGATGACTGGAAGCGCGGCCGTCGCGGGGTCGCGGCGAAGCAGTTTGCAAACTTCCAGACCGTCCAATTCCGGCAACATCACATCGAGGACGACGAGCGCGGGCGCTGAACTTTTCGCCTTTCGCAAGGCTTCCGCGCCGTCTTCCGCCGCGATAACTTCAAAGCCCGCCTGTTTCAAATTGAATTCAAGCAATTCAATTGCATCCGGCTCGTCGTCCACGATCAAAATTTTTGTTTTCGCAGGCATGTTTAATTTTATTTCGGCGGCGGAACCGGAGCGTGAACGTGCCGAATGTCTTCCGCTTCGCAAAGATAAACAATTTCCTCGGCGATGTTTGTCGCATGATCGGCGATGCGCTCAAGACTTTTTGAAACGACCATCCAATGCAGGCAGCGGCCAATCGTGTCGGGATTGGCGACCATGTGTTGCGCGAGCGCGGCGTGAATTTTTTTATTGAGCGCGTCCACTTCCTTGTCGCAGGGAATGACGGCGCGCGCCGCCGCGGAATCGTGATTCACAAAAGCGTCGAGCGACGCCTTGAGCATTTCGAGCGCGAGCGCGGCCATGCGCGGCAAATCCAGATTGAGTTTCACCGGCGGCTCTTGCGAAAGATCGCGCGCGCGTTTGGCGATTTTTGAAGCTTCATCGCCGATGCGTTCGAGGTTTTGGGAGATTTTCATCGCGACAGTCACGAAACGCAAATTGGTGGCGAGCGGCGCTTTCGTTAAAAGTTGAATGGCCAATTCATCAATGGTGATTTCAAATTGATCAATGATGCTGTCGCTTTTTTTGACACGCAGGGCAAGGTCGTAATCGCGCTGCGCCAGCGCCTGCAACGCCTGGTTGACAGCGGTTTCGGCGTGGCCGGCCATCGTCAGCAACTGCTGTTTCAAATTGTCCAATCCGGTTTCAAAATGAGTTTCCATAACCAATTCAATTCTAACCAAATCGTCCGGTCACATAATCTTCCGTTCGTTTTTGCGCCGGGTTGGTGAAAATTTTTGTTGTTGTGTCAAATTCAACCAGTTCGCCGAGATAGAAAAACGCGGTGAAATCCGACGCGCGCGCGGCTTGCTGCATGTTATGCGTCACAATGACAATGGTGTAATCCTTTTTCAAATCGACAATCAGGTCTTCGATTTTGGAAGTCGCCAGCGGATCAAGCGCCGAAGCCGGTTCATCCATCAATAAAACTTCCGGTTGCACGGCCAGCGCGCGCGCGATGCAAAGCCGCTGTTGCTGGCCGCCGGACAAACTGACGGCAGGCGCGCGCAAACGATCCTTGACTTCATCCCAAAGCGCGGCCATTTGCAGCGATTGTTCAGTCCGTTCGGCGAGCAATTTGCGATTCGTAATCCCGTTCAAGCGCAAACCGACGGTGACATTCTCCGCGATGGACATGGTGGGAAACGGATTTGATTTTTGGAAAACCATCCCCACGCGACGGCGAACGACGACGGGCTGGACATTGCGCGAATAAATATCATCGCCGAACAATTTAATTTCTCCGGTCATGCGCGCGTCGGGATTCAATTCATGCATTCGATTGATGGCGCGCAAAAATGTGGATTTGCCGCAGCCGCTTGGCCCAACGATGGCGGTGACCGCCCGGGCGGCGATGTTGAGCGAGACATTTTTTACCGCGTGATTTTTTCCAAAAAAAACGGATAGATTTTTAATCGTCAATGCGGCGGAATGATTCTGAGTTTCAGCCATGAATTAGATTTTATTTTTGAACCGGTCGCGCGTCAAAAAGCGAACACCGACGTTGATGACCAGCACAAGCGCGAGCAAAACAAGCGCGCCCGCCCACGCCTGCCGATGCCAGTCTCCATAGGGCGAAATCGCATAATTGAAAATTTGCAGCGGCAGCGCGGCGATGGGTTCGGTCAAATGGCGCGTCCAAAGGCGATTCCCGAATGCGGTGAAAAGCAGCGGCGCGGTTTCGCCGGCGACGCGGGCGAGCGCCAGCAAAACGCCGGTGACAATTCCTTTCATCGCGGTGCGAACGACGATTTGCACAATTGTTTTCCACTTCGCTATTCCCAGCGCGAGCGCGGCTTCGCGATAACCGCCGGGCACGAGTTGCATAACTTCCTCCGTTGTTCGCATCACCAGCGGAATCATCATCATGCCCAAAACGATTCCGCCTGCGATTGCGGAAAATCCGTGCATCGGCACGACGACAAGCGCGTAGACGACAATTCCCCAGGTGATGGACGGCACGCCGTTCAAAATGTCAGCGGCGAAACGAATCCACCAATTAAATTTTGAGCCGCCGTATTCGGACAGAAAAATTCCGCCGAGAATGCCAATCGGAACGCCGATCACCGCCGCCTGTCCAAGCAAAATGAATGTGCCGACGATGGCGTTAGCCATGCCGCCGCCTCTTTCACCGACGGCTTTTGGCAACTGCGTGAAGAATGCGAAATTAAGAGAACTGAAACCGAGTTTGACCAGATGATAAAACACCAGAGCGAGCGGCGCGACGACGAGCACCGCGCACGCGAACGTGACGGCTTGCGACAAGGCGTTTTTGAAATTGCGCCAGTTGTGGTTCGGAGCGGTCATTTCATTTTAACCGCGAATAAACACAGAAACATCCGCGGATTTCACGGATAAAAACGGTAAAATAATCTGCGCCACCTGTGGACGGAAACATCTGTAGCTGTGTTTCAGCAATATTCATCTGTGACTGGAAAGTTTAATGTTGTGGTTTGATGTTCGGGCCGGCGAACGTTTTCAAAAGCAATTGCGCGGCGGCGTTCACGATGATTGTCACACCGAGCAAAACGAGTCCGATTTCAAAGAGTGCGCTCAAATACAAATCGCCGGTCGCCTCGGTAAATTCGTTGGCGATGACACTGGCCAAAGTGTAACCGGGTGCGAAAAGAGATTTGACGATTTGCGGATTGTTGCCGATGACCATTGTGACGGCCATTGTTTCGCCGAGAGCGCGCCCGAGTCCAAGAATCACGGCGCCGGACAGCCCTTTTTTCGCGTAGCTCAAAACGGCAATGCGCGTGACTTCCCAGCGCGTCGCGCCGAGCGCGTAGGCGGCTTCGCGTTGCGACCCGGGAACGGAGCGCAAAATTTCGCGCGAGACAGATGTGATGATCGGAATAATCATAATCGCCACAATGATTCCGCCGGCCAACATGCTGTAACCGTAAATGGTCGGGCCTTGAAAAATCGGAAGCCAGCCGAGAAGTTTTTGCACCCACGGAAAAACCGGGTCGCGCAAAAACGGAATCATCACGAAAATCCCCCACAATCCGAGAATGACGCTGGGCACGGCGGCGAGCAGTTCGATGAACATGGCGAGCGGCTGGCGCAACCAGCGCGGCGCGAGCTCAGTCAAATAGACCGCCGTCGCAATGCTGATGGGCACGGCGATCACGAGCGCGATGGCGGATGAAACGAGCGTGCCAAAAATAAATGGCAGGGCGCCGAAAGCATCGTTGACGGGGTCCCAATTTTGACTGACGAGAAAATGCCAGCCGAATTTTTTTAGCGCGAGTTTTGAGCCGTTGAAAAGCTCAAAGCCAATAAGCGCGACAAGCGCAAAAATGGAAAGCGCCATGAGCAGTGTCAGCCATTTGAAAATGCGGTCGCCGAATTCGGCGGGCGCGCGTTGCGTCATTCTCATTTGTATTGGAGTCGATGTAGCAAGACTCAAACTTTTATTCCTGCGGAGCGAAGTCAGTATTTTATCGTGTCCAGCAATTTCAACTCGCGTTGCACGACATTGTCCGGCAGCGGCGCGTAACCGAGTTGCGGCGAAAGTTTTTGTCCGTCCGTCACCGCCCATTTCAGGAACGCGACGAGTTTTCTGGCGTGGTCATGATTTTTGGGATGTTGATAAACCAAAACCCAGCTCGCGCCGGCAATCGGATACGAATTATCGCCCGGCGCATTGACCATGGAGAAGCGGAAATCGTCGGGAACTTTCGCGGTCGCGAGCGCGGCGCTGACAGTTTCCAGCGTGCAGGAAACAAAATTTCCGGCGGCGTTTTTCATTTCGGCGTAGGTCATTTTGTTTTCGACGGCGTAGGCCAGTTCCACATAGCCAATTGCGCCGGGCAATTGTTCGACTTGGCCGGCGACACCTTCGTTGCCTTTGCCGCCGAGACCGGCCGGCCATTTTACCGAAGTGCCTTTGCCAATGGTGTCCGCCCAAACGGGGCTGACGCGGCAAAGATAATCGCAGAAAATGAACGTTGTGCCGCTGCCGTCAGAACGATGAACGACGACTACCGGCAAATTCGGAAGGTCAATTCCCGGATTCAGCGCGGCAATTTTTGGGTCGTTCCATTTCGTAATGTTGCCAAGATACATATTGGCGAGGGCGTCGGCGTCCAATTTGAGTTTTGGATTTCCCGGCAAATTGTAAGCGACGGCTTCGCCGCCAGCGACAACCGGGATGTGAAGAATTTTGCCGGGTGACTTGGACAGGGCTTCGTCGGTCATCGGTGCGTCGGAAGCGCCGAATTCAACCGTTTGGTTAAGCAATTGTTTTTGTCCGCCGCCGGAGCCGATGGATTGATAATTGAAACGAACATTTGAATCAATTTTACCGTAGGCTTCAAACCATTTGGTGAAGGCGGGGTAATCAAACGTCGAACCCGCCCCGTTGATGAGCGTCTGGGCGTTCGCGCTCGTTTGCGTGGCGAACAATAAGCCGACGCCAAGAAGCGAAAGAATTGTTTTTTTCATTTCAAATTAAGTTAATCAATTTCTATTTGTTTTATCACGTTACGATTTGGTTAAAATTTCCATGTCAAATCCGCCATCGCGTGAATTGCGGCCCATTTTCCGCCGGGATCCGGATGATTGACTGTTGATATAACAGTTGAATGTGAAGCTTTACGTCGAAGTCGGCGCCATGCGCTGGCGGCAGCAACAGAATCCCACTACGCCCAATACCGGTAATTAACTTCCGGAAACAAATTATCGCGCGCTTCAACCTGTCCCAGCCACCGTTCGTCAATGCCCGCGCCAGTCAATTGATCATGCAACGCCAGAAAACGGAACAAATGATCCTTCACCCGCTTGCGCGCGTATTCCGGGCTCGTGCCCGTGCGCAGGATGAACGGCCAATCGCTCGATTGCGCCAGCAATAGTTCGCGCGCGGCCTGTTTCAACGCCCGTTCCTGCAGCGGCGTCGCCACCGTGAACTCTCGCGCCAGCTTCGTCATTCGTTCCTGCGCCGCGTGCAGATGCGGATAAATCCACTCATTCTTTTCATTCAACCATACCCGCCAATACCCCTCCTCGCCCCAACTCGATGCCGCCGGCTTCGCAATCTGGTTCGACGGAAATTCCCTCAAATACTCCTCCGGCGTGATCAACGAAAAAACCTGCTGATCGTAATACGCTTTCCGCACGAAATAATCCAAAAATTCCGGTCCTTCATACCACCAATGCCCGAATAACTCCGCGTCGTACGGCGAAAGCACCAGCGGCGGACGGTCCATGATGCCCGCCAGCCGCTCCATTTGCTTCACACGCACGTCCAGGAAATGCTGCGCGTGCCCCGCCGCCGTCCGCATCGCCGCTGCGTGATTGTAAACTTTCTTCTCGTCCGAATTGCCCGTGATCCGAAAATATTTGATGCCCGTGAACCCGCGCTGGTCTGCTGGCAAATAAGGCCTCAGATAGTCCAAATCCAAATCGAACCCGATGTCGCGATAGAATTCCCGGTAATTGGCATCGCCCGGATACCCCTCGTGCTTGCTCCACACCTGCTTGGCTGAATCCAAATCGCGTCCAAACGCCGCGATCCCGTTCGGCGTAAAAATCGGCGCAAACACGCCATACCTCGGCTTCGGATTCGCGTGCAGCAATCCATGCGTGTCCGTGATGAACCACCGGATGTTCGCCTCCTGCAACACCTTCTCCACGCCGTCCACGTACGCGCATTCCGGCAGCCAGATGCCGCGCGGATTCCGCCCGAAGCAACTCCGATAATGATCCCGCGCCACCAAAATCTGCGCGCGCAAGCTCGGCGGATGATTCGCCAGCAACGGCAGCAACGCATGCGTCGCCGCGCTGGTGATGATCTCCAGCCGCCCCGCGTCCTGGAATTTCGCAAACGCCGCCACGAGATTTTTTGCGTACGCAAAATACGTCTCGCGGATGTCTTCAAACCGCCGCAGATACAATTGCGCCAGCTCGTTCAGCGGCTTGTCCCAATGTGTCCGGTGCGTTTCCTTTTCCGCCAGCTCAATCAACTCCTCCAGATGCCGCACGTAGCGATCTTGCAGCAGCGGATCGAGCAGCATCGCGCACAAGGTCGGAGTCAGCGTCAGCGTCAGCCGCGTCTCCATCCCATCGCGCAGCCAGCCCTCCATTTTCTGGAGCAACGGCACGTACGTTTCCGTGATGGCCTCAAACAGCCATGTTTCCTCCAGAAATTTTTCATGTTCCGGATGCCGCACAAACGGCAGATGCGCGTGGAGGATGAGCGAAAGATACCCTTGCATGTCGAATCAACCCCTCAAACCGTAGCAGCCGACGTGAGGATTCCCCGAAAAGAGTTCACGCGTTGAACGCCGGAACCATGACATACCAGTGGCTATATTCGAAGAGAGACGCTGGAGCAACTTCTCCCTCTCCCATCGGATGGGACTTGAGCCGCTTGGAAAGCGGCGAAAGGAATTTGCGAAGCAAAGGCCCGAGAGGGCTGAGCGAGCGGGAGCGAATGAGTCATTGGGGCGGGGTGAGAGTTCGGATTCGCGGGGAGCGCGAGCGTCAAACATATATTTGAATTCAATCATCTCCGCCGGGCTCCTCATCATCAATATCGTCCGTTAATTGTTCCGCCAGCGAGTTGCTTCCCAAAAACAAAACCACTCCCAGCGCCACCAACACTGCGCCAATCACATAACTCCAGACATTCGTCTGGATAGGCTCCGCATGATGGCGCACCTGAATCTGATGATGGGCAATCTCCAGCCCGATTTCCAGCACTCCAAAAATCACCAGGCACGCCGCGACAATCTGGATCAAGGTGCGGACAGCGCGTTTCATTGCGCAATCCCGGCCGGCGGCGCAAATGCAAAACAGCTCATCTCAAAAACCCTCCGCACTTATCCGCTTCAATGAGGAATCCTGCGGATGTTCTTCCACCTCGCCGCGATATTCCGTGCTGCGGCTGAAAGCGAGGTCCGCCGCCCGCCCATCCATTTGGTCGGCGGAAACAGCCACGATCGGCATTTCGTAATTCCCATCCGGCAACGCAAACCGATAACTGAACGAACCATCCGGCCGCAGCCTGATCTTCCGTCCCCCAATCGTCACCGTCGCATCCTTCTCCGTCGCGCCATAAACAATCAACTCCGCGTTTACATTAAACCAAAAACTTTTCGTTGGCTGTGCCGGCTGCGCGCCCGGACTTGAAATCGCCGCGCCCGATGGCGAGGTCGGCGCTGGCGCGCCCAGATCCGCCGCCGACATCGAAGCCAGTTCATTGACGAATTGCCGCCGGATCAATTCCGTGATCTCCAGCGATCCCATCCACACCCGCCGCACGTGGTCCATGCTGATCACCTCCGCGAGGGCCCGTTCCTGCGCCGGCGTCCATTCCGATGGCGTCCATCGCGAAACTCGTTTTGTCCCCGCGCCCGCTTTGACCGCTGATCCGCCTCGCGCCACTTGTCCCGAATGCCCGTTTGTCCTCGACGCATGCTGTGTCGTCGACGCCTTTTCCGGCGTTGGCGGCAAATCGGGATGTCCTTCCGCCCGCAACTCCTGCAACGCCTGCGCCAGCGGCGCGTTCTCCTGCACCGCGCCTTTTACCAGCGACAGCAACTTCCCCATCGGCACCTCAAACGGAATCGTCCCGAACTCCGCGCCCGTCTCGGCCGAAACCGCATCCTGCGGCGTCAAGGTCGAAGCCGACGTCGCCACCACCATCCACTTGTCCGCCGCCGAATAATAACCCAGCTCCGCCACGTAGCGCGTGTTCGCCTTGTCCACGTGGACAAACCAATGATTCGACTCGGGATGCACCTGCACCTGCACCGCCGGTTTCCCGCGCGCTTCACCCGTGTAAACGCGCACGACCAGGTGGCCATCGCGCGAAAATGCGTTGTAACGCCGCTGCTGGTCGCCGGCTAAATCCCAATGCGCGTAAAGCCAATGCGGATCGCGCGCCGTAAGCAGCAGTTCTCCCGTTCCATACGATTCCGGCAACTCGCCTTCCGTCTGAAATGTTTTGGCGGGTGCCGTCGGCCCCAGCGCATAACGCCGGCCCGGACCGCTCACGCTCTTCGCTTCCGGCTTGTCGCCTTCGAGCAGGATCGGCGGAATTTTCTCCGGTGCCTTCCGCACCGCCTGCTTAATCGGAGGCGAAAACACCGGCAAAATTGGTTTCGCCGCCGGAGCTTCGGCTTCACTCACCTTCTTTTCGCTCGCGGCCACCCGCAATTTAACGGTCGGTTGCGCGGCGGGTATTGGTTTGCTGCTCGCGACCGGGGGGATTTCAGCCATCTCTTTTTTGAATGGCTCAACCGGTTTTGCTTCTTTGGCTGGAACCTCGATTTTGGCTTCAACCTTTGCCGGCCCCAAAGCTGCCACCTTCGGCGCTGCCTGGATCTTCCTCCGCGAAGGCTTCGCTTCGGCCGCTGGCGCAGGCTTCACCGCCGGCCAAACCGGTGCTTTCGGGGTCGCCAAGGGCTTCTTTATGGCGGCTGGTTTGATCGTGGTTTCCGCTTTCGCTTCCGCCCGTTGACTCGCTTGAGACGCTGTCTGTTTCGCCGGTTCAGCCGTCGGGGCATTTTTTCTTTTCGCTCTCGGTTTCAAAACAGACGGAGCTTTCGTTTCCTCTGAAGCTTCCACCTTCGCCGCGGATTCCGGCGCTTTTGTTCTCGTTTTGCGCGCCGTTTTGGCCTCGCTTTTCTCCCGCGCCTCCGCGGCTTCCAGCTTTGCCGCGTCCGCCTCCGCTTTGGACTGGCTCGAAATGGTTCGAGCGACAGGCGGTTTGGCAGCGGTGGTCTTCTTCGGCTTCTTCATAACAAACAAAATCCTTGCGATGGAGGTGGCGATCGCTTGTGGAGATTAAGCCCGGTATTTCACCCGCGCAACGGTAAATCTGGATCGCGCTCTCCGCCGCCGCGACTGTCCGGTTTTCTGGGGCGCAATTCCCCGCTTTTGGGTCTATCAATCCCTCTTGCCAAGTTACGAATTTATCGTATTAAGTATTTTTATCGCCATATGGGAACCCCACGGAAAAATGGAAAGCCAGACCGGTCATGTCCGCTCATCTTTGTGGTGGACGATGAACCCGTCCTGCTTGAACTGGCCGAAAAGGTCTTGAGCGACCTCCACTGCCGCATCGAGACCTTCACCAATCCCGACATCGCGCTTCAGAAATATTCCTCGGCCGAGACTCCGCCGGACCTCGTCATCACCGATTTCGCCATGCACCAAATGAACGGCCTCGCCCTCATTCGCGCCTGTCGCCGTCTGCATCCAAAACAAAAAATCATCATGGTCAGCGGCACCGTCGATGAATCGGTCTTTGCCGCCACCGATGTCAAACCCGACCGCTTCCTCGCCAAACCCTACCAGCCCAAAGCCCTGTCTGCGATCGTTCAAGAGCTTCTCAAACATTGACGCGTCGCGGCTCCTCGGCGAAAATCCAGTGAACGCCTATGAAAAAAATTCTCCTGCGTGTCTGCATCGCGTTGGTGGCATTGATAATCATCGCGGCTCTCGCCGTCCATTTCTTCCTCGATAGCGCCGTCAAACGCGGCGTTGAAACCATCGGACCGAAATTGACCAAGGTCGATGTCAAACTGGATGGCGTCCACCTCTCACTGCTGTCCGGCGCGGGCAGCATCAAGGGCCTCGCCGTCGGCAATCCGGAGCCTTACAAATCGCCGCACTCCATCACCGTCGGCACCGCCAGCCTCGCCCTGCAACCCGGCTCGCTCTTTGCCGACAAAGTCATCATCAAATCCATCGATGTCGAATCTCCCGAAATCACCTTCGAAGGCGGCCTCACCGGCAACAACCTGAAGAAAATTGAGGACAATATTAACGCCGCCACCAGTGGTCCTCACGGCACCAATGTTGCCAACGCCACGCCGAAGGAACAAAAGAAAGCCAACCGAAAACTGGAAGTCGACGACTTCAAAATCACCGGCGCGAAACTGACCGCCACCCTCACCGACCTCGGCGGCAAAACCATCACCATTCCGCTTCCCACCATTGAGCTGCAAAATCTCGGCACCGGCCCCGACGGCATCACCCCGGCTGAACTCACCAAAAAAGTCCTTTCCGAAATCGAAAAGAAATCCGTTGAAGCGGTCTCCAGCTCCGCCGGCAATTTAGGCAATCTCGCCGGCAGCCTGACCAAAGGCCTTGGCACCAACACCAGCGGCAGCGTCAGCAACATCACCCGCGGCCTCGGCAAATTCTTCAGAAGAAAGTAGCGACAGTCATCGTAGCCGCCGAAGTAAGGACTCCGAAAAAAGCGCGCCTCGGCCCCTGAACCACGGCAAATCAGCGGCTGTATTCGACGACAGACGCTGGAGCAACTTCTCCCTCTCCCGTCGGACGGGAGAGGGCCGGGGTGAGGGCGTTTATTAAATCTAACACGGCTTACTTCCCAATCTCCGGCAAACTCGCCGCCGCCACCGCCTGTCCCACCCGCCGGCTCTTTTCATCCGGCACATGCAACTGCACCCCCGCCGCCAGCTCCGGAAATTCCGCTGCCAGCACCTCCCGCGCCTTTTCCACCAAAATTTCCCCGCCGCTTCCCGTCATCACCCGGCCCAACAGCAGCAGATGTTTGAAATCATAAAAATCCGAGTAATGCGCCATCGCGTACCCGAGATAGACGCCAATGGTTTCGTAAATCCTGACCGCCCGCTCATCGCCTCCCTTCATCAGCGATTGCACTTCCTTCAATTTTTCCGGCAAACCCATTTCCTCCGGCAAAGAAATGCCCGCCGCCGACAATAACTTATTCACCGCCTGCTGCGAAAAATACGTCACGCCCACCCCGCGATCTCCCGACCATTCATCCGCCGCCGCCGCTGGATTATAATCCACCGGCGCAAACGCCAGTTCGCTCAACCAACCCGTCATCCCGCCGCGCGGCGTCAGAAAACCCGCCGCTTGGCTCGACCCCAGCGCAATCCCCAGCAGCCCCTTCGCCTTCAGCGACATCCCGCCCGCCAATGCCGTCACGTCTCCATCATTCGCCACTTCCACCGGCACCTTCCATTCATCGCGCAGGCGCAGAAACATGTTTTTTGCGTCATCGAAACGCGCCGCCGACACCGCCCGGAACAGCGACGCCACCATGATCCGATTGTTCACGATCACGCCCGCCGAACTCCCGCCAATCGCATCCACGCGCGGCAAATGCGCCGCCGCTTTCTTCAACCCGCCATTGAGATGTTCGTAATGATATTTCGGGTCCGCCTCATCCTTCGGGTTCCAGGGAAATTCATCGCTGTAAACCACCGTCCCATCCTTGACCGCTGCCATCTTGTAATCACTCGCGCCAAGGTCGAATCCAATGCGGCACCCATCCAAATGCCCGCCCAGCACCGCATCCAATTCATTCTCCGCCGGCACCGACGCCGCCTCGCTCACCACCACCTCAAACGGCCTCTCATAAACGCGGCTCATCAACTCCACATCAAACGCCCGCGCTCCATCCTTCGAATAAAGTCCGCGAATATGCTCCCCAATCTTCCGCGGCCCACCGAAATGGATTTTCCCTCCGCCGCGCGCCCAAAGCAAAAACTTCACCAGTCCTTCCACGTACCGCAACGTCTCGGCATCGCCTTCCACATTGACCTGCGTCTCATAACGCGAAAAAAAGCCTCCTTCACGCTCCAGCCCAATCACCAGCGACACCGTCGTGCGCGCATTCTGAATTTTTTTCAGGTAATCCCGATTGAAAATCGCCGCCGGTTGAAACTCCGGATCCAACACCGCCGGAACTTTTAATTTAGAATTCATGCCTCAATGCATCATTGTTTCGGCTCCCGGCGATTGTGCCCGCCGCCGCCAGAAATCCAAAGATTTTATTAGTGCCACGGGCGGGACGCCGTGCCACTACGGCAGCGTCATCGCTTTAATACTGCGCTCCGCCACCACTCAGTTTATGTTCGCCCAAACAAAAGGCTATGAACCCATATCGCGAATACGTCGCCTCCTTCGCCCGCCTCATGGCCGAAGGCAAATCACTTCCGCTCGGAGAAATTCCACCGCTCTCCATTCCGGTGCCGCCGCCCGGCGC
>Ga0134128_10004500_pt1 | contig 17042 bp, 11 predicted proteins | sample KB31754_FD_96462 | JGI IMG/M metagenome (GOLD analysis project Ga0134128, IMG submission 96462) | Terrestrial soil microbial communities with excess Nitrogen fertilizer from Kellogg Biological Station, Michigan, USA - KB3-175-4 | ecosystem: Environmental > Terrestrial > Soil > Unclassified ...
CCGGCCTCATTCTCCATGGTCCGGAAGAAATCGTACGGCCCGGGATGGCGATAGGCCCAGGAACGGATATAACGGCGGAACGCATAATCGAAACGCTCTTTCCCGAGGATCTGCTCGCGTAACAACACCAGCCCTAGCGCGGGTTTGAAATACACCAGCGGGTGGCGGTATTTTTCGGGGATCGCATCGGCACTGGTATAGATCACCGGCGCCTGCGGATCGCGCAGATAGGGGAGGATCTCGTCGACCGGGTTGCCGCCGCCAGGAGCATATTCACCGTCGCGTTTGGGCGCGAATTCGCCGTGATTGAAATTGTCTGAGGCATAGATATCGATAAACGTGTTGAAGCCTTCGTCCATCCACCCATAGGTACGTTCGTCGGAGCCTACGATCATCGGGAACCAGTTGTGGCCGATCTCGTGCGCCGTGATCCAGTAAAGATCGGGGCTTTTATCGGTGATGCCGTCGAAGACGATTCCCGGATATTCCATCCCGCCGGCGATGCCCGCCTCGTTGATGGCTACCGGCCACGGATAAACGAACCACTGCTCCGAGAAATATTCCATCGACGATTTGAGATACTCCGTCGCGCGGTCCCAGGCATTCGGACCGGCGCTTTCCACCGGGTAGACGCTCATGGCGAGGGATTTTTTGCCCCCGGGCAGGTTGACGCGGGCCGCGTCCCAGATATAAGCCCGGCTGGCGCCAAAAGCCACGTCGCGGGTATTTTGCATCCTGAAATGCCAGGTCAGGTTGCCGGAATGCACAGGACGGCAGGACGGGTCGCCGATCTCGGCGGCGCTGCGGATCATCACGGTCTTGTCGCTGGCGCGGGCGGCGGCGAGCCGTTGCTGTTGTTTGGCCGTGAGCACCTGTGCGGGGTTGACCAATTCGCCCGAACCGGCGACGATGAGATCCCAGGGCACGGTGACGGAATAGTCGAAATCGCCGTATTCGTCATAAAACTCGCCGGCACCGAGGAAAGGCAGGGTATTCCAACCCTGTCGGTCATCATAAACACACATCCGGGGATACCACTGCGCGATCTCGAAGATCTTCCCATTGCGGGTCTCGACATAGTCGGTGCGGTTGCCGAAATCGCCGGGAACCTGGTAGCGATAGCGGACCATCAGGTTGATGCGGCCGCCTTTGCCGGCCAGTGCGTTCTTTAGCCTGATCTGGAGCCGGGTATCGGTGATGCTGTAATCGGCATCCGAAGCCATCGCCCCTTGCTGGACCCGTACCGAGCTCAACGTATAGCCTTCGGTGTGGCCACTTGGGGTCACCCCCGTAAAAAAGTTCGACCGTGCATCCGCACGATACGTCTGCTGATCCAGATAGAGCCAAAGGGTATGCAGACTGTCGGGGCTATTATTGGTATAACGGATAACGGCAGTGCCTTCGATCTCGTTCAGCGCTGTGTCGAGCTTGACATTCAGGGTATAGTCGGCACGGTTCTGCCAGTAGGCCGGCGAGGGGGTGCCATTAGCTCCACGGGTTGCCAGATGCAGATCGCCATAGAAGCCGGGGGCGAAAAGCGCGGCGGGGTCATAACCGGCTGAACCAACTTGTTCGGGCAAACCGGCGTTAGGCTGGGCCTGGACTATAACAACCTGCTGGAGGGCCGCAACCCCGAGGACCACGGCGAGTACGAAGGATTTAGTCATGAAGGCAAATCTATAGTATATTTACCCAGCATTATCACAGTATGGAAAATCTTTCGGGTTATTGCAAGGTCGTCGCGACCATGGACAAAGACAACGTGCATGTACATTATCATGACAAGGAATATGGGTTTCCGATAGACGACGACAACCACCTTTTTGCCCGGCTGGTGCTGGAGATCAACCAGGCTGGTCTATCCTGGACTACCATCCTCAACAAAAAAGACAATTTCTTCAAGGCGTTTGACGATTTCGATATCGACAAAGTAGCGCGATATGGGGCCAAACAGCGGGAGCGTCTGCTGAATGATGCTGGCATTATCCGGAACCGCCTGAAGGTCGACGCCACTATCGAAAATGCGAAAAAGATCAAGGAACTGCAGAAGGAGTATGGCTCCTTTAAAAAATGGCTGGATGCGCACCATCCGCTGAGCAAAGAAGAGTGGGTGAAGCTGTTCAAAAAAACCTTTCGGTTCACGGGAGGGGAGATCGTGGGGGAGTTCCTGATGAGTACGGGCTATCTGCCGGGGGCGCATTCGGAAGGCTGTCCGGTCTATAAAAAAGTGTTGAAACATAAACCCGCGTGGGCGGCAGCCAAACCGGCGGCAGCCGCAAAATCGAGCAAATAATGCGTATCCGGAATTTGAAAAAATGGAAAATTGTCGTCGGGGTGCTGGTGGCATGGCTGCTCGTGCATATCGTTTATATTACGGTCGATGGTTTGCGGGGGTATTCCGGGTCGGCCGATATGGCTGTTGTGCTGGGTAACCGGGTAGACGCCGACGGCAGTCTTTCCCCGGTACTCAAGGGCAGGGTCGACGAAGCGCTGGCCTTGTACCGGCAGGGGCGGGTGGCGCGGATCATGGTGAGCGGAGGACGCGGAATGAAGGCCGGGCATTATCCCGAAGGGCTGGCGATGAAACAATACCTGGTAGCGCAGGGTGTGCCGGCCGACAAGATCGTTGAAGACAATGATGGCGAGAATACTTATTTAACGGCGAAGGACCTTTTACCGGTAGCCGATAGTCTGAAGATACATTCTATTATCGCCGTCTCCAGCTTTTATCATCTCACCCGTACCAAATACATCATCCGGAAAGTAGGCTACCGGGGAGAGGTGCATAGCGACGCCTCGCAGGCGTTCTTTTGGGCTGATCTCGTGGGGGTGCTGCGGGATAGTGTCGCTTTCTATAAATATCTGATCGTTTATTAGTTCAGCTGTACGACGGGCAGGCGGTAATGTAGGCCGTCGACCATGAACAGCTCGTCGATCTCGTAGGTCCAATATTTAAAAAGCGGGGATTTGGACAGATATTTTTCGACGGTCTTCCGGTCTTCGGCCGAGAAGGTGATCCAGCCACGCTGTGTCTCCATCGTCACGACATAGTGGTCGATGATCCCCTGCTCGATGAGCCGGTTGATGTAGGTGCGGTGTGGCGGAACCAACGCTGCAAATTCATCGTTCATCTCGAATTGTATGGTCACCTGGTATTTTCGCATAGCTACTCCTGATCAAAATTAACAAAACTTCCGTGCTATTGTTCATCTCACGGGTGCTGCAATCGGCGTGCCGGGATGCAGGATACATTCTCTAATAATCTACGTCGTGGAACGGTGGAGAGTTGCCTGCTAGAGTGTCCAATCGACCACGCTGTTGGCCCATTCCGGGCGATAGGGCGTGGTGACTTTGATATAATTGTCCGAATAGCCTTCCATCATGGGAGTTTTGACATGTCCTTCGAGCAACACCTTTCGTGTCTGGCCGGCATGGCGGCGCGTGAACTCCTGCATCTTCATATACGATAAATTGCGCAGGAATTTATTGCGTTCCTGGCGGATGGCTATCGGGATCACGGGTTTCAGCTCGAGGGCGCTGGTATTGTCGCGCTCGGAATAGGTGAAGACGTGGAGATAGGAGACGTCGAGGGCTTGCAGAAAGTCTACCGTTTCTTTAAAAAGCTCGTCGGTTTCACCGGGGAAGCCGACGATGACGTCGACGCCGATGGCGCAATGGGGCATAGCGGCTTTGATCAACCTGACCCGTTCGGCATAGAGCTCTCGCCGGTAACGGCGGCGCATGAGGCCCAGCAGCCGGTTGCTGCCGCTTTGCAGGGGGATATGAAAATGGGGCATGAAATGCCGGCTCGCGGCTACCCATTCGATCATTTCGGGGGTGAGCAAGTTGGGTTCGATCGAGGAGATGCGATAGCGGTCGATGCCTTCGACCTCGTCGAGCGCCTTCATCAGGTCGAAGAAATTTTCGTTACGGATCGACGCTGCAGGCATTCCGGGGCGGACATTTTCGGGCGGCGCAGCGCCGTTGGGATTGGGGATGCCGATGCCGTGGCTCCCGTTAGGCGCTCTGCCGAAATCGCCGAGGTTGACGCCGGTAAGCACGATCTCGCGGACGTCGCCGCGGGCGGCCAGCTCTTCCACGGTCTTTACCGTTGCCGCCACGGTGTCGCTGCGGCTACGGCCGCGGGCCATGGGGATGGTGCAGAAAGAACAGTTGTAGTCACAACCATCCTGTACCTTGAGGAAGGTGCGGGTGCGGTCACCCAGCGAATAAGAGGCGTTGAAGCCGGTGACATCGGCGATATCGCAGCTGCAGATCTTCGCGGCATCGCCTTTGGACCATTCTTTGAGATGCTGGACGATGTTGAATTTCTCCGCCGCGCCGAGGACGAGATCGACGCCGGGAATATCGGCGATCTCGCGGGGTTTTAGCTGGGCATAGCAGCCGGTGATCACGACCATGCTTTCGGGGGCCTGCCGCCGGATCTTGCGAACCAGGTAGCGGCATTCCTTATCGGCATTATCGGTGACGCTGCAGGTGTTGATGACATAGATGTCCGCCACCTCGTCGAACTCCTTTTTCCCGAATCCCTGGTCTAATAGGAGGCGGGAGAGACCGGAGGTCTCCGAGAAATTGAGCTTACACCCCAGGGTGTGGAAGGCTACTGTTTTGTTGGGCGTGGCCGTAGTCATCAGCCGGCAAAGATACCACGAACCGGCCGAAATACCATATCCGGGCGCTTCGCATCGGTGAGACGCTTATCTTTAGTCGGTAATGCGGAAAATCTGGCTTAACCCCTTTCGATTGCTGTACTGTCTTTATGCCCTGACCCTCTTTATCGTTGGGATGCTGTGCATTCTGCCTTTTGTAGCCATCTTTTCGCTACAGGGAGCGGGAAAGGGCGGAAACCGCATCTATCATTTTTGTCGCTGGTGGGACGATGCCTGGCTGTTCCTCGTGGGTATCCGCATCCGGCATCTTTCGCCGGAGATCGTCGACCCCGCGCGGTCTTATGTTTTTGTCAGCAATCACATTTCCTATCTCGATATCCCGATGATCCTGCAGGGGGTGACGCGGGATACCTTTCGCATCCTGGGAAAAGCGGAGATGGCGCGCATCCCGGTGTTCGGTTTTATCTATAGCCGGGCGGTGGTGATGGTCGATCGCAGCAGTATCCGGGACCGCAGCCGCAGTGTGCGTGATCTGAAGACGCTTGTCGGTGACGGGCTTTCCGTGTTTATCTTTCCCGAGGGAACCTTCAACGAGACCGGCATGCCGCTGAAAACCTTTTATGACGGCGCTTTTCGAATCGCCATCGAGATGCAGACGCCTATCCAGCCGATGCTTTTTCCCGATACTTACGACCGGATGCACTATAGCACGATCTTTTCGTTGAATCCCGGAAGTTCGCGGGTGATCTATCTGCCGACAATAGAGGTAGCCGGGATGGGACCGGATGACCTGGAGGCGTTGAAGGAGCGGGTGTTCAGGGTGATGGAAGAGGGGTTACGTTCTTATGGTGCTACTTGGATAAAAGCCTAACTTTGCACCCCCATGTACGCCGAAGTCATCATACCCCTGGCTGTGTCCAGGAACTATACCTGGTCCGTGCCGGAGCAATGGCGTGCGTCGCTCAGACCCGGTTGCCGCGTGGAGGTCGAATTGCGCAACAAAAAATATGCGGGTATCGTCAAGCGCTTGCATGAAGAGAAGCCCGCGGCATTCGAACCCAAACCCATCGGGAACGTGCTGGATGCCGAGCCGATACTACATCCCGACCAGCTGAAGCTCTGGGAATGGATTGCGGGCTATTATCTCTGCAGCGAAGGCGAGGTCATGGCGGCGGCGTTACCCGCACATTTCAAACTCAGCAGCGAGACCATCCTGGTCTTCAACGAGGAGGCGGGCGAAGACTTCACCCACCTGGATAACAACGAATTCATCGTAGCGGAGGCCTTGCTCATCAAAAAAGAGCTCAAGCTGTCCGAGGTACAGGAGCTGCTGGATTCGCGGGTGGTCTATCCCGTGATCAAACGACTGATCGAAAAGAAAGTCTGTGTGGTCTGGGAGTCGCTCAAAGAGACCTATACGGCGAAAACGGAAAATTATATCCTCCTCAACCCCGAATATCACGACGAGGACAAGCTGGCTGACCTGCTGAACAATTGGAGTAGGGGGCCAAAGCAGCAAGAGCTCCTGTTAGCCTATCTGCACCTGATCCGGACGGAAGGTGAAGTGACGAGACCTGGATTACTGAAGAAATCCGGCGCCTCCGATGCCCAGCTCAAGGGGCTGGTCGACAAAAGGATCCTGCAGATCGAAAAAAGACAGGTGGATCGCATCCGGTATCTGCCCCGCGAGGTCCAGATCGATTTCGAGCTATCGCCGGCACAGCAGCAAGCGTTCGGGCAGATCAATGCCGTCTTCAGCGAGCGCGCTGTATGTCTGTTGCATGGGGTGACCTCCAGCGGGAAAACGCAGGTCTATATCCGGCAGATGGAGCAGGTGATCCGGCAGGGAGGACAGGTCCTTTATCTGCTGCCCGAGATAGCGCTCACGTCGCAGATCATCCGCCGCCTGCAGCAGCATTTTGGCGGCTATATCGGTATCTATCATTCCAAGTTCAGCGCGAACGAGCGGCTCGAGATCTGGAATAAGATCCGGACCGGGGAGTTGAAGATCATCCTCGGGGCCCGGAGTGCGCTTTTCCTCCCCTTCAGTAACCTGGGCATGGTCGTCGTCGATGAAGAGCACGATACGTCGTACAAACAGCAGGAGCCGGCGCCGCGGTATCATGCGCGGGATGCGGCCATCTATTATGCCTCATTGTTTGGGGCGCGGGTTCTCCTCGGCAGTGCCACCCCCAGTGTAGAAACCTATTATAATGCCACCACGGGGAAATATGGCCTGGTAGAGCTGCTGGAGCGCTTTGGACAGGTGCGGTTGCCCGAGATCGTGATCGTCGACACCAAGGCCTTGCGGGCCGCGGCGAAACAGGAGGCGAAACGGTTGGCGCGGCGGGGTCCGGATGGCCCGGCGGGAGGAGCGCGGCGGGGGCCGGCTCCGACGGGGGCGGGGGAGCCCTATGCCGGGGCGAGCTGGCTCACCGACTTGCAGGAGGGAAAGGCGGATCAGCGGAGCTGGACGGGGGAGGATGCAGCGGGCGGCCCGGCTTCGCGCGGGAGCCAGGACGCGCCTGCGGGTGGCGGTGAAGCAGCAGCACGCGGAGCTGCGAGGCCAGGCGGCCGGGACGCAGAAGACGCCGAGCCGGAGAAACGACCGGAAGAGGAAGGAGGCGCACGCGACCACGGGAAGCCGATCCTGAGCAAGCCGCTGCATGCGGCGGTGGTACAGACGCTGGCGGCGGGTAAACAGGTGATCCTTTTCCAGAACCGGCGCGGGTATAGCCCGTATCAAGTATGCGAAGTCTGTGGCTGGATACCGCAATGCCGGAATTGCGATGTCTCGCTGAACTTCCACAAGCTGACGAATAAGCTCCATTGTCATTATTGCGGTACCGTCTATCCGCCCGTGCATACCTGCGCGGCATGCGGCAACCATCGTTTTGTGCAGCGCAATTTCGGTACGGAAAGGATCGAAGAATACCTCGAAGAAGTCTTCCCGCAGGCAAAGATCGCGCGCATGGACATCGACAGCGTCCGCGGCAAAACGGCGCACGACACGCTGATCCAGCAATTCGAGCAACACCGGATCGATATCCTGGTAGGGACGCAGATGGTAGTAAAAGGATTGGACTTCGAACACGTAGGACTGGTGGGTATCCTCGATGCCGACAGCATCCTGAGCTTTGCCGACTACCGGGTGAGCGAGCGGGCGTTCCAGCTCATGGAGCAGGTGAGCGGCCGCGCCGGGCGAAAGGATGGGGAAGGGCTGGTGCTGATCCAGGTCGCCAATACCGCGCATCCCGTGCTGGGTTATGTGCAGGCGCACGATTACAAACTTTTCTACAGCCATGAGATCGCGATGCGGCAGCAATTCCATTATCCGCCGTATTCGCGCGTTATCCGGGTAACCTTCCGGCATAAAGACAAAGACGTGGTGCGCGAAGCCGCACAGTTCTTTGCAAATAATCTAAAAAAGGATTTTGCACCCTATCTCGTAGGGCCGGCGGAGCCGGTGATCGCAAGAGTCCGCAATCAATACCTACAGGAATTACTCCTCAAATTGCCCAAGGACGGGCATACCATCTCCTTCGCCAAGCTGGTGATCCAGCAACAGACGGCTATCGTCCAGAACAGCCGGCAGTGGAAGAGTGTGGTGATCATCCCGGATGTGGATGCGTTGTAGCACCAACAGCCCCGTGGCCGGTTTTCAGCCCCTATTTAGGAATCAGCACCAGCGTGACCTTATTGAAATCCGCAGCAGCATTGATCACCTTCTTGAAATTCTCGTATTCGGAAAGCGGATAGACCGGATCTCGGTAGGTCTCGCGGACATGGATTCGGAGAGTATCACCTTCCATCTTATAGCTGGAAACAAACCCAAGGGTCGTAACGCCATCCGTTTTAAAGTCCTGCTGGATCGCCACATCGCCGGGATTCTTGATCGTATAGCCAGATGGGACCACAAAGTCAATAAAGCGTTCCAGGGTATGGGGATATTCAATCGAGACAGGGAACTGCCGGGGTTTTTCCTGGTACATTTCGGTTTGCGGTCCGATGATCTGGCCTAGCTTTACCAGCATATTCCTGCCCGCATTTTCCAGCAATCCATCGGTGAGGATATCTTCCTGAAGAATAAAAGGCTTGTTGTCGTTGCAATCTTCGATCTTGTCGTTCCCGACATTGGAAGAAAGGAGTTTTTCGGAGTTGGTAGCAAGCCGGGCAATCGCTTTCAGCATTTTACGACGGTCCTCCGGATCTCCACGAGAATAGATGGCCCGGGATGTCACCGCAAGGTACCCGCCGTCCGTTTCTGTAAAATCGACTCGTAAGGAATCGAGCCGGGAATTAAAGCCGATGGTGGCGTCAAGCCGGCTAAAGGTTGCGCTGAAATCCTCCAAAGGCACTCGTTTTACCACTGCAATCGCTGTTGTATAGGTGCCAATGGTCGTGGATTGGCAAAACACGGCATCCGTGGCCGCCCATTGAGGATTGATCCAGGGATAACGCATGTAAGCAAGGGTGGGGGCGAGGAACTTTTTGGTAGCGGGAAAATAGAACAGAAAATTTCCGGCATTATTCCAGTTCTCGAAAGACTTGTCGATGGATCTTTCGTTGCGGTCGCAAGTCAGCACGATCTGGTGATCGACACCCAATTTTGAGAAGATCGCGCCATAGAGCCTGATCAGGCCCTTGGTGCTGGCGATCTTGTTTTTGAGCATCCATTCGATATTGTCGGAATTCTCTTCATCGATGTCTTCACGGGTAACGAACTGGTTTTTTAAGTAGTTCTCTACGGCGATGATCTTTTGTTTGTCATCGGGAAGATTTTGCCAGCCGTTCGTCCCGATGATCTCGCCGACCCGTTTCAGGTCTTTTTCTGAAAAGACCTCATAGATGGAATGAATGCGTTGCGCCAGCACGTTCCAGGTATTGAGCCGGACATGATCGGTGCCGCTGGAATAATTGTAGGAAAGGCGGTATTCCACACGGCAGAGATTCGCATCATAAGCGGCATATTTTTCCTTTTCTGCTCCCGGTATATCAGTGAGCCGGGTGGAAACCACCTTTTTGCCATCAATGCTGGTATCGCTGATCGTGGCATTGCAGTTATATCCTCGCATTTGAAAGATAAGGCTGTCGGGGCTAAGCACCTCCAGCTGTGCATCGAGGGTTGGCCACGACCCCTGAAGATATTCTTCGCCAAAGAAATTAAGGCTGACCTTTATTGTATAAGTGAATTCCACTTCTGCGCCTTTTTCCAGTCCTTCGAGTGCAAATATCCTGTAGGACCCGCCGTCTTCGTCTTTGATATCCTTCATATCCGCTTTGCTGACTTCCCGCACGGTTCCGCCAGGCAGGATGGCCCGGGCGCGCAGATCGATTATATCGGAGGTGTCGGTATATTTGATTTGCAGCTTGTTGAATGATTCGATGCCTTTGTCGTCGATGAGATGAACGATTCGATGGACGGTTCGGTACTTCGCTGCCTTGTTATTCGGGAGATCGACATATTCGATCCGCCGGGTATCCAAAAGGATGACGGCGGACTCGTTGCTGTACCGGCTATCGATAGTGTGCATCGTCGGATGTTCGCTCCAGGTTTCGTGAAAGATGGCGGGTTGCTGGGCCTGGACCGTTGAGGACAGCGCCAGGAACGAAAGGTATAGGGGAAGTTTTGTCATGGCTTTTTTTCTATACTGACGGTAGTATGATATTGAGGATAGAGATTTTCAAGAACTTTGTTCCAATCGGAAAATTGATCCGGTTGCAAAAGCAAATGGTCGTTGTCGAACTCCTGGGTAAAGATCAGCTGGCGGTCTTTTTTCTCATATTGCATGCTGAATCCCCAAACGGCGTTTTGATAGGTCTTACCGGCTGGCACATCGGGGATCTCATAACCTGCAGGGATAGGGAGGATCACGACATACTTTCGCTGAGAAAGGAAATGGAATTCGATGGGCATTTTGCGTTTGGGATAGTCGATCTCTTCGTTGACATAGAATTTGAAAAGATTCATGTTCAGGAACCAGCTGGAGCCGAGATGCTGGGCATAATCCGGCAAGGTGAACGAGCCGGTTATCCGCAGGTGGCTGTTGTCTTTTTTGTCGCCGATCTTAAAAGAATCCAAATTGAATTTATCCGATCCGCGCCGTAGCCGGGCCTTGATAATGTCCTCCGTTTCCCTGGTATCGGAGTAGGATAGATAATCCTGCAGCGAGGACGCATAGTAGCCGCTGTAGTTTATCGAGATCCTGCCTTTGAGCCCGGTTAGGGAAAGATCGAGGATCGTGGTGTCTACAAGCTGGTTGACCGTTTTTTCAGGTGTAGGTACGGTAACTATCTTGTAGGTGCTGTCGTCGATGGCGATGAGTGCCTGCTTGTCCTGGATGGCTATAGAAGGCATACCGAATACGCAGTAGGGATCCGTGCCGTCCAGGAAGATATAGCGATCACCCAGACGGATAGTCACGATCATATGATTGTCTACCAGCGGTAGGGGTATCTCGGAGTAGGTATAGGGGAGGTCTCGTGTGCCGATCCAAGTGTACCACGCCTTAATGCCCGCAGTCCGGAGCATCAGGGTCAGAATACTGCTCATGTCCTTGCAATCGCCGAAACGCCTGCTGCAAACGAGATTGGCATCCCGTGGAATGAATCCTTCCATACCCTGCTCGAAAGCGATGTACTTGATCTGGTGTTGCACCCAGCTGTAGATGCTTCGGGCTTTTTCTTCTTGGGTAATCGCACCCTTGCAAAGCGAGTCGACAATACGCCGAAGATCAGGGCCGGCTTCCTTATTTATATCTTTTATATATCCGGAATACAGGTGATAGAGGTTATCGGTCGTACTGAGATAGTTTACGGTCATGCCTTGCTCGTCCACATATTTTTCTATGTAGAAGATCAATTGGGTCGCGTACCAGGGTCGGCCGGGAGCGTCTTCATAGGGTTTTTCGTCCGGTAGGTCTTTGGCTTCGAACGTATAAGTGGTCTCGCCGTGCCGGGTTTCCTCTTTGAAAGTAACGTGGGCCGTATCGATGCCGCGGAGCACATATCTAATGCTCATCGTTTTCGGGAAGGTCAGCCGAAGTTCGGAGTGCACCACGGGAATGAGTCGGCCAAAATAGAAGGGCGACAGAACGTGCGGGTTCTTATGGATCATGGAGGTTTCCAGGGTGCCTATCGATCCCGGAGCAACCGAAGGGAAGTCAAAGCTCGTTTCCTTGACGTCATCGTAGAAGATGCCATTCGATTTACTGTCGGTGGTTTTGAAATCCGTGACCTTGATCTTTTTAGCGTCTGCGGTGAGCGTATAGGCCGAATATTGCTGGACCTCGTGAAACCCGCTGTGGTAGAATCCATATTTACTGATCTCGCCGCCCGATTGTACGGAAAGATAAGCGAGACGTTGGCTTTCCCGGCTTTGTACCACGGGCTGCCCGTCTTTGACGGTAATGGTATAATGCATGGTATGATCCAGCAGCACGGCCTGTTCGCCCGGGTATTTGCTTTGAAGTTCAGCAATGGTCTGAGCCCTGGCCTGGAGGCAGAGACCGGCTGAGATCGTCCACAGGATAATACGGAAGTGTGGGGTCATTTTTTAACAGATAGTAAGGTTCCATAAAAGTAACAATCGGTCTCTTTGGGATTGCCGGAGTCGTCGAATATCCGGGAGATACCTTCGGGCTCACCGTTGTAATAGGTCGTTTCGCTTGTAAGAACGCCTTTATCATTGTATTCTTTGTAAGGGCCCTGAAGATTGTCCTGCTCGTAGTTTGACGACACCCTGAGCTTTCCATTGGGATAGTATTCGAGGTATTCGCCTTCCTGGATGTCATATTCCCGATGGCTTACATACCTGATCTGACCGTTCGTATAATAGACGCGGATCTCGCCGTGGCTATTGCCGTCGACGATCGAAAAGGTCGCGGAGGGCTTGGAGTTGGGAAAAAAGGCTTTGATGGTTCCCGAGTGAAAGGGAAGGGCAATGGCTGGAACGAGACTGCCCCTGGCGTCGAGATACGAATAGCTCACAGGATCGCCATGGTGGTACATCAGTTGATAGGCTAGTGTCCCATCCGGGTCATAGGTACTGCTGGCGCCTTCTTTTTCACCTGCCTCGAAGGTGGCGCGGTATTTCACTTCGCCATTCTCATAATAGTAGGTTTGAGCGCCGTCGAAATCGCCGTCCTTATATTCCACGGTTGAAAACAACTGTCCTGTCGCGTAATACGATTTCCAAACACCGGTTTTCTCCCCAAAGGCATATGCGCCCGTGGTATTTATCTTGCCGTTGTGATACCAGGAAGTAGAGATGCTATCCTGCAATCCCCCGGTGTAATGCGCGATGAGCATGGGGACACCATCGAAATACCATTCGCGCTGGGTGCCCGTTTTTTTGGAGTGGATGTATTCTTCCTCCAGCTCCGCCTGGCCATTGGCATAGACAAGCCGGAGCTTTCCCGTGCCTCCCGGAAAATAGTGATGGGTGAGTACCTTGCCGGTGGTGTCATAATCGATCCATTCTTCCATCCAGCCGCCGTGATATTTTATTTCATAGGATCTTTTGCCATTGGGGTATAAGCTGGTCTTATAACCTTCCAGCACATCGTCCATATAATAGGAGCTATCGGAGATTCCGCCCTTTTCGTCGTGGGAGATCCAATAACCCTCGGCCTGGCCCTGCCTGTACCAACCTTCCTCCCGAATCCGGCCATTGGCGTACCATGTTTGATGGTAGCCGTCCTTTTCGCCCTCGGCATAGGACGTCTCCGAGCTTTTTTTGCCATTGAGAAACCACGAGGTGCTGAGTCCTTGTTCTACACCATCGGCATAGGCATCCTTCTCCCGGATTTGCCCGGTCGGATAATAGAAAGTAGCGGCGCCTGTAACGTATCCTTTGGTGTCAAAGGGCATTTCACTATGTTTCGAGCCGTCGGGCCGGTAGGTGACGAGTAAGATGACCTTATGATCTGCGACGGATTCGCCGATCTTTTTGCCGCTCTTGTCAAAGTATTGAGCTTTCTGGAGCAGACCGTTGGAATAGGTGAGCATTGCATAGAGTTTGCCATCCTCATCGTATTGACGATCCTCTCCCTGGTTCTTGCCATTGACCGTTGTATAGGTCTCGCTGATGGCGCCATTTTGGTAATATTGGATTCGATCGCCATTCTCCTCGCCATGAAGAAAATGATTGACATTCTTCAGCCGGCCATTGGCGTACCACCATTTCCATTCGCCTTCCTGCTTGCCGGCTTTGTAGTACCCGCTGTCGTTAAGCTGTCCGTTCGAATAATATTTTTTGAACAGGCCTTCGAGGTTACCGCCCTTATACATACTGATACTTAACAGGGTCTTGTCAGTGGAAAAGGAACGACCCTCGCCCTCCAATACACCGGCTGCGTAATGTTCGATGAGACTGGTATCGCCATTGCCGTATAAGGTGATCTTTATCCCATCCGGTTTTCCGGCGTGGTAATGCGTGATGGTATTCGGCGCACCCGTCCAGAAATAAGCGATCGATTCCCCTTCCAGCTCGCCGTTTTGGTACCAGGAATGCGAGGAACGCTGGCCGTTGGAAAAATAATAGGTCTCTTCGCCCTCCTGTTTCCCGTTGCGGTAGAACTCTTTCCCATTCACCTTGCCGTTGAAATAGTACCAAACGAAATTTCCCTCCCGTTTTCCATTTTCATATGTTCCCGTCCCCCTGAGATTTCCAGCGGGAAAAACCATTGTCCAGGGGCCGATGACGTCATCGGTTTTGGGTACATAAACGCCGTGGCCGGAGGGACCGTCCGAACCGAGGAGCCAGCTTACGGTATCTGGATTTCTTTTGGTATAGTTGAGCTCCTGGCTGGCACGGATCAGGTGCAGGTAATCGCTGGCCTGGTTGCTTATTGCTTCGACCTCTTTATGGTGTTTTTTGACATAATCCCTAATCATGGGGATATCGACCCCCAGGAACATTCGATTGATAAATGACTCGAACTCATTGCCGGTAAATGCCGCCTTGAACCAGGGGACATAGAACTGCATATAGAAATCGCTGTCGGCAGGTTGATATTCCATTTTTTCGCAGAGTACCTGGATCTGGCGGGAGATCGGGTCGTCCAATGTCAGCAATGGTTTGTAGCTCTTATCGAGGGCGATCTTGGATTGTATGATCTGCTCCAGGAGCTGGTAAGACTCATCAGGATCGCTTTTCCGGTGGCTGATAAAATTCTGGATGGTATCCGTGTTGTGAGCGATCCGGGACAGCCAGTTGATACAGCCGGCACGGAGGGGACCTTCCGGATTCAGCACTAAATAGCCCATAAAACTCAGGAAGGCCGGCACGAGTTTTCCCTGATTGATCGCACAATAGCCCAGGTCATAGTGACAGGCAGAGGCAAAGGGGTTGATCATCAGGGCCTGTTTGTAGACGGCTTCTGCTTCGGCGAAGCGTTTGAGCCTTATCAGTGCATTACCTTTGTTTTGATACAAGATGACATAATAGGGGTATTCCCGAATCGCCAAATCGTAGGCCTTGATAGACTCTCCGAGGTCTTTCTGTTGATTGAGATTATTGGCGATCTGGTTAAGTAGCTCGGGCCGGCGGTTCGAATTATCGTCTGCCGATAAGGCTTTTTTTGCTACTTCCGTGGACGCATTGAAATCGCTGTCTTCATAATAACAAGCCGAGATGCCGACTAACGCGGGAACGTAGTTAGTATCATTGCGATCGATCTGCTGGTAGAGGACAATGGCTTTCTTATATTGGCCGGAATCGTATAAAGCACGGGCTTTTTCGAGGATCTGCCCGGAAATGATGAGCGGATTGTTTTCTTGTGCATTGGTTGTCAAGGCAAAACTTGCCAGGCCCAGGATCAGGATAATGGATCGCGTGGTCATACAGGTTTAGGAGTATTTGTTCTACACGGGAAAATACTATCTTCTCCTTATATAACGTAAAAAATGTTCCGATTAGGATGTCGTTCGATCAAAATCGAATTCGACTTTTTCGAGTGTATCGTCCTGGCCGATAACCTGAGTCTTGGCGACGATATCACCCAGTCGCTGATTATAGGGGGTGTTTTTGATCAGCAGGTAACCCACCAACCCACAGAGAAAGTAATCGAGCGGATCGCAAACCCTACGGAGAAACGTGTGCCAGGTGTCGGGTTGCCCGCCATCCATGGTGACGACTTTTAATTTGAAGAGGCGGTGACCGAGGGTTCCACCGAGCCGTTCACCTACCACAATATATACGAGCCACAACGCAATGATGGGCAGGACTTGCACACCGTGGACCTCATTTGTTCCATCGGGCTGAACTTCGCAAAATATAAAATATAAATGATCGTCAAGCCCCAAATGAGGACATAGTCGATAAACGTGGCGCCAAATCGTTTACGGGTATAGGGATATTTCTTCATAGTTGGGGTTAAGGAGAGAATCCATGAAAAGTACGTTATTTTTGATACAATATGAATACGATCCAGGAAAACGTCCCCTTAAAGGCGTTTAATACATTCGGCATAAGCGTTATAGCACGGTATTTTGCGTCTTTCGCCACGGTGGAGGAACTCGACGGGCTGTTGGCCTTGGCAGGCGGAAGTCGGACGGAGCCCAGGACAGAAGGGCGCGACGGGGTGATCATCCTCGGTGGGGGAAGTAATGTGCTTTTCACGAAAGACATAGACGGCCTGGTCGCCCGCAATGCCCTCAAGGGGATCGAGCTCGTCGATGAGGACGAAGACTATGTTTATGTGCGGGCGGGCGCGGGAGAGGTCTGGCAGGAGTTTGTGGAGTATTGCATCGGCAGGAACTGGGCCGGCGTCGAGAACCTGAGCCTGATCCCGGGAAGCGTGGGAGCGGCGCCGATGCAGAACATCGGGGCCTATGGCGTGGAATTGAAAGAAGTCTTCTACGGGCTGGAGGCCTGGCATATCGCCGAAAAAAAGGCCTATACGTTTACCTTGAACGACTGTGCCTTTGGTTACCGGGAAAGCGTTTTTAAGCGGCAATACCGCGGGCAGTTCGTCATCCTTAACGTGACCTTCCGGCTGGCTAAAAAGCCCGTGTTTCGCACGGAATACGGCGCTATAAAGCAGGAGCTGGAACGCATGGGTGTGCAGGAGCTCAGCATCCGGGCCGTTTCGGCTGCCGTAACGGCTATCCGGCGGAGTAAGCTGCCGGACCCGGCGGTGATCGGCAATGCGGGCAGCTTTTTCAAGAACCCCACCATACCCGATGAGCAATTCGATGTATTGCAGGCGGAATACATGGATATCGTGGGTTATCACAATAACGGCACCGACACGACCAAACTGGCCGCCGGCTGGCTCATCGAGCAATGCGGCTGGAAGGGTTTCCGCCGCGGCGACGCGGGGGTGCATGCGCGGCAGGCACTGGTGCTGGTGAACTATGGCGGCGCCACCGGGCAGGAGATCTACGACCTGAGCCAGGAGATCCAGG
>Ga0134128_10004502_pt1 | contig 17042 bp, 11 predicted proteins | sample KB31754_FD_96462 | JGI IMG/M metagenome (GOLD analysis project Ga0134128, IMG submission 96462) | Terrestrial soil microbial communities with excess Nitrogen fertilizer from Kellogg Biological Station, Michigan, USA - KB3-175-4 | ecosystem: Environmental > Terrestrial > Soil > Unclassified ...
CGCGCTCGCCGTCAGCGTCTGCGTCGTTCCGGCGGCGCCCGGGCTGAACGTCACCAGGGGCGAGCAGCCGGTGGCCGAGGGCGAGAACGTCGCCTGGGGATCGCTGGATTTCCAGGTGATGAACTGGCAGTCGATCTGGTCGCCCACCAGCTGGCCGCTCGTCGACGGGCGATTGGCGCTGGCCAGGGTCGGCACCCCGATCCCCGCGAACAGGCTGGCGCCCGCGGCCGGCTGCGCGATGGCGACCGTCAGCGGGAGGTTGCAGGTGCTGGCCGGCAGCTTGAAGACCTGCGAGGTGACCTGGACCGGGAAGGGCGACGGAAAGGGGACGCTTCCCAGGTTGAGCCCGCTCCAGCTGAAGATGTTCCAGGAGTCGCTGTAGCAGAACGGGCAGGGGCCGATGTTGGCCACCAGCGAGACCGAGCCACCGCCGGACGAGAGCTGAACGGAGCCGTTGACGCTGGCGTTGAGGGTCGCCGCGCAGACGTTGGGGTCGGAGGAGACGTTGAACGTCGTCTGGGCGACGGTCGGGATCGTGACGTCGATCAGCTGGACGGTGACGTTCACCCCGCCCGAGGCGACGCCGATGTTGACGCCCCCCTCGATGTTGGCGCTGACCGAGGCCTGCGGCGTGAGGGTCATTTGGAACCCGTTGACCGCCAGCGCGCCCGTGAACTGCACGCCCGCCGTCGCGGTGACGCCCCCCTGGATCGAGAAGATCCAGATCGGAATCGGCGGCGTCTCGAACGACTGGGAGATCGACTTGCCGAAGGTGAAGCCGGTCTGCTGCGTCGAGGTGTCGCTCTCGATCTGGTTGCCGAACACGAAGGCGTCGAAGGTCGCCGTGGTGGTCGGATCGACCGACCCCAAGGCGTTCGTCCCCCCGTTGTCCGAGTCGACGGTGGTCGTCACCTGCAGGACCTTCACGGGGGTCCCCAGCACCACGACGCCGACGGTGCCGCTGGCGTCGAAGTGCGAGGTGAAGTGCTGGTTGGTCTCATTGCCGCTCACGCTCCCCGCGAGCTCATAGAAGGCGTCGAACTGGCCGGTCGGGCTGCCGTCGGGGCTGTTGTTGAGGTCGCCCTTGAAGTCGAAGGGCGGGTCGTTCGGCGGCCGCGGCGTCGAGCCGTCGAGCGCGTTGACGGGCGAGCCGTCGCCCTGCCGCTTGGCGAAGTCGGGGATCGGCAGCGCCACGAAGCGCTGGACGGGCGGCGGGTTGTCGATCTGCAGCTGGGTGAAGGCCTGCGAGATCGCGTTGATCTCGGCCAGCGTGCCGCCCCAGAAGGTCGGGATCGGCGGGACCAGCTTGGTCCCCACCTGGTCGCCCAGCACGTCGTAGGCGAGCTGCGCCTTGACCTTGGTGAGCGGCTGCGCCGGATCGGCCGCCTTGATCGTGAGCCGCGCGAAGTTGGCCGCCACGATGTCGCCCGCCACGTTCCCCTTCGAGCAGCTGGAGAAGAGGTAGGCGGTGGTGTCCGGGGACGCCGCATAGGTGCACGACACGCTGGTCGTCGCGCCGAAGCCGAGCTCGAACAGCGCGCTCCCCTTGCCGGCGTCGCCGAGCTTGACGTGGAAGGAGGCCGGGATCTGGATCGTCCCCGCGGTGAAGGTGGCCAGGCCCGGCGTGTTGGCGGGCGGCGAGGTCGCCAGCGAGGCCAGCAGGTCGACCGAGGGCCCCGAGCCCACCTGCGCCGTGGCCGGCGAGGTGGTCCGCAGGTTGTCGAAGACGTACGTCCCCTGGGCCCCGGCCGGCGCATTGAGCGCCAGCGTGAAGGTGAGGTCCGAGACGGTCGCGCCCGCCAGCTGCTGGCGCACGAAGTCGGTCACCGCGAACTGGTAGGTCTGAAACGTCCCCAGCTCCTGGCCGGTCAGCTCCGACTGGCCGAGGTACTGACTGTAGACGCCGTGGGACGGCGCGCTGACGTAGAGCTGCAGCGCGCCCAGGTAGAAGGGGTTCGGCTGCGACGTCGGCAGCAGCATGTCGACCTCGACGGTGGCGCCCGGGCTGGTCAGCCCCGCCAGCGCCGTCAGACCCGAGGCCAGCGGCGCGCTGACCAGAGTCGTGTAGTTGACCGGCGCCGCGACAGCCAGCGCGGCCGTTCCCTGGGTGAGCGTCGTCTTCGAGAGCGACACGGTGCCGGAGCTGACCGTCCACCCGGCGGTGGACTCGAAGCCGAGGACGCTGGCCCCCGCCAGCGGCGCGGTGAGTGAGGCGGCCGCCACGGTTACCGCGCCGCCCGCATCGGACCTCTGACCGCATCCGGCCATCGCCGCGGCCAGGGCCGCGCACATCGCGACTCTGCCCATCGAATTCCGACTCGCCACTCCCCGACCGTTGAACTTGTGCATGCTACGTCTCCTTCGCGTTCGTTGGACCATGCCCGCGGTCCTCGCGAACCGCTCGGTCATGGCGCTCTGTCTCCACGCGAGAGAGAACCCGCCGCTCCGCGATCCAGGGCAACCCCCGCGTCGATTTTGTTTCGCACCGACGCCGTTGCCCTGCTGCGGCAACCGGCGGGTTCTAACTGGTGGGCCCGCGCGAGCGGGTCGCGATCACATCAATAAGGAGGAAGCGATCATGACCGCGAGATTCATCACGAGGGGATTGCTCGTCACGCTGGCGGGCGCGCTGGCCTTGGGCTGCGGCCAAGAGGCTGCCGGTCCGTCCGGCGCCGAGGTGCTGTGGGAGGATGCTTACTCGCCGACCGGGTCGCTGGTCGTCGCCCAGGACGGCGACGGCCGCCTCGACGTCCTGCTGCGCGGAAAGATCGGGGTCGACTCACCCGAGGTGGCGCGGGTCGCCTCCGCGGCGACCACGCTGGCCGATACCTATCTGGCGCTTCACCCGGGCGTGCCGGCCGTTCCGGCCGACGTCCGCGCGCTCTCCGACCGGCTGGTGGCCCAGCGCAAAGCCGAGCTCGCGGGGCTGACCCCCGTCGAGCAGGCGGCCCGCCCCGCGCCAGCGCAACAGCCCGAGGACGAAGCGGCCTTCGACGCGGAGGCCTGCCAGTCATTCAGCGGCGGGTTCAGCGGCTACACCCCGAAGTACTGCTCGTATCAATACAACTGGCACGCGATCTGTACCTACAGCACGGTCGCCACCAACGATCGGTCGTATGCCTGGAACGAATCACCCTACGCCGGCTACCAAACCTTGTCGGGGATGACCTGGATGCCGGCGATCCCGGCCTGGACCTGGCAGTGGGCGACCTGGGGCGGGAGCTACACCAATCGGTACGCCTGCCTGTACCTCGACGGCAGCAACACCTTCGGCAACGTCGGCATCACCGATCACGGCTTTTGGACCGACGAGAGCCTGCACCCGGTCTCCGGCGACTAAGTGTCGGGCTCCGTTCGCGCGCGCCTCGGCGCGGCCCTGCTCGGGACCATGCTCTGGTCCGCTTGCCGGCGCGAACCGGCGCGGCCGCCCCCGGGGCGGCACGCGCCGGCCGCGCGGCTGGATCGGCGGGTGGAGCTGCCCGACGTTGCCGATGCCGCGCAACGCGCGCGTCTCGCGGACACGAGCGCGGCATTGGTGTACGCCCACCGCCTGCGCTTCGAGCGCGGCCGGCCCGTGCGCGGCGCCCCGACGCTGGGCCAGGCCAAGCAGCTCTGCCCGGGCGAGCGCTTCGCCGACCAACCGAGCTGGGCGTTCTGCTCGGGCACGCTGGTCGACCGCGATCTCGTGCTCACCGCCGGACATTGCCTGGGCCCGGACCCCGCGCGCGCCGCCGAACGATGCCGCCGGACGCGGCTCGTCTTCGGTTACCACCTGACCGAGGGCGGTGGGCTCGCCGACCCGCGCGCTGAAGAGGTCTACGCCTGCCGCCGGGTGGCGATCCTCCGCCAGGATCCCGGTGGCGCCGGCGCCGACTACGCGATCCTGCAGCTCGACCGACCCGTCGAACGCCGCCACCCCGCGCACGTCGCTCGCGGCCCGGTCGAAATCGGCGAGCGGCTCGAGGCCGCCGGTTACGGGGCGGGGCTGCCCCTCAAGATCGAGGCGGCCACGGTGCTGGCCGCGCCTGCGAGCGACCTTTTAACCGACAGCAACGCCTTTGCGGGCGCGTCGGGCGGCGGCCTCTACGATTCGGCCGGCGAGCTGGTGGCCTTTCACCTGCGCGGCGCGGTCGACTGGCGCTTCGACCGGCGCTGCACGCGCGCCGAGACGACCCCGGGCGGCGACGACCGCGCCCAGCTGGCCGCGCCCGCCGTCGACGCGCTCTGCGAGGCCGGCTGGCCGAGCACGGCGCTGTGTGGCACCGCCGAGAGGCACGGCTGCGCCGGCGACTGCCGGTCGCCGCGCTGTGGGGACGGGCTCTGCGAGGCCGCCGAGTGGGCGACTTGCCAGGCCGATTGCCTCCCTTACCCCGACGTCCCCGCCGCCTGGCCCGACGATCCGGAGACCTACCGGCGCGCGAACGCGCAAAGGTAGCCCCCCTCAGGCGCCGAACGAGCGCCGGTACGCCGCCGGGCTGACGTGCTGGAAGCGGCGGAAGACCCTGCCGAAGTGGGTGGGGTTGGCGAAGCCCCATTCGGTGGCGATCTGCTTGAGGGGGGCGCGGGTGGCGAGGAGGGCGCGCGCGGCCTCTCGCACCCGCACCTCGATCATGTAGCGCGCCGGGGAGAGACCGGTGCGCGCCCGAAAGTGGTGGCTGAAGTGGCTGCGGCTCATCCCCCGCTCGCCCGCGACGCGGTCGACGTCGGGCGGCTCGCGGGGATCGCCGAGGACGCGCGCGCGCAGCCATTCGAGCAGGCGCTCCCGGTCGCCCTTGGGATCTCGCGCCTCGTCGACCCGCCGCTCGTAGGCGAGGAGGAACTCGAACAGGGCCAGCTCCACCTCGTGGCGATCGCGGAAGTCCTTCTCGAAGGCGCCCCGCACGAGGCGCATCGCGCTGGCGACCAGCGGGCTCGCCGGCGGCGTCACGATCAGGGGACCGGTGGTCGCGACCTGCTTGGCGATGCGGCGCATGATGTAGGGGTGATAGATGCCGATCCAGGCGAACGTCCAGCCGGGAGACCCCTCCGGCAGGTAATAGCGATGGCGTGAGGGGACGACGGCGAAGAACGCCGTACCCGGGGAGAGGCGCCGGGGCGGCCGCCCGTAGAGCTCGAACGCTCCCCATCCCGCGAGCGTCAGCTGGAAGAACACCAGCGGCCGGTCGCGCGGCCCCAGGCGCCGCATCCCGTCCCAGCGGTAGCCGCGCGGGTCGGTGCGCGTCTCCACGTTGCCGAAGTAGGCGTTGCTCGGCGTCCACCAGGGCGGTCCCTCGACGGGCGCGCGCGCGGCGCCGACCAGACGCCGCAGGTGCGTCGCCCAGTCGGCGGGCGGCTCCGGCCCCGGCCGCTGTCCCGCCACCACCTCGGAGGTGAGGACCTCGAACGAGCGACGCCGCCAGAGGGTGCCGTTCGGACGGGACGCGGTTGCGCGGCGCGTCTTCACAAATAGACCATAGTTCGAACATCGCAGCGATAGCGAGCCTCTTTTTGCCTGGAGTATCAGATCGTGGTCGGCTCACAAGGAGACGCCCCATGCCCAAGCTCCTGCGCGTGTCGCTGCTGCCCGCCTGCCTGGTCGGCGCCCTGATCCTGACCGACGCGGCGCGGGCCGCGCAGACCACGATCACCATCTCGATGGCCGCGCCCCCCGCGGCGCCGCGGCTTCAGCCACCCTTCGTCGTCGGCGCCGTCCCGGCCACGCCGTTTCTCTACACGATCCCGGCGACCGGGCAGGCGCCGCTCACCTTCACGGCGATGGGTTTACCGTCGGGGCTCACGCTGGCGGGCACCGGCATCCTCTCGGGGACCGCGCCGGCCGCGGGCTCATACCCGATCGCGGTCACCGTCACGAACGGCGCCGGAAGCGCGACCGCCACGCTGACCTTGGTCTCCGGGACGACGCTGCGCCCGACGCCCCCGATGGGCTGGAACAGCTACGACGCCTACGGCGCCAGCGTGAAGGAGAGCGAAGTCGTGGCGCAGGCGCAGGCGCTCAAGTCGACCCTGCAACCCTTCGGGTGGAACACGGTGGTCATCGACTACCGCTGGTACGATCCCGAGGACACGCTCGACGCCGACGGCCGCTATCTGCCCTCGATTTCGAAGTACCCCTCGGCGACGGGCACGGCCGGGCTCAAGCCGCTCGCCGATCAGATCCACGCGCTCGGGCTCGGCTTCGGGATCCACATCATGCGCGGCATCCCGCGCACCGCCGTGACCGCCAACGCGCCCATCGCCGGCTCGACGTATCACGCCGCCGACGCGGCCAACACCAACGATCCCTGCCCCTGGGACCAGCACATGTGGGGGGTGAACGGCAGCAGCGCCGCCGGTCAGGCCTGGTACGACGCGCTCTTCGCCGAGTACGCGCAGTGGGGAATCGACTTCGTGAAGATCGACGACATGCTGAACAACACGACGAAGAGCTACCACCAGGCGGAGGCCGACGCGATCCGCAAGTCGGTCGCCAAGTCGGGGCGGGCCATCGTGGTGAGCTTCTCGCCGGGCGCCGACGATCCCTCCTGGCTGCCGAGCTCGGTCGCCGACCTGAACGCCGACGCCGACATGTGGCGGATCGTGGACGACTTCTGGGATTACAACGCCATCACCAACCTGGCGGGCGTCTTCACCGCGGCCGGGACCTGGCAGGCCTCGAGCGGACTTGCCGCCGGTCACTGGCCCGACACGGACATGCTGCCGCTCGGCTATCTCGGCCCGCGCTGCGAGTGGCACGCCTCGGGCGAGACCACGCTCACGCACAACGACCAGGTGACGATCCTGTCGCTGTGGAGCATCTTGCCGTCGCCGCTGATCTTCGGGGGCAACGTCCAGTCGCTGACCAGCGACGCGACCACCGGGCCGTGGACGGTGGCGCTGCTCACCAATGAAGAGGTGCTGGCGGTCAACCAGGACGCGCTCGGGACGCACGCCAAGCGGATCGCGCAATCGAGCTCGACGGAGGTGTGGGCGCGCGATCTCAGCGCCGGGCGCAAGGCGGTGGCGCTGTTCAACCGGGGCACGCAGGACGCGACGATCGCGGTCTCGTTCGCCCAGCTCGGCGTCTCGGGGACGCCGGCCGTCCGCGATCTCTGGAACCGCGCCGACGTGACCGGGATGACCACCGGGATCTCCGCCAACGTCCCTTACGGCGCCGCGTTGATGTACGTCCTCTCGCCTCCCTCGACGGGCGGCGCCGGGGGCGGCGCGGGCGGCGCGGGCGGCGGCGGGAAGGCCGGCGCCGGTGCGACGGGCACGGGTGGCGCCGGCGGGGTGCGCGGTTCGGGCGGCCAGCCGGGGGGGGCGGGCGGGCAGGGAGCTGCGGGCGGCCAGTCGGGCGGCGCGGGCACGACCGCCAGCGGCGGCGGCGCCGGTTCGGGCCCGCACGGCACCGGTGGGCGCGACGGCACTGGTGGCGCGTCCGGCGCGGGCGGCAGCCTCGGCACCGCGGGGAGCGCGGAGATCGGCGGGCGCGCGGGAATGGCCGGCGCGCCGAGCGACAGCACGGGCGGCGCCAGCGGTTGCAGCTGCGCCATCGGCGCCAGCGAAACGGCAGAGCCGGGCCTGCTTCTCCTGGCGCTTGCCGGACTCTGGCGCCGGCGGCGCCGGCGCCGCTAGCCGAGCGGTTGCTTCGCGGTCCGCTGCTCTCCGATGAGCCAGGTTTATCGGCCTGAGCGCCGCGAGCGACGGCGCGCGGAGGTGTAATTCCGCCGACCCGAAAATCGACCCGAGACGAAAACGTTCCTCTTGGCGATCAGCACGGTCGCCGTCGGGAATGATGGCGAGCTCCGTCGGCGGTTGTGCCGGGGGATGGAGGGAGAGGACTCGTCATGAGAAAATCATTGGTTGCGAGTGTGGGAACTGTTTCCGTCATGTTGCTTGCGTTGACCGGTGTCGGCTGCTCAACGGATGTCGAGGGCGACGCCACGACGAGCATTGAATCGGCGTTGAGCAGCGCCCCGGCCGACCCGGTACCGTGCGCCGCGTGGGCGGACGCCGTCGTTGCGAACACCGGCAACGTTCTGGTCGGGGCGAGCACGCTCGTCGATTCCTATCAGTCGAGCCTGGGCGCCTACGGCGGGACCAACGTGGGGAGCGCGGCGGTCGTCCAGGCGGCGACCACCATCTCGAACAACGGGGGCGTCATTCACGGGACGCTGAGGCAGCACGCGCCGGCGGGGCTGGCCGTCGTGCCGGTCCCGGCGGGCGCGAAGAACCTGCCGCTGGGGGCGCGCACCCCGGGCGCGCTCAGCATCGGCAGCGCCGCCCAAAGCATCACGCTGGCTCCCGGAAACTACGTTGCGGCCAACGTCAACGTGTCCGCGCCAGGGGCGATCAACGTCTCGCCGGCCGGCCAGGTCCGCATCTGGGTGACGGGGAGCCTCAACTTGGGCGGAAACCTGAATCTCAGGGGGATCCCCAAGAACCTGGCGTTTCTGGTCACCAGCGCCGGGTTCGTCAACGTCAACAGCGGCGGCGCGTTCTTCGGGCTCGTCTACGCGCCGACGTCGGCGCTGGTGGTCAGCGGGCCGGTGTTCGGCACCGTCGTCGGCAGCAGCGTCACGCTCAACTCGGGCGCGGCGGTGCACTTCGACCAGAGCTCGGTCTGCGTCTCGAACACGGCCGAGCTCGACCAGTCCTTCATCACCGGCAACGACCTCAGCGACGGGCTCTACGGCAAGCCGGCGTTGATGGCCCAGTCGTACACCGCCGGCATCAGCGGCACCCTGCAGGGGGTGGCCATCGACGTGAGCGCCATCGACGTCACCCAGATCGCGCGCATTCAGATCGAAGCGCTCGCCGGCGGCATCCCGAGCAACGTGGTCCTCGGGTCGGCGCGCGCCGCGCGCGGCGGCGACCTCTCCATCAACACGGTGATCCCGCTCGGGGGCTCGATCCCCCAGGTGGCCGGCCAGCAGTACGCCATCCTGGTCGACTACCCGGACGCGCCGCCGTTCGTCAACGGGATCGAGAACACGGCGTCGTGGAACGGATCGGACGGCGACCTCTATCCGGCCGGGACGATGTTCACGACCTTCGACGGCGGGACGACCTGGCAGTCGTTCGCCAGCGAAGGGTTCGACCTCCACTTTCAGACCTTCGTCATTCCCAACTGAGTGGGGTCGGCGGGGTGGGCGGGCGTGGCGTGCGGACGGGGTGCTCACTGAGCGCCTCGTCCGCGCGCCCGCGATTCACTCGGGCGAACACGGTTCGCTGACGGCCCGTCGCAAAGGCCGACAGGTCGCTCGGAGCTTCGGGGAGGCTGGTACGCCACGCGGGACCGCAACCGCGACGCGCGCGGCACGATCAACGTCGACGGACCCCGTTCCTCATCGAAGGGTGCAAGAAGGTTCCGGTCCCCGCCGAGAGGACCGGCTTTCTTGTCGGGGGAGGGGCTTCGCGTGGCCGCGGTGGAGCTGGTCGCGCTTTCGCCGGTGCTGGCGTACGCGCTGTGGCCAAAGGCGCGGCGCCGCTCGTGAGCGGCCGGTGGTAGTCTGGCCTGTCGCCGTGCCTTCCCCCAAGTCGACTGAGCCCGCTCCTCTGGTGGCCGCCGCGCTGGCGTTCAGCGAGACGCTCGAACGCTTCGACGCGCTCGCGCAAGCGGTCGGACGCGCCGGGCTGGAGTCCGCCGAGGGGCTGGCGCGCGCGGCGCAGGCGCTGCAAAAGGTGGCGGCCTGCGAGGAGGATCTGCAGAGGCACGCCCAGGCGCTGGGGGCGGCGCTGACCGCGGCGCGCGAAGCCCAGCAGGCCCGCGACGAGGAGGTGAGGGCGCGCGCGCTCGAGGTTCAGCGGCGCGGCGAGACCTACGCCGCCCTGGCGAAGCGGTTCGAGGCGGTCGGTCGCGACGCCGGGGAGCTGAACGCCACGGCGCAGACGCTGGCCGCAGAGCACAAGATCGAGCGCGGCATGAACCAGGAGGATCTCTCGTCCGTCTTGTCGCGGATCGATGAGCTCGAAGCACAGATGACGGCCGTCGTGCGGGCGGCCGAGACGCTGGCCGGTGACGCCCGCGCGGCTGATTTCGGCGATCTCTCCGGGAAGACGGACGCGCTCCGGCAGCAGCTCCTCGCCGTCCGCAACCGGGTCGGCCTGCTCAAGGAAGCTCTCACCCGCGCGGTCCCGCGCACCTTGAGCTCGTAGCCGGCAGGCTCTCGCATCCGGCGACCGGAGCCCGGACGCCTGAGGTCGGCGCGCTGCCCCAAGCCGAACGCGTCCCGACTGACGAGCGACGGCCCAGGCATTACCTTTATGGACGGGGCTCCATGGACGGGGAACAGCATCTATGACAGCCGCGCTGGGTGTCGCCATCGTGCTCGGCGCGCTGGTCGTCCTCGGTGTGGCCGTGGCGGCTCTGCCGCCGATCCGCCGCCGCCTGGTGACCCCGCTCGTGATGCGCGCGCTCGGCCGGGCGCTGCCGAAGATCGGCGCCACCGAGCGGATCGCGCTGGAGGCGGGGACGGTCTGGTGGGACGGCGACCTCTTCTCGGGCGATCCCGACTGGGGAAAGCTGCTGCAGTTCCAGCTCCGGAAGATCACCGCGCGGGAGCGCGCCTTCCTCGACGGTCCGGTCGAGGAGCTGTGCGCGATGCTGGACGAGGAGCGCAACGGGCGGCTGCACGACCTGCCGCCCGACGTCTGGCTGTTCCTCAAGCGCCAGCGCTTCTTCGGGATGATCATCCCCGAGGCGCACGGCGGCCTTGGCTTCTCCACCATCGCCCACTCGGCCGTGATCACCAAGATCGCCAGCCGCAGCCTGGCGGCGGCGGTCACCGTCATGGTGCCGAACTCGCTCGGGCCGGCCGAGCTGCTGCTCGCCTATGGCACCGACGAGCAGAAGCGCCGCTACCTGCCGCGCCTGGCGACCGGCCAGGAGATCCCCTGTTTCGCCCTGACCGGCCCCGAAGCGGGGAGCGACGCCGCCGCCACCGAGAGCACCGGGATCGTCTGCCACGCCACGTTCGACGGGCGCGAGGGCCTCGGCATCCGGCTCACCTGGCGCAAGCGGTACACGACGCTGGGGCCGATCGCCACGCTCATCGGGCTCGCCTTCCGGCTTTATGACCCCGAGCACCTGCTCGGCGGCGCCGAGGACCTGGGCATCACCTGCGCGCTGGTTCCCGCGCACCTGCCCGGCATCGACATCGGCAAGCGACACGATCCGATGGGCGTCCCGTTCCAGAACGGCCCCACCAGCGGCAGCGACGTGTTGGTGCCCCTGGACGCCATCATCGGCGGGCCGGCCGGCGCGGGGGCCGGCTGGCGGATGTTGATGGAGACGCTGGCCGCCGGCCGCGCCATCTCGCTGCCGGCGCTCTCGGTGGCCGGCGTCGAGCTGGCGGCGCGCGTGACGGGCGCCTACGCGACGGTGCGCGAGCAATTCGATCTCCCCATCGGGCGCTTCGAAGGGATCGAGGAGCCGCTGGCGCGCCTGGGCGGCATGGCCTACCTCATGAACGCCGCCCGCGTCCTCACGGCGGGCGCCGTCGACGCCGGCCAGCGTCCCGCCGTCGTCTCCGCCATCGTCAAGGCCTACCTGACCGAGGGGATGCGCACCTCGATGCTCGACGCGATGGACATCGTCGCCGGGGCCGGCGTCTGTCGGGGACCGCGCAACCTCCTGGCCGAGGGCTATGCCTCCGCCCCCATCGCCATCACCGTCGAGGGCGCGAACATCCTCACCCGCTCGCTCATCATTTACGGTCAGGGCGGCATCCGCTGCCACCCGCACGTCCTCGAGGAGATGCAGGCGCTCGAGGCGCACGACGTCGCCCGCTTCGATCGCGCCTTTTGCGGCCACCTCGGGTTCCTGGCGCGCAACGCGGCGCGCGCCTTCGGGCACGGGTTGTTCGCCGGGCGGCTCGGGGGTCCGCGGGGGGTGCCGCAGCCACTCCGCGGCTACCTGGCGCGACTCGGGCGCATGAGCGCCGCGTTCGCGGTCATCTCCGACGCGGCCATGGCCACGCTGGGGGGCCAGCTCAAGCGGCGGGAGAAGCTGAGCGGGCGGCTGGCCGACGCGCTGGCCTGGATGTACCTCGGCTCCGCGGCCTGCAAGCGGTTCTGGGACGACGGGCGGCGCGAAGACGATCTCCCGTTCCTGCGCTGGGCGTGCGAGCAGGCGTTGTTCCGGGTCGACCAGGCGCTGCGCGGCTTCGTCGCCAACTTCCCGAATCGCCCCGTCGCCTGGCTGCTGCACCTGCTCGTGTTCCCCGTCGGTGGACGGGAACCTCCACCCGGCGACGCGCTCGGTTCGGAGGTGGCCCGCAGCCTCCTCGAGGGGCGTCCCCCGCGCGAGCGCCTCACCTCGGACATCTACCTCCCGCCGCCGCAAGAGATCGGGCTCGGCCGCCTGGAGGCGGCGCTGGCTGCCTGCGTGGCCGCGCGGCCGGCCGAGGCCAAGCTCCGGGAGGCCGTCCGCGGGGGCCGCCTCGCCCCCTCGCCGCGCTCGACGCTCGCCGAGCGTGCCCTGGCCGCGGGCGTGATTGGTGGCGAGGAGCGGCAATTGCTGGCGGCGGCGGAACGCGGCCGAGCGGAAGCGATCGAGGTCGACGCCTTCGACGACTTGACCGCGCGCTCGACCGAGCAGCGCCTCCCTTCTCCCGTCCGTGGCCGGGGACTGGGCTGAGGCCCGCGGGCCTGTAACCGCGCCGCGTGCCGATCATCAAAGGGCTGGTTTGTCTTCCGCCGACCGTGCCGATCCGCCGCGCGCGAGCCAGTCCTTCGTCGAGAAGGCGGGCCAGGCCTGGGTCCGGATGCAGGAGCGCACCGATGCGCTCATCGATCCCCTGGGACGCGTCGCCATCGAGCGTCTGGGCGTCGTCGCGGGCGAGCGGGTGCTCGACGTGGGGTGTGGGTGCGGCCAGACGCTGCTCGAGCTCGCCGAACGCGCCGGCCCCGCCGGGCACGTGCTGGGCGTCGACATCTCGCCCCCGATGCTGGCGCGCGCGCAGGAGCGGATCGCCGGGCGGCCCACGATCGCGGTGGCGCTGGGAGACGCCCAGACGTACGCCTTCGCTCCGGGGGCGTTCGACGCCCTCTACTCGCGCTTCGGCGTCATGTTCTTCGAGGATCCCCGGGAGGCGTTCCGCAATCTGCGCGGCGGGGCGCGGCCGGGCGGCCGGCTCTCGTTCGTCTGCTGGCAGGAGCTCGCCAAGAACCCCTGGGCGTCGCGCCCGCTCGAGGCCGTGCTGCGCCTGTTGCCGGAGTCGGCCCTGCCCGACATGCTGCGCCCGGGCCGGCCGGGGCCGTTCTTCCTCTCCGATCCCGGGCAGCTGCGCCCGATCCTGGCCGACGCCGGCTGGAAAGACGTCGCGCTCGAGCCGGTGGAAATGCCGTTGCACCTCGGGGGCGCCGCGACGCTCGACGAAGCGGTCGCGTACTCCCTTCAGATCGGCCCGGCGGCGCGCGCGATGGCCGAAGCGCCGGAGGGACTCAGGCCGGCGCTCGAGACCGCGCTCGGCGAAGCGCTGGCGCCGTTCGCCGGCCCGCGCGGCGTGTTTCTGGACGGCGCCGCGTTCGTCGTCGTCGCGCGCGCCTGACCCGCCAACCCTCCGGCGAGGCACCCGTTTCGGGCGCGACCGGCGGGGTAGGCGATGAAATCACCGTGTCCTACCCTTCAGTCCCGGCGCGGGCGTCCCGATAGATCCGGGGAATCATGTCGAGCGCGGGGGCGGCGCAACGCACCAGACGCGAGCGGAGCTACGTGCTCGCGGGGGTGCTGTTGCTCGCCCTCGGCTGCGCGGGCCGGACGCCGCCTGTCCGCACGGCCCAGAAGGCCTCGCCCCCGGCCCGCCTCACCTGGCTGCCGGCTGAATCGATCGGCGGCCGGGAGCTGGCCAAGGCCGTCAACGAGCACCTCCGGCAGGTCTCGCTCCCAGGTTCCGCCACCAGCGTGAGGGCGGCGGTCAGCATGGAGGTCGCCCAGCTGGCCATCGAGTGCACGGAGCCGACGCCGAGCTGCTACACCGCGGTCGGCCGTTCGCTCGGCGCCGACGAGATCCTGTGGGCCGAGCTCGGCGCGCCCGGCGATTCCTCGCACGAGGTCCGGGTGGCGTTGCTGCTCTATGACGTGCGCGGCGGCGCCGCTCCCAAGCGGGTCGAGCGGACGTTCGACAGCGTGGAGGTGGCCCGCGCCGGCGTCTCCGCGCTCGTCGACCGGTTGAAGACGAGGAACGGACCGCGATGAACGCGCGCAACTGTCCGGCTTGCCAGCGCGAGCTCCCCGGGGCGACCCTGCGCGCGCTCGAGCAGGGAACGGCCTGTCCGCATTGCGCCACCCGGCTCAAACGCACGCCGCGCCGGGCGCCGGCCGGCGCCTCCGGGGACAACGACTACGCCGGCTTTCAGGTGAGCCACACGCCGCCGGTGACAGCGCAGCCCACCAACGAGGAGAGCTACGGCTGGTTTCAGACGAAGGGCGCGGCGGGCGCGGCGGCGCGGGCGGCAGTGACATCGCCGCCCCCGCCAGCGCGTTCGCTGTTCCCCTCGGTCACGGCGGGCAGCCCGCTCCGATCCATGCCCTCCGTCACTGGAGCCCCCGGACCCGTCCGCGCCGAGCCGGTTACCACCAAGCCGGCTCAGGCGCCCGCCGCGGTGAACGCGGCTCCGGTGGTGACGTCGGCCACTCCGCCGGCGGTCGACAAGCGTCCGGCAGCGCCCGAGAAGCGACCGGTTCCGCTCGCTCTCCCGCCTCCAGCGCCGCCGGTCGAACCGCGTCGCGCGCCCACGCTCGTCGGTGCGGGTCCGCCACCCGGCGAGAGACCGGCCCCTGTCCCGCCCACGCCGGCCCCGCCCGTTCATCCTCCGGTCGTGCGATCTGCGCAGGTCGAGCCGCCGCGGGCAGCGCTGGCCATGACCGCCGTCGTCCCGACCGCTGGCGCGACGCTCGCCCTGGCCGCGCCGCCAATGGCGTTCAGCTTTCGATCCAGGCGGAACGTCGCCATCGCGGCCGGCGCGGCGATGACGACCTTGCTGGTCGCGATCGCGGTCTTTCACCGCTCGGCCGATCGCCGGGCGGCAATCTCAGCGCCTCTTGCGACCTTGCACGACACGTCCCGCGCCTCGGCGGCGATCCAGCCGGCCCGCCCTACCGAGGCAGAACCGTCAGGCGCGGGAGCCCGCGCCGAGCTGGGGGCCGAAGCGGCGGCGGGGAGCGCGACCGCCGCACCGCACGCCAAGGTCCGGACCACCCATCGCGCGACGGCGCACCAGCGCCGCTACGCCAAGAACGGCAAGCGCGGCAAGCACGCCCGACACGAGAAGCGGAGCGCCCGCCAGACGGAGATCACGTCGCGCGCGACACCTTCATCCGGCAACGACGGTGAGGCGAGGGCGAGCTACGAGCGCGGGAACGCGCTGCTGTTCGCCGGCGACGCGGCGGGCGCCGTCGCCGCCTATCGGAAGGCCGTCGACCTGGCCCCCGCCGATCCCATAGGCTACCGCGGCCTCGGACTGGCGTACGAGCAGCAGGGGGGGACGGCGGCGGCGATCCGCGCGCTGCGCAAGTATCTGAAGCTGGCGCCCGGGGCCGCGGATCGCGAGATCATCTCTCGACGGATCGCCCGGCTCGGGCACGCGACCAGCCGCCCGTAGCGGCCCCCTCGAGCGCCGCCGTTGACGTGCGGCCGGTGGAGCTAATACCGTTCTGCCCATGAAATGCACGGGTGTCGCGGTCTGGGGCGTGGTGGGCGTGGCCGGGGCGTTGCTCGGGGGATGCGGCAGCTCCGGCGGGACCAAGGTCGACGGCGGCGGGACCGGAGGTTCCGGCGGGACCAAGGTCGACGGCGGCGGGACCGGAGGTTTGGGCGGGACTGGAGGTTCCGGCGGCGGCGCCGAGAACGACTGCCACGACGCGATGACGAAATTCTGCGACCGCGCGCAGACCTGCGAGCCCGGGTCCTTCGGGCTCAGCGGGTTCACCAGCCTCGCCGACTGCGTCTCGTACTTCGAGGCATCGTGCGACGACGCCGTCGCGGCGCCGCACACGGGGCGGACGGCCGCGCTGGTCCAGCAGTGCGGTGACGGATGGGCCGCGATGAGCTGCGCCGACTTCGTCCAGGGCAAGTCCGTTCCTGCCTGCCTGCCCCAGGGAGGGACCGCCCCCGTCGGCGGCTCCTGCAACAACGACTGGCAGTGTGCGACCGGGGTCTGCTGGCAGACCGCGAGCACTTGTGGAACCTGCGCCGCGGTGACGACCGTCGGCCAGCCTTGCCAGGTCGACGCGACCCGCGGCTTGCTCTGTCCGGACAACCTGGTGTGCACCGAGGCGGACGCCAGCGGCAGCATGCTCGTCTGCTCGGCTTACGTCCCCATCGGCGGCCCCTGCATCCAGACCGAGGTCTGCGGGGACAACGCCTATTGCGATCCGACCACCAACGTCTGCACGCAGCTCCCCGCGCTCGGACAAAGCTGCAGCGGGATCTACGACATCGACAACTGTGATCCGACCCAGGCCGCATCGTCGTGCGACGGCACCACCTGCACGCCCGTCGCCGCGGCGGCGGACGGGCAGCCCTGCGGAACCGTCAACGGCACGTACTTCCGGTGCAACGGCGAGTGCTCCAATTGGAACGGGACGACGGGCGTCTGCCACACCTTCCTGCCCAGAGGCGCGAGCTGCACCAGCACCGACCTCTGCGTCGCCGACACCCCCTGCAACGGGGGCCTCTGCACCTCGCCGGTCTGCGACGGAACGGTCTCCTCCGGCAACGACGCCGCCGTGGCGGCGAGCGTGATCCCCGCCGGCGCGCGCGAGAGGCGCCGCGTCCTCCGCTGGCCGGGGATGCCGACCGGGGCCACGCCGCGGCGTTGAGCAGGGCCGCCGTGGAAGCGCGTCACCGGACGTCGGCCGAGGCGGCTCGCCGAGCGATCGCGCGCGGGCGCCACGATCCCTCGACGTTCCGCGCCGCGCTGTTGGGCGTTCCCCCGACCGACCGCGACGCCTGGATCGATCTGGTGCTCGGGCTCGACGATCTCCCCGGCGACGGTCCGGCGCTGCCGGCGGGCGGCGTTCCGTATCTGCCGTGCTCGGTCGAGCTCCTGCTGCAGAC
>Ga0134128_10004504_pt1 | contig 17039 bp, 18 predicted proteins | sample KB31754_FD_96462 | JGI IMG/M metagenome (GOLD analysis project Ga0134128, IMG submission 96462) | Terrestrial soil microbial communities with excess Nitrogen fertilizer from Kellogg Biological Station, Michigan, USA - KB3-175-4 | ecosystem: Environmental > Terrestrial > Soil > Unclassified ...
ATGGTGAAGCCGGCGACGCCTTTGGCGTCGGCGAAATCCCTCACCACCTTGATGGCGCCTTCGGGATCGTTCATCGGCAGATAAAGCGAGGAGCGGATGCGCGGCTCCTGCGCGAGCACGTGCTCGATCAGCCAGCGGTTATAGGCGCGCGCCATCGCGGTCTCTACCTCGGGCCGCGGCGTGAAGGGCAGGCCGAGCATCGGCGTTGGAAAAAGGCAGACGATGTCGATCCCGAGCGCGTCCATCCAGCGCTTGGTCAGGACGATGTCGCGCTGCTGCCCGGCGGGGAGTGCTTCCTGGCGCCGGCCATCCTGGCGCGTGACGCGCCCGCCCAGCTCCTGATAGGCGCCGGTAGGAGACGTGATTCCGCCGCCGCCATAGCCCTGATACTTGGCCTGGTCGCGCATCACCGGGTCTTCGATGTATTGGAGGATTTGAGGGAAGGACATCATCTCCCAGTGATGGCCATCGACATCGACGATGAGGAAATCCTCATAGCGGCGCTGTTCCGCCTGCCGGCTGGCATGGGCCAGCAGCGTGCGCGTGTCGAATGCCTCGACCGACAGGTCGCGGAAGTTGAGGCTGTCCATCGGCATCCTATCCCCTCGGTTACGCTGCCTATTTTAGGACGGCGCGGCGGTGAGGGAAATGCGGTCGCATCCGGGCAAGATTTGGGAACCGGAATCGTTGCCATTCGTTTTGAACAGCAGCCGGTCCCGGAGGGCGTCATGTCCGCACGCATTTCCTTTTGTCTTGCCGCCACGCTGCTGCTGGCTGGCGTGGGCAGCGCCGGAGCGGATCCGCTGCAGCCGCGCGTCGGGACGACATCAAGCGATCTAGCAGCGGCTGCGGCAGCCGCGGATTCGAATACGGCCACCTATAATCAAGCCGGCGTCTCCGATCCCTACAACCGGCCGGGCTTTACGAGGGATCAGAGCTTCGGCCTTACCGTCGGTCAGATGCTGGGTGCGGCGGCTGCCTGCGAGCACCTCCATTCCGCGAGCGTCAGCCTCGATGGCCTGAAGACCAAGAAGAACGCGGGAGATACGGACGGTGATCGCGCCGACCTCGATGCCGCGCAGCAACATATGCTCGACCCGGCGGCGACGATGCCGAACGATGGGAACGCGGACGATACCGATTGCGAGCGCATGTCGGCGTCTTTTACCCAACTCCAATGGATTCAGGCCCAGGATCCGAATCTGGCCAAAGAGCTCGACCAGCCCGATGCGCTGAGTCCCGACAGAAATAAAAAGCGGCCGCCGCGCTAACGCCACGCCGCGGATCACCTCCGCGTGAGGCGGAGGAGCGCGGGCAAACTCCGCACCGCGAACCACGTTCTTCCATGAGGGCCACGCGCAAACATGGAGGAACCATGGAAGGTCTTGCGAAAGCCACGCCTTTGCTCGCCCGCATCTTGTTGGCGCTGATTTTCGTCCTCGCCGGCATTTCGAAATTGGCCGACCCGTCGCACACCGTCGGCCAGATGGCGAGCCACGGTATTCCGCTGCCGAATGTGCTCGTCTTCGGCGCGATTGCGGTCGAGCTGATCGGCGGCTTGGTCTTGGTGGCCGGCTGGCATGGGCGGCTCGCGGCGCTGGTGCTGGGCGCCTACACGCTCACGCTGGCGCTGATTTTTCATCCGTATTGGGCGGCGAGCGGCGCCGAAGCCGGGACGCAGCATGCCCTGTTCTTCGGCCATCTCTCGATGATCGGGGGCATGCTCTATGTCGCGGTTTATGGCCCGGGACCGCTCAGCGTCGATGAGGCGGTGCAGAGCGGCGCGCATCACCGCTTCCCTCTGCGCACGCACTGACCTGCTCGGCGGGTCAGGCCTCGGCGACGCGCGACGCGGTCTCCCGCTCGTTGCTCAGGGTTTCGAGCCCGCGCTTTGCGGGTTCGATGCCCCACGCCCAGACCACGGCGATCTGGATGGCGAGCAATCCGATCATCAACGAAAGCACGCCGCCGATGCCGTAGCGCTGGAAGAGTGCGACGACGACGAGCGGCGTCACGATCGTCGCGCCGCGACCGAACATGTTGCAAATTCCGTTGGCACGCAGCCGCAGCTCCGTCGGGAACAGCTCAGCGGTGTAGACGCCGTAGAGGATCGAGGTGAGCACGTAGATGCCGAGGATCAACAGGAAACCGATCCCGAGCACCAGCACCGGCGTTGCGACGAACGGATAGATGGCCCCGAAGACGATGGTCCAGAGTGATGCGCCGATGATGGTGGGCCGCCGTCCGAGCGTGTCGGCGGCATACGCGCCCATGGCGCAGCCGATCAGCGATCCCGACACGATCACGAGCGTGTAGCCGAGCGAGCGCGTGACGCTCAGCCCCTGCTGCACGAAGAAGGTCGGCAGCCAGTTGACGAAACCGAAGATCAGCGCGTTGATCGCAATCAGCACGACGCTGCCGACGATCATGCTCGGGAGCAGTTGAGCGTTCCAGAGCGCGCCGAGGCCGAGACTGGGTTGCGGCGGACGCACGACCGGCGGCGGCAGGGGCTTGCCGCTGCCGACCTCGCGCTCGATCGTCGCGAGCAACGCTTCCGCCTCTTCGCTGCGGCCATTGGCTTCGAGCCAGCGCGGCGACTCCGGCAGACGCTTGCGCAGATACCAAACGATCAGTGCGCCAATACCGGCGACGACAAAGAGCGGCCGCCAGCCGAAGCTCGGCACGATCGCCCAGCCAAGGAGCGCCGTCACCGGCAAGCCGGAGACGACGATGAAGGCCATGAAGGCCATCCACTTGCCGCGGGTTTGCGGCGGCACGAACTCGGTCATCGTGCCGTAGCCGACGACGATCTCGGCGCCGAGGCCGAGACCCATGATGAAGCGCAGCCCGTTCAGCACTTGATGTCAGGCGCGACCGCCGCCGCGAGCGAAGCGAGGCCGAAGATCATCAGATTGAACTGGTACGTGAAACGCCGTCCGTAACGATCGCCGAGGAAACCCGCGAGCAGCGAGCCGAGAGTCATGCCGATGAAGGTGAGCGACAGGAACCAGGCGTTCTGGCCGAGTGTTGAGAATTTGCTCTGGACCACCGCGCCGAGGACTGGGCCGGCGATATAGAGATCGTAGCCATCGAAGAACATGCCGGCGGCGATGAGCCAGAATATCCGATAATGAAAGGTGGAGATCGGCAGGCGATCGAGCCGCGCACCCGCGTTCACTGGCATAGGCATCAGAATCCTCCCGAATAGGCGCTTTGTCGGCGTGCCGGTTCTTCTGCTGGTGACGCGCGCCGTGCTTAGGCCCCGCAGGATGGAAGGGTTCGCGATGCCCGGCAAGCGCTATGCTTGACGTGCTAAGATGGCAGCGAACAAATTTGCGCGAGGGCGAGGCGGCAAGGGAGGCTGTTGATGAAAGCGGTGGTGATGGCGGCGCATGGCGGTCCGGAAGTTCTGCGCTATGGCGACGCGCCCGATCCGGTGGCCGGTCCCGGCGAGGTGGTTGTTGATATCCATGCCGCGACGGTGAACGCGGCCGATTACAAAGTCCGCCTTGGCGGCTCCTACGGGAAGGTCAATTTCCCCCATATCCTCGGTCGCGATTTCTCCGGCGTCGTCAGCGCGCTCGGCGAAAGCGTCAGCGATCTCGAGATCGGTGATGCGGTCTTCGGCGTGACCGATCAAGGCAAAGAAGGCGCATACGCGGAGAAGATTGCGATCAAGGCCGCGATCGTCGCAAAGAAATCGCCGAAGCTCAGCCATGAAGAAGCGGCGGCGATGGCGCTGACCAGCCTTACCGCGATCTGGGCGCTTGAGGACACCGCGAAGCTCAAACGCGGCGAGCGCATCCTCATCCAAGGCGGTGCCGGCGGCGTCGCGGGCTTCGCGATCCAGCTCGCCAAATATCTCAGCGCCGAGGTGATCACGACCGCCAGCGCGCGCAATCATGACTACGTGAAGAAGCTCGGCGCAGATCGCGCGATCGATTACCAGAAAGAGGATTTCGCCAAGAGCGTTTCCGGCTGCGATGTTGTCTTCGACACGGTCGGCGGCGAGGTGCGCGCCGGCTGCTATCAGGTGCTGAAGCCAGGCGGCCGGCTGGTCTGGATCGCGGGTGCGCCCGACGGCTTCAAAGTGCCGCGCGCTGATGTCGAGACGTTGCGGCCTGCCGTGCTGCGCGACCGCGCGCATTTGGAGCGCATGAACGCGCTGGTCGATGCCGGCGCGGTCTGGCCGCCCGCCATCACGCGCTACAAGCTGCAGGACGCCGCCGAGGCGCATCGCGTCAGCGAAGCGCGCCATCTCCAGGGCAAGCTCGTCTTCGTCGTGCGCTAGGATGCGTCCGCCTGACCAAGGCGGCGGAATTGACGTTCGAACTTGTTTACGCGTCCGACGTAGTCGGCAATGTTTTGGTCGCCGCACCGCTCGCCCGTTGCGAGGTGGAAGCCATGGCGCAGATAAGACGCGGCCGGGCCCGGACCGCAAAGATGAATCACCGCGGCGAGATTGTCTTTCTGTTGCTGCGTCAGCGACGCTGAATGGTGCTTGGCGAGCAGCGCCGTCAGCTGCCGGTCGAGATAGGCGGCGGTGAGCGCGATCGCATCGCTTGGCAGGATGCGCCAAGAGGCGCCGTCACGGCCGCGGCGCGCCTCGGCATAGGCCTCGTCGGTCATTTGATACATGCCGACGGAGCTCGAGGCGGGGCGATAGATGGCCAGCGGGTTGAGGCTGAAGCGCCAACGCCAATAGGTGGTCGCGACCGGATTGCCGGCACTCTCGGCTTGCGCGAGAGCGGCAAGCAGCTCGGGCGCGACATTCGCCGTAGCGAAGCGGCGGAAGAGCGGCGCGTAGCTCTGCCAGGTTTCTTCCGGAGTCTTAATCAGCCGATTGCTCAGCGGCGCGAGCAACTCGCTGGGCTTTTGTGTCACCTGATAGGCGAGATTAATCGGCGCCCAGAGCACCAGCGCCAAGGTCGCGCAGACGGCAAGTCGCGCTTGCCACGTGGCGCGTTGCCAAGCAGTTTTTATGCGGCGGGCATGACGGCGAAACGCGCGGCGGAAGCGAATAGAAGCGCGCCGCGACCGGGTTCGTCGCAGCGGCCGCCTTCCAGCGCGCGTTTGAGCCATGCGCAGATTCTAGCATGCGGCCGCGCCGCGCCGGAAGGCGGCGCGACGCGAGCCGATGCTAGAAGGCGCGGATCAGATCAGCAGCCCGCCGAGCGGTCGTAGTTGTTGCCGATCGAGCCGCCGAGCAGCGCGCCGCCGGCGACGCCGCCGAGCGTTGCTGCCGTGTGGCCGGAGCCGTGGCCGAATTGCGAGCCGATCAAGCCACCGGCCGCGGCGCCGCCCAAAGCGCCGACCGCGGTGCCGCTGCCGCAGGCATAGGCGGGCGCGGGCGCTTCGGCGACGTAGCCGCCGCGCGAATAGTAGCCGGGCTGCTGGTAGTAGCTGGGCTGCTGATAGTAGTAGCTGGGCGAGCTGTAGCCGTAATAGGCGGGGTAGCCCTGGCTGTAACCGGTATCGGGGCTATAAGGGGCGGCGACGCAGCCGCCGAGACCCAGCAGCGCAGCACCAACGATCAAAATCTTCGGCGACATGAACGCCTCCAATGGTTTTCGGGTTTCCTACCCGAAATAACAAAAGAGGACGTGGCGGGGTTTCGCTTTGCCCTTAAATTGCCTTGATCAGGGCGTGGCGCTTGCGGCCCGCGGAGAGCTTGATTACGCCCTCGCCGCTGAGATCGGCCACCGTCAGCATGCGCTTCTCATCGCTCACCGGCTGATCGTTGATGCGCGCGCCATTGCCGCGGAAGAGGCGGCGCACCTCGCTGACACTCGCCGCGAGCCCGGCTTGATGAAAAAGGTTAACCGCCAGCAGACCGTGATCAAGCTGCGCACGCGGCACTTCGATCACCGGCAGGTCCTCGCCGATGCCGCCTTCGGCGAAGACGCGTCGCGCCGTCTCGGCGGCGGCCGCGGCGGCCTCTTGCCCGTGACAAAGCGCGGTCGCTTCATTGGCGAGCACGATCTTCGCGTCGTTGATCTCGCTGCCCGCCAATTTCTCGAGCCGCGCGATCTCACCAAGCGGCAGCTCGGTGAAGAGCTTGAGGAAGCGGCCGACGTCGGCGTCTTCGGTGTTGCGCCAAAATTGCCAGTAGTCGTAAGGAGAGAGCCGCTCGGCGTTCAGCCAGACCGCCCCGGCCGCAGTCTTGCCCATCTTCGCGCCGGACGCCGTGGTGATCAGCGGCGAGGTGACGCCGTAGAGCGCGCGATCGTCGATGCGCCGCCCGAGCTCGACGCCGCAGGTGATGTTACCCCATTGATCGGAGCCGCCGAGCTGCACGCGGCAATCATGGCGCCGCGCCAGCTCGAGGAAGTCGTAAGCCTGCAACACCATGTAGTTGAATTCGAGGAAGCTCAGATTCTGCTCGCGATCGAGCCGCAGCTTCACCGAATCGAAGCTCAGCATGCGATTGACCGAGAAATGCCGCCCGACCTCGCGCAGGAAGGGGATGTAGCGCAGTTCGTCGAGCCAGAGCGCGTTGTTCGCCATCATCGCGTCGGTTTTGCCGCCGCCGAAAGCGAGAAACCGGTCGAAGGTGCGGCGAATGCTCGCCATGTTCGCGTCGATCTCGGTGTCGGTGAGGAGCTTGCGCGCTTCATCCTTGCCGGAAGGGTCGCCGACTTTCGTCGTGCCGCCGCCCATCAGAACGATCGGCTTGTTGCCGGTCTTTTGCCAGAGCCTCAGCAGCATGATCTGCAACAGGCTGCCGACATGAAGGCTGTCGGCCGTGCAATCGAACCCGATATAGGCCGTCATCGACCCGTGCGCGAGCTGCGCATCGAGCGCATCGCGATCGGTCAGTTGATGGATGTAGCCGCGCTCTTCGGCGATTGCGAGGAAAGCGGAACGGGCGGCCATTGCGCTCGTTTAGCACAGGGATTCTCGGCCCACAAACCAGCGAAATGCCCGTCAGCGCGGCGTACGCCCCCACACCTGCACGACGGTATACATCGTGAAGACCGTCCCGGGATCGGCGAGATGCACGCGAGCAGCGGCGAGAGCAGCATCGAGGGCGCTTGCACTCATCAGCCCATGGCCGAGCACAGTGGCGCGCAGCGATTCGACCGTCGAGGGCAGGTAATCGACGATCGGGCCGGTCGAGCGCACGCCGATCAGGAACGGCCGGTACTGGACATCTGCAAGCCCGGCGTTGCGGGCCAAGGCGAAGAGCTCACGACCTAGCGAGATGTTGGAGCCGACGGCGGCGAAAGCGCCGATCAGCGCGGCGTGCAGCTTGTCCCAGGCGGGATGCGGCGGATAGCAGTTGAGCGTCGCCATGTCCGGCTCTTGCAGTGCGACGAGGCCGCCGGGCTTGGCGAGGCGCACCGCCTCGCGCAGCAGCTTTTGCGGCTCCCCGGCGGTGCTGGCGACGAAGCGGAGGTGGACGAGGTCGAAGCTCGCGGCCGGAAGCGCGGCGCCATAGGCGTCGCCTTGGACGAATTCGGTATTGGCAGCGGCGCTGCGGCGCGCATGGTCAATGAAGACAGGATCGGCGTCGAGACCAATGACGCGGCCGTTCGGGCCGACCCGCGCGCTCAGCAAGTCGGTGATGCCGCGTGGGCCGCAGCCGAGATCGAGGCAGCGCCACCCCGCCGTGACACCGATCCTCTCGAGCATGATCGCGCAATCGGGTGCCATCGCCGAGCCCTGGCGATCGAGGCGCTCGATCTCGCCGTCGCGCCGCTCGAGCGGGTAATGGCCGCCATTCTCGTGCATCGGCTGGATGATGAACCATAAACCGCGCATGGCACCAAGCAGATTTTGATATTTCTGCCGGGCCCGCTTTGTGGTTCGATAGGCCTATGGCGCAGCGGCTCTATCGGGCGATCGGGTTGATGAGCGGAACCTCGCTCGACGGCATCGATGTCGCTTTCATCGAGAGCGATGGCGAGAACGAGGTCGCGACCGGACCGTGGCTTACGGCGCCTTACGATCACGAACTACGCGAGGCGCTGCGCGGCACGCTCGGCGGGAAAGGTCCCGTCGCCGAGGTCGAGCGCGCGCTGACCGAGGCACATGCGGCGGCGGTGAAACGCCTCATCGAACGGCACGAGCTCGCGGACGTCGAGCTCATCGGCTTCCACGGCCACACCATCCTGCACGATCCGGGGCAGCAGCGGACCTGGCAGATCGGCGACGGCGCGCTGCTCGCGAGGCTCACCGGCGTCGATGTGGTTTGCGACTTCCGCTCCGCCGATGTCGCTGCCGGCGGCGAAGGCGCGCCCTTCGCGCCGATCTTCCATGCCGCGCTCGGCGCGAAGCTCGAGCGCCCCCTCGCCGTGGTGAATATCGGCGGCGTTGCCAACGTGACGTGGATCGGCGATGGCGACGCCGCTCTGCTCGCTTTCGATACCGGGCCCGGCAATGCGCCGATCGATGATTGGGTGCGCGCGCAAACCGGCGCCGCAGCCGATTACGATGGCGCGCTCGCCGCGGGCGGCACGGTCGATGAGGCGCAGGTCGCGCGCTTCCTGCAGCATGCCTATTTCACGCGCCGCCCACCGAAGTCCCTCGATCGGGACGATTTCGCCTCGTTCAAGCTGGGTAACCTCTCGACCGAGGATGGCGCCGCGACGCTCAGCGCGATCGCCGCTGCGGCGATCGCGCGGGGCTTTGCGCATTTCCCCGCTGCGCCGCGGCGCGTGCTTGTCACGGGCGGCGGGCGGCACAATCCGGTGCTGATGCAGATGCTGGCGGCACGGCTCGGCCGGCCGGTCGCGCCGGTCGAGGCGGTCGGCTGGGAAGGCGACGCCATCGAAGCGCAGGCCTTCGCCTATCTCGCGCTACGCGCGCGCGCCGGCCTGCCGCTGAGCTTCCCCGGCACCACGGGCGTCGCCAAGCCGATGACCGGCGGGATCCTCTATCGCGCAGCACGATGATCCTATGGCAGAGAAAACCCTCGAAGCGCTCGTGAACACGCAATTCGGCGCACAAGCCGGCGCCTATCTGACGAGCCCCGTCCATGCGCAAGGTCCCGATCTCGAAGCGCTTGTGGCGCAGGTGGCCGGAAAGAGCGAAGCACGTGTGCTCGATCTCGGCTGCGGCGGCGGCCATGTCAGCTTCGCGGTGGCGAAGCAGGTGCGCGAAGTCGTCGCATACGACCTCTCCAGCGATATGCTCGCTGTTGTCGCTCAGGCGGCGCGCGAGCGCGGTCTCGGCAATATTTCGACGCAGCAAGGCGTGGCGGAGAAACTGCCCTTCGCCGAGGCGAGCTTCGACTATGTCTTCAGCCGATATAGCGCGCATCATTGGCGCGATCTCGATCTCGGCCTGCGCGAGGCGGCGCGCGTGTTGAAGCCGGGTGGCATCGCCGGTTTCGTCGACACCGTCGTGCCGGCGCGGCCACTGCTCGACACCTTTCTGCAGACGGTCGAGCTGCTGCGCGATCCCTCGCATGTGCGCGATTATTCGCGCGCCGAGTGGCTGGCCATGATCGGCCGGGCCGGGCTCAACCCCGGCCGCGCGAGCGAGCATCGTGTGCGGCTCGAGATGCGGAGCTGGCTCGAGCGCATGCGTACGTCGCCGGCGCAGGCCGAGGCGATCCGCGCCCTCGAGAGCGCGATGTCGGCGGATGTCACGCGGCATTTTGCCATCGAGACGGACGGCAGCTTCACGATCGACGTGCTGACCGTCTTCGCGACCAAGCCTTAATTTTTCCGGCCATCTCTACACGGGCCGCGCGATCCACGCCGTTTCAGGCGGAAATGCGCTGGCTCCGTGCGTTCAGCACCAGGGTCACCTTGTCGGCGAGATCGTCGCGGCTGAACGGCTTGCCGATGATCTGCGCGCCTTCGATGCCTGAGATCGCGCCGCGATCCGCGAAGCCGGTGATGAAAAGAATCGGGATGGTCGGGCGGCTGATGCGCGCCTGGCGGGCCACTTCGGCGCCGTTCATCCCCGGCATCGCGAAATCCATGACGATGAGATCGATGATGCGCTCGCGATCGAGGAGATCGAACGCGCCGCCGCCGCTGCCGGCTTCGAACACGACATAGCCGAGATCGCGCAGCATCGCCGCCGTCACCTCGCGCACCGCGTTATCGTCGTCGACCAGCAGCACTTTGGCGCCATTGGCAAGGGCAGGCGCGTTGTGGCCGGGGACGGCGGTGCTCGGCCGCTGGGCGATGGCCGCGCTGCGCGGCAGATAGATGTGGACGTTTGTGCCTTTGCCGGGCTCCGATTTAAGAGAGAGGCCGCCGTTCGATTGCTGCGCGAAGCCGAGCACCTGGCTGAGGCCGAGGCCCGAGCCCTTGCCGATTTCCTTGGTCGTGAAGAAAGGCTCGAACACTTTGCGGCGTACGTCTTCGCTCATGCCGGTGCCGGTGTCGCTAACGCAAACCGCGACGTAATCGCCGGCCGGCGGCTCCTCGGGATAGCGCGGCGCGCCCAGCGTGATGTTGATGGTCGAGACGGTGAGCGTGCCGCCGACCTCCATGGCGTCGCGCGCGTTAATCGCGAGGTTGAGGATCGCGAGCTCCAGCTGCGTCGGGTCGACCATTGCCGGCCAGAGCCTCTCCTGGAAGCTGGTTTCGATCTGAATGCTGCCGCCCATCGTGCTTTGCAGCAGATCGCGCATGTTGCGGACGGTCTCGTTGAGATCGAGCGAGCGCGGCTCGAGCCGCTGCCGGCGCGAGAAGGAGAGAAGCTGGTCGGTGAGCTTCGCCCCGCGCTCAGCCGCGCTGCGCATATAGGATAGACGCTGCGTGGTCTTGCCGTTGATTCCGGAGGCGGCGAAATCGCGCTCCAGGAAGCCGATATTGCCGAGCACGACAGTCAGCAGATTGTTGAAATCATGCGCTACGCCGGAGGTGAGCTGGCCCACCGCTTCGAGCCGCTGCATCTGACGCAAGGTCGCCTCGACGCGCTCGCGCTCCTCGATCTGGCGGAGAAGCTGGCGATTGGCCGCCGCCAGTTCGCCGGTACGCTCATTGACGCGAATTTCCAGCTCGTCGTTGAGCCGCTTGCATTCATATTGCCGGCGGCGGCTGCGCAGGCTCGACTGTACCACGCTGATCAGCGTCGTCGGATGGAAGGGGCGCTCCAGCAAGGCGACATTGCCAAGCAACTTGGTCAGCTCGGCGGCGGCCGGATTGCGCTCGATCCCGCCGCCATGCTCGGTCAGCACGACGAAGGGGAAGTCGGACCAGGGCGGCTGCGAGGCGATCCAATCGACCAGCGGCCTTCCGTTGAGCGCACGTGTGGCTTCCTCGGTGATGATGGCAACCTCGGCACCGCGCGCGATCTCGTGCGCAAGATCCAAAAGATCGGCACAAATATCGGCGTAAAGATTGGCTTCGCGGAGGATACCGCGCGCGATCACGGCGTCGCGGCCGCGCGGGGCGAGGATCAATGTCCGTTCTGCGCCTTGAGGAGTGCTCACCTATTCGTCCCGCATCAACGGCCCCGATTTGCCGACGTAAGTCGGAACGCCGCGCAGCACGCCCTGGAACTCGACCAGAGGCTCGCCCAAAGTTATACCGCGATCGGAGTCGATCTGGAACTCGCGGATCGTATTCTCATGCGTACCAGTGCGCTTCTTCATCACCGACATCGCACGGCGGACGCGGCCCAGCGCTTCGAAATAGCGCAAGAGGATAACTGTATCGGCGATATAGGTGACATCGAGCGGCTGCTTCATATCGGCGCCGACCATGCCGTGTTGCGCGACAGTGAGGAAGGTCGCGGCGCCTTGCCGGTTGAGATATTGCAGCAGCTCGTGCAAATGCAGCACGACATACTGCTCTTCCGGCATGGACGCCTGGTAGCCGTTGAGACTGTCGATCACGACTGTCTTGATCCGTTCGCGATCGACGGCGGCGCGGACGCGATGCGAGAACTCGCCCGGCGTCAGCTCGGAGGCATCCATCTGCTGGATGAAGAGCTTGCCTTGCTCGTGCATCGCGGCGAGGTCGATCCCGAGCGTCTTGGAGCGGGCCAGCATGAGGCCGAGTTCCTCGTCGAAGACGAAAAGGGCGGCACGCTCGCCGCGCGCGATCGCGGCGGCGATGTAGTGGAACATGAGGATCGATTTGCCGGTGCCGGCGGGGCCGATGACCAGCGTGCTCGATCCCTGCGCGACGCCGCCGCCCAAGAGGGAGTCGAGTTCTTTGATGCCGCTGGGAACGGTGTGGCCGGTAAAGCCGGTGCGGTGCTCGGCCGCGACGAGGCGCGGGTAGACGGCAACACCGCCCTGCTCGATACAGAAATCGTGATAGCCGCCGCGAAAGGTCTGGCCGCGACATTTGATGACACGCAGCCGGCGGCGCTCGCCGCCGTAAATCGGCGCGAGCTGATCCAAATGGATGACGCTGTGCGCGATGCTATGAACGGCGCGGTCGGTATTCTCAGTCGTCAAATCATCGAGCAGGATCACCGTCGACTGATTCTGCGCGAAATAATGTTTGAGCGCGAGGATCTGGCGGCGATAGCGGAGTGAGCTCTGCGCCAAAAGACGGATCTCGGAAAGGCTGTCGATGATGACGCGCCTGGGCTTGAGGCGATCGATCGTGTCGAAGATGCGCTGCATCGTCTCGCCAAGTTCGAGATCGGAGGAATAAAGCAGGCTCTGGTGGTGATCCGGATCGAGCACGCTCTCGGGCGGCACCAGCTCGAAAATCTCGATCTTCTTCGGGATGTCCCAGCCATGCGAGTGTGCGCCTTCGCGCAGCTCCTGTTCGGTCTCGGCGAGGCTGACATAAATGCCCGCCTCGCCCTTCTCGACGCCGGCGAGCAGGAATTGCAGCGCGATGGTGGTTTTCCCGGTGCCTGGACTGCCTTCGAGAAGGTGCAGCCGATTGCGCGCCATGCCGCCTTCGAGGACCGCGTCGAGGCCGGGAATTCCTGTCGCCGCGCGCGATAAAAGTTCGTCAGTAACGGTCATTCAATGCTCCCAAGTAGACACCCTCGCTACCTGTTCGATGATCGATCGCTAGGGCCGGAACGTCGCAATGCGATATTTGATCCGGCGCTGGCTCGGGTGCGATATATCCAGTGATTAAGGCGAAAAGGGGGAAGAGTTGCGGCGGATTGCGCGGCGCTGCGCCTGCTTGTGGATGCATTCACAGCTGCATCTGCCGCGCGCAGCCAGCGCAAGCTCGAAAGCGGCATGCAAGATCGCGCTCGAGGCGGGAAATGCCGGCGCAGCCTCTACAAAGAGATGCGAATGCCGGCAGCGCCTTAGAAATGCCGGAGTTGCGTCTAGTATCCGACTTTGCACAGCAGCAGGTAAGCGGCCATGAGCGATCAAGACGACCTTGCCGGGCTCCTGCCGCACATCGCCGCGCTTCGCGAACGCGCCGCGCAAGCGCGTCGGCTCGCTAAAGAAGTCACGGACAAGCTGGCGCGCGAAGGCCTGGCGCAACATGCCGAGGAATTCGAGCGCCGCGCCGCAGAACTCGAAGCGCGCCTCGCCACCGCGAGTGAATCGACGCTTTGAAATCAGCGCATAGCAATCCGGTTAGCGAGAGCTAATCAGCTCGGCAGAAGCTGACGCTCTAGCGCGCCGGTCTTGATCGCCTTTTGCAGCTTCTCGAACGCGCGGACCTCGATCTGACGCACGCGCTCGCGCGAGATGCCGTATTTCGCCGAGAGGTCTTCGAGCGTTGTCGGATTCTCCCGGAGCCGGCGTTCCATCAGAATATCGCGCTCGCGATCGGTCAGATGCGACATGGCCGTCTTCAAGAGATCGCGGCGCAGCCCGAGCTCCTGGCGCTCACCAAGCTTCGATTCCTGGCTCGCTTCGTCATCGACCAGCCAATCCTGCCATTCCCCTTCGCCTTCAGCGCGCAGCGGCGCGTTGAGCGAATTATCCGGGGCCATGAGACGGCGGTTCATGCTCACGACATCGCTTTCGGGAACGTCGAGCTCCTTGGCGATCTTCGCCACGTGCTCGGGCGTCAGATCGCCTTCCTCGATCGCTTGGATCTGGCCTTTCAAGCGGCGAAGGTTGAAGAACAGCTTCTTCTGCGCCGCGGTCGTGCCGATCTTCACCAGCGACCAGGAATGGAGGATGTATTCCTGGATCGAGGCGCGGATCCACCACATCGCATAGGTGGCGAGGCGGAAGCCACGATCCGGATCGAAGCGCTTCACCGCCTGCATCATCCCGACATTGCCTTCGGAGATCAGCTCGGAGAGCGGCAAGCCATAGCCGCGATAGCCCATCGCGATCTTGGCGACAAGGCGGAGATGGCTGGTGACGAGGCGATGCGCGGCCTCGGGATCCTCATGCTCGCGCCAGCGCTTGGCGAGCATGTACTCCTCGTCCGCTTGGAGCATCGGGAAGCGGCGGATCTCTTGCAGGTATCGCGCCAGCGCGCCTTCCGACGCGATGCTGGGGAGTGCTGGAGTTGTTGCCATTTGCCGAAATGCTAACGAAAGCGTGCCAACCTGTCCAATAAGGGCCTGTCCAATTCAGGCGCGCTCGGCACGCTCGAGCGCCGCGATCAGCTCCGCGATGTCTGCGGGAAGCAGCGAAGTGAATTCAAGATATTTGCCGTTCAGCGGATGGGTAAAACCGATCAAATTCGCGTGCAGTGCCTGGCGTGGGAACGCACGCGGAGCTTCCGGCAAGCCGGCGCTCCGGCCGCGGCCATAAGTCTGATCGCCGATCAGCGGATGGCCGATGCTAGTGAGATGAACGCGGATCTGATGCGTGCGTCCGGTCGCGAGGCGGCATTCGACGAGCGCCGCGCGCAAGCCGAGCGCGCGCAGCACGCGATAATGCGTGACCGCTTCTTTGCCGCCGCTCGTCACCACCGCCATCTTCTTGCGATTGACGCGACTGCGGCCGAGGCGCGTCGCGATCGTGCCCGCGCGCGGACTCGGCACGCCGCGCACGACGGCGAGATAGGAGCGCGTGAGACGATGCGCGGCAAAATCGGCGCTGAGCTTTTGCTGCGCGACATCGGTCTTTGCGATCACCATCAGCCCGCTCGTGTCCTTGTCGATGCGGTGGACGATGCCCGGACGCTTGACGCCGCCGATGCCGGCGAGGCTTTCGCCGCAATGCGCGAGCAGGGCGTTGACGAGCGTGCGGTCGGGATTGCCCGGGGCAGGGTGGACGACGAGCCCGGCGGGCTTGTCGAGCACGAGGAGCTGATCGTCTTCATAGACGATGCTCAAAGCCATCGCTTGCGGCTCGGGCCGGTCGGCGACGGGCGCGGGCAGGGCGACAACGAAGCGTTGGCCCCCTTTGACCCGCCTCGAGGGGTCGTTTATCGTTTCGCCATCGAGGCTCACCTGACCGGTTTCAATCAGCTTCTTGAGCCGGCTGCGCGAGAGAGCGGCAAGATGCGCCGCCAAGATGCGATCGAGCCGCTCGCCAGCTTCCGCTTCAGAGACGGTGATCAGTTCCCGGGTCGTCATTCCGCCCAATTCATCCAGGCAAAATCCATCCAGGCAAATTGAACGGAAGCATGCGCGCTCTCAAGGTCCTCGTCATCGCCATGGGGGTGCTCCTGGTCGCGGGCATCATCGCGCTCGGCTTTGCCGTCCAGTACCGGCTCAACCATCCGCGCCAGGCGACGCCGGCCACCGCTGGGGCTCCGGCGGGCGCGCCGAGCGCCATGACGCTCGACCTGCCGCAAGGCGCGCGGGTCAACGGCGCCGAGGCGAGCGGCGACCGGCTGGTGGTGCGGGTCGAGCTTGCCGGTGGCGGCGAAGAGTTAATCATTGTTAACCTTCTCACCGGCGCGCCGCTCGCGACGGTGACCTTGCGGCCCCAGACAGGTTCGCCATGACAGGTACGCCATGAATTTCGCCTCCGACAATGTGACCGGCGCCTCGCCGGAGATCATCGCCGCCATCGCGGCCGCTAATCACGGCCCAGCGATGCCTTATGGCGCCGACGCGCTGACGCGCCGGCTCGAGCAGCGCCTCGCCGAGCTCTTCGAGCACGAGGTCGCGGTCTTTCCGGTGGCGACCGGCACGGCAGCGAACTCGCTCGCGCTCGCCTGCGTCGCGCCCGTCTACGGCGCGATCTATTGCCATGAGGAAGCCCATATCGCGACCGACGAGTGCGGTGCGCCCGAGTTCTTCACCGGCGGCGCCAAGCTCGTGACCTGTCCCGGCGAGCACGGCAAGCTCACCCCCGAGATACTGGCGCCGCGACTCGCGGGCGCCGGCGTGGTGCACAACGTCCAGCCGGCGGCGATCAGCATCACCGAGGAGACGGAGGCGGGGACGGTCTACGGTCCAGCCGAGATCGCGGCGCTGAGCGCGCTCGCACGCCGTCACGGGCTCGCGCTCCATATGGACGGAGCCCGCTTCGCCAATGCGGTGGCAAGCCTCGGCTGCGCGGCGGCGGATGTCACCTGGCGCGCCGGTGTCGATGCGCTTTCCTTTGGCGCTACCAAGAACGGCGCGCTGGCGGCCGAGGCGGTGGTGTTCTTCGATCCCAAACGCGCGGCGAGTTTCGGCTACCGCCGCAAGCGCGCCGGGCATCTGCTATCGAAGCAGCGCTTCGTTGCGGCGCAGCTCGAAGCCTATCTGACGAACGATCTTTGGCTACGCAATGCGCGTCACGCGAACGCGATGGCAGCCCAGCTTGGCAGTGGCCTCGCCGCGCTGCCCGGTGCACGCTTGCTGCATCCGGTCGAGGGCAATGAGGTATTTGTCGAACTCGGCGAACGCGCGATCGAGCGCCTCGCCGCTGCCGGCTTCGGCTTCTATCGCTGGGGCGATGCACCGGTGCTGCGTCTCGTCACGGCCTTCGACACGGCGCCCGAGTCGGTCGCGAGCTTCCTCCGTGTCGCCAGGGAAGCGCTGCTCGTCGGCACGGCGACGCCCTGAGCGGGCGCGCGAGCGTGTCGCGCAGAACACGGAATGCAGGCCGGCGGCAAAAAAAATTGCCGCACCATGAATTTTTTCTTGCATCGCAGGGCGATACGCCTATTTATCGAACTCGCAGACGCACTCGCACGTGCCTATGGCCCATCGTGGTTATGCAACGACGTAACGCGTCCTTTTTGGCAGAGCCGGTCATCGTGGGCCGGTCCCGAGAGGGAGCTCGATATGGTTGC
>Ga0134128_10004507_pt1 | contig 17034 bp, 12 predicted proteins | sample KB31754_FD_96462 | JGI IMG/M metagenome (GOLD analysis project Ga0134128, IMG submission 96462) | Terrestrial soil microbial communities with excess Nitrogen fertilizer from Kellogg Biological Station, Michigan, USA - KB3-175-4 | ecosystem: Environmental > Terrestrial > Soil > Unclassified ...
CGGCATTCCGGACGAAACTCAACGAGGTGGAAACCGGCATCGGCAATAACGTTCCGCTGCTGGTATTCGACAATCACGACAATCCCCGCATCGATGCGCGCTATGGCGACGGCGTTCATAACCAGGACATCGAGCGCGTGATTGCCACGGTTCTGTTCGCCAACAAGGGAACGGCGCTGTTCTACAACGGCGACGAGATCGGCATGAAGACCACGCCCCCCGAGCGCAAGGAAGATGTCAAGGACCCGGTAGGACGCCGCGACTGGCCTTTCTTCAAAGGGCGCGATGGCGAACGCACACCGATGCAATGGGACGACTCGCCGAATGCGGGGTTCACCACGGGAACGCCTTGGCTTCCGATCCCGCCGAGCTACAAAACTGTAAACGTGAAGACCGAGGAGTCGCAGCCTGACTCCATGCTGGCGTGGTACAAGAGGCTGATCGAGCTGAAGAAGAGCAACGATGCCTTCGCGCACGGCAACGATTTGATGCTCGACACCGAAAATACCAAAGTATTGAGCTGGCTCCGCCAGGCGCCGGACGGAACTGAGGTCCTGGTGAGCTGCAACTTCACCGCCGATCCGCAAATTGTAAACCTGACCAACGGCTCAGGGGTGAAAAGCACGCACGCCAAGACACTGCTGAAATCCCCCAGCGGAGCCGACCCCGCATCACTCGAGTCCGTGCAACTGCCTCCGTTTGGCGTGTGGATCGGCCAGGTGGATTAGAGAAGGCAGGGAACAGAAGACCTGCTTTGAGGTGGTCCCGCCACTTCATGTTTCGACCCGGCAGTTCCGTATCGTGAACTGCCGGATTCTTTTCCGGAAGGGATGAGATGGCGAACCCGGCGCCGAGGTGCCTACCGGCGGCTCATGCCGCGCGGACGAACGGGAGATGCCACGGGAAGGTGCGTTTTGCCGGCCGGAAACACAGCCAGAAACCGATCCTGGCCTTCGCCGCTGCTGGCGGTTTCTACGCCTTCAATTTCCTTGAAGGCGAGGTGCAGCAGGCGGCGTTCGCGGCTGTTCATAGGCGGAAACGCATACGGAACCCCGGTGCGCAGCACTTTTTCCGCGGCGGTTTCCGCGGCCATGCGTAGCTCCTGCGCGCGCAACGCCTTGAAGTTCCCGGCATCGAAGCTGACAAGGTCATGCTCGCGGGCCTCAAGGCGGAGCATCTGGACAGCTATGGTTTCAAGGGCGCGCAACAACTCACCGTTATGCTGGGTGAGCAGGGGTGTATCCGGCCCAGCCAGTTCGACATATATGACGCGGCCCTCGAGCCCCTGGGGATCACGGGCGCCGTCGCCGGCCATGATCCGGTACTTGAGGCGAAGTCCGCCGAGCTTGTTCAGGTTGGCGAGGAAACCAGCAATTTTCTGGGCGGCCTGCTGCAGATCTTCGATGGGCATGACAAACCAGTATCGCAGAGTGGATTCGGCCGTGGCCATCAAACCGCGCCCGGATTCATGGATTCGTGAACCCGGTCAGGTATTCTGAGTCCGACGCGGGCACGGAAACTCGTCTAGCTATGCAGAGCCAACCGAGGACAGATTGCGGGGTCGCGGTGAGCGAATCGATGGGCACAAGAACGTGTCGGGCCGGGATGTGGGCTCTCTTGATCTCGCTCACGGCAACCTGCGCGGCGGCATCCGCCCAGGGCGTCACGGGGGCCCCAAACCCACCGCCGGCCCAGCCCGCAGCGCCCTCTGCCGCGGCCGACGGCAACCCGGCCGTCATCACCCTGGACGAGGCTTTGCGCCGGGCAAAGGCAAACGAGCCCAACTTTGTGGCGGCTCTCGCGACCAGCCGGACGGCCGGCCTGGATCGCTCGATTGCTCGCGCCTCTTTGCTGCCCAGCGTCGATTTTCACAATCAGTATCTCTATACGCAGCCCAACGGACAGATAAGCCAGGCGGGCCAGGGCGTGTCCGAGCCGGTCCAGAAGTTCATCGCCAACAATGCAGTGCACGAGTATGCCAGCCAGGGCGTCGTAACGGAAACCGTAGGCATTGCCCAGATGGCCGAGCTGCGGCGTGCCGACGCCGCGGCTGCCGTGGCGCAGGCTGAGTTGGAAATTGCGCGCCGGGGGCTGGCCTCCACCGTGGCCGGCCTCTTTTACGGCGCAATTGCCGCCCGGCAAAAGCTGTCGATCGCCGAACAGGCCCGCGCTGAAGCCGCGGACTTCGTGAGCCTCACCGGCAAGCGCGAGCAGCAGAGGGAATCAGCCCACGCGGACGTGGTCAAGGCGCAAGTGCAGGAACAACAACGAAACCGCGAGCTGTCGGATGCTACGCTCGCGGCAGAGAAGGCCCGGCTCGACCTCGGCGTGCTCTTATTCCCCGACCCGCGGACGCCCTATACTCTAGCTGCCAGCGACCAGACGCCCGATCTGCCATCGCGCGCCGACGTGGAGCAGGCCGCGGGCAAGAACAATCCGGAACTGAAGAGCGCGCTTGCCAGTCTGCAACTGAGCAGTGCGGAGGTGCTGGCCGCGCGTGGGGCTTATCTGCCGTCACTCGGTTTCAACTACAGCTACGGCATCGACGCGCCGCAGTTTGCCGTGAACGGGCCGGACAACGTGCGTAACCTGGGCTACTCCGCCGGCGTCACGCTGGATCTTCCTGTCTGGGACTGGCTGGCGACCGAACACAAGGTGAAGCAGAGCGAGATCCGCCGCGATGCGGCGAAGGTCGTGCTCTCCTCCACCCAGCGGACCCTCATCGCGCGGCTCGAAGAGGCTTACGCCGAGGCAAAGGCAGCCCGGGACCAGCTTGCCTCCCTTGACCAGAGCGTACAGACCGCAGCCGAGAGCCTGCGCCTGACAAAATTGAGATACTCCGGCGGCGAAGCCACGGTGCTCGAAGTGGTCGACGCGCAAACCGCGTATTTCACCGTGGCGAACGCGCGGGAGGATGGCCGCGTGCGCTACCAGGCGGCCATCGCTGGCCTGCAGGCACTTACGGGGACAATGTGAGGGCGATGATCGATCATTGCGCAGTTGAATCACCACGCGCTCAACACCCCGCGGAGAAACCCCGCGGAGCGAGCTTTGCAAAAACGAGCTCTGTAACAACGAGCTCTGTAATCGCGAGCTCTGTAATCGCGAGCTTTGTAACCGCGAGCCTTGCAACAGCGAGTTTTGTAACAGGGCACGACTTCAGTCGTGCCGATACGCTTATTCCAACGACGCGGGCTTTAGCCCCTGCAAAGCTCGCAATCCTGAAATCAATCGCACGCCACCGCGCAATACTCTGCGCAGCCGCCGCACTGACCTTCCTCTTCGTATCCGGCTGCCACAAAGAAACGCCTGCCCCCGTGGAAGTCACCGTGCAGGCCGAAAAGCCTGAACGGGGCCCCATCGCCGAATCCATCACCTCCGATGCCATCCTCACTCCCCTCGCCCAGGCCGCCATCGAACCCAAAATTACCGCGCCCGTAAAAAAATTCCTTGTCCAGCGCGGCGCGAAGGTCAAGCAGGGAGAACTGCTCGCGGTCCTCGAGAATTCCGACTTGGCTGCCGCCGCCATGGATAACAAGGGCTCCTACGAGGCGGCACAGGCAGCCTACACCACTGCCACCAGGGCGCAGGTTCCCGAAGACGTGCAGAAAGCGGAATTGGACTTTGCCCAGGCCAAGGCGAACTTCGATCTGAACCAGAGCATCGTGAACAGCCGCAAGGAACTGTTCAAACAGGGCGCAATTCCAGGCCGTGACCTCGACACCGCGCAGGCCGCGCTGGTCCAGGCCCAGGCAGCCTACGATTCGGCGCAAAAACATCTGCAATCCATGCAGAACGTCAGCCGCGAGGCCGAACTGAAGGCGGCGCAGGGACAGTTGACGTCCGCCGAGGGCAAGCTCAAAGCCGCCGACGCGCAGGTGAGCTACTCCGAGATTCGCAGCCCCATCGGCGGAGTGGTCACGGACCGCCCGCTGTTCGCCGGTGAAACCGCCGCGGCTGGCGCGCCGCTTATCACGGTCATGGACACCTCATCCCTCATCGCCAAGACCCACGTGGCCCAATCCGTGGCGCAGCAAATGAAAGTGGGCGACCCGGCCCAGTTGCGGGTGCCCGGCATCGACAAGGCCGTCGAAGCGAAATTGTCGCTCATCAGCCCGGCGCTCGACCCGGGCAGCACAACCGTCGAAGTCTGGATCAAGGTGGACAACCGCAAGGGCGCGCTGAAAGTCGGCACACCCGTGAAGGCGATCATTCGCGGGCGATCCGTGGAGAATGCGCTGAAGATTCCGCAGGGGGCGGTCCTCAAGGCGCAGGATGGTAAGACCTCCGTCATGGTCATCGGCTCCGACGGCGCCGCACACAAGAAAGACGTGACGCTCGGCATCTCGAATGGCGAAGACGTGCAGGTTCTCAACGGCATTGCCTCGTCTGACATGGTCATCACCGGCGGTGCATACGGACTCGATGAGGACACCAAGGTGAAGGTGGGTCCGGCCGAGTCGGAAGACGACGCGAAGCCCAAGCCCGGCAAGGGCGGAGACAAAGACTAATGTCCACCGTCACACCGGACGCTGCAACCGCTGCCGATACATTCTGGCTCGCGCGCTCCACGCGCACCATCTTTTTCTTCGCCATCGTGCTCACTGCCGCGGGCGTTTACTTCGCCCTCCAGGTCCCCATCGCAGTCTTTCCCCAGACGAATTTTCCCCGCGTCGTCATTGGCATAGACAACGGCGTCATGCCCGTCGAGCAGATGGAGGTGACTATCACGCGCCCCATTGAGGACGCCGTCAACTCCGTGCCCGGCCTCGAAACCGTTCGTTCCATCACCAGCCGCGGTTCCGCCGAAGTGAGCCTCTTCTTCGATTGGAACCAAGACATGGTGCGCCAGTTGCAGCTTGTGGACGCGGCGCTGAGCAAAGTCCGCCAGTCGCTTCCCTCCACCGCCGTCATCACCAGCAACCGGCTAACCTTCGCCACTTTTCCCATCCTGGGCTACAGTCTTACATCCGACACGATTTCGCAGACGCAACTGTGGGAGATGGCGACCTATCAGCTCAAGCCGCCGCTGAACCGCGTATCAGGCGTCAGCACGGTAGTGGTGCAGGGCGGGCAGGTGCCGGAATACCAGATCGTTCCCAACCTCGCGCAACTTGCCAACGCAGGCGTCACCGTCACCGACCTCGTGAACGCCGTACAGTCGTCAAACGTCATCGACTCACCGGGCCTTTACGAAGCGAATCACCAGTTGATCCTGGGGCTGGTCGGCGCTCAGGTGCACGACCTGGATGGCCTCCGCAACCTCGTCGTCAAGACCACGGCGAGCGGCGCGCCCGTTCGTATCGCTGACGTGGCCACCGTCGAGAAGTCCACCAAGCCGGTCTACACCACCGTCACCGCAAACGGAAAGAACGCCGTACTCATCAACATCGCGCGCCAGCCCGACAGCAACACCGTCGCAGTGGCCGACGGAGTGGCGAAGGAGATCGAGCAGCTCAAGCACGCGATGCCCCCAGGGGTAAAGCTGGACCCCTTCTACGACCAGTCGCAACTGGTGCGCGACTCCATCACGAGCGTGCGCGACGCCATCTTCATCGGATTGATTCTTGCCTGCATCATTTTGTTCCTCTTCCTGCGCGACTGGTCATCATCCATCATCGCCGGGCTGGTGATTCCGGTAACCGTCGCCAGCACGATTGTCGTTTTGTACTTTCTGGGGCAGAGCTTCGACCTGATGACCCTCGGCGGCCTCGCCGCAGCCATCGGACTTGTCATCGACGACGCCATCGTAGTCGTCGAAAACATCGTCATGCATCGTGATAACGGCGAAAACCGCGTGGAGGCCGTGCGCAAGGCGCTGCACGAAATTACCACCCCGCTCATCGGCTCCACCATCACCCCAGTCGTCGTGTTCCTGCCGCTCATTTCCACCACTGGCGTGACCGGCGCGTTCTTCCGCGCCCTGGCCATCACCATGGCCGCGGCGCTGCTTACGTCGCTGCTGCTGGCGCTCACCTGGACGCCCGGCCTAAGCATGGTGCTGCTGCGCGAGCGAAAGAATAGGGATCGCGATCACAGCACGGGACGATTTCTGCAGAAGACACTGCGCGCGCACAAACGGGTGCTGGACTGGTCATTGGCGCGGCCCTTGTGGCTCGGTGTCATCTGCCTTGCGCTGGTGGTGGCCACGTGGTTCGGATACAAAGCGCTCGGGTCTGACCTTCTTCCCGAGATGGACGAGGGCGGCTTCGTGCTCGACTACTTCACGCCCGCCGGCAGTTCCCTCACCGAAACCAATCGCATCCTGGCGCATGTGGAACGCATTCTGTGGTCGATGCCCGAAGTGGAGAGCACGTCGCGGCGCACCGGCCTGCAACTGGGACTCGCTCCTGTAACTGAAGCAAACCGCGGCGACTTCTCAGTGAAACTGAAGAGCGGGCGACGCCGCCCGATCGACGATGTAATCGCGGATGTTCGGGCCCAAATCAATCGGACGGAGCCGGAGCTCGACGTCGAGTTCACGCAGGTTCTGCAGGACATGATCGGAGACCTGTCGAACGCGCCCGAGCCGATCCAGATCAAGGTCTATTCGCCCGACGAGAACCTGCTCACGCAACTCGGCCCGCGCATCGGCGACGCAATCCAGAAAATTAAGGGCGTCGTCGATGTGAAGAACGGGATTGAGGACACCATCAGCGGGCCGGCCACCAACTTCCAGGTGAATCCGGTGAATGCCGCGCGATTCGGATTTACGCCCAGCGAAGTGGCCGAAGATGCAACATCGATTCTCGACGGACTTCCCGCGACCGACCCGCTGATCGCCAACGGCCGCCCGTACACCATCCGCGTGCGCCTGGGAGACGAACATCGCACCTCTCTGGATACGATTGAGAACACCGTCTTCAACAGCGCGTCGGGACATATGGCATCCCTCGGCTCGCTCGCCGCCATCCAGCAGGTGCCGCCGCAAAACGAAATCTATCGCGAAAACCTTCAGCGCATGATCAACGTTACGGGCCGTCTCGAGGGCTCCGACCTCGGCACCGCAATGAAGAAGGTCCAGCAGACCGTCGCGAACATGCACCTGCCGCCCACCGTGCGTATCGAGTACGGCGGTACCTACCAGGAGCAGCAGAAATCCTTTCACGACCTCCTGCGTGTTCTCCTGCTGGCCCTCGCGCTGGTCTTTGGCGTCCTCCTCACCGAGTTCCGCAACTTCCCCGCGCCCACGGCGATCCTCACCTCGTCCGTGCTGTCGATCTCGGGCGTGATTCTCGCGCTGCTCATCACCCGGACCACCTTCAACGTGGCCTCGTTCATGGGCCTCATCATGGTCATCGGCATCGTCGCCAAAAACGGCATCCTGCTGCTCGACGCCGACGAGCGCTACCGCGCGGAAGGCATGTCCGCGGCCGATGCCATGATCCACGCCGCGCAACGCCGCTTGCGTCCCATCGTCATGACGGCTATCGCCGCCGTCTGCGGCATGCTCCCGCTGGCCTTCGCCCTCGGCGCCGGCTCTCAGATGCTCCAGCCGCTGGCCATCGCCGTCATCGGCGGACTCACCATCTCCATGGTCCTCAGCCTGGTCGTGACCCCGGTGGTCTACTTCATCCTCACCAAGAACCGCGAGGCCAAGCCCGAAGAAGCTGCCGGATAACGCTGGGGAAGACTCTGCCCACGAGAGCGGCGCGGCCATCTGTTCGATCAGGCCGTGGCCGCCGCCACCTCTGCACTCGCCCTGCGCAGCGCCTCCACAGCGTCCCCAGTGGGCATAAATTCCATCGCCACCATCCCCCGATATTTGAGCGCAGCCAGCTTTCGGTAGATGTTCCCGTAATTGATTTCGCCCGTCCCTGGCTGGTGCCGCCCTGGCACGTCGGCCACGTGGATCAGCGCGATCACGTCAATGTGCTTCTCCAGCTTCTCAATGAGATTGCCCTCCGCGATCTGCTCGTGGAACAGGTCGTAGAGGAACCGCACCTGCGGGTGATTCACCGCCCGCACAATCTCAATCGCCTCGGCGGCCGAGGTGAGGAAGTACTTCGGGTTCTCTTCCGGATCGATGCACTCGAGCAGCACGCGAACTGGCTGGCCGTCGATCTGCTTGCCTTCCACCAGGCCGGCGGCGCGCTTCAGGCCCTCAATGCAGGACTGGTGCTGCGCCTCGCGCGACAGCCCCGGTACCACATTGCCGGAGAGCACAATCATCGCCGGGCATCCGAGCGTCTCCATTGGCTTCAATCCCTGGCGCAGTTCCTCCACGAACGCCTCGCGGTCCGCCGGATTGCTCACGCCGTGCGCCAGACCGGCAGTGGCATCGAACCGGATCCCCAGTCGCTTCCGCGCGGCGTTGGCGCGGTCAAAATCCGCCTGCGACCACTTGGCATATTCGCCCACAAGCTCCACGTTGCTGTAGCCGGCTTCGGCGATCTTCTCCAGCCTTTGTTCGAACTTCAGATCGCGGAAGACGGTCCAAAGCATCACCGACAGAGGAAAGGGCGTGAGCGGCCGCATACCGGGTACGGCCTGACCCGCGGAAGCGGAAGATGCGGAGCCGGAGAATGCGGTCTCGGAAAATGTTGGGGCGGCTGCGGTGGCAAGCGCGGAGGCGGCGATACCCTGGGCAAATGTGCGGCGGTTCATGCGGAAGCTCCTGAGACGAGTCTCCGCCATCCTAACCGGTGGACGCGGGTACAACAAAACCCCGCCAACAGGGGCGGGGTCGATTGGGCGGCACAGCGCCCCACAGTGAAGAAACGCTACGCCTTGGTGACTTTGCCGCTCTTGATGCAGCTCGTGCACACGCGGATGCGCTTCGAGGCGCCGTTCACCAGGGCCTTCACGGCCTGCAGGTTTGGGTTCCAGCGGCGGCGCGTCACGTTGTGGGCGTGAGAAATGTTGTTACCGAACTGCGGACCCTTGCCGCAAATATCGCAAACCTGTGCCATGATTCTGCTCCAAATCCTCGAGTGTTTCCGGGGGCCGCTGCGGCGCAAGAGGTACCGGTTGAGGCGTCTCTCGAACGGGTTGCCAGCCCCGGTTCTACCTGAGGGGCTGATCCAGCCAGGGTGCGCACACAGGCGCGACCCAGCGGCGTGCCGAATCCCCAGTATACCGCGAATGGTGGCCCCGGCCAAGGCCGAGCGGCGCGCAGCAGGTCGGCGCCAAAAAAGAACCCCTTTCCCTGAGACCGGGAAAGGGGGTCGGAAGGTCACATCTCAGGAGATGCAACAAAAGGCTATGGCCGGCGGCAGCCGAAATTTACTGCCCGCTTGCCGGCGCGGTCGTGAACTCCAGGGTCACGTCCCTCAACTGCACGTTTTGCAGCAGGTTGCCGCCGTTCGCGCTGTTGGTCGTCATCGAGATCTGGTCATGCTTCTGCTCCGTCAGCTTGGCGGGAACCGTGGCGGTAATCGGATGACTCACGCCCTTCTGCACCAGCGTGACCTGCACATTGGGAGCAGTCCCGTCATAAGTCAGCTTGTATTCGCCGGCCGGCAGCTTGGACGAGCCGACCGTCACCTCAGAACTGAATCGGACGGTGTTGGACTTGCTCGCGGCGAAAGACGGCGTAGAAAGAAGGCCGAGGATGAAGGCAAATGCGAAGAACCGTTTCATGGATCGATCTTTCCAGAGCCTCGAGGATTCTCTTGCCAGAGCGGGGCCCTTGAAACGATTACACGCGCCCGGCGGCCATTCCCAGCTTAAGAATTGTTAACTGGTGGAACAGAGTCTCTCGATTCGCCTTACTCCGATGAGCCTGACGGAGATGCGGGCGTGGCAACCAGCGGGATGGAGAGGCGCACGCGCAGCCCCGGAGAGGCATTTTCAGCCGCAATGCACCCGTGGTGCGCCTGCACCGCGCGCTTGGCGATCGAAAGACCCAGCCCGGATCCGCCGCCGGTCGCGTTGCGCGCTTCTTCCACCCGAAAGAACGGATCGAAGATACGCGTGAGGGTGTCTTCCGGAACGCCGGGGCCCTGGTCACGCACCACAATCGCAGCCGTGTGGTCCCGCTCCGAGAGCGCCACCTGAATGGCAGCACCGGACGGCGAATAGCGGATGGCATTGCGCAGAACATTTTCGATCGCCCGGCGCACCAGTTCGCGCGAGCCCAGCGCATCCCCCGCAATCTCCCCGGAGAGCTCGATACGGCAGCCACGCATTTCAGCCTCAACCGAGCAGTCGCGAACCACCTCGTGAACGATTGCGCCCAGAGAGACCGATTCGGCGCCGCGAAGCGCAGGATCGCCCTCGACAAAGGTGATTTCGACAATGTCGGAAACCAGCGAAGCTATGCGGTCCACATCGCGCTCGATGCGATCGAGTGCCGCATTCGAGTCAGGCGAGGTGCGCGCAAGCTTTACCGCGAACTTGAGCCGCGCAAGCGGCGAGCGCAACTCGTGGGAAATATCGCCCAGCAGGCGCCGTTCGCTCACAATGAGGCGTTCGAGGCGTTCGGCCATCTGGTTGAACGAGCGGCTGAGCTGGCCGATTTCGTCCGGCCGGCTGGTACGGACGCGGATCGAAAGGTCGCCCTCGCCAAATCGCGCAATGCTGCCGGCGATGCGCCGGATGGGAAGTATCACTCCCGCGGCGGCCATCCACACAAGCGCGGCGGTCACACCGATAACCAGGAAGTAATACGGTAGAAAGTTCCAGATCTGCAGCCGGCCGAGGTGCCCCACGGCGGCAAACCAGTACTTCCCGTCAGGAGCATTGTGCGCGATGATCCAGTGCCCGTGCGTGCGGATCCGCGAGATAGTCTGCGGCGGCTTGGGCAGAAGATACGATCGGTCCTTGCCGTCCACCAGGTCGATACCTTTGCTGTCCAGCAGGTAGTGCTTCCCGGTGAAGGTATGGTCCAGGCGGTCCATATAGACCACCAGCCCCTGACGCCCATGCACCTCGTATTCTTCGCGGGCGCTATCCAGCTGAAGTTCGTCGAAACGATTGAAAGTGGGCTCGATGTTGAGGCGCTGCATCCGATTCGCGATGGCCTGGAAGACAAGAAACGAGACTCCCAGGATGATCAACATGGAGATCAGCGTGGCGACGATGAGCGATTTCAGGCGCACGGATCAGCTTACCCCCGTGAACATGTAGCCGACTCCCCGAATGGTGCGGATCAGCCGCGGACCGTCCTGCAGCTTCTTGCGCAAGTGGCTGATGTGGACGTCGAGGAACCGGTCGTAAGGGGTGGCTTCGCGTTCGAAAAGAGCCGCGGTAATCTCCTCGCGGGAAACGATTCGGCCCGCGGCGCGAACCAGCATCTCCAGCAGGTCAAACTCGGTCGAGGTCAGATCGACGGGATGGCCCCCGCTCGAAGCTTCGCGCGTCGACGGGTTAAGGCGCAGCGAGCCGATGTGGATCGATTCCGACAGCGGCGGCGCTGACGCCTCCGTGCGCCGCAGCACGGCGCGGATGCGCGCCAGCAGCTCGTCCGGGTCGAAAGGCTTGGGAAGGTAGTCGTCGGCTCCCGCGTCCAGGCCCTGAATGCGGTCGGGCTGCTGGACCCGCGCCGTAAGCATGATCACCGGCATCTGGCTGCGGCGCCGCAGTTGGCGCAGCAGTTCAAATCCGTCCAGAACCGGCAGCATGACATCTAGAATCACCAGGTCGTGCGCGCCGTTCAACGCGGAGGCCAGGCCTTCACGCCCGTTGTGCGCACACTCCAAATGATGGCCGGCCTGGGCGAAAAACTCATGCATCATCCCGCACAGTTCCGTGTCGTCATCGACCAGGAGCAGCGAGAGCGTTTTGGGCCTGTCGTGAGCTTCCATCATGCGGCAGAATGCGGAACGCGGCGTACATCCAAGTTTCGCACCACCACCCCAAAACCCCAGCCCCCACTTAAGGATCTTTAAGAATACAGCCCGGTCTTAGCGGATCGAGGGTTTTCCCTCTTTCAGCGCGGTGTTGGCTGGTTTTCGTTCGTCCCGGTTCCCATAACCCACTCCTCCCCCACAGCGATTTCGAGTTCACGAAAGCTCGCTTCACCACTGCATTGCATCATCTGTCCGACGCGCTTCAATTTCCCGACCCGGCGGCAAACCTGTATTCCAGAACGGCGATTCTGATGTATCCTTCGGGAGATTTCCAAAATTACACGTCGGGTTAGCTGATATGAAACAGTCTCGCTGTGCCTTGGGCCGGTATTCGCTGACTCTTCTCGCGTCGGCTTGCCTGTTTTTCACTGTGAATGCCTGCTCCGGCGGGTCCTCGGGCACGCCCACTCCCAAGACGCCCACGCTCACTTCCATCGGCGTCAGCGCCAACAAGGCATCCGTTGCCGCCGGCTTAAGCGACCAGTTCAAAGCCACCGCCACTTACTCGGATTCGAGCACCGCCGACATCACCAAATCCGTCACCTGGACTTCCGGCGACTCCGCTATTGCGACCATCGACGCATCCGGGCTGGCCGCCACTAAGACTCAGGGAACCGCGGTCATCACGGCCACCTCAGGTGGGGTGAGTGGATCTGCCACCCTTACTGTAGGCCCGCCGGAGCTGGTTTCCATCACAGTGAATTCGGCTACCGTACAGTTGGGCTCCACAACCCAGTTAAAGGCCACCGGTACGTTCACTGACCAGAGTACGCAGGACGTCAGCAGCGCCGTCAGCTGGACCTCGACCAACGGCTACGTCGCAAGCGTCAACGCATCGGGTGTCCTCACTCCAACCCAGTCTGGAATCTCCACCGTGACAGCCAGCCAGGGAAGTCTCAAAGCTGCCGCCGCCGTCACCGTGCTGGCCACCCCTCGCTACCTGTTCGTAGCCGCCGATGCAGGGCGCACCATCACGCGCATGGCAGTGGACGCCGATAGCGGTCAACCACGGTTCGAAGGATACGGGCCCAGCTCCGTGTCGGGCAATATCGGACTGCCCTGCATGACCGTGGATCCTTCGGGCACCCATGTCTACGTGTCCGCCCAGGTGACGGGCTCGGGCGGTTCTGGTTACGCCGGCACAATCGCCATTGACTCGATCGATCCCTCGACGGGGGCGCTTAATCCTGTCCTCGGCAGCCCATTCAACGTGGCGCCCGCGCTCGGCTGCCTCCGCTTTGAACCCTCCGGAAAATTCGCCTACGCAACCAGCGGGATCGAAACCGCGGGGGATCAGCTTTCCACATTCGCGGTAGATGCCGACGGAACGCTCACCCTGAACAGCACGATTTCCTTTCCATTCTTTCCCACCGGGGTAGCCATTGACCCACTGGGTCAATACCTCTATGTCGACGTGGTTGATGTCGCGAGCGGAACGAACGGCACCAGTCAGCTCTATGGATACGCGATCGATGCCACCACCGGCGTCCTGACCGCGCTCGACGGCTCTCCATGGGCGATGGACACAGGAGTGTATGGCAAACTCTCGTTCCATCCTTCCGGCAATTCACTCTATGCGTCCGACCTGAACAGCACAGAGGTGGTCGAATACTCGGTAGACCGCAGTTCCGGCGCGCCAAAGAAAGTCGGCACTGCGGACTCAACATGCATAAATCCCCAGGCGTTGCAGTTTCTGCCGGATGGAAGCCACGCCTACGCATTATGCGGCCAGAGCGGCACGGGAAGCGTAACCAACGTACCCATTGTGGAATTCGGCGTGGATGGTGCGGGGCAACTGACAGCGCAAACCACAGCTTTCGCGGGACCCGCCGCGCAGCAGATGCAGGTGGACGAAGCAGCACGGTTTCTCTACGTTCTGGGGAGCGGCAGCGATGCATCAAGTGGGAGCGGCGGCAGCACCGTTGCTATGAACACGGTGCTGGCCTACCATATCCTCCTGGACGGTTCGCTCAAGCTGGAAAAGCAGGTTGCCGGCCACGTACTGGCGGAAACCATGCTGCTGGTCAGCGGCGCGACTCCAGTGACGTGGACGACCACCGAAGCGTGGGTCACCACCGCCGGCGATAACCAGATCGTTCGGTACACCATCGCCGGCGACGGCACGGCCACCGCGGACCCAAGTCATAGCACGTCTCCAGGGCCGTTCTCACTAACCATGCTGCCGTGGGGGTCCGACCATCTCTACGCGTTACATACAAGCCCGCCGAATCTGTTTGCGCAATCGGAAACCGGACTGGGCAGTGCGTTCGGCTCCGCATCCGTTCCGGGGGGAATTGTCATCGATCCAAGGGGTAACTGGGCCTATGCAACCGACCCCAGCGCAGGCACGGTCGCGGAGTTTCACAGGGTATCCCCCGGGGACTGGGGCCCCGTTTATGACTCGGGAGGGGGACCATTCACGTTTACCGCTGGAGCGGGAGCCGGGCCGATCACGATGGATCCCTCCGGCCGGTACATCGTTGTCGCGAACCAGGTGGCGAAGAGCATTTCACTGATTGAGCCGCTGGGTGCGGCTCCCACTCCTGACTCGCCCCTGGCTTATATTCCGCTCACCATCACCGTCGACGCGACAGGCAACTTGATCTTCGTCGCTGGCGATGATGGCAAGCTGCACATGCTGTCCAGCAACGGACTGGGTACGCTCACAGAGGTTGCAACCGGCACCCTGGCGGGGGTCAATACAGCTTCGATTGCGGTCGATCCCACCAGCAGCTTTGTGTACGCCGCAGGTCCCGCAGGGCTGAATGCCTTCAGCATTGACCCCAGCGGCCTCACACTCACCCCCATCTCGCTGCAGACACAGATTTCGCTCGCCAATGCAACCGGCGTCTTCCTCGATCCCTCAGGGAAGTTGCTCTACGTTGCGGTCAGCAATGGGACGACTACGAACGCGCTTTACCTCTTCACGGTGAATGCAGACGGTACCCTGAAGGCGAGCGCATCGAGTCCGGTAGCGACACCGCAAGCCCTGAGTTCAATGGTATTTGGGGCGCAGGTTCAATAGCGATAAACCGAAAAACCGAAGATCCGTGTCGGCGGCGACACGCGAAGGATGGCTCTTTCGGTCGGGGCAAACCGGCACTCACAATCGCGCCTGCGCAAGACTCACACCCGTGACAGCCATCACAAACGCCCCAGCCGGAGCCATGCTACTGTACCTTTGCTCCCGGAGAAATCCGGGGGCCTGGCGTTAGACTGAGCCCGAATCGCTCTTGATTTTTTTAAAATTTTTATTTTTTTCGTTTTCCACAGTTTTTTGAAAGATGAGGTAAGTAGTAAGAGAAACAGTGGTTTAACAGAAACTGGTTTCAAACGGTATTCTTTGCACCTCCGCAGAATGCCGTCTTCGCTGGCTTCCGCCCATATCTCAGGAGAGCACTACTCAAATCGGTCACCCGGGCAGCCACGCCGCCGCCGCTCCTCCTTGTAGGATTGCATCGGAATGCCTATGGATGCGACGCGCCAACCCGGCCCGGTCCTGAGCGTGGCAGGATTGCGCAAGCACTACGGCGCCATCGAGGCCGTGAAAGGCATCAGCTTCGAAGTATGCCCGCGCGAGATCGTGGGTCTTCTCGGCCTGAACGGCGCCGGCAAAACCACAACCATCAGCATGATCCTCGGCGTGCTCGAGCCAACCGCCGGCTCCATCACCATCGCCGGCGTTGACCTGGCGCGGCATCGCTCCCAGGCGCTCGCACAGACAAACTTCGCCGCCGTCTACGCGCCGCTCCCCGGCAATCTCACAGTCTGGCAAAATCTGCGGATCTTCGCCCTCCTCTATGGCGTGAACGACTTCAAGGCGCGCGCCGAAATCGTGTTGCACGAGTTCGACCTGAAGAAGTTCCGCAACACAAAATGCGGCGTGCTTTCCTCCGGCGAGCAAACCCGCGTCGGACTGGCCAAGGCATTGCTCAACCGCCCGCGCGTGCTCCTGCTCGATGAGCCCACGGCATCCATTGATCCAGCCAGTGCTCAGGATATTCGCCGCACCATTCGCGCGGCGGTGAGCCAGGGCGAAACCGGCGTGCTGTGGACCTCGCACAACATGTACGAGGTCGAAGAGGTCTGCGACCGCGTGCTGTTCCTCTCGCAGGGCGAAATCATTCTCGAAGGCGATCCCAAGACGCTGCCTGCGCAGTACGGCCGCCAGACGCTTGAGGAGCTCTTCATCAGCGTCGCGCGCGAGCCGCTCGAGCTCGGCATGGAGGAGCCATGAACCTGTCGCGCATGGCCGCCATTCCCCTGCGGCAGTTCTATCTCTATCGCGGCAGCGTGGCGCGCCTCGTACCGATGTTTGCCTGGGTCACCATCGACATGGTCCTCTGGGGCTTCATGACCAAATTCCTCGGCGGTATGGCGCAGACTCAGTACCGCTTCGTGCCTGCCTTGCTCGGCGCCGTGCTCTTCTGGGACTTCATGACCCGCGTCATGCAGGGCGTAACCACAGCGTTCTTTGAGGATGTGTGGACGCGCAATTTCCTCAACGTGTTCGGCACGCCTCTCACCATGCCCGAGTATATCGGCGGCCTGCTCGTATCCAGCATGGCCACCAGCGCCGTGGGACTGGTGGTCATGCTGCTCGTGGCGGGACTCGGCTTCGGGCTGTCCTTCGCAGCCTACGGTGCCATGGTGATTCCGTTCCTGCTCGTGCTGTTCCTCTTCGGCATGGCGCTGGGCATCGGCGCAATCGCCATCGTCCTTCGCCTGGGGCCTGCGGCAGAGTGGTTCGTCTGGCCCATTCCCGCGCTGCTGTCGCCGTTCGCCGCAGTGTATTACCCCGTCGCGACGCTGCCCCCGTCGATCCGCTGGATATCCCGTCTTCTCCCGCCGTCCTACATCTTTGAAGGCATGCGCGGAGTGGTCTCTGGCCACGGCGTGAACGGCGCGCTCCTCGGCGCAGCATTCGCCCTCGCGATCGTATACATCCTGCTGAGCTACTGGATCTTCGCGCGCGTGTTCCGCCGCGCGGTCAAAACTGGGCTTTTGGCGCGCTACAGCGCCGAAAGCGTGAGCTGAACGCTGCACTCATCCATCGCCCAGATGGCGCACCTCTCGTGCTAGGCTCGTATCCAAATGTTGCCCAGACGAACTGCGCGAATCAGACCATGGATGTGCTTGGCCGCGCTGCTGTGCAGCGTAGCGGCGATGCCATCCGTGGCGGCATCGAGCCGGCAGAAGAGCGCGCCGGCTGCCGATCCAGTAGTCCGCGACATCGATCCCG
>Ga0134128_10004509_pt1 | contig 17029 bp, 12 predicted proteins | sample KB31754_FD_96462 | JGI IMG/M metagenome (GOLD analysis project Ga0134128, IMG submission 96462) | Terrestrial soil microbial communities with excess Nitrogen fertilizer from Kellogg Biological Station, Michigan, USA - KB3-175-4 | ecosystem: Environmental > Terrestrial > Soil > Unclassified ...
AAATATGTTAATGAATTCTTCTGGACTTCATAAAAATAATTATTTTTGTTGTTACTATTGATTTCCAAAATCTTTTCATCTAAGGCATAATACTCACACAAGACAAAACATCTTAAACAAAGGAAATCCACAGAGTAGAATAATAATTTCCCTTCATCCCTTTGTGATAGGGTAAGCGTTTTTATTATTATTGTATTTTTTATACGATGAATATGAATATTTGATTATGCTCCAATTGTATTACGAAAGCATCTATCGTTAAATACCATCATTAACAAGGATTGCTATCAATACTGGCTTATTAGGAAATACTCATACGCCAATGCATAGAAAAATCCTAGCGAATAGTTTTCCAAGTATTTAGCAGCATAATTAGGCGCAAATACAAGATGAGCTTATCACAAATGTTACTTGTAAAATGCGAACCCAAGAACATAGTCAAATTTATCATGGGCTTAAGGATTTTATCTAAGGTTATCCTATGTTCATAATTTTGCCGGAATATAATCAATATAACAGTCGGCAGATAGTCGACCCAGGCCTTGGCGTGCTTATTCCTTGGTCGTCGATAACAAAGAGAGTTCGTCTATTTCGAATGCAGTATTCTATGTGCCATAACGTATTAACGAATTGAATACATTGTGAAATGATATTAATCTTGAAGTCAAAAATCTAATCATATGGCAGGCTTCTAAACAAATTAATGAAAGATTAAAAAAAAAATGAAGTGTTGCGTACGCTGACTCACTACTGAGTACTGTTATCCTGCTGTACTTCCAGCATTGCTATTATCTGCTATACTTCCAGCATTGCTATTATCTGCTGTATTTGCTGTAGCCGCTCTAAGATCTATTGTTGTTGTTGCAGATGCAGCCTGAAGGTGTTTGATGTCGTCACCATAAAAATCTACATAAGGATAAAATATCTGCCCTGGGCTAAGTGGAGGGGCGATTCCTATCTCATAGCTACCATCGGAGCCGGTTACTGTACTCTCATCTAAGCCCCCAGGAAGCCCTCTAGAGTGTATAGTAGCACCATCAATTCCTTGACCACCGCAGGTTAGTTTACCAACTAGTGAGCCAGGGACCACCTCATCTGGAGGGGTTCCTACTGTTAAACTACAAGGAGTTGCAGCGGATGCTTGAGTACTGTTATTCTGCTGGGTATTTCCAGTATTGTTACTACCCTGTGTACTTCCTGTAGGTCCTGGAATGTTTATTGATGCTGTTGCAGATGCTGGCTGATTGTTGCTGTCACCATCATATTTTGCATCAACTGTATAATGATGTCCAGGGTTATAGCCCACTGGACGAGCATAGTCACCACCACTCGTAGTTATTACGTCCGTTTTAGCTGTGTGCCCAGTAGTAACGCCATTTAATGTAAGGTGTATAGTAGCACCACCCAATCCTTGACCACCGCAGATTAGTTTACCAACTAGTGTACCAGTTAGTGAGTTAGGGGGGCCCTCATTTCCTACTGTTAAACTACAAGGAGTCGCAGCGAATGCTTGATCAGCTAATGGTTTTGTTGCACCGTACATGAGTGCTCCCATAACCAAGACTGCGCCTATAACTATTGAGATTGTTAAACGTGAAATAGTTATTCTATTCATAGTTACCAGTGTCATAACATATATATAAAGCCGATGTTTTGGTATCTCTTTTAATTATATCAGAAATAGATGTAATTGTCGTATTCATTATCAACAGCAAAAACGTCTATAATCGTAACACAATATGATAGGTCGTATCAATAATAGCTGTAAGTATTACCATCCTTGGGATGTTTTCAATAGTAGTATCCCATTACAATATAGTCACTGCCAAAAAATCTTCAAGTAGCAACAGCAAAAGTCTACAACAAATTGCATCAAATTCTATAGATTTCCATCTCATGAAGATGCTGCAACCGTCCAAGCAACATTCGTTAAACCAAGCAAAGATCTACTATGGACATATCAAAGGCGAATTAAAAAATATAGGTTCTGATGCTATATCATTTGTCAAGGTTACAGATCATTTCTATGATAAAAGTGTGAACATAGTAGACATTAAAGATATGTATCTTACTTCTATAACTATATAACCCGGATTAAACAGGCAATTTTGAAATGTTACTCGTATCTCATATAGCGTAGGTATCGTAGTAAGCGGAAACGGTATTAGCGATAGTTCATTATCTCCTGCATTCTTCAGATAAAGCTATGATTGGATGTAGCATTGTCAACTAAATATATATAGCTGTTAAAACTCATCTTTTTGCTAAAAATTAATATATAGTTATATTTTTTATAACCTATCAAAAATATCTTCATGGATAAGTGTAAGAATTTTTAGCATAATTATCAACATCAAGTTGTCAACACAAAAATATAGACAAATTTTTCATGGGTCAAAGGGGATTTGATACAAGTTTGAGATAACTTTAGATTTGGTTTTTGCAATCTTATTTGTTTATCATTGATTTATTTTTATCTATTTTATTGTCTAGTTTGACATCATCCTTTATTTTTCATATGATAATAACCATAATTGGAACTGTTTAACAAACCATTTGGTGATACTAGAACTTCGTCTATCCAAGCCAACGGTTCGAATGGTGATACATATATCAAATATTTTATCGAGTATATACACATCTGGTTCAACCTCTGGAACTTCAACTATAAAGAATCTGAAAATGATACACCTGATGATTTGCCTTGTATTATCTTCGACTTGAATTGCCGCAATGCATGACCAGATTATGTAGCTTTTTTTGTGCATTTATTTGCATTTTCTGGTTATCTTTATTAAATTCAGCAATTGAAGTTAGGAAATATACATGTGTTCAATATATCTATATCCAAAAATAGAAATCTTTTCTTAATGATTGATTATGGTTTATACACAAGACTTAAACCTTCTTTTAGCCTTTTTCCATCAGCACCTTAGTAGTGGCTTGAATCAATTTTTAGACAGTCAATAGAGAGAATGGCAGAAAATATAATCTCTAATTTTGATCCATTCACTTATTTACTAAAATAAATTTTTATGTGCTATGATATAAAGTAGTATCATATGAGACCAGTCTTGCTTACGGTAGACGACGATCCACAAGTGGTGCGAGCTATTGAACGTGATTTAAGGCAGCACTATGGTAAGCGCTTTCGTGTTCTTAAAGCAGAATCTGGTCAAAAGGCTCTTCAATTGGTAAAACAGCTAAAATTACGAAATGATGCCTTGGCATTGCTATTAGTCGACCAAAGAATGCCTAATCTTTCAGGAGTAGATTTCCTAGAACAGGCTCTGAATATTTATCCAGAAACTAAGCGTGTATTGCTTACAGCCTATGCGGATACAGAGGCTGCCATAAGATCCATTAATAAGGCTAAAATTGATTATTATTTGATGAAACCATGGGACCCACCAGAAGAGCTTCTATACCCAATACTTGATGATCTATTAGATGACTGGTGGGCTATGGCTAAACCCCAATTTGAAGGAATTAAGGTTATAGGATTAAGATGGTCTCCAAAATCTTATGATGTAAAGTATTTCCTAGCTAGAAATGGCATACCTTATCAATGGTTAGATATGGAGGCAGGCGAAGAGGCTTCCCAATTGATTTCTTATATTGAATCAACTGGCAAAAATGGCCGTTCTGGCTACACTTCCACTGTTTCCACAACAGCAACTTCTAGTAGCTCATTATCCACTCTTGGTAATAATAAAACTGATAATAATAATGATAGCATTACGTCCTCTACCAGATCAACATCTACGCCATTCTATACCTCGTCTTTGAATCTGCCACTTGTAATTTTTCCTGATGGCTCATATATAGAGGAACCATCTAATTCAGAGCTTGCAGAAAAGATTGGCCTTAAGACGCGTGCACAGATGCCTTTCTACGATTTGATAATAGTAGGCGGAGGTCCTGCAGGACTAGCTGCAGCTGTGTATGGAGCGTCAGAAGGTCTAAGTACACTGCTAATCGAAAGACAGGCACCAGGGGGACAAGCAGGTATGAGCTCTAATATTGAAAATTACCTAGGCTTCCCTTCAGGTTTGAGTGGTAGTAACCTAGCTAGACGGGCTGCTAGTCAAGCAATTCGATTTGGTGCTGAAATTTTAACTCCGCAAGAAGTTGTCAATTTGCGGGTTGATGGCCCATACAGAATAGTAAAATTAAATGACGGGACAGAGATAAGCTGCCATACCCTGCTTATTGCTTGTGGAGTATCTTATCGCGAGTTAAAAGAAGTAAATGGAATAAACAGACTGACCGGATCTGGTGTATATTATGGAGCTTCTATGGTAGAAGCATTATCTTGTAAAGGGGAAGATATTTTTATGATTGGAGGTGCTAATTCTGCAGGGCAAGCTGCAATTCATTTTTCTAAATATGCTAAAACAGTAACACTTGTAGTTCGTGGTGATTCTTTAAGCAAAAGCATGTCATACTACCTTATACATCAATTAGAAAAAACAAATAATATACATGTATTATTAAATTCAAAGGTCACGGAGGTACTAGGCCAAAATAGGCTTGAATTTATTACCATAACAAATACTCAAACAGGACAAGTGCAGACTGTTCCAACTCCTACACTGTACATATTTATCGGCGCTGTGCCACACACTGATGCCCTTGTTGGCATAATAGAAAGAGATGCAAATGGTTTTATTTTGACCGGTCCAGATTTAATCTATGATGGGCATAAATATCCTCGAGGCTGGACACTGGACCGTCAACCTTTTTTGCTTGAGACAAATATACCAGGAGTATTTGCAGCAGGAGATGTGCGTCATGGTTCGATGAAAAGGGTCGCTGCAAGTGTAGGTGAAGGGTCTATTGCTGTTCAACTTATACATCAGTACTTGAAGAAGGTGTAAATTATCAGTCATGTCAATTAATAATAACAATAACAATAATGAAAATAACAATCAAGAAATTGACGACAATAGTCATCAAAATTTGACTATTGATACTAACAATAACAATATGACCTATGACCACGAGTCTTTTATTCATCAAATACGGCTATTTTCAGGATTAACCGATCAAGAATTAAAGTCTATAGAAAAGGGAAAGGAGGTTTGGTTTGAAACAGGAGACAAAATAATTGCAGAAGGAGAACATGATACTTTTTATGTGCTATTAGATGGGAAGGTAGAGGTCATACTGAGAGATGCATCTAAAGAGGCAGTACTTGCCACTTTTAATTCAGGAGATCATTTTGGAGAACTTCCTATTATTCTTGGATGGTCAGACCATAAATGTGCTGCATTTGCGGCCAAGAAGAGCCATCTATTAAGATGGAGTCAAGATGAATTTTGGCAAATGATATATAGTTCTCCTGTTTTGACCAGGCAGATTTTGCATTCAATGGCCCAGCTTCTAAAGACTTTAGAGACAACATTGCAGAATAATCAAAAGCTTATTGCACTTGGTAGTTTGGCTGCAGGACTCGCTCATGAATTGAATAATCCTGCAGCAGCTGCTAATAGAGCTGTAACACAATTATCTGACTCTATCCAAGAATGGAGATCGCTTATCCAAAAGTTAAATGAGCAGCAGAACATAACTACTACACATTGGTCATATCTTTCTAAACTAAGAAATGATACTTTAAAATCCAAGTCAAACCCACCAAATCCATATTCTACTCCAAGTAAAAATTCCACTAGCAATACCTATAATATTGATGACCCTCTTGCACAAAGTGAAAAAGAAGACCAAATACTTGATTGGATTGAATCCCACGGTATTAATGACGGATGGAAGTTTGCATCTGATTTAGTCAATATCGGCGTAGGTATAGATGAGCTAAATGATATAGCTAACAACATTTTCTCAGGTCCTCCATCGGATACGAATACTGATCGCAAAGCCAAGGGGCAACATCTTTTGCTTGAAGATATTCTTAGATGGCTTAATGCTACTACAAGAATAGATCATTTGCTTTATGAGATTAAGAGTAGCACTGCACGTATTAGTGAACTAATTTCAGCGGTAAAATCATATTCTTACATGGATCAAGCTCCTCTACAGTATGTCAACATTCACAATGGAATCGAAAGCACATTAATTATGCTTCAACACAAATTGAGAAAAGCTGATGTAACAATAATCCGAGAATATGATTCTAATTTGCCACATGTCAATGCTATTGGAAATGAGCTGAATCAAGTGTGGACGAATCTTATAGATAACGCAATTGATGGTATAGGTAGTCATGGAAATATTTTGATACGTACTAAAAATGAAGGTAATACTCATATACTTGTAGAAATAGTGGATAGCGGAAGTCAAGGGATTCCAAAAGATGTACAGCCGCGTATTTTCGAACCATTCGTTACAACCAAAGAACTAGGTAAAGGTACTGGTCTTGGATTAAGTATAAGCCACAGGATTATTGTAGATACTCACAAAGGAGACATCCGTTTTGATTCAAAGCCCGGAGAAACCAATTTTCAAGTTCGTCTGCCTATAATTTACAAAGGAATTGAACAAGGTATTGGTCTTCGATAAAGACATAGTAGCAGCAAATAGCCAAATAAAAAGATGAAGAGTTTGAAGCAATATCTGTTAGAATTATTAACAAATTACCACAAAACACCGCCGAAGGGAAGAAGGGGAGTAGAGATATGAGGGATGTGTTGAAGATTGCCAAGTTATGTAATTATACGGATATCAAAATTTTGCAAACTATTAATGAATGAAGTACAAGAGTATAGTTGCTTGAATTATAAATGGTAGGTTTGTGCACGCAAAAACTAAGCGAAAGTATCATAGATAACAGTTATAACAATTCAACCCAAAAATATAGTCAAATTTGTCGTGGGCCCAATGGGTTTGAGTTGGGTAGGTAAAGGGCTTCAATTAGTTGTTATACACCGAAAGTAGTCTATAACCTTTTCAGATCTTGTAATAGAGCATCATTAGATAACACTTGCCACGGGTTCGGTTAAATATAGCTTATATAATGTTACAAACATTATCTTGATAGATAAAAAGTAATTTGGGAAAATGCTTTAGATAATGTTAGATACTTATTCCCAGAAACTCTTTCATACCAAAAAACGATATCTAATTCTTATATCCATAAGGTAAGGTTAAAGCATAACACAATCACAGTAAAATCATATCCATTGTTCAATGAACTACATAGGAGGGGAAAGGAATTTTAACTTTTGGTTTTAATTTGTGGATTCAATGCTCTGCGGACAAAAAAAGATAGAGTATTTAATATTTTGACACTAACGAAAGCTGTCATTATACAAACTAAGATAGAAGAATTAGAATTGCTAAACCAATCACTTAGAGAACGAGACAAAACTAAAGACGATTCTATTTCTAAACTAGCGGATCAAATTTTAACATTAACAGAAAGGTTGAAAGACTTGGAAAGGAAACAACAGCAACCACAGTTTCAATATGGATAACAAAATAATGTTTTTTAATGTGCGGATATATCAAAATAAGAACATTTTGATCTTATAGATAAAATGAATTTTGAGATGTGACGAGATATAATACTTTTTTTGAGCCTTATATCTAATATGTGAAGTATATAATGTAATGTCCAAAGGTGATTTTCACCAGAAACTAAGTAGAGCGAATGAGATAACACTCAGTGTCAGAGGCAGAAAATCAGGCGAATATATTCCAAGGCTGGTTTGGTTTGTACATGAAGGTAACATACTTTATTTACTTCCAAATCGAGGATCTGTCACTCAGTGGTATAAGAACCTTCTAGCTGGTTCAATATTGAAGATTTCTGTAAATGGGTTAGAAGTTTCTGTAAGAGGTAAACAAATAACCGACAGAAAGGGGGTTGGTGATGTTATGGACAGATTCCAATCTAAATATGGACAAGATTATAAAAAGTATTACACCAATTTTGATGTAGCTGTAAAAGTTCGTCTATAACATAATGCAATGAATCAATGTTTTTATATTTTTATATTCATTTATTGTTAAAGCGATATAAAATTATTGACAATATCACTAAATGGATAGCAGAAGAAGAATGGCAATACAATATACTTAACGATCCAAATTTCCATTTTTATTGTAATATATCTGGTGGTTATATTCCAGTATTGTTAGGAATAGATAAGAAGATAGATCGAATAATTATACATAATTATGTTGCTTTAAGTGAAGATATGAAGAAAAGTTTTGGTTTACTTCATATCTCTGTTAAACATGATTTTTGGCGAGTTATTTTACGATTTTATGAGCATAGATCCAAATATAGAAATTAATGCGATTCCTAATATAGAACAATTTGATCATAGATATAAGGAATACAATATATTTTGATGGCTTTACGCGAGACCGGTTGATTCATTCGTTGGTGGCTTTGGCTTGTCTATCAGCGAGAATTGATCGCAATTCTTGCAGAAGTGCATAGGCTTGTTCTTGGTCTTCTCGTTGTTAACTAGTAGAATATTACTTATTTCACTATTGATTAGTTAAACAAAGTAAAAAAAGGTATGGACAGGACTTTTGTAGTATTCGTTAGTAGTCGTTACTTTGTCTCATCTATATAAAATCCTGTTGAAGCGGTTGCTGGCTCATGTGTGCTGTCACCAGCATATTGTGCTTGTACGTTATATGGAGTAGGGCATGGACCTAGGTTAATAATACCTGTGTCAAAAGCACCATTTGCATTAGTTGTGGGTTGTCCACCGAAAGCGCTACCACAGTTTGATGGCATACTTATATGTACCATAGCTCCGTCTATTGCTGCACCGCCACAACTTAGCGCACCTTGTATAGTCACAGGAGCGGTTTGACCATTTGGAACACCTATAGAACCTGATTTGTCCAAGAGAGTAGAATGTGCCTGTATGTTTAATTCTGATGTACACTTTCCTGTGTGTTGGTTGGCTTCATTGGTCTGCGCGAATGTTTGATTGGCTACAGGTGTCGTTAGCACTTGGCATAGTACCAAAATTCCCACTATGGTTATAACCATAGCTATTTTAATATTCATATTATCAACTGATACAATTTAAGTAGTCAATAAACTTTATATGACCCTCTAAAATTAAGATAGAGAAAAAAAGTTAAATTATGAATATCAGGCTTCAAAAATGTAAAACTTGTACAAAAAGACAAAGAAGGATTGTTACATCTTTCATCTTTTGGAAGAACCATATTCAAAAAAATATCATCTTTTAATTTTTTAATAAATAATTTTGAATATTTTAATGTACATGATTTTGGAGATCTTCCAGATAGATTTGTACAAAGTATAGTACACTAGAAAATTGTAAATTTGTTAAAGGTATAACTAATGTATTAGAGATATGGAAGTGACTTATTGAGAATGCAAATCCCTCAATGTTAATAGTAGAGCTTCATATGTAATTGGAGCTTTTGATCAGATCTAATTCACTCCGATTTCGATTTAAGGAACGAAAGGTTAATCAAGATCAGATGAATTTGACATTGGATGAATGGGATGTTTGAAAAAATCCCTTAATCCTATGTGACAGGATCCACAAACAGAAGTTGCCTCTACAGATCATACAACTTGTAACTCCTTTGACGCGAGTTCTTGAAATGTCCATCATAATGGCGGTATGAGGTCTCGCCAGTTGGGTTTATACAATCCTATTTACCACTATGACACCTGAGTGTAGATATTATTGGCGATCAGCAAGGCAGTCGTATGGACTCTTCAATTCTCTTAATCTAATTGTTATTATCTCCAATAGAAATTGGGCTCGACTGTTTGGTGGGATCGAATTGCCTTTAAATGAGATCTTTCTCGCAATTCATACAGAATTGATATAAAAAAAGAGGGCTATTTTGCCATTTATTTCAGCCGCCTCCTGCGTTATTGTCTTCGACGCCTCCTGCACTGCCTACGTTATTGTCTCCGCTGGTTCCTGCACTGCCTACGTTATTGTCTCCGCCGACTTCATTTGGAGCTGTTGAACCTTGCTCTAATGGTAGGGCCCCACTTTCTGTAAATGTGTTCTCCAAATCGGCTACGGCTTTGCTTGGTGGAGCTGCTGAAGGATATGGCAGCTGATTCGGATAGTTGCCCGGAGGATCGTAGCGACATACCAAAATGCTGTATGCCTTAACACTGGGGGGTGCGGTAGCACAACCAACCTGTTTCGTCTTATCCCAGACCATCTGAGTGTAATGACCGACGGCATAAAAAGAAGGGCCTCCATGATATTGAGACTTTTCGTCTACCCATTTAGACTGCCCTCCATTCGGTTCTGATACGTCGTTAAAAAATCCTGCAATATTCTCACCGTAACATGGACCGGTACAAGATGTCCCTGTATGAACAGGGTCATGAACGAACTGGCCCGTCGTGGCCACACGATTAGCCCAGGTCTGGGCACCTTCTGCGAGACTGCTGCTCCACGTGAGCGGAGCAACTCCAACGGCAGAGCGCTCTTGGTTGTGCATGGCCAGGATTTTTGTCTGCAAGTCCTGATTTGACTGTGCGTACGATAAATGAAGCCCCGACGACAAAACTGTCAGAATTGCCGCTGCGGCCAGAATTGAATTTATACTTAAAGATGCTTTCTTGTACAAAATATATCAGTATCTTTTTATTAATTACATGTATAAATTAATTTATACATCTATCCTTAAGACATCGACCCCTTTTTCAGTAGCTAAATAACTCTTTTCTTTCATTTGTTACTGTTAATCTGGGTACATATCAGACTAATATTGTGTTCTTTATTTGGTAACTGGTGCTAGGAAGAAAATTTTCAACAGCACGAAAAATGATGATGTGAACAGATTGAGTTATGAAATTGATTCGTCTATCGGAGACTGTCAGAATGTGCTTATTCGGAATGACTGTTTCACCAAAATATGCATAGAATTAACAACCAATGTCTGTATATATTTTCTTTGATAAATTAATATTTTTTCTATTGAATAGTTATAACTAAATACAAAAATATCTTGAATGAGATCATGCCTTTAGCTTTGATGACGTGTTTTTATTTTTAACAACTATGTATTTTGATACATTATCTCTACTTGAGGTACGAAACCTCAAATAATTATCCTAAATATATCTATAATGGAATCGCATAAAAATAGAAAGAATATAAAAACAAAGCAAAGGTTCGTAAACAAATAGATGATGTTCATTTGAAAATTAATTGAGATTTATCAAAAAACGTTAATCAAAAAAGTGATGCATACATTATATTATGATATGATCCATCGAATGATTGCATGGACAAATATTGATATTTTTCAAATAGGTCAAGGCACATGGTAATCGAAAATGGTATTGATAATCGAGCAACTAAAACTTTACAAATCGAACTTGACATTGGGATTATTTAACTAGAGTGTAGTTTCGTTATATTGTCATTTTTATGAGAGCCGCCGATCATTGCGAAGCAGGTATTAATTTTGCACATTGTGCATAAACCGCTAATGACTCGGGTCCTTCACCCCCAAATATTAAAACAAAGGACACATTCCAACCATTTTTAAAGGGTTTATCATCTGTAATATCAAATCCATTTGTATCGAGTCTTTTCATATCCTCCTCCACTAACTTTTGTACCCTCTGGATATGTTACAGAATTATCTCCTTTATTATTATTAATTTAAGGATCTTAATAATATTGGACGGTTTTTGAAACAGTTATAATTTCCATATCTTTAGAAGTCCCTTGGTCACAATCATATCCATTTTCACCTTTAGATTCCTGCTCCCATTGAAACCCTTGGGGTCCTGTATCGCCTTTTTATCCTTATGGTCCAGTGCTTCCTTTTATCCCCTATTCTCCTTAGGTCTCGTATCGCCTTTGTCCCCTTTTGGTCCTTATGGTCCAGTGCTTCCTTTTATCCCCTGTTCTCCTTAGGTCCCGTATCGCCTTTGTCCCCTTTGTCCCCTTTGTCCCCTTTGTCCCCTTTTGGTCCTTATGGTCCAGTGCTTCCTTTATCGTCCTTGGGACCCTTGAGAAAGTTTAATCCTTGGTCCTTCGTCACGTGCAAATCTTAAAAATCTGCTAAAGTCAATAGAAAATGCATATGCTCTTTGAGTAAATGCTATAGATAGAAATTCAGTTGACAGCGCAACGGTAAATAATATTGATATGGATAATTTACTATATGAATTGAAGTATTCATTTCATCTATTATAATGTCCAGGTATTTGCAATACTTATCAAAAACCTATAAAATAATTATGAAAAAACATTCTCTTGGTTAAATTACCTATTTTAATACGAAACAAAAAATAAAATATAAAAAATATAGAACGTTTCTCTATATGACATATAATAATATAATATTCTATATAGATAGTAATTATTTATTTTATTATTAAAAAATATTTTATGGGAAAGTATTAAGTTACTTAACCAGCTAGATGATCTCTTTCTCCTCCACTGCCATTTCTATCAAATATCTTTACTATCTTTTTAAAAGTTCTTTAACTTACTTGGCTGTTCTTTGAAAATAAATGCGTTGCCTGTTGTTGTTCTACAAGTGCTGGAATAATTACTAGTCCTGATGCTATTATTGCTATAGAAGATATAGCAAACAATGATTGAATGTTCTTTAAGATGAGTATATATTAAATAGTTTTTATTATGTTTTAGTATATTTGCAAAAAGAGTCCAATATCATAAAGCTTGATACATTCCACATACAAATAGATAATATGTGCAAAATAATGAGAAAATACAAAAACAAATATCTAAAATATTTAATAAAAAACAATAAAATAAGAACTTGAATTCAATCAATTCAAAAAGATAAAAATAATCCTATCGACAAAATAGTTGATTTCTTTAATGCTTATATTTAGAATCTTTATCTTCAGCCATTAACATATGTATTCCCAGACGACGATGGGTCAAGGAGACCGATCACATATACAGAAATTCCACAGACATGTACTAGGACATGTATTGGAACTTGTGTTCCCTATGCAGAATATGATGTCAACAAAGGTATTGATAATGTTATTCCCAAAGCAATTATTGATGCTACAAACAACAAAGTTAATTTAATTGTTTTACAATCATATTCTGATTTGTAAACCATTATTATTAATTATTGCTACGTTAGGCCAACATTCATTATTTATTCAAGCATATAAAATAAGCATTATTAGACAGAAGTTGAAGTATCCAAAATCAATTTCCTTTGTAGTATGTTTTTATAATAGAATATAATGAGAACGATTACAATGCTTCCAGTCATTGGAATTATAATTGCAGCAGGAATGGTAGCGTCAGCCAGTTACACATAACAAGCATTTGCAGTTGCAAATATAGCCACTCCAGGTCAAAGTTATATATAGAAATTAGATATAGATAATTGTATTGTAACAAAATAGAAATTAAATCAATTCTATATTATATTGATTTACTATAACATCAGAGCATAAAATCATACATTACAAAATAAAAATAAACAATAATCATACTGAAATTTATATTCTTTTTATTTGCTTTGAATTCAAGGATCCATTCATAATAGAACATAGAACGTTAGAAACTCCGTGTATACCATATACCTTAAATTTTAAAAATCAATCACATGAAAGAAATGACTTTAATAATTGAAAGCAATTATATCTATTTTCATATTCTAAATGTTCTATAATATTAATATGATATTTTTATCCAACAAAGTAATAAACATTTGATATTTCGTATATAAAATATTAGTATCCATTAAAATACAACAAAAAATTGATGATAAATGTCAATCGGAATAGAACACGATGAATGTTTAAAATAATATAGTGTAACTTTATATCAATGATAATTTACTAGCTAATATGAAATTGTCATATATATCCAAATTTTCATTGTCTGTGCTAAAGAAAACAAACTATAAAATATTTATTATATTGATGCTGTTAGTTAGTACTTTAGCAACAGTAAATGTTATTGAAATAGCATTTGCAGTCAACTTGACTAGTAGCTATACCATTGATGGCAGTAGTAGCAATGCAGGCTCAATTGTATGTATAAGAGCACCATGTGGACCTCCATCTACAGATTCTGGCACCGGGGACAGCAGTATTAATGGCAGTAGTAGCAATGCAGGCTCAATTGTATGTATAAGAGCACCATGTGGACCTCCATCTACAGATTCTGGCACCGGGGACAGCAGTATTGACAATAATAAAGATTCATCATCATCTTTATCTTCCACAATTTCATCGCCTCAACTATCAACTACAATAACAGATGATGACAATAACAATACTAAATAATATTAATCAGCATTCAATGATGATTATTGAATAACAGTAGTAGTCATATTGATGCTGTTTAACAGCCAGATTAATTTTTCTTTTTACTCTTTTCTACCGCCATTAAGAAAAGGTAACAAAATTACTATATTAATTATTTTATTTATTATTGTATATTTTTCTAAGAAATACTTTATCCGAAAATTGTCCTTATTTAGTTTATTCCTTATAATGTATTGTTAATCGATAGTATAGGTCCGTGGGGCTTCATTACGATAATGGCATGTAAAAGAGGATTATATCATAAATTATAATGGAAAACACTTAAAGATTATGATAAGGACATTGCATTTATTTTTAATACGTTTAGAGGTTTATAATGATGATCATATATTATTTAATTATGGCATATGTATATGGAATCTGTGATTATATAAGTTTTCGTAGTTGCATATCATATTTCAGTAATATATAAAATCAAATAAATCTACAAAATGAATGCAGGGTTATGTCTGCACGAAAATCTGATATTTTATGGATTATATACAAAGCTTTGGTCCAATCCAAAAATATAACCAAATTTACCAGGGGCGCAAGGGGTTTAGTAATAGATATATCACAGATCTAATTTAAAGCCACGGAATTTATTTGATTATTTACTAATTATAAGAATCAATAAATAATATTATCATGTAATCTTGATCCTATTATTAGAATAAAAAAGTCATATGATTATTTAAAATTAAAAAATAGTATTCTAATCCCGGATTGCAATATATCGATTCTTCTTGTATGTTCTAGAAAGAATATCAAAATATCTTTTATATGCTCCCAGCAACTCCATGCTTTTAATGAAGTGCATACATATAATAGAACTTAAAAATTAGTGCGCTATATGATATTTCAGTATATCAAATTTAAAAAAATAAAATTAAGGAACAAATTAACATCAATAACATCAATATTGTTACTTGACTTAAATTATAGACGATTCTAATAATGATATCGCCCTGCTAAGAAACTTTTAGGCAATCGATATTTTATTAAATATTTATAGGTTCTAAAGAATTGATCTCTTCTATTTATACGTAAAGTTAGAATCATGGATGCATTATATCGACCACTTTATCTATATGAATTGCCAAAGTTTAAATGATTTAATATGATAGGATCTTCTCTGTATATTCCGGTAAAAAATTGCTTCCTATAATATGTTGTTACATAAAGAACATTATTAATCCAGTAGATTACAGGATTAATGATTGTAAGATGAATGAATGCTGATTGCTATAATCGTTCATTAGCGTGACAGAAAAAGATTTATTAGTATTAGATCAATACACAAATTAATCGATTCATTAATAAGCAAATTATTGCAATAGTCACTTTCAAATTCTGTATAAGAAATTATCAGCGAAAATAATAGTCATTTTAATTTTTACGTCAATTCTGACAGTGCCGGTATCGGCGCTTCAGCGCTCGCATGCGCAGACAGATTATGATTTCGGGCACACCATCTTGAAATTCACAACCAGGAGCGCGCGGCAAATAAGTATCTCCCTCTCATGGAGCAACAGCCTGGCGACCAACGCACAAAAATGGGCTAACCATGTGATGACGCTCAGACACAGTCAAAACAAAATAGCACCCCAAGCGTTTTGAGAAGAGTGAGCCGGTTAAGGGAAGAACCTATCCTGGGACTTCTAGGATGCCTTTTAGATAAACGTACTGTCTACATATGGGCTATGGGCTACTGAAAAGTTAAATTATAAGGCGAACCGAGTACTGCCTGGAGACCAGACGACCCAGTGATCGGTCATTATATACAGACGGTATGGAAAGACATGACTCATGAATTGAGGGATTTCTAGTGGTGCTAATCAAAACTATCTGGTCACCGCTACAGCCCGTCGGGCAACTTTTTAGAACAGACATTGCATTAGGGTATCAGTTCCATTTATAGGCATAAAATGCTTACATTACCATTCTATATTTTTGAAGATAACAATAGATAGATAAAGAAGATTAAATAGAATTCATAACAAATAACCTGCTGAATCGATTGATATTAGCAGCATTTAAAAAAAATTCAAATCATTTTATTGCGTTATCAGTTATGAAGCACCGATGTCTTTTGTGATCAGCTGGAGAACAAAATAAATGACAATCTAAACTTTTGAAATACAATTACTATTTATATATTCGGAAGTAAATTCTTAAATTAAAATAACAAAATTGAAATAAGTGTTCAATATTTGTCATAAATATGATAAACCAAACAATTACCTTGTTTCTTATTTTATCCCTTTTATCTTCAACTATATCAATGGCATTAACTTCTGCACCGATTTATTTATCTTTTGGAAAAGAGACAGATGATTCCAAGTCTAAAGAAACTAAATCCGATTCTGATTCTGGTTCTAAGTCAAATGATGAAGACAAATCCAAAGAGAATAATGATAATAAAGAAGGAGATACTTCATCAACTGCGGATACTTCATCAACTGCGGATACTTCATCAACTGCGGATACTTCATCAAACGTGGTTTTTCCACCTAAGAACGAGGCCAGTGATACTTCATCAACTGCGGATACTTCATCAACTTTAACAATTCCAGTCAATTCAACAATTCCAGTCAATTCAACAATTCCAGTCAATTCAACAATTCCAGTCAATTCAACAACACCTGGTATTCCAACAAGTCCTGGAACTTCAACAACACCTGGTATTCCAACAAGTCCTGGAACTTCAACAACACCTGGTATTCCAACAAGTCCTGGAACTTCAACAACACCTGGTATTCCAACAAGTCCTGG